>Ga0316230_1000496_pt1 | contig 55481 bp, 65 predicted proteins | sample TBH18025metaG_FD_206004 | JGI IMG/M metagenome (GOLD analysis project Ga0316230, IMG submission 206004) | Freshwater microbial communities from Trout Bog Lake, Wisconsin, USA - TBH18025 | ecosystem: Environmental > Aquatic > Freshwater > Lake > Hypolimnion/Profundal zone | place: USA: Wisconsin... | reverse complement strand
CGAAAAAGTCTGTCTCCACTCGGGGCAGACTTTTTTTACCTGTCAGATGTCAGTCGCCTCGTCCGTGGAAGGCAGCATTTTGGCGAGATTGGAATCGTCCAGTTTCAGGATCGGATCATCGTGAGAATCATCTTGAACCGCCCGAGCGCCTTGAGGGCGTGCGGCTGACCTGCTGGCATGAGAATTACTTCGCCGCCCCGCAGGCGGTGTGGGTGGCCGGAAATCACAATTTCTGCTTCGCCTTCCACCACTTGCACCAATGCGTCGAACGGGGCCGTGTGTTCGCTCAATCCCTGTCCTTCGTCGAAGGCGAAAACCGTCACGCTGCCGGTGGACTTCTTGATGATCTCGCGGCTCACAATGGAACCGTCTTGGTAGCTGACGAGTTCAGCGATCTTGGCAGGTTGGATACAAGAGAGTCCTTTGGATGAGATTTCTGGTGTCATCTTTTTCGTTTCAACTGATTCAAGTTACTCTCGTTATCCACGGTCACAAGGTGCTACTGACAGAGGGCAACTACACACCCGAGAGGCTGAAGTGGATCCGCTTGGCCGGGTTCCACCTCGGACTTCCATCGACCGCCCCCGTATGCCACAGTTTTTAAGTGATCCGACACAGAAGCGCTCGAACAAGGATTGCGGCGAAAAGTTCTTGTCTCTGCCCGGTGCAGGGTGTAGGGAGTCGGCCATGAGAAACCTCCTCTCTGTGATCGCATTCTGCGCCTTCTTGGGGGCGTGCTCCAGCGCAGAAAAATACGCAGCCAACCAGTCAGCCACAGAAAGGTGGCTCGGCGGGAAACAGGGTTCCGCAGATGTCCGAGTGAGCGGAACATGGGAAGAGGTTCAGTCAGGATGGGGAGGACCAGCGACGTTCGTGCAGCACGGGAGCAGGATTTCCGGTGTTTTGGGCCGTTACTCGGCCAAGGGCGTCCTCAATGGATCGACGGTTTATCTGGCATTGGAATCCAGTGGCTGGACATATTACACTGCGGTGCTGAAAAAGCATGGCGACAGGCTCGGCGGCTTCTACTCGTCTTCGGTGCCATTCTCCAGCAGCAACCAGGGAGATCTCAACCTGCGGCGGATCCCCGGCCCAAGCGGAAACTAGCATCAAGAAACCGTATCCCGTATCCGTCAGCTCAAAGCAAACTTGGCTGAGGACCTGCGGGGGCGTTTGGGCGAGGAAGCCATCGCCGATTGACTGAATGTGCCCTCATGTCGTGTCAACATCATGGTGGATCCTGAGAAGGCAGCGTGCCGGGCAGATCGTCGTCGGGCGGAACATTGAGTTCGTCGACAATGATCGGAACCGCTGGCGGAAATGTGAACTCCAAGATTGTCACCAACGGATCGATTACCGCGACGGTCGCCTACAGCTACACCCCTTCAGTGGCCGCAGTTCCCGAGACAAGCACGTGGTTGATGGGCTTGCTCGCGCTGGGAGCCGTGATTTTCATGGTGCGCAGCAGCAGCGCCAGGGCTTCGAGCTGATTCACCCGACTCGGGCCCCGAAGGATTCGGGGTATTTTTCAAACGATTCGGTAAGCCTGATCGGGGTGGGTAGCGGGTTCTTTGACAAGGCGCTGCTTTCCTTCCTCGAAGAGCGGGCCATCCCCTACATCGTCGTGGCCCGGCTCACGGCGGAAATCAAACGCCGCCTCCACGGGATCCATGACTGGCAGGAACTCGATGGCGGGGCGTATGCGGTGGCCTGCTTCCAAACCAGGCTCGCGCGATTACTACGTGGCGGGCGATGGCGGCAGCCGCGTTCCGCCGGACGAAAGCCTCGGCCTCGTTGAAGGGTATTCCCCGGAGCTGGCTAAAATGATGGCGCGCGTTGCCGCTCGGGGACAACGGAAGCCGGGGACTGTACACCGGCAAAGCACAGGAGAGATGCGAGCAGCAGGGAGCGGAGCGGGCGTGTTTTCATTGGTTTCATCATATTGCTATTCGGCGGGTCGCGGAAAATCTCTCAGAAATGCTGTAGAAAAGCCACAAGGGGATCCGAATGGCAGTGGGCGCATGATACGGGGCGGCGGACAGCCCGGTATTTTGATGCCCGGCGATCAGGAAGCGGGTGTATGCTGCGCTTTTCATTGCGGGCACACTCGCATGGCAACCCGGTCAACGGGCGTCCTACCCAGAAACTATTTTCAGTTTCTTGCCTGCCCGCGAGCAATCTGGTATTCATGTCATCCCATGAGTCGATCACCCCGCCAGAGAAAGTAAAGAACCTCGGGGGCAAGCCCCGAGGCATTTAAGAATATGAATTCAGAGAGCCACGAAAAAAAGCCGAAGCAAGCTTCGTGGGGTATCAGACCCAAAGGGAATGAACGAGAGCACAACATCCTGTAGCTTGCAGAAACGGCGTCTGCCATGGCGGACGTCAGCAGCGTCAACGGGCAGATTGCCCAGAAAAACCCGCGGCCGGAAATATAAAAATTTGCGTGGAGCGGGCTGCTTCCAAAAGCAAGTGCGAATCGGCGCACTTCTCGCTTTCTGCTTGAACTCCCTTGGGAAAGCGAAGCAAGTAGCCCCCTGCCTACCGTGCAGACCGCCTCAACACCAACCCTTCAAACTATGACCAAATGGAACATCGGCAGCAAACTCATCACCGCATTCCTCGCGGTTTCGGCCATCACTCTTCTGCTTGGTCTCGTCGGCTACTATGGTGCGCTCAAGAGCGAAAAAGCCATCCGCGAAATCGGCATGAAACAACTGCCCAGCGTGCAGAGCCTGTTAACCATCAGCAATAACTCCTACCTGATCAAGGCGGCGCAGCGCACGCTGCTGAACCCCGGTCTGAGCGTGTCCGACCGCATACGCCAACCCGAAACGTCCGCCAAGGCCAAGGAGCGCTACGAAGCCGCTTGGAAATTTTATGAATCCTTGCCGCAATCCGTCGAGGAAGCGGCCGTCTGGAAAGAATTTGTGCCGCTTTGGAGGCAATCGGAGAAGGACAGCGAGGAGTTCTTCAAGATCAACGCCGAGTTGGAGGCTCTCGGCATCCTGGACCCAGTGAAGCTCGAACGGGATTTACAGCAATTCAAGAACGATCATTACAAGTTGGTCTTGAAGGTTCTGGACAATGTCCAGAAGGGGGAGGAGGTCAAGGATGAGGACGATCCAGCCGCCTGCGCCTACGGCCAGTGGCTGGCCAGATTCGAAACCACCAACCCGGAACTCAAGCGCTTGATTGATGCCACCCGCGCCTCGCACATTGACTTCCACGCCGCGTTGAAGACCACCAGGGAGATGGTCGCAAAGGGCGACAATGATGGCGCGGCCAAAATGGTCCATGGCACGATGGAAGCAGCAAACAAGAAGCTCTTTGAAGAATACGACGCCATTCTTGCCGAAGCAACCAAAGCAACCGCATTGCGCGAGAAATTGAGCCATCAATTGATGGCGGTCTGCTATGTCAATCTGATGAAGGCAACGGACGTGCTGGAAAAGCTTGTCGAGACGAACCAGAAGACGGCCGCCGACACCACCGATGCGTCCATTTCCCAAGCAGAGACCCTCAAGTTTGTGAACCTGGTCGCCATGGTTCTCGGGGTGGCCGCCGCTTTGCTTTTGGGCATCTTCACCACCCGCAGCCTCGTTGTCCCCCTCAAGGAGATCGTCGCGTTCATCGGTCCGATTGCACAGGGGGATTTCTCCCATGCTGTGCCGGAGTTGCTCCGCGAGCGTGGAGACGAGATCGGCTCGCTCGCTCGCACTTGTTCGGCGATGATCACCTCGCTGCTGCGCATCGAGGCTGTTGCAGGCCGAATGGCGCTCGGTGACTTCACGAGCCCCCTCCGGGCGGAGGAGATGGGTTCTCTCTCGCGCAGCTTCGCGGCGATGATCACCTCGCTGCTGCGCATCGAGGCTGTTGCAGGCCGAATGGCGCTCGGTGACTTCACGAGCCCCCTCCGGGCGGAGGAGATGGGTTCTCTCTCGCGCAGCTTCGCGGCGATGAGCGCCTCGCTGACGGAACTAATCGCCCAGGTCCAGCGCAGCGGCCTGCAGGTCAACAGCTCGGCCGTCGAGATCGCGGCCACCGCCAAGGAGCAGCAGACCACCGCGGGCGAGGTCGCCACGACCTCCGCCGAGATCAGCGCCACCGCCAAGGAAATGAGCGCCACCAGCTCGGAACTCCTGAAAACCGCGAACAGCGTCAGCTCTGTCGCCGAGCAGGCCAGCGAGCTCGCGGCAGGCGGCAAGGAAGGCCTTGACCGCATGGAAAAAATCATGCGCGGCATCCTGGAAGCCTCCGCCGGGATCACCTCAAAGCTCGGCGTGATGAACGAAAAAGCCGGCAACATCAACGCGGTCGTCTCGACGATCGGCAAGGTCGCCGACCAGACGAACCTCCTCTCCCTCAACGCCGCCATCGAGGCGGAGAAAGCCGGGGAATACGGGCGCGGCTTCGCGGTCGTGGCCACGGAGATCCGCCGGCTCGCCGACCAGACCGCCGCCTCGACCGGCGACATCGAGCAGATGGTGAAGGAAATGGTCAGCGCCGTGGGCGCGGGGGTCATGGGCATGGACAAGTTCGCGGAGGAACTGCGGCGCGGCGCGGCGGAGATTTCCTCCGTCGGCACCCAGCTCGACCGCGTGATCTCCGAGGTGCAGTCGCTGGCCCCGAGCGTGGAGAGCGTGAACGAGGGCATGCGCTCGCAGACCCAGGGCGCCCAGCAGATCAGCGAGGCCCTCTCCCAGCTCGGCGAGGCCGCCCGCCTCACCGCCGACAGCATCCGCGACAGCTCGAGGGCCATCGACCAGCTCAACGAAGCCACGCGCGGCCTCCAGACCGGCATCGCGCGTTTCAAAATCCCCGGCTGATGCTCTACCTATTGATGGATGCGGGATCCGACACGCGGTCGCCTCCGCAACCGTAGTGGAGGTGGTGTTCCAACGGAATATCAAGCTTTTAAAAGATTGATGATGATTTCGGAATGTTTCCAAGAATATGCCGTGGGTTCCTGCTTCACGAGCCAGTGCTTCATGGGTTTGGGGCGAAGTAAGGAGATGGATTCAACCCGGACACTACTTCTTCTCGCCGCTGAGTTCGGCAGTCCGCAGCAACACCCTTTGGCGCATGATCTTTCCAGCTTTGAACTTCACGTTCGCACGGGCTGGTATGACAACATCGATTTCGGGGTTGCGGGGATTGCGGCCAACGCGGGATTTTGTCAATCGAACCTCGAAAACCCCAAAGTTCCGCAGTTCCACATCGCGCCCGGAGGCCAAGGCATCGGTGATGGCGTCAAGCGTGTGCTGGATGACCGTGAATACCGATTCCGGTATCTTCGCTGATTTGCAGCACCAGGTCGCGTTTGGTCAGGTTGGGCATGTCGAGGAAGCGTTGGGGGCCAGCAAGATAGGTGGTGCTTTGGGAATTGGAAACCAGAAAATTACCGCCTCGGGATTCACGACGCAGTTTTCGAAACCCAAGCGAGGCGACTTGCCTCCTGTGATATGATCATTCAATGGCATTCAATCAAGGTGTAAAAAACTGATCGTGCGGGCGGGACAAAAAAACAGGTAAGCACTTGTCATGCGTCATGTGCGGCAAGACCTATCCACTTCCGGATGCAGTCTGTATCACGCCAAATAGATATGTCCCACCAAGCCGCCAGTGCGTACGAGAGTTCCTTTTGCGGAAGCCGGAGATGTGTTAATTTCCAGTCGTGTCCACCCGAATGACCCGCAGAAAATTTATCGCAACAGCATCCGGTGCCCTCGCTGCGGCAGGTCTCGGGGGATATTCCTATTGGGAATCAGGGGAGTTGGAATCGCGGATGCTGGGCGTCCCGGTTGAAGGGCTCCCTGCAGGCTTCGACGGCTGCCGGATTGCGTTACTGGCCGACCTGCACCACGGGTGGTTTATTTCCCGGGCCTACCTTGCCGGAGCCGTCCGCCTGGCCAACTCGTTCGAACCGGATCTCATCTTTCTGCTGGGCGACTACGTTGACAGCAATGCGGCGTATATCGCGCCGGTCATGGAGGAGCTCGCGAATCTGCGCGCGCCGCTGGGGGTCTTTGCGGTCCAAGGGAACCGGGATATCCGCGCCAACAGAATTCTCACCGCGAAGGAATTGGCCCGCCAAAAGATTCCGGAACTCACGAACGCCGGGTGCTGGATCGAACGCAACGGATCGAGGGTGTGGATTTGTGGGTTTGACGATTCGACCAGAGGGCATCCGGATGTGGCGGCAGCGCTCAGCCTGGCACCACACGATGCCGTGGCGATTGCTATGACCCACAATCCCGACCTGACGCAGTCGCTCGATGATCCGCGCGTCCGATTGGTTTGCTGCGGACACACGCACGGCGGCCAGGTCGATCTGCCGTTCATCGGAAGGCCGTTCGTCCCCTCGGCCTACGGGCAGAAATACGCTCTGGGCCTCGTTCAGGCCCCCCACACAAAAACCTTCGTGACGACCGGCGTCGGCTCGATTTTCCCGCCGTTGAGATTTCGTTGTCCGCCGGAAGTCGCGTTGCTTACGCTTGTAAAGGCTTAGCGACAATGTTCACGAGTTTGCCCGGAACGATGATGATTTTGACAATCGTCATGCCGGCTGGGGATCGAGTGTCGTTTGGACATTGAGGCAGCGGTGACCGTTTCCTCTCAAGTTGTTCATCTCGCCGGTGGGCGGGTGCTTTTTATAGAGGGAACTCCAGTGTCCAGGCAACGGGAATGTGATCCGCTTTGCTTACAACTCGCAGGTGGTATGGTTCTATCTATGAGGTTCCTCCTCGCTCTCCTGCGAAAACTGTTCGGCCTGCCTGCCGCCGTTCCCACGAAACGGGTTCTGTCCCGATGGACTCCCCTCTGATTCAATGGGGCAGGAAACTGACATCGCCCGTCACCTGCGCTCCGCTCAGGGATACATCGAACTCGGGATGTTCGTGGAAGCGGCCACAGAACTGGAGTGCCTCGCCCCGGAGGCTCGTGGGCACCCGGCTGTTCTGGCGTATCGGTATGCCATCTATTCCAAACTGGAACAATGGACCATGGCGGAGGTGGTGGCCCGTCAAATGGTCAAACTCCCGCCGGAAGGTCCCGGTTGGTGGCTCAACTGGGCATATTCGACAAGAAGATGCCAAACCATTCAGGAAGCCAGGCAGATCCTTCTGGACGCTGAAAAGCTGCACCCGCAACATGCCACAATCCAGTTCAACCTTGGCTGCTACGCCTGCCGACTCGGGGAAATGGAGGAAGCCATGCGCCGGGTGGAGGCAGCAATTTCTCTGGATGGGAAGTTCCAGGCGATGGCACTCGGTGATCCGGACTTGGAGCCCCTGTGGGATGAGATTGCCAAGGGGCAGCAGGTTGGTGATGCTCAGTCAGGAAAAATATGAACGCGAACACAGATCATCACAATTTGCAAAACCGGCATCTTCCCTGGCAGGCGGCAGCAGCCATGGCGCTGTGGATACTCCTGTCGGTTGCGGCATGGGCGGCACCGGAGAAGGATTTTACGGTCGTGACGCTGCCCGACACGCAATACTACTCGGAGAAATATCCGAAAATCTGGGCGGCGCAGATCGACTGGATCGTGGCCAACAGGAAGAATCTCAACATCGTTTACGTGGTTCATCTCGGGGACATCACCCAGAATGGCGACGGGAAGCCCGAGGAGTGGGCGATTGCCTCCGATGCTCTTTACCGTCTGGAGAATCCAACCACCACCGGGCGGCAGGATGGCATCCCCTACGGTGTGGTCCCCGGCAATCACGATCACATGGGCGGCACCAGGGAGTTCAACAAGTTTTTCGGCGTCGATCACTTTGCCAAGCGACCTTACTACGGCGGTCATCACGGCACCGACAACAACAGCCACTTCGACAAATTCACAGCAAGCGGGTTGGAGTTTATCGTCCTCTACATCGATTTTGACAATGACAAGCGCGACTACGCACCGGTTGACGCCTGGGCCGACGAGGTGCTCAAGGCCAATGCCAAGCGACGGGCGATTGTTGTCAGCCATGACTTGCTGGCCGCAAACGGATCGTTCGATCCGCGTGGGAAGGCGATTTACGACAACCTCAAGGGCAACCCGAATCTATTCCTGATGCTTTGTGGACATCATCACGGCGAGGCTTACAGATACGACAGCCACGAGGGGTTGGGCGTGATGACCTGCCTGAGCGATTACCAGGGAGCACCCGAAGGCGGGGGCGGCTACCTGCGGCTCTACCGGTTCTCGCCCTCCGAGAACCTCGTCCACGTTCTGACCTACTCGCCTTGGCTCAAGGAATACAAAACCGACCCGGCGAACCAGTTTGCGTTCTGTTACCTGATGGATGGAGGATCGCTGCGGGGACTTGGTGTGCCGAGAAAATAAATTGAGGGTAGGACAGCTTTTATTCTCAATCAGGGAAAATGGTGATAAGGTATTCCTCATGGAGGATGCCCCAGACATCGAATCAATCCGGAGATTTATTTCATCTCTTTCGTTCGAATGCCCGTTAGGCGGAAACCCGGAATACTGCATTTGCCATGAGACTCGCAAACTGCCAGTGGAGGAATGTTTGCGCACCATCGCCGCACTTTCCGATGGTCAGTGCATTCAGATTTATCAGGCCCATCTAAAATGCTTTGAGGAGAAACGGGAAATCATTGATCAAGGCAAGATGCCGGAATGATTGTTTCAGAAATTGAAACCCCGTCGCAGCCGTAACCGGGGCAGGAGTCAATGGGGATTTGAGCGAATCATTCCTGGCTCATCGCATTTGACTGTATTACCAAGGCATCATCTGCCGAATCTGCAATTGAAGTTTCCGTGCCAGAGCCTCCGTGGAATCTTCTGGCGCAACTTCCTTCCACACTCCGACGCGAAGTTCAAAAATCGTTGCCATGATTTTTCCGGAATCACGCATTTTATCGCGTTTGCGTTGTGCCTCGTCCAAATCATCTCCCTCAAAAAGAGAAACCCCTGAGACGATTTCACGCACATGGTATTTTGCCGGGGGGGGTTGCCCGCTTTGGATTTGGAACGTGCTTTCATGAGAGGCTTCTCCCCTTTGACCGTTCGGGCCTCAATAGCTTCGCACTCTGGACTGAGGCAGAAGGTTCCTTTGCAGTTGTAGCGGTAAGCGCAGGGGCAACCACGAGGCCAACTGGCTTCAAGCTGAGGCCCAGTTGCGACAGGGTTAAGATGCAGCCAACCCGCTCAGCAACGATCAGTGTCACCGAATCCACTGACGCCGTTTCTCCTTTAATATCGATAAACCCAGTAACCAGAAACCCAGTGCCGGTGATGATGCCACCAGCCGTAATGCCCTGGAACCCAATACCTGTGGTGATGATGGTGATGCCCGTAGTATCCATCGTAAGCCTGAGCATTAGATGGAACTGTCAGCGGCAACAGCAGGACAACGGCGCAAATGAGAACTTTGATGATTTTTTTCATACTGTTAAAAAACCCGACTTCGTTGGTAACCCCGCGATGAGATTTTACGACACTATTCATGCGCTCATCACCATGCGTTTTACCCGGTTTCTTCGCCATAGGGTCTTCACCTACCGAGGAAACAGTCAGAGCGTTTGGGTTTGCCTTTTGGTCAAAAAATCAGTAGATCGGAAGCCGATGTCGCCCAGATCCCAGATCCAGCGTGTCCTTCTTGTCGAAGACGACAATGCGGGCCAAAAATATGAGCACGCAGCTTTGGTGCGACTTGGACTGAAAGTGGATCTTGCCACCAATGGGGCCGAGGCCCTCGACTTTCTTTCCAAGAATGATTATGCGCTGGTGCTCATGGATTGCGTGATGCCAGTGATGGATGGTATCGAAACCACGAGGCGTATTCGCGATGGATCTGGAAATACTCGCGACCCCGATATTCCAATAATCGGCATCACGGCAGCAGCCACGAGTGAAAACCAGAAGGCCTGCAAGCTTGCAGGGATGAATGACTGCCTGACAAAACCAGTAAGTTTGGCAGTATTTTGGGAGACAGTTCAGAAATGGCTGGCAGTCGCATGGGCAACTTCGACGGCGTAAACTGCGTTCTCTGGCTACCGTGCAGGCACAGTCTTGATGCTCACCGGCGAGGAATCCTTCGTCGAGAAATCCAGCACTGCCAGCCTGAAATGAAAAATTATCGCAACTTTTCATTCTGCGCTCGGTTGAATACGCCAATGAAAGCAACAATTACTCTGATCGCGGCGCTTGCGCTCGCCTCTACCGCAGCAACTTCCCTCGCACAAACCCCGGCCCCGTCACCGTCTCCGGCAGCATCCGAAGGAAGCTCAGAAAAAAAGCACCGCGAGCATGGAGGGCAGGGCCTTCTTGACTCGTTAAATCTGACACCGGACCAAAAAGCGAAGATCGATGTCCTGCGCGCAGATCTTCGCTCCAAGGTGGAAACCATCAATTCAAATGCCGAACTGACTCCTGAACAGAAAAAGGAACAAATCCAGGCTTTGCGCAAGGCGAACAGAACCCAGATAGAGGCGATCCTAACGCCGGATCAACTTGCCCAACTGCAAAAGGCCAAAGCCGAGCGGGGGGATCAGCACAAAGCGGGTGGTGAAGCCACCCCTCAGGCTAGCCCGACGCCGTAATTTCAGTAGCGTCTTCCATTTGGAGCAAAAACGTAGCTGTAGCCCAGAGCCCATTGAGCCTTCGCCGTTAATCAGCTCCGTTGGTCTGCTCGGCAGCTTTTCTCCACCACTTCACCGCGTCAGCATCATCCTTCGCCACGCCGTAGCCATAGCGTTTCATGGATGACTCCTGTTTGTGCGGACGTCCGATTATTTCCCGTATCTCCACGCTTCGTCGTACATGGCAACGATGTTTTCGATGGGGGTGAGCGATTGCAGGTTGTGGCATGGTGCCAGTATGTAGCCGGTATGGTCGCCGGCCAGCGCGTCAATGCAGTGGCGTACTTCGGCACGAACTTCGTCAGGCGTGCTGAACGGAAGAATCTTCTGGTTCTCGACGCCGCCATGGAAACAGATCCTTTTGCCGAAATCATTCTTCAATGCCGTCAGTTCCATGCCGGGACAACTCCACTGCACTGGATTCAGGATCTCAATGCCAATCTCGACGAGATCCGGCAGGAATGTGCGCATCCCGCCGTCGTCATGGTGGAACACTTTTACGCCAAACTCCCGGCACAGCTTGATGAAGCGTTGGTGGTGCGGCTTGTAGAATTCCCGGTAAAGTTCGAGGCTGAACATCGGTCCGTTCTGGTTTCCGAGATCGTCGGTGACTTGGGCAATGTCAATCAGCCCCGGCGCGGCCTCGAATGTGCGGCGATGGCGTTCGTACTCGAAATCGCAAGCGCGGCGCAGCAGGTCGTGCGTCAACTCCGGTTCGGCGAGCGGATCCATCAGGGATTGCTCCATGCCTCGCAGGATATTATGGATGTACACTGGCGCCATGTAGCCGCACATGACGGCCTGCGTGGCGTGATGTCTCTCGGCAACCGCCTTGAAGCCCGCGTAATCAAACCAATCGGCGCTCGGCCATTCGTGCTGTCCATCATGACCATCATCTGGTTGTGGCAACCGATAAAGAGCCGGTGGTTCGCCGCATCGAGCGCCATCCCCGCTGCTTCCGCGCCGGGGGCAATGGGCCATGAATTCACAACGGCATGCGTATTTGTGTCGATGACCGCCACTTCGCTTTTATCTTCAATGTTGCAATAAATCCGCCGATTGGAAATTCCTTATTTCTGCGACTTTTTCCGAATCTTTGGGTGGGGGTTCACTTTTTTCTTTAAACCAAGCGAACGGCTTTTTTTCCCGAAACATTTTCTGTGTCGGTCAAATATCTGGAGGCACTCTTCATCGGTAAGGCCAGCTAGAATGCGGATTCTTTCCTTCGTCGGTTTTTTCCGTAGCTCATGGCAAATACAGTCTTTGGGATTCCCTCCACCAAATGGGCAGTCAAATGTAAGTCCGGCTAGATAGGAGCGGATCGTTTTCCCAAGAAAGGCGCGAATCTTCCTAATGTCTGAGAGTGTCTTCATCTTTTCATTTTTCAGGAGATGCGCTCTTTCAGTCCACCTGATTTACTGGCCTTGGATTTCTTGCCAGCTTTCTTCCCCTTGGCCTTCTTGGCAGGTTTGAATGGTGTGACCGCCTCTGCGGCATCAACAACCGAGGTGGCGGCACCCTTGAGGGTCTTGGCGATCTCGTTTTCAATATCGGCGACTGCCTTGATGAGTTGCTCCTTCTTCGAGGTGATACTGAGCAAACTGCGAAGGGAGTCGCTGGTGATGTGTTTGATGTCCATATGGGGAGTAGGCAACAGGATGGGGTTTGTTGGCAATAGAAAATCGGGGAGGTGACGAGCGCGAGATTCTTTTTCGGTGGGACGGTATTTGTCCTACTGGCCGTGAGAAGATCGGCCAGTATGCATATTCTAGCGATCATCTTTTTGGTTCTCCTGGTGCATCAATACGGCTGTATCAAGGGGGCCTGCGGCCTTCGCCGGGGCATGGCTCTTGGGATTGATTCTCGGGGTTGTTCTCTTCATTTTCGGTTTTGCGTTCCTTCTTGCCTTGGGCAGCATGATTTGCAGGTAGCGACAGATCCATTACGCCGCCTGTGAGAAAATCAATGATCTTTTTCTTGCAAGCCCGGTGGTAACCACAAACCATTAAAACCATGCAAGAATACCGCTTCTTGGTGCAGGGATCTGCCGCTGATCCATACGAGGTCCATTTCATCCAGAAGGAGGGTGGCAACCTTTCCGCATATTGTTCCTGCCCGGCAGGCAGTAACGGAATGTATTGCAAGCATCGGTTGAATATCCTTGCTGGACTTGTCGATGGGATTGTCAGCCCGAATACCCAAGACGTGGCAACCGTTCACTCTTGGTTAACTGGGACCGATATCGAACGGGCCATGCAAGAGGTCGTCGCATTGGAAAAGGAAGCCGAAGCGATCAAGAAGAGACTTGGTTCAGCAAAAAAGTCTCTGGCGAAGGCAATGCTCGATTGAATCCACGCCTGCCACTTGACAGGAATCTGTATTCTCCGCCTCTCCCAAACCCAGTGAATAAACGCACTCTCTATATTTCCGGCATTGTTTGTGGGGGCTTGATTACACTCAGCCCACTGTGGGGACTGCTGCTCACGGTATTCAACATGTCCCACGCGTTTGCGATCTTGGGCAAGACCGGTGTATCAGATCCGCACCACATTGCTCTCGCCGTGGGTGACAGCCTGATGGCAACAACAATCGGGATAGTTCTGTGCCCGGTGGGGCTCCTCATCTTGGCACTGTCCATCTATTTTCTGACAAGGAAGACCGATCCACCTCCTGTGCCAGAATCCCACCCGTGAACCTCCTCATCACCATTCTCCGGAGATTGTTCCACAGGCCAGATAGAAAGCCGGTGAAGCGGATATTGTCCCGCTGGACACCGATTTGATTCCACCCAGGCTCACCAGGGATCCCCGATGAACACCCCATTTTCAAAAGATCAGAAGGCAGAGATTGTTGCGTCACTTCGGAGGTATTTCACCGAGAACCTTGATTGTCATCTGAGTGAAATGCAGGCGGGGTTCCTTCTGGAATATGTCATGAATGAAATCGCACCTTTCGCCTACAACCAGGGTGTCGAGGATTCCCAGAAATACATCCTGAGAACAACCGAGGATCTGCCGGGCACCTGCTTCCAGGAACCCATGATGTATTGGAAAACCAGAAAAGGAACGGTGAGCAGATGACTCGGGAACTGATTTCGCCTCCCTACGCCGCCTGGGATATATCGATCACCTTTTATCGATCACCTTTTTATTGCCTGCCGGGCGGATACTGAAATGCTTTTTGGCTGCGTTTGGACGAACCAACTCGCGGTAATGCCTGAATAGCACGGCCTGATTATGACGGGTTTCAATCTGGTCTATCCCGACATCAGCAAATCGAGAATACGGATCACAAATCATCAGATCATTTTTTCGATTTGATTTACCAAGCGGCTTGGTATATTTTGCTGTTATGACAACGAGCAGTCGCAACACCCTGATTGGCCGAAAGGGGGGCAAAGCCCGATCCGAGCAGAAATCATTGGCAGCACGGCAGAACGTGCGCCTGCGATGGCACGGCAAACGGGAAGATGGAGTTATTCCCGTGGCCGCTTTGATTGACGGTGCCTGGTATCGGGGCAAAGGGCGCACCGCATCCGTGGCTGTTTGGGATGCCCACAGCAGCACTTTTCACACCGTTGGAATGAACACCTATCGCGAGCCCCTGACGTTTCCCAAGATCAGCAGCCGGGTGACACGTCTCAAGCAGGAGGGGCACGTCGAAGCCTCCGGTGGTTCTTTTGCCCCGCTGCACATCCTGGCTGCCGAATGAATGCCTTTGAGAGAAAGGAGGAGATCCATGAGGCGCTGACCACTTTGGGAAGGCAGATGGCATTGGCCTACGCGGGGGAGGTTCAACTTCTGTGCTGCGGGGGTTCAGGGTTGTGCGTGCTGGAAATTCTATCCCGCGCCACAAAGGACGTGGATGCGTTGGCATTCATCGTGGACGGGCACAATTTGAAACCCATCGAAACTTTTTCACCGGAGATGGATCGGGCCATTCTCGCAACCGCCAAGATTCACGGTCTTGAGGAAGATTGGTTCAATGCGGAGGCCACCATTCTGCTCAAGCATGGTCTGCCGGAGGGAATTCTTGAACGATCCAGCCTAGCACGCCAAGCAATACGGACCCTGCCTGCGGGTTCAATTTATCGGGCGCTCAGACCAGGTGGCCCTGAAACTCTATGCGGCCATGGACCCGGCGAAGGGGCGACGGCACGAGGAGGATCTGGTCGCCATGGATCCCACGAAGGAAGAAATCAAACACGCGCTGGACTGGCTGTGTGCCTGGCCGTCCAATGAGGCATTCAAAAAGCGCCTGGCTTTTCTGGTCGAAGGGCTGGGGTTCGGTGGCCTGCTGCCGCTCAAAAACGAACCTTCAGAGAGTCCATGATGTTTAGAAAAATCGAACGAGAGCACGGCCATCGTGAAAAAATTATTGGGGCAAAGAGGTCATTTCAAGTTCTCGGGAGGGCTCCAAAATCAACGCGATTTGGTGATTTTACGGGCAACATTCGGGCAATGGATAGAAATTCATTCCAGAAATCTGGTTTGATGAACTCACCGCAAACCCTTTATCTATAAGCCATTGCTGGGCTGTGGAGCCTAGGGGATTCGAACCCCTGACCTCCTCAATGCCATTGAGGCGCTCTACCAACTGAGCTAAGACCCCATTAAGCGCCTATAACAAGCACTTTACAGAATGATGTTTTCGCGACACTTCTGACTCTGCACCCGATTTTGTAACCCGGCACAGCGTGGAGCATGGAGTCAGATCCAAAATCTCCTTCCGAACCAGTGGGTGAATGTCTGTTCCGCTACGAACCATCAAGCGGGCAGTATGCACTGCCGAAAAAAATCGGCAAGCAAATCCGTTCATGCCTTGCACGCTACCGGCCGGGAGATCGCAAAGAGACTGCTGGCAGAGAGGCGTCCGGCTCGTTTGAAGTGCTGATTTTCGCAACCGGGACGGTCGCACGGCACACGGTCGCGTGGCAGAGGCCCCTTGTTTTCAGCGTGAGAGATCGCCTTGGGTGAGAAGTTTGAATCCCTCGCCGGCGAGAACCGAACTCGCGCACTCGTTGTCGTCCAGATGCATCGCAAGGACCGCGCGGTCATGCGGCCTGACCAGCAGAGGGTAACTGAAATACACGTTCACCTCCGCCATCAGGAGGGCGGCGAGGACGCGCGACAGATCGCCGGGGCCTTCGCTGAGTTCCACGACGAGCAGCTCGCAGTCGCTGAAGGGGATGTCGTTTTCGTGGAAAAGCGTCGCGACGCGCTCCGGGTCGCTCACGATCATCCGGCCGATGGCGGATTCCGAGGAATCCTGAATGCTGAGAGCGAGGACGACGACATGGCTCTTGTCGAGAAGCTTGACGACCTCGAGGAGCGCGCCCACCTTGTTTTGGAGGAAAACAGAGAACTGCCGGACCACTGGGGTGTTGAGTTTCTCGGCGGTTGGCGGCGGCATCTTTTTACTTGTAGGAATAGATCAGACAGAATTCCGCCTTGTCTCCCTCGGCCAGCTCCAAGCGCACGAAATACCGCCCGCTCGCATCAGGGAGCAGCCCGGCCGCTGCGGTCGAACCATCCTGAAAAACCTCCCCTTCCACGGGGCGGCCATTTTCATCGAAGAGGGTGACGGACAATTTCCGAGCCGGGGCGAGGGCGGCGGCGCAAAACCAATAAGCGTTCCCCTGAAAAAGGTTCACCTCAAGGATCTGGGGTTTGCCAGGCTCCAGAACCCCGGACCAGTAACCGTCGCGGATTTTGTAGCCGTCGTTGGCGAACGCGCCCGCTAGCTCCAAAACCTTGCTGCGGGATGTGCCGCGCTCGCGAGAGTCCGGAGTCTCTTGGGCGGAGACAATGCAGATGGAGAGAAAAAGGATGCCGAACGTCTTCATGATTCTTTGTTTCCCTTGGCGATATCGTTCACGAGCGAATTCATCGTGGCGGACACGTCTTTCACGGCATCCGGCGCGGGAGGCGTGCGGTCTTTAGTGAAAACCAGATTGAGGATGTCCCGGAGCTTTTGTTCCACCTCGGCGACCAGCGGCTGTTTTTGCATGCGGTCGGGCAGCTTGCCCAGCTCGGCCAGCAGGTATTCCACGATCGCGGGCTGGCGGAGAAGCCCGGCGAGCCCGGGGCTGTAATTTTTCGAAACGAATTCCGATGCCACCTGCGTCCCGCGGATCCAGGCACCGACGGTGACGAGGATCACGAGGTCCTTGTCCTTCTGCTCGGCCATGGAAAGTTTCACCTCGTTCTGGGTCGCCTCCAACTCCTCGCGCAGGGCGCTCCAGTCGTTGTTCTCCGCGAAGTCGTTGATGCTGTTGCCGCGGCTGATCACGCTCTGGCTGACATTGAGTTTTTTGGCGAGGTTGATGATGTCCTTGCCCGTGTTTTTGACCCCCTGTCCGTCCTGGGCTTCCACCGCGATGTATCCATCGGCGACCAGGACCCCGAGCATGAGGGCCATCTGCTCGCGGCTCGCGGTGGTGCCCGCGGATTTGGGGGCATACATCTGGGTCCAGTTCGGCTGCCCCTGCTCATCCATCGCGGAGAAAAACTCTCCGGGGGATGGGATGGTGACCGACTCCGAAAGAACCGCGGACTTCATTTGCTCCTTCGTCAGCGGCTCGGCTGCCGCCAATAGTCCGGCCGAGAAGAGGGCAACTGCGGAAATGACACTGCGGGATGACATGAAAAACCTTCTACACTCTCGCCACGGATATGGCCAGCGCCATTCCACATTCGTTTCGGGCCCGCAATCCGCCCGTTCAGGTCAGACGGATTCCCGCGGGAGGCCGGATGCATTTTTTGCCGGGAAATATCCGGGCTTCCTTTTGCGGGCGCTCTGCGCTTGAATGCAAGGTTCATGCGCCGATTCGAGAAAACAGTCACAGCCTTGTTGCTGACGGTGTTTTTTTCCAGCGCGGCGGCACGCGCTTCGACAGGCGACCCTTCGCTGGATACCGGGCGGAATTTCGCGCCGTTCGTCCTCTCCCTGAAGCCATCGTTGCAGATGAGCCCTCTGCCGGGCTGGATGCAGGGCCCGGCCGTGGTCCGCCCCGAAACGGCGACCATCGAGATCCCCGTGCCCGCGCTCTGGGCTGTCCCAGCCGTCGAACTTTACGCGGTGACCGTCGTGTTCGACGACCGTGGTGATGGCGGGCCCGCTGTCGAATGGCGGGCACCGAACGGCTCGACGAGCACGATTTCCCAGGGGCTCGGAGAAATCGGCGCATCGCTCGGGCTCAATGCCAGAACGATCCTCGTCCCCCAGACGCTGACCCGCGATGGAGGGGTTCTGCTGGTATCCTACTACGCCAAATTCGACCAGCTCGTGAGCCTCGCGGTCCGTCCGGCCCGTGAGAATCCTCTCGCCGTTCTCGGCGGCGGAAGCGACCCTGCACTTGTAGACGAAGCCCTGCGGGTCTTCGAGCGCGCCGAAATCGACGGCCGGAGAAACCCTCCTCTCAGCGGAGATGTCCGGCGCGGAGCCATTGTCGAAGCCGAACTCTCGGCCCCGGTGCAGGAACTGGACGGAGAACTCGAGTTCGTCGTCCCCATCGAAGGCGTCGTCGAGGGGGCACTGCTGAAGCTCGATGTCCTCGGCCTCGATCCGGAGGCCGTCATTCAAGTCCGGGTCAACTCGGTTTCGGTCGGCCAGTTGGGGTTCTCCCCGTTCCGGCTGGATGACCCCGCGCTCGTTCCGGACAGCCTCGGGCGTCTCGTGATCGCCGGATGGCGGAGCGGCACCCTCTTTATCCCGGCCCGCCTCTGGCAGGCGGGAGACAATTCCGTCGTTCTCGTGTTGAAAAGATCCAAAATTGAGACAGGGCGGACGGTCTTCATCCGGAATGCCGGAATCCACATCCGCTTCGGGGCCGGGACCGCGCAGCAAAACAAACTGCCCGCCGAGCCGGATTTCTTGATCCCCGACCCTCTCGTTCCCAATCCGCAGGACCCTCCCCTGCCGGAAATTGTGACCGGGGTTCACTGAGCCCGCAATGGCGAGCCGCTTGCGGCTTGCCGCGTTTCTCCCGCACAAAAAAAGAGGGGCGATCCCTCGCGTGAAGGACCGCCCCTGAAAAATTTTGCCCCGCTCGTGCCGTTCTGAAACATTTCCCGTTCCCTCGATATAGGGTGGATGACCGCCTGCCCTGCGCTCTGACTTCCAGTGAAGGCCTGTCATGGCGCCGGGGGCCTAGCCTCCGGGTTTGATTTAATTATCGGTTCGGGAGTTTGCTTCGTTTAATCGCGAACACAGAAGGGCAAATCTGATGCGGCGGCCGGACAAGTTTCTCCTTCCACCGCGAAACCCAATAAAATTTGGAAAGAACTACTCTCGGAAATCTACCCCCAGGCGCTCTTTCAATCCGGCTTTCAAGCGGTCCGTGGTGGCGTTGACTTCCTCTGTTGTCAGAGTCCTCTCGGCGGACCGGAATGTCAAGGAAATTGCGAGAGATTTTCGGTCGGCGGGAAGATTTTTTCCGGAAGGATCGGCGAACAAATCGAAGAGCGAAACCGATTCGAGAAGCGGCTCGTTTTGCGCGAGCACGGCGGCGCGGACATCGCCGTAGGAAAGCGGCAGCGGGGCGGTGAGGGCGATGTCGCGCTTGGAGGACGGAAATTTTGGGAGCGGCTTTGTCGCGGTGACGGGATTCGCGGCTCCTTGCCATGCGGCGGCATCGAATTCCGCGGCGATAACCGGCGCGGAAGCATCGAGCTTCCGGGCTTCGGCGGGATGGAGGATTCCGAGCAGGCCGATGCGGGCTCCATTCTTTAAAACCTCCATCGCGGCCCAGAACGGGAGCGGCGGATTCGGAAGCGGAACAAAATCCTCGTCGCGCAAGCCCGCGAGTTCCCCGACGGCACCCTTGAGATCGAAAAGATCCCAGTTCCTGCGCGCGGCCCCGCGCCAATGGGGTGCCGCGAGCGCGCCGGTCGCGACCAGCGCGATCCGGGACGCCTCGCCGGATGTTGTAAAAACCCTGCCGCATTCGAACAGGCGGATCGATGGCACGCCGAGGTCCGCGTTCCGTTTCAAGGCGGCCAGCAGGCCCGGCAGCAGGCTTGTGCGCAGCCGCGACTGGTCGTCGCCAAACGGGTTTTTGAGTTCGACGGCGGGACCGAACCACGCCGCATCCGCAACCGAAACGAGCGTGCTCGTGCGGGCTTCCGAGAACCCAAGCCCCGCCAGCGAATGCCGGCACTCCATCAGAAAATCGTAGGTGGCATCGGGCGCGGACGATGGCGCGAAGAACCCCGCTGTCTGGGAAGGGATTTTTTCGATTCCGACGACCCGGGCGATTTCCTCGATGAGATCGACCTCGCGCGCCAGCTCGTGCCGGAAGCCGGGAACCGACCATGTGGAATCGCCTTCGCCCGACGATTTCTCCAGGCCGACTTTCGCCAGCGACTCCTCGATTTCCTGATCCGGAATTTCGATGCCCAGCAACGCGCGCACTCGGGCATGGCGCAGCGCGACCTCCGGGCGGGCCCAGTGGCTGCCGGCTTCGAGCACCACGTCGTCTGCCACTCCGCCGGCGACCTGGACAATCAGCTCCGCGGCGCGCGCAGAGGCGGAGGCGACCATCTCGGGATCGACGCCGCGTTCGAACCGGTAGCTGGAATCGCTGATCAGCCCGAGCGTCCGCGACGCCCGCCGCACAAAGCCTGGATCGAAAACCGCGCTTTCAAGCAGGATATCTGTCGTGGTCGCCGAGACGCCGGAGTCCTCACCGCCCATCACCCCGGCCAGCGCAACCGGCCGCCGGTCGTCGGCAATCACGAGAAAACCATCGCCCAGCTTGTAGTCCCGGCCGTCGAGCGCGCGGAAATTTTCGCCGTCGGCCGCGCGCCGCACGTGAAGCGAACCTTCGATTTTTGCGGCATCGAACGCATGCAGCGGCTGGCCCAGATCGAAGAGCACATAGTTCGTGACATCGACGACGTTGTTGACCGGACGCAAGCCGACTGAAACCAGGCGGTCGGCCAGCCATTGCGGGCTCGGGCCGATCTTCACCCCGCGAATCCGCCGCAGGGTATAATAGGAACATTCTTCGGCTTCGATCTTTACCGCCTGGCCGGCAGGCGCGGTGGCCGGCGCGGGAATCCCCGGTGCCGCGAGCGGAAGGTCGGTGAAGACCGTGATCTCGCGCGCCACTCCGAGATGGCTGAGCCAGTCCGGACGGTTCGGCGTGATCTCGAGTTCAAAAAGAACATCCGGCGGAAATTGATCCCCGATCGGAGAACCGACCACCGCATCCTCAGGCAAAATCAACAACCCCTCGGCATCCTCGGCCAGTTTGAGTTCCTTCGCGCTGCACATCATCCCCTCGCTCTCGACCCCGCGCAGCTTGCCGGGCTTGATTTTGAATTCCCCCGGCAGCACCGCGCCGGGCAGGGCCAGCGGCACCTTGTCGCCGACCTTGTAGTTTTTCGCGCCGCAGACAATCTGCCGCGGGGTCCCGGACCCATCGTCCACTTTGCAAACACTCAGCCGGTCGGCATTCGGGTGCTGGGCGGATTCGAGAACCTGCGCGACGACGACCTTGTCGAAGGATGCCCCGCGCTCCTCGACCGAGGCGACCTCGAGCCCGGCCCTGCGGAACAGCGCCTCCAGCTCGGCAGCGGAGAGTTGGCAGCCCACAAAATCGCGGAGCCAGTTGAGCGAAACTTTCATCGTTTAAAATTGCCGCAAAAACCGCAGGTCGTTTTCGACGAGCATCCGGATGTCGGGGATTTTGGCGAGGTTCATGGCGAGGCGGTCGAGGCCGAATCCGAAGGCGAATCCGGTGACCACTTCGGGATCGTAGGCGCGGTCGCCGCGGCGGTCGCAGATCGCCTCGAAGACCGCCGGGTCAACCATGCCGCAGCCGGCGAGTTCCATCCACTGGTTGCCGAGCGCTTCGGTCCGGATATCGATCTCGTAGCTCGGCTCGGTGAACGGGAAAAAGTGCGGGCGAAACTGGAGGTCGGTGTCCGGGCCGAAAAGCTCGCGGAAGAAAAATTCGAGCGTGCCCTTGAGGTCGGCGAGGCTCACATTTTCCGCGACGTAGAGCCCTTCCATCTGGGTGAACTGCGAGAGGTGCGTGGCATCGACCTCGTCGCGGCGGTAGGCCGCGCCCGGGGCGATGATCCGCACCGGCGGCGGCGTGTTCTCCATCACCCGGATCTGCACGGTCGAAGTGTGCGAGCGCAGGAGGCGTCCATCGGGCAAATAGAACGTATCCTGCTCGTTCCGGGCCGGATGGTCGGGCGGGGTGTTGAGCGCGTCGAAGCAATGCCATTCGGTCTCGATGTCCGGGCCGTCAGCGATGGCGAACCCCATGCGCCGGAAGCACCGCACCGCGCGGTCCATCAATTGGGTGAGCGGGTGCAGCGAGCCGGTTTCGCCGAATGTCCCGGGCAGGGTCAAATCGAGCGACGAGGCGGCTGCCGCGTCCGCTTCCTCGAGCAGGCGGATCTCCTGCGCCTCCAGCGCGGCGGTGACCGACTGGCGGAGGTCGTTGAGCAGTTTGCCGAAACGTGGACGGTCTTCCTTGGCGACATGGCGCATGCCTTCGCTGAGGGTGGTGACAGCCCCGCTCTTTCCGAGAAAACGCACGCGAGCCGCGTCGAGCGAGGCACGGTCGGTGACCGCCCCGATGACGCTCAGCGCTTCGCCGCGCAGGTCTTCGATTTGTTGCTCCATGAAAACAGGAACCAAAGAACTTTAAACCACGGAGGACACAGAGAACACGGAGGAAAGGGAAAGAATTTTAGAAATCATTTTGTTGAGAAAATAATCTCCGTGCTCTCCGTGTCCTCCGTGGTTAAGTCTCCGATGGATTTTTACAGGCTGGAAGCCTGTGTTCCTTTGGGTCAGGCGGCCTTCTTTTTTGTCGGCTTCGCCGGCTTGGTCTCGAGGGCGGCTTTTGCCTTGTCGGCGATCTGGTTGAAGACCGCCTCGTCTTGGATGGCGATATCGGAAAGGACTTTCCGGTCGATCAGGATGTTCGCGGCTTTGAGCCCCTCGATGAACCGGCTGTAGGTCAGGCCCTGGGCGCGGACGGCGGCGCTGAGGCGGGTGATCCAGAGGGCGCGGAAGTTGCGCTTGCGGGTCTTCCGGTCGCGGTAGGCCCAGTATTTCCCCTTCATCTGCGCGTCTTTGGCGTAGCGGAAGAGTTTGGAACGGCGGCCACGGTAGCCCTTGGAGGCGTCGATGACGCGTTTCCGGCGGGCGCGGCTGGCGGGAGCATTGGTTGCTCTTGGCATGTTGTGTCACCCTGCTTTCACAGGGTCTCCTTGGAGCGGCTGTTCGTTTGGTTGTGATCCCCGGACTCGCCGGCTCCGTGATCCCCGGATTAACTCCGGGGCAGACCGGGGGATCGAAAGTGTTCAGTGGCTGAATGGCAGGTTCGCCTTGATGCGGGCCACGTCGGAGTCGTGCACGAGAACGGATTTCGCCATGTGGCGCTTCTTCTTCGAGCTCTTGCTGGCAAGAAGGTGGCGTCGGCCGCTCTTCGAGCACTTGATTTTGCCGGTCCCCGTGATCTTGAATCGTTTGGCCACGGACTTGCGGGTTTTGCTGCGGGCGATGGGTTTTGGCATGGGAAAAGTCCGGCAGGATACCAAGCGGCTGCCGGGATGCAACCAGAAACTTGTTGGGCTTGGTGCGACGAATTGCCGGAATCACCCCCTGTTGTCGGCGTGGACGGCATCGAGGAGGGCGGGAAGGAAGTCCGGCAGGGCGGCTTCGACGCGGTTCCAGTCCGGGATCATCGGGTCGCCGAGGGGATCGAGGAGGCAGTCGTTCTCGGCAATGCGGATCGAGCCGGCGAATGTGGCGGCCGCAAGTTCTTCCTGCTGGCGGTCGTATTGCAGGCCGTTGACTTCGGCGTCCGCTGCGGAGAACCGCACCGCATCCCCGGCCATGCGGACATAGGCGGCGGACACCGAGGCAAAGGTTTCCCGGTCGAGTTTCACGCCGTGCCCCGCGAGCGTGCGGAAGACACGCCTGGCGATGTCGCAGGCCATTTTGTTGAGGCCCTTGCCGGGATCTTCGGGCGAGAGCTCGCGGTGCTTGTGGTCGTAGCAGTCCGCCACGTCAATCTGGCAAAGGTTTCCGGGCGGACGGACGCGAAACACTTCCGCCAGCATGCCGGCTTCGACACCCCAGTCGCACGGCATCCGCATGCGCCGGACGATGTCGAGATCGAGGCTTGTCTCGCCGCCGAGCGGATAGCGGAACGCGTCGAGGAATGCCAGAAACTCGCGCGGCCCGATGACCTGCTGCAACGACCGGACCAACGGCGTGAAAAGCAGGCGCATGACGCGCCCGTTGAGATGGCCGGTGAAACGGGCGCTGTAGCCTTTGCAAAAATCGAATCCCAGGCGCGGGTGGGCGACCGGGTAGCAGAGCCGGGCGAGCATCTCCCTGCTGTAGGCGCGGATGTCGCAGTCGTGCGCCACAACCATGCGGGCGCAACCGCGCGCCAGAACAGCTCCGAAGCACATCCACAGGTTCCGGCCTTTTCCGTCCGGCCCCGGGTCCAGGCCGGCTTCGGCGAGCCGACTGATCAAACGCTCCATCTTCGGGCCGTCGTTCCAGACGAGCAACGGCCGCTGGGGGAGAACGCCGAAAATCTCTCTTGCCCGCCGCCAGCCGGAGGCATCGGCACCGTCAACGCCGACAACGATCTCCGCGAGATAGCGGACGTTTCGCAGTTCGCCGATGATCCCGCGCAGCGCCGGCGTGCCGAGTTCGTCCGCGTGGCAGGGCAGGACGAGCGCGATCGGCTTCGCGGCAGAATATTCCTGCAGTTCGCGCTCGATCCGCGCGACATCCGGCACGCCGAGCCGGTGCAGCGTTGCCACCGGGCCGTCCTGGAAGAAATCCGACATGCCCGAGCCTCCGGCAGCCGGGTGTATTGTTCAACTCCAAACGGCGTGTTAGCCTGCGCCGCCATGCCGACGGAATCCTCGCAAGAACTGGTTGTTGTCCATTACCACTTCCGGCCGGGTGGGGTCCGGCGGGTGTTGGATCTTCTTCTCCCGGAACTGGCGAAGAGTTTCAAAAAAATCACCCTGGTCGGCGGGGAATCTCCGGACGCGGTCTGGAGCCGCGCGGCCAGCGAAAAAATCCCGCGGCTCAGATTTGTGATTGCCCCCGCATTCCAGTATTTCGGAGCCCGTTTTCCGGGCCAGGCGCGGGATGAGATCCGCGCGGTTTTGCGGCGGGAAGCCGGGCCGGGCGCATTGATCTGGGCTCACAACCTCTCGCTGGGACGAAACGTGATCCTCGCCGATGAACTCGCCGCCCACTCGGCCCGGACGGGTGTCCGGCTCGTCAGCCACCACCATGATTTTTGGTGCGACCAGCGCTGGGCGAGGTGGCCGGAGATGCGGGCCCAGGGGTTCCGCACGCTCGCGAGGGCCGCCTCGGCAGCGTTTGCGGCGGAGGGCCGAGTCCTTCATGCGGGGATCAACTCGGCCGATGTGCGCCTGCTCTCGCGCCACATGAAATGCACCGCATGGCTTCCGAACCCGTCGGGCGAAGCGGCGAGGCCGGGCAAATCCGCCCTCGCCCGCGCCCGGCGGTGGCTTCGCGAGGAACTCGACGACGGCGCGACGGCGTGGATTTATCCCGCGAGATTTCTGCGGCGCAAAAACTTCGCGGAAGCGGTTCTCCTCGCCCGCTGGCTCGCGCCCGAGGCATGGCTTGTCACCACCGGCGGGATCAGCTCCCCGGGAGAAGCGGCTTATGCCGGCCAATTGCAGGGCGCCGCCCGAAATGGCCGCTGGCGCGTGCGCTTCGGAATCCTCGCAGGACGCGAAGCGCGCTCTCCTTCGGTTCCGGAATTGCTCTGCGCGGCAGAGTCGATCGTGATGACATCGGTCCAGGAAGGCTTCGGGTTTCCTTATCTCGAAGGGGCCGGGCTTGGCTGCAGGTTGATTGCGCGGAAGCTGCCCGCGATCCAGCCCGATCTCGAAGCATTCGGCATCAGGCTCCCGGGCCTTTACGATGAGATCCTGATCCCGTCTGGACTGTTCGATGCGAGAGCAGAAATCCACCGGCAAAGATCCCTCTTCCGGAATTGGAAAAACCTGCTGCCGGCCCCCTGCCGGGCACTGGCCGGAACTCCGCGCTTCCTGGCCGGATCCGACAAGCCGGTCCCATTCAGCCGCCTGACTCTTGCGGCCCAGTTGGAGGTGCTGGCGGTTCCGCCACGAGAGTCGTTGGCCGCCTGCGCTGCATGGAATACGATGCTCGGAAATCTCTCCTGCGGATCTCGAACGGAGTGGGAGGGAGCCTCGCTGCTTTCGCCCGCCGCCTGCGCCAAACGGTTGCTCGGACACTTCGAGGCATTCCCGCGACAGCGGCCTTCTGCGCTCCAGGCCTGCGAAACGCAGGCGGGCATCATCGAGGAACGGCTCGGGCAAGAATTTCTCTTCCCCCTCCTGATGCACGGCTGACTGGCGCCTCCCCGGTGACGGTCCGCGTTTCCTTTCTGGAATTCCGCCCCGGCGTGCGTAGTGTCACTCCGCCATGCAACCGCCGACCGGAACGGTCACGTTTTTGTTCACCGACATCGAGGGAAGCTCCCGCCTGTGGGAGCGGTTCCCCGTGGATATGGGCCCCGCTCTGGCCAGGCACGACGCCTTGCTCCGGGCCGAGATCGAATCCCATGGCGGGCTGATTTTCAAAACCGTCGGAGACGCTTTCTGCGCCGCCTTCTCGTTTCCCGGGGAATGCCTGGAAGCCGCGCTGGGCGCACAGGAAAAGCTCTTCGCCGAGGACTGGGGGAAGGTCGGGCCGTTGCGGGTCCGGATGGGCCTGCACACCGGCCCGGCGGAATTCCGGGACAACGACTACTTCGGCGGCACCTTGAACCGCACCGCAAGGATCAGCTCCGCCGGCCACGGGGGCCAGGTGCTTTGCTCGCAGGTCGTGGCCGATCTCCTGCGCGGGGGAATGCCCGAAGTGGGCTTCGTTTCTCTCGGGGATTTCCGCCTGCGGAATTTGAGCCGCGTCGAACGGATCTTCCAGGTCCAGGCGCGCGGCCTGCCGGGTTCGTTCCCGCCGCTCCGCTCGCAGCAGAACCTGCCGCACAACCTGCCCGCCGCACAGACCAGCTTTGTCGGCAGGGCCGGCGAGCTCGATCAGGTCAGGGAATTACTCGGAAAAACGCGCGTCCTCACCCTCCTCGGCACCGGCGGCACGGGGAAAACCCGTCTCGCGATCGAGGTCGGGCGAGAGTTGATGGACGATTTTCCGGACGGGGTCTGGCTGGTCGAGCTGGCCACGCTCGAAAAAGATTCCCGCCTCGCGGATGCCGTGGCCGACACGCTGGGCGTGCGCGAGGAACCGGGGCGTCCGCTTCGCGAGACCCTCGCGACTTTCCTCTGCGGGCGCGAGATGCTGCTGATCCTCGACAACTGCGAGCACATCATGGATTCGGTTTCGCGGGAGGTCGCCTCTCTCGTCGCCGGCTGCAAAGCCGTTCGCGTTCTCGCCACGAGCCGGCAGGCGCTGCGCATCGCCGGGGAGGTGACGTTCCCGGTGCGCCCGCTCGGCTCCTTCGATATGACGCGCCGTTCGAAGGACAGGCGGTTGTCGGCTGCCGATATCGCGGGGTTCGATGCCGTGAAACTCTTCGTGGACCGGGCGCAATCGGTGGTTCCCGATTTCCGTCTCACCGATGCAAACGCGCCGGACATCGCACGCATCTGCTGGAGGCTCGACGGCATCCCGCTGGCCCTGGAGCTGGCCGCCGCCAGGCTGCGCGTTCTCACGCCCGCCCAGATTTCCGCGCGCCTGAACGACCAGTTCAAGCTCCTGAAAGGAACTGCGGTTCTGCCCCACCAACAAACCCTCCGCGCCCTCATCGACTGGAGCTACGACCTGCTCACGGAACCCGAAAAACTTTTGTTCCACCGCCTCGGTGTCTTCGCCGGCGGGCGCACGATCGAAGCGGTCGAAGCGGTTTGCGCGGACGACAGCGTGGACGATGTGCTCGATCTCCTGCAACAGCTCGCCGACAAATCCCTCCTCTTCATCGACCGGGATTCGCCCACGGGCCCGCGATACACGCTCCTGGAATCGGTCTGGCAATACGCCCGCGAAAAATTGAAGGAATCCGGCGGGATGGAGGACATGCAGGAACGCCACCTGCATTACTATTTGCAACTCGTCAGCGATGCCGTCCCCCACCTCACCGGACCCGATCCAGAAAGCCATCTCCGGAAGCTTTCCTCCGAATCCCTCAATCTCCGATACGCGCTGGAGTGGGCCGCTCAGCGCCCCGGCGGAGCCGAGCCCGGGCTGCAGCTTGTCGCGGGCATGGAGCGCTACTGGGAAATCTGCGGGAACCTCGAGGAGGCGAGACGCCACTGCGAAGCGGTTCTTGCCAGGCCGGATTGCGCGGCCTTCCCCCACCGCCACGCGCACGCGATGGTGTCGGCGGGGCGAATCGCCTGGGCGCAGGACCGCTACGACGAAGGGCGCGCTCTGCTCGACCGGGCCATCGGCATTTTCGAGAAACTCGGCGATGACGAAATGGCCGGCTTTACCAGCGGCTACGAAGGGTTCCTCGCTTTTTCGCAGGGGGACAGGGAACTCGCCCGCAGGCTCTTTCTCAAAACCACCGAGATCGGACAACGAGCCGGAAACCGGAGGCTCCAGGCGCTCGCCGTGTCCGGTGAGGGAAGCCTCGCCGCGGGCGAAGGGAAGCTCGATCTGGCGTTCGCGCTCAAAAGGCAGGCGCTCGAAATGTTCCGCGAAATCGGCGACCGTTGGATCGTCGGCTACAGCCTCTGGGGCCTCGCGCGGGCCGCGCTCGCGCTCGGCCGGCCCGCGCCCGCCCGCGAAGCCCTCGCGGAATGGGCGCGGATCGCGCGCGAACTCGGCAACCAGTGGGCCATCCCCTACATCATCCTGCACCTCGCCGATGCCGCAAGGCTCGAAGGGAAGGCGGATCTGGCAGCAAGGCTCTTCGGCTCGGCCGAACAACAGCGCGAAAAATCCGGGGTCCGCTTCTCCCCGTCCGAACAGGCGGTCTGCGACGCCTCGGTGACCGCCCTCAAAAAACTGATCGACGCGGATGCGTTCCTGACCCACTGGAAAGCCGGCCGCCACCTCCGCCCCGAAACCGCCCTCGAGCTCGCCCTCGCGGGATAGGTTTCTGCGGGCCGGGACCGAGTTGGTCAACCAAAGTCAGCACCGTCCATATTGGGAGCTCGCAACAAGATGGGAGCTGTTGGCAATATCATTTGGGGGTGGCTGCTTCGGCACCAGGATCAACAAGGGCTTCCATCACGGCGCTCAGCACGGCAATATTGGGCATGATTGGCAGACAGTATGCACAAACCCATCAACACTCCACCCAGAGGCATCACCTGGCTCGAAATCCTGGTGCTGCTGGCGCTGGCTGCCATTCTTTGGTCGCTGGCTATTCCAGCGGTAGGCCCCGGCTTAAGCAACAGCCCGGTAACGCAAACCCTGAGCAACATGAGACAGCTCCAAGTGGCCACACAGCAAATGGACATTGACCACGCCAAAACTGGAAATCCTGTTCGTTGGACTTGCTCGAACACAACACCTCTCACGGTGGATCAATGGAAGAATGCGATTTCTCCAGAATATTTTTCTGAACGCGAATTGAAGAAGTTTCTCACCGTTACATTTGGCCGGCCACTCTCGGGGACCAAGACCAACGATGAAGGCTTCAATGTCTTTGCTGTGACCGACTCAGATCCCGGTGACACCCTTTTGTTCGCCACGAAAAACTGGCATGGCCCAAATGCAAAAGAGCTTTCTGGGGAGCTCTACGGAAGAAAGGCTTTTGTCGTTTTCACCAAAAACTCCGGGGCAGTTCTGCAATCGAAGCAAACCACCAATTTGTCCAAGATCGGCGGCGGTGGGATGCACAACTACCTGCCTCTGAAGTAATGCTCGCCATCGCCACATTCAGCAAACCGGAGGAAGCGCACATGCTCACATGGAATTGCTGTCCCAGTTGTGGATACCCCGAGTGATGACCATACTCCCCAGGCTCAAACATCCCCTGGCTTGGTTTGTTCTCACCGAGCTTATCTATATTTCTGCGGTTCGGCTTCTTGTTTTCAATTTCAGGAATTTCGGGAGCTACTCAATATCCATGGAGCTTTATTGGACGGCTCTCCGGGTGGTGTCGATCATCGCCCTAGTCCTGCTCTTCAAACCGTTTATATGGAGAAAATCGGAGGCTTTCAGGTTTCCGGTCATCGTGTTTCCGGTTGCGCTCGCAATGCTCCTGACATCATTTCTTGAACTGCATCCAATTCTGCCACCGCCGTTCAAGTATCTATTCGCCGCCACCAGTGTTTTTGTCGGTTATCGGGAGGAGATTGCCTATCGTGGCGTTTTGCAGGGACTGTTGACCGACAAATTCGGTTTTCTGGTCGCCCTGCTCCTGTCCAACATTGCTTTTCTTTTCTACCACCTCGGGGTCCAGCCGTTCAACCCTTGGCATATATTGATGATATTTGGGTGGGGGGTTTCACTTGGACTGATGTATCGAATCACAGGAAGTATTGTCCTGATTGCACTCATTCACGCCGCAGTGGATGCGGTAAATGCCCTCAATCCGATTGCCGTGACCCCTGCCACTGCTTGGATTGGAATGATTCTTCTGGCAGGGAGCATCACATTGCTGGCGACAAAAGGCCTGAAGGGGATGCCCAGAAATACTTCCTGAGAACAACCGAGGATCTACCGGGCACATGCTTCCAAGAGCCCCTCACCCACTGGAAAACCAGAAAAGTGCAACAAAATAGCAATCAGAAGATCTCTCCAGAGCGAAACAACGCCCGCACCAGGCGCTCGATTTCGCGCAGGGCTCGGCGAACCTGCTCCGATAATAGTTGCCGGTGCAAATAAATAGAACGCGCTTGGTGCCGGCGGATTTCACGGCAGTTTCCAGGCCGAGCGAACGCGCTCGTATTCCGGGCGCGGCAGGATGACGTAGAGCGGTTTTTTGGCGGGGTCGATCGCCGCGATCAGGCCCCTCAAGTTCTGCTCGGACATCGTGGTGCATCCGGCGGTCGGCTTGGTTCCGCCTCCCCGCCAGATGTGGAAAAAGATCGCGCTTCCGGCACCCGGCCTGGCGGTGGGCGGCGCGTTGTGCGCGATGAACAATTCGAGCGAATGCGCGGGGTCGTCCTGCCTCATCTGCTGCGTTTTCTCCCAAGCTGTCGAGGGTTTCTCCTTGAGGCGCACGTGCTGGTTGTAAAGTGGCGAAGCCGGATCCTCGACCCAGAGATCGCGCGAGGTCACCTGCACATAGGGCATGTTCGCACGGCGCGAAATGTCCGCCGCATATCCCCAGGCTCCGCCAATTTTGAAAATACCAGCGGGCGTCCGCCAATCGCCCTCTCTCTTGATCACGGCGCCATCGGGCAACGGGTGGAGCCCCAGCCCCCAGACGAGCCCGTCCCGTCCGAGCCGCCCTTTCCATTCCCCGCCAACCGGCTTCCAATCCGATCCGGCCTTCTCGAAAAGCCGAAGCGTGACCGCCGAGGAATCCCATCCCTCCGCAATCCCCACAAGGCATTGGCGGGAATCGCCCGGCAGTTCGAAAGCCCACGAGAATCCAGAAACCGCAAAAAATATCGCCGCCGCCAGAAAATTTCCAATCATTCGGATATTCGAAAACCCCCGCACCCGGGACTTCCGGGCCGGAACAAGATCCTCTCAGGAATGGATCCGGAGACAAGCGGTGAAATTTTGTCCTTCATCATGCATCACGGATCCTCCATCATGGCCGGGTGCGTGCATGGTCCCTGGCTCGGCAATGGTCTCCTGCCCTTTGGGCGGTGATCGCTTTTGTGTTGCTGGGATTCTCTATCAGCAACGACAGCATCGACCAGATGGAGTCGCAGACGTGGAACTACGCGCGGCTCGGCACGTTCGCGGAATTCAGCCTCGAACTGAGGAAAGACACCACTTCCGAGCCCGAGAAGCCGCTCGGCCTGTTTTCCGCCTGGGCGTGGTCGCGCGCCTTTGGAACGCGGGCGGCGGCGATGCGCGCACTCAACCTCCTGTGGGCCGCCATCTCGCTGGCCGCGCTGGCCCGGGTCGCAAAGCAGGTTTCCATTCCGTGGCTTCCCCTCCTGTTTGCCATTCAGCCCTTCGTTTGGTATTCCATCAACACGGCCCGGACACCGATTATGGAAATGGCGGGAGGCTCGCTGTTGCTGGTGGGAACGATCGCCTGCCTGCAACGAAAGCCGGTCGATCCCGCGGCGGGCATCGCGCTCTGCCTTGGCGCGATATTGCTCAGCGGAGCCAGCTTCCTGGGGTTGATTCCTCTCGCCGCCGTGGCCTCGGGCCTCACGGCACACGGGCTTTGGAGCCGGCTCCGTTGGCCGAGACCGGGGAGGATTTTCCTGCTCGTCACAAGCGGAGTGATCGCCGTCTTGGGAATCTACTACGTGGTGAGGATCCTTCGCGAGGGCGGCGGAGCCCAGCTTTGGCGGGTATCCCCGGCCAACCTTTGCTTCGTCTGTTACGAATTTCTCGGGCTCCAGGGCCTCGGCCCGGGTCGCCATGTTCTCAGGTCCATCATGAAAGGATTCTCGCCTGTCCGCGAACTGCTCCCGTTTCTTCCCGGCCTTCTTGTTCTTCTGGGCGCTTATTTGACGCTCTTCGCCGCCGCGTTGAAATCCTGGCTCACGAGAGATCCGTCCACGGGGCTGGCAGCGGGGCCCGATGACAAAGGCGGCCACCAGCCTGTCTCTCCCGGGCCGGCTTCGGGCAGCTCGGGCGTCTCTTTGTTCCAGGTCTGGCTTTTTGGGATGGGGGTCACGCTCCAGAGCGCAGTTCTCCTTTTTGTGCTGGCGCTGTTCACCGGGATGCCGTTCTGGGGCCGCCACCTGGGAGGAGCGTTTCCTTTTTGGATAGCGGCTCTGGCGATCACGATTCGCTGGGCCAGGCACGGGCTTTGGAGGCAGGCCGGACGCCGCGCGGAAGCGGTTCTCATCGGCCTCCTGCTGTTTTCCTCGCTGCTCCTCCGTTTTTCCCCGCAGCACGGACACGACGACTACCGGGGCGCGGTGGCCGAGGCGATGCGGATCTCCTCGGCGGGGCGCACCGTTTGGTGGGTCGCGGATTATTCGGGAGGAGTCTATTATGGGTTGCCGCTTGGAACAGTGAAGACGGGGCCCGGCGAGGTTCTGTTTGCGATGAACAGACAATCCGTGGACGGCCCGCTCCCCGACGCCATCGTCATTTCCCGGCCCGACAATTTCGATTCCTCCGGAACGGCCACGGGCCTCCTCGCGTCGGGCAGCTATGCCAAAAAAAAGTCTCTCCAAGCATTCGAGATCTGGGAAAAAACCACGCCCTGAACACCCAGGAAATTCACGGGTGACCGACGGGACTCGAAGCCGTCGGGCTTCTATGGTAAATGGGCTTTTTTTGCCGTTAGGGCCACTTATAGGGCCAAAACGCTTCCGCTTGCACTCGTCCGGGCAGGCGAGTAGGTTCCCTGCATGAGTTTCGCTCAAATCATCGAAGAAATCCCCAAGCTCACGCATTTGGAGCGGCGCGAGTTGTTTCTTCAAGTCCTGAGCCTTGAGCCCGACGCCGATGATGTCGCTGTCTGCGACCATGTCGCCCGCGAAGGCTTCGCGCTTCTCGACGAAATGGAAGCCGCCGACTCCACTCATGGATAAAGCCCGAAAGGGGGAAGTCTGGCAAACCGACATGGGCATTGCCGGGAAAATCCGCCCCTGCCTGCTTCTCACCGACTAAGATGCGACCGCCAGCGAACGCTTGGGGCGCAACTCTGCCCTCACGCGTTCTCCGAGGGCGTTCAAGTAAGCAAGGCGCTCGGCCCTGCTCATGGCGTTGAGCTTGCGGCTGGCCGCCTCCCTCCACTTGCGCGACTCCTCCACGGCATCAAACGCTTTTGTCTTGGTTTCCATAAATCAACTCCAGCGGGTTTACTATACGGACCGGCGGGTATCCATGCAACAGATTTACGGCGTTGAATCCGGCCTCACGCTGGACGTTGACAAGATGTTTGAAATTCCAACTCACCAGAAAATCTATCCGGCTCACCGTGCAGACGGCGACATGCCGCGCATCGTCCTCGTATTTTGTGGTCACAACGCCCTGGGCAAGATACGCGTCCGCCAGTTCATCCATTTCGGCGGTAATATCGAGGATCGATTCGGCTTCGAAGGACGTCCTGAACAGCCCGCGAACACGATCGGGTGCTTTCTCCAGTTCTTCGGCGGTTACCAACGAGGTGAAAAACCGCCATTGGCCGGCTTCCATCTGCTGCCAAAGTTCTTGGGTGGGCCGCATCCATTCGTCATCGAAGTAGCCGCCCAAAACGGAGGTGTCGAGATAGAGCCCCTGAATTCGCATGCCGCAGTCATTACCACGATACGTTCCTCATGGCGATCAAGTTCGCCCGGCTCCCGCGCATGTCGCGTAGATTCTGAAAAACGCGAAATGGATTTCACCTCGGCAGTGCCGCAATGGCTCTCGAAAGTTCGTGAGCCAGAAGCTGGTGAAGCGATGCAGGTTTCATTGCGGGTTTGCCATCAGCCACCACGGCGAATGCCCACTGCCTGCCCCCATTGACATCAGGGTCGGCAAGCAGACCCTCGAAAAAACTCTGCTCGTTTATCTCCGGCATGTGATCGCGGAAGAATGTGGCGGTTTCGGCCACGAACAAATCCATCGCCTCCGGTATGATTTCCCGCACCGCGTCCCCAGAAACGAGCTGGCGGTCAATGGGAATCTCGAAAACAAGGATCGGGTTCAAATGCGCCGGATGGCCGAGGCCGACTCGAAACTTCGGATACCGCGTGAGTTCCTCGAAGCGACGGGATTCAAAATAGAAGTGCGTGTGCATGGCCTGATCAACGAGGATCGTGAAATACAGGCAGGCAAGGAAACGGGGGCGATGGTCTGCGGGAACCTGCAACAGTTCGGAGCATCCATGTGTCCAGATGTGCCCTACCGCAAGGATGATGGAATGTTCGTGCGGGTCAAATCCTCGAAAAAGTAGTGCAAGGTCGGAGCGGAATGCCTGATCGTAGTAGTCTTTCAGTGTCATGGCTTCGCTTCCGTTTCCATCGCCGGGCGCTGGCCGGTCAGTTCCGATACAACATTTACCATTAGGCGATGTTGCCCGCATTAGGTTCGATGCGCTCTACGCTGATGATAAACTCGGCGAACTCGAAGTAGCCATCAAAATAGTTCTCCAACTCCTCATGCGTGAGAACATAGGTCATGCGTTGGGGTGAATCCACGAGAGGAATGACTGAAACGACGCGATAGCGTGCCGCTTGGCATGCATCAACTTCGGCGCGAGTAATCGCTGTTTTTTCGATCGGGTGCGCAACGCCATATTCGCTGAGGAGCCGCTCAAACGCTTGTAATAACTCTGTTCCGGCTTCGATCACTGATTGGGCGTCTTCCGTGCGGATTGTTTCGCCATGGATCGCGCGATTGCAAATGGCAAGGACATCACGGATCGAAGGTGTCATGTCCTGCGGCAAAATGTCATCTGCGGCAAGATCACGAATGATGTGAGGAAGCGGAGTGTGGGGCGAAATGGACTGCCCGACGCGCGAGCGGATTCGAAGGCGACGCAAAGTGGCTTCCAATTCGATTCGGAGTTTGGCAAGAGCGATGACGTGATCGGTCTTCGCAAGTTCCCGAATGGCACCAATGGCCGGGTGTTCCTCCGTGGTGTCATGCAGCTTGATTTCTGGAACTTGGCGGGCGACCTCAGCCGTAACGCGGTTGACCTCCTCGGAATCGATCTCTGCCTCGAACTCTCCGATTTTGATGCGCTTAATGGCAGCAGCAAACGGACTAAGCAGAATGAGAACAAGGAGAACGAGCGTGGTCGTATCGACTGTAATGGTGGCGATCTGGAAACTGTGGCATACCAGTAGTGCCATCCCTGAGATGGCGATAATCCACCAAAGGTGCTTAATGATTGCTTGTCGTATCTTGAGCATGAGAAAATGCGTGCTGCCTATGGCTTTTGGTCAATCCTCTTGTAGTAGTCGCGCAAAATTAGGAATATAACGAGCTGGTGAAGCAGTATCCCGCTAAAAAACTGCGTCTTGAAATAGGCCAGGGCTCCGGCCAGTTTCTGAGGTGCTTTTACGAGTGGCTGGACGTGCAACCGCAAGAAGCCTTCGATTAAAAGATCCAATCCTTTACTGCTCACAACCTTAAAGAATCCGCGTCCCTCGAGTGCCTCTATGGGATGAAAAGACTCAGTGCGCCACAATCCAGATAACTCCTCAAAGTCGATTTGCGGGTAGTTGTCACGTCGTTTTGCGATAAATAAAGTAGAAGATGCCATCACTCCAAAACTGATAGCACGTTCATTCGCATTTTCGTCCTCAATGCCGGTTTCATCTTTTTGAAAGCGTGGCAGAGCGTAATCAAGTGCTTCTGAACTGTAGAGTTTTTTTCCGCTAATCAGTGGCTCTAAATAGTTCAGAAAAGCCGGCCATCCACTTTTCACTGCGATGTAGTCCGGTTGTTGGACGGTCCGAGGAGAAACCATCTCCACCATTTTGTCAAATTCGCCTATCGCAGAATCAATTGGATATTTCATTTTGTTGTGATGTTAAGTGTAAATCGAGAATTGAAAGCTGTTATTTTGTGGCTCTGTGAATCTATAGTATTAAATGCCTTGGGGCAAGACCTGAGGTTCATTATGTTTTTGGATCTTGCATAGCTTTCTGTTTGGCTAGGGCCATATGGCTTGCTATCATTTCCTCAACTTCAGCATCAATTTTCGGGTCACGAGGGCCTGTGTAATCAGGAGCATCGGCCAGAGTGTCCCGTCGCTGAATCTTTGCCTCGAGTATACTGTCAGAAGGATTGTTTTGTTGAAGCAGTGGGGAAATCTCCTTCCAAATGTCTGTTATGTCGATATGGAAAAGTGCAGATGGTCCCAATCCGCTCCCTCCTATACTTTCAAACGCCTTTACGATCTCATAAGATAAGGAAGCAGGACAGCTTTTACAAGCCCCTCCGCCATTCCAATAAGCTTCTTCAGGAAAAGTTGATCGTAGTTCGAAAAAATCATGTGTGGCAACAAAACAGTGCTCTAAGGAGAGAATTGTATCTATCACATAATTCATCTTGTTTTGAAAAAAACTTTTGCGCATGCCTGATATTTCAAGAATGTTATATGCATCATTGAACAATGCATCATTTGGGGTTGCTATGCACTGGACTTTTATTCTGGACGAATTAGCGCGCACAAGCGGGCATATGATGAAGGCTATGTCTTTCGAGTTATTGAAGTTCATGGAACTTGTAATTTATCGTTTGATTTTGGTTATTTCGGACTGAGCATTCAATTCAACACCGTCATTGTGAATTGTTTCGCCTGCAAAGTTTTCGGATCAACGGTATAGAATCCCCCTCGTCCGGCTCGCATGCGCCACATGTCTGGCGGCGTCATAAAAACGAGGATGTAATCCTTGGTGGAGCCGTCGGCGTTTTGAGTTGATCCGCTCATATCCCAGTCGGCATGGAAATGGAGGCAGGCGAGCAGGGCGTCGAGCGGGTGTTCGTAGGATGCGGCAATGGCTTTTCGCGAGCGCTTCATTTTTTTGATCAAGGCGGTTCGTTCTTCCTCGGAGAATTGGACGACCGGGACTTTCAGGAATTCGACCGGATCAGGTGGACATTTAAAGCCGGGCATCTCGCGGATCACCCGGCGTTGCGGGCGACGCGTATTCCCGTATTGGATGATTTTCTTCGGCTTGATGGTTTTTCCCTTCAGGCCCTTGTCGAGCTGGGCGATGCTTTTGACGCCTGCGAATTGATCGGAACCTTGCAGCGCCTTCAAGTCGTCCCGGTAGTAGTCGAACCACGCGATTCCGCAGGCATCGTATTCCTCAGCCGTCAATGGCGGGTGCGGCGGGTCTTCGCTCGTCACTTGACGCCAGAGCAGTGCATTGCACAGGTGGACGAAGCAGCGGATCGGGTGCGCGGTATCCCAGTCCTCAAACGGATACGGGTCTTCGTAAATCTCCTGCCGTATCAAACCTCCGACGGCGAGGCCCATGGTCGGCGCGGGGAACTTCAGCGATTTTACGATGCGGCTTGGCCGGGGGACCAGGTGCTTTCGGAACATCGCCGGGATCAATTCCAGCAGTTCCTCCGGAAGATTGGGAAGAATCTCCCTGTTGAAATACGACTCCACGCGCATGGGGCAGGCTTGCAGTTGGATACCTCCAAATTCCGCATTGCCGGTCAGTTGTTCCTCGACGGAGAAACCTGAACCGAGCGGCATGGCGACAAATTGACGGATGAGACCCTCCCCAACGGCAAAGCCGTCGAGCCACCGCTGATTGGGGACTACGACATAATTCTGCGGGTCACGCTGGAATTCAAATGCCCACGGTTCGCCCGAGACGGCGTTGATCTTCCCCGCCCCCACCTTCAAAGCAAAAGGATAGCGCGACGAGAACCGCACCCAGAGCGCCTCGCTCTGATACATCGGCATCATGACGCCACCCCGCTTCAACCACTCTGCCGGAACATCGAAGTCGTCAACCGGGCGGACCGGAAAATCTCCCAGGCCTGCGGGGAGGAAATACTCCTTGCCGTCATCCGGAATTCGCAACGTCCGCTGGAAGGAAACATGGAGAGCGGACATGTCGTCGGATATCCGGGCGTTGGTTTTTGCTGTCTCCCGCAAGGCAGCGTCGATATCGGCATCGGTCAGTGCCTCGGCGGTCGCCGTGACCTTGGCAGCGGATGTGCTGCGAGACAGATTCCACATGTCCCCATGGTGAATGAATTGATCCAGCATTTCGACCAGTTCGTAACGGTCTTCCGGCAGAAAGAAACTCGATCGGATTTTTTGAATCTGCTGCTCCAGGAGGGATTCGAGTTGCCGGGGAATTTCCGGGAATGCGAACAAAAGCGAGTTGTCTTCGAGTTGGATCATGGGAAGGCTACCATTCCCCGTCGCGGACTTCACGAACGGCTTGGGCGATGCGTTTTGCGGGGGCGCGGCGGACGGCGCGTAGCAATTCGGCAATCAGGGCCGGACGTTCGCGGATGATTTTGAGGAGGTCGGCGGATACTTTCCCCGCCAGGGCCAGCAAAACGTCGGGATCTTCTCCCAGTTCCTTGGCGATCCGTTGAATTGTCTCTTCTCCGGGAGGCGGCTGCTCGCCTCGCTCGATCTTACTGAGATACGACGGCTCGATCCCCACCCGCCCCGCCACACGGCGCAGCGAAAACTCCTTGGCGGGTTTCGCCTCCCGCCGCTCGCGGACATACGGGCCAAATGCCTGGCTCATTTCCAGAAGTAAAAGGGATTCTCGCGAGGTTTGCGATCAAAACAGGGAGAAAGCAACGGATCTTTCAGATACGAGGACCGGTTCCACTCGTTGCACTTCGAGCGGTTCCAAATCGCCTGAAGCTGGGCGTCAAGAAGGGCTTCCCGTTGATCACGTTCAATTTTTTGCAACGTGTCGAGTGTCTCCATGCGAACAAAGGCATCCCAACTGTCGCCACCAAATGCCGCGACGGTTGAGAGGAGAAGGTAGAGAATTATTGATGATTTCATAGTGTGTAGAACATACTACACATTTTTCGCCTGTCAAATGGGATTTAAAAATTCAAATCATGAAACGGACCCGAAACCACCGTTCAGCGGGGCGCGGGTACAAACCCGTAAAGTTTCAGGAAATCCGTCTCGCGATTCTGGGCACATCAGAAACAAGTTCACGAAATGCGTCGAAAAAAAGTTTCCGGCTGGTGCTTGGCGGCAGATTTTCGGTGGGGTACGGGTATGAACGCGTGAAGTTTTCGGTCGAAATTCTCAATTTCCCCTGCTTTGTTTAGGCCAATTTGGGCCAATGTTCGGATTTCCCCCTGCTGATTATCAACAATATACGACGGGTTTAAAACGCCAAAACCCGTAATAGAAAACCTGCATAAGTTGTTTAATATAAACAACTTATAAACGGGTGACCGACGGGACTCGAACCCGCAACAGCCAGGACCACAACCTGGAGCTCTACCATTGAGCTACGGCCACCGGATGAGAACCATCGGGGGTTGATGGATTCCTGAAAAGATACAATCCCGTCCGGGGCCGCTTTGTCAACGTGCTTCTTGCCGGAACAAAGCCGTTGCCGCTCGATTTCAAGCAGAAGACTTCTGCCCGTAATAGGCGGAGGGCCCGTGCTTGCGGAGGAAGTGTTTGTCGATGAGTCCGGTGGCGGGAGATGCCGCGGACGGGTCAAGCAGGAGGGCGTTCAGGGCCATCTGGGCGATGATTTCCAGCGCGGCGGCAGTCTCCACGGCTTTTTCCCAGGAGGGGCCCCAGACGAACGGGCCGTGGTTGCGCACGAGGACCGCCGGAATTTCCGAGGGATCGAGCGACAAAAACCGTTCGGCGATCACATTCCCGGTTTCCCATTCGTAGTCGGATTCGATCTCCCGGGCGGTGAGCGCGCGGGTCACCGGAACCGCGCCGCGAAAATAATCGGCATGGGTTGTTCCGAGCAGCGGGATTTCCCGTCCGGCTTGGGCGAATGAAACCGCGTGCCGGGAGTGGGTGTGAACGACCGAACGCACCTGGGCAAATGCGAGAATGAGCCGCCGGTGGGTGGGCGTGTCCGAAGACGGCCTGAGCGCGCCCTCCACTATTTTTCCGTCCATGTCAACGATGACCATGTCCGCGGGCGTCAGCCTGTCATACGGCACGCCGCTTGGCTTGATGGCGAAGACGCCGGCCGCCCGATCGCAGACGCTGACGTTGCCAAAGGTCAGGTCCACCAGCCCTGCGGCCGGCAGAGCGGCATTCGCGGCACTGCACTCTTCGCGGATCGCATCAAAACGGCTCACGCGGCAAAACCTCCAGACAAATGATAATAGACTTCGTTGAAACGGAGCTCCTTCCGGAAATCCGAAAGGTTGGTCTCGTTGCCGATGGCGAGGAACTCCACTCCCGCCATCGCGGCAAAATCCTCGAGGTGCTCGCGGGTGACCGCGTAACTGAACCCGGTGTGATGCGCTCCGCCCGCATGGATCCACGCGGCGCAGGCGGTTTTGAAATCGGGCCGGCATTTCCAGACAGCGCGGGCGACAGGAAGTTTCGGAAGCGGCTGCGGCGGAACGACGGCATCGACTTCGTTGACAAGAAGCCGGAAGCGTCCGCCGAGATCCACGAGCGTCGCGTTGAGGGCCGGTCCCGCCGGCGCGTCGAAAACGAGGCGGACCGGATCTTCTTTTCCTCCGATTCCCAAGGGATGGATTTCGCAGGAAGGTTTTGAAGCCGCGATGGATTCGCAAACCTCCAGCATGTGGGAGCCGAGAACGAGATGGTTTCCGGGCTCCAAGTGATAAGTGTAGTCCTCCATGAACGACGTCTTCCCGCCGAGGTCGGAAGCCATGACTTTCATCGCGCGCAGCAAGGCCGCCGTCTTCCAATCCCCCTCCGCTCCGAACCCGTAGCCCTTAGCCATCAGGCGTTGGACGGCGATCCCAGGGAGCTGCCGGAGCCCGTGCAAATCCTCGAACGTCGTCGTGAACCCCTTGAACCCGCCGACTTCGAGAAAGGTCCTCAGAGCGAGCTCGATGCGGGCGGCTTCGCGGAGCGACTGGTGGCGTGGGCCGGATTTAGCCAATGCGGGGGCGAGGGAATAAGTATCGGCATATTCGACGCAGAGAGAGTCCACGGCGGAATCCGGCACGCTCTGCAAGACGCCGACAAGATCTCCCACCCCGTGTCCGTTGACAGAAAATCCAAAGCGCATCTCCGCGGAGACCTTGTCGCCCTCGGTGACAGCGACCTGGCGCATGTTGTCGCCGAAGCGCACGAATTTCGCCCCCTGCCAGTCGTGCCAGGCCCGCGCGGCCCGCGTCCATGCGGAGATCCTCTCGACCACTTCCGGATCCTGCCAGTGGCCGACGACCACCTTGCGGGAGAGCCCCATCCGCGAATGAATAAACCCGGCCTCGCGATCTCCGTGGGCGGATTGATTCATGTTCATAAAATCCATGTCGATCTCGCTCCACGGCAGGTCGCGGTTGAACTGCGTGTGCAGGTGGAGGAACGGCTTTTTGAGCGACGAGAGACCGGCGATCCACATCTTCGACGGGGAGAAGGTGTGCATCCACAGGATCAGCCCGGCACAAGCCTCGTCGCTGTTGGCCTGCATCAAGGTTGTGCGGATCGCCTCCGGTGTGGTCAAGATGGGCTTGAAGACCAGCGGCAGGGGCAGTTTGAGTTCGGCGGCGATCCGCTGCGAGTGGGCGGCAACCTCCTTCAAGGTTTCCGGTCCGTAGAGGTGCTGGCTTCCGGTCAGGAACCAAATTTCTGGCGTTTTCATTTTGTGGCGGAAAGTTTGATTTCTAAAAGCTCTTTCATGACCCGCGAGAGGTCGGAGGATTTGTTGACTCCGCCGAAGGCATCGTGAACGGCCATGTAAAGCCGGTAGAGGCGGCCGTAGGTTTTGCGCTCCGCCGCGCGGGGTTTGTATTGCACCGGCTTCACCGAAGTCATCGCTCTTTGTGCCTGGGGAAATCCGGCATACTCGCCGGCTAGAACGGCCGCGGCCACGGCGGCCCCCAGCGCACAGGCCTGGCTGGACCCCGCAACCTGCATTGTCCGTCCGGTCACATCGGCGTAGATCTGCATCAGCATCGGACTCTTTTCCGCGATGCCTCCGGCGCACACGATCCGCTTCACCTTCACGCCGTATTTTTCGATGCGCTCGATGATGGCCCGCGCCCCAAATGCCGTCGCCTCGATCAACGCGCGATAAATTTCCGCGCGTGTTGTGTGAAGTGTCGTGCCGAGAAGGAGCCCCGAAAGCAGGGGATCCACGAGGATCGTGCGGTTGCCGTTGTTCCAGTCCAGCGCGAGAAGCCCGCTCCGGCCGGGAGCCACTTTCAAGGCCTCTTTCTCCAGCTTCGCATAGAGGCCGCCATCGCCTTCGCACACCGTTTCCACCCACCATTTGAAAATATCCCCTACGGCGGATTGGCCGGCCTCGATGCCGTAGAAACCAGGAAGGATCGCGCCTTTGACAATCCCGCAGATGCCGGGGATGTCGGCCACTTTTTTTGTCGCCGGAACCACCGCGCAGTCGCAGGTCGAGGTGCCGATGACTTTGACGAGGGTTCCCTCGGCCACCCCGCTCCCGATCGCGCCGTAATGGACGTCCATTTCCCCGATCGCGATCGGGATGCCAGGCTTCAGGCCCAGTCTGCCCGCCCAGAATTTCGAGAGGTTGCCGGCGGAGCCGGTCGCGTCGTATGCGCGGTCGTAGAGCCGGTCGCGAAGCGCCGCCAGCTTCGGGTCGAGCAGCGAAAGAAATTTCTTGTCTGGCAGCCCGCCCCACTCGTCGCAAAAAAACGCCTTGTGGCCGGCGGCGCAGATGCCCCTCTGGATCTTCGCCGGATCGGTGACGCCGGCGAGCACGGAAGGAATCCAGTCGCTGAGTTCCACCCACGACCACGCCGCGTCAAAAACGGCTGGATCGCTTTTCAGACACCGCCAGATCTTGCTCCAGAACCATTCCGAGGAATACGTGTTCCCGCACTTGGCAATAAACTGCGGGCGATGCCTGGCCGCCATGGACGTGATTTTCGCCGCTTCCTGCCAGCCTGTGTGATCCTTCCATAGCCAGCACTGGGCGTTCAGATTCTTCCGCCATTTCGGCAGCATGCCCAGCGCCTGGTTTTCCCGGTTGACGGGAATGGGGCTCGACCCGGTCGTGTCCACCCCGATCCCCACGATTTTGTCCGCGCGGAAACCTTTCTTCTGCGACGCCTGTTCCAGCGCCCCTCTGACGCATTTTTCCAGCCCGATGAGGTAATCTCCCGGATGCTGGCGGGCCAGATTGTGGTCCTTCGAATCCAGCAGAATCCCCTGCTTTCCCGAAGGGTAGTCCACAACGCATGTGCCAAGCTCGGCTCCGTCCGCACACCTCACCACCAGCGCGCGGACCGAGTTGCTCCCATAATCGATTCCAAGGGTGAAACTCATAGAACTCTCATGTTTTCATAAGTTGCCCGCTTGTAAATCCTCCAATTTCTTGCAGGAACAGCACGGCTGGAATCCCCTCAAGAGGGAGATCGCTTTCAAAAAGGAGGCGCGGCAAGAAACGGCGGCCTCGGCCACGAACAAATCCATCATCTCCGCTCTTCGCCGCCTGCACCGAAAGGATTTCATGATTTTTTTGGAAAGAAGCGCGTCCAATCCCGTGCGGCGTGGAGGACGCGGACGACGGCAATTGTCTCTTCGAATGGCATGTAAAAGAGGAGGTAGCTTCGGAATCGCGGAAGCACAAACCACCTGATCTTTTCGTGCCGCCGGGCGGCATGACGCACCAAGGTGCCAAGTTCGGGATTGGATGCGAGCAGATCCGCTGTGTCCAAGATCGCCTCGCGCACCCGCCGGGCGGCCTGGGGATCGTTCGCAGCAATGCGATCAAAAACCTCTCCGATGTCGCGCATGGCTCGCGGACTGATCCGCGCCAGAATCATGGGATTTTGCGGAGGCTGTCGGTGGTCTGCGACCTGTCCAAGTGCTCCAGCCCCTCGTCCAGCAAGGATTCCAGTTCGCGAGTCATCACCACATCAGGTCCGGGAGATGCAGGAACACTTTCCCAGAGCCGCTCCGCCAGCTTCGCACGGTCGCTGCACGGGAGTTCCAGGGCAACCCGCTCAACTTGATCGAGGGTCGTAACCATTGTTGTTCAAACCATATGCCCTGCTTGTGGCGTGTCAAGGTCGCCGCCGGTTCTTGATGGGCTTGAAAAGAAGTGTATTATTTCAACAGTGCAGCTTGAATGCGATCCGGAAAAAAGCGCAAGCAGGTTCTGCTCTCAGAAGCAATCGCTGCGAAGGTCAGCGCAATAGCCGCAGAAAGGCACCTGAGCTTTTCTGCCGCCATCGAGACGGCCTGCCTGTCGCTGCGCTGACCGCGCCGCAACAGCGCGAACCGGCCTGGATCGCAGCAACCCGCCCTGTCGGAGTCTTTCCTGCTGCGAATTGAAGCCTACAAATCCAACAAGTCTCGAATGGCCGCTTTCACCATTTGAAACTGAGCCTCGGGCAGCCTTCCGAGTTTGCGCAGAAGGGCGTTTTGATCGATGCTGCGAATCCTTGGACGTTCACTGCGGAATGTTTGGGAAGCCAGCGAGGCTTGCCAATGTCCACTTCCCCACGCAGTCCCCGTTGCTGCGACGTGAGAGGAACCACCACGGCCAGCGCACGCGCATCCTGAGGTTGCGGAAAAGCCAGCGCCAACACCGGGCGCTTTTTCGCGACGAGGCCGAAATCAACCGTAAGCGACTCACAGCGGACCGCATTGACAGATTCGGATCGTAGATGTCGTAGCGCTACGGCTACGACGAATATGATGATCAGGCCGCGAGGCGGGAAGAGGAGAGGTTCTTCTTCCAGTTTTCCGGGGTGAGTCCGGCAACGGTCCAGTTGGTGGCGCTGGGCAGTCGGGTGAGAACGTCGCGGAGGTAATCGAAAGGATTGATGCCCCGGCGTCGGCAGCATTCGATGATGGTGTAGAGGATGGCGCTGCGATCCCCGGTTCCGGCATCGCCGACGAAGAGCCAGTTCTTTTTTCCAAGCGCCGTTGGGCGAATGGCGTTTCCCACAAGGTTGTTGTCGATTTCCACACACCCGTCTTGGATATAGACTCCCAAGAGGCTCCAGTTGGAGAGTGCGTAAGCGATGGCTTTGCCAAAGGAACTGCGCGGCAGGTGGTGCCCGGACTTTTTGAAGGTGACCAGTGCGCGGTGGATGCGCCGGTAAATCGGGGCGCTGTGGCTGGCACGCAAGGCGGCACGGAGTTGTGGTCCGGCTCCGATCTCCCGCAGGCTCGCCTCGACGGCGTAGAGCATTCCGATCTGGCGAAGGATCCACTTGGCCCTCTGGGGCACATGTTCGCGGGCCTCGTAGAAGTTGCGCCTGGCGTGCGCCCAGCAGGCGACCAGTTCGATATGCTCTTTGTCTTTGGTGAAGCTCGGGTAAGCCGCGTAGGCATCGCACTGCACCTTGCCCCGGAAGTCAGCGGGAATGATGTTCTTCAAGCAATGCGAACCCCGGCTCGTTTCCCAATGGTAGAACGCATCGCCACCGGGTGAGAGCGCCGTCCAGAGGTATCCGAGTTTGGTTTGCCCGTGACCAGGAGCCAGGTATCTGATCGGGGTTTCATCCACCTGCACATATCCGCCGCCCATGACTCCGGTGCGGATGATTTCGTAAATGGGCCGCAGCCAATCGGCGCAGAGCCCCATCCATCGCGCCTGGCTTGCTCGTGGCAGGTAAACCCCGTGCCGGTTTTCAAAAATGGATTCCTGCCGGTAAAGAGGAAGATGATCGCAGTATTTTCCCACGATGATCGCCGCGAGCAGGCCGGGAGCCGCGATGCAGCGTTCCAAAAGAACCTCGGGAAGCGGGGCGATCACGGGGGCCACATCCCGATCCATCCGGTGGACATACTTGCGCCGCACCAGACGCCGGCGAAGGAACCTCGCCGGTTCGTAGTCCAGTTGCTCGCTGACCTCCGCTCCAATAAACCGCCAGTCCTCCGGGGCCGCCTGCACTTCTTGAGGCTCGATGATTTCCTCAATGACTGGAAGATCCGCTGGCCAGCGTTCGCGCCGGGGCTCCCTGCGCTGACACGAAGTATTCCTGGGAAGGTCCGCCTCCTGCAGCGAGGAGGCCTCACCTTTTCCCGGCTCGTCGCTAATATTGAGCAAAAACAGGTCCAGCTGGTTGGCGTCCATCTTCTCGCTCGATCTCCCGAACATCCGCCGGATGAGAAGGTCCATCTTCTGGCGCATCAGGGTCATTTCATGGTTGAGCCGAGCGATCTCTTCATCGCGCTTGCGAAGCTCTTCCAAAAGCTGCTTTTTGCTCAGGTTTTCCACTGGATATTAGCACAGCAGGAACCATGCCTAAATATTAGCCTTCCCCAACTTTTTCTTCCCTTTCATACCACGGGAGCAACTTGGCTCCGCGCAGCTCCACTCCGTCGGTCAACATCGCCAACGCCTCCGGCCGCAACCGCAGCTTCTTCTTGCCTTCCGTATCCCTCGGCCACGAGAACGTCCCCGCCTCCAGCCGCTTGGTCATCAGCCACAGCCCCGTGCCATCCCAATACAGGATTTTCAACCGCGTCCGCCTCCGGTTCCCGAAGACGAACAGCGCGCCACTTTTCAGGTTTTCCTTCAGCTCCTCTCCCACAAGCCCTGCCAGTCCTTCATATCCCTTGCGCATGTCGCACACCTCCAGCGCCACGAACACCCGCAACCCTCCCGTAAAACTCAGCACCTCCCGACTCCCATGTGGCGCAGCTCCGCCGCTGCCAGCTTCGCTTCCCGCTCATCGCCTACTCTCATCCTCGCGCCTCCGGCAAGTTCCACCACCAACACCAACTTCCCCGCCTGGCTTTCTCCGCCTCCTCCCACCTCCGCTTCCAGCCAACTCACCGCGCTTTTCGCCACGATCTTCCCTCCCCCCTTCCGCTTTCGCCGTTTTTGAACCCACGTCGCAAACGTCTGATACTTGATCCCGAGATACTGCGCGAACTCCGCGCCGCTCATCCCGCTGCGATCAAACTCATCCAGGATCGCCTCCTGCTTCCCCCTCGGCGTGCGCACTCGCCCATTCCGGTCTTGCTTCAGGATCTCCAGCGCCGTGCTTGTCGTAGTTGTCATAGCCCCAAGGCTACGACGTCTATGAAATCTCCGGAAGGCGGTCCGCTACGTGACGCTTACGACCAAACGCATTATTTCTTTAGTGGAATAGCAGGTTAAACACGATGCGGCTAGCCTCCGAAAACTTTTAAAAACGGTCTATTTGGAATAGTCCACACGACTTATTACTTCTGTGTCCAAGTAACGGGTTTATAGCCGGTGGTGATGTCCCAAAAGGTCATCCACCTACCCAGATAAAAGCCTGGCATATTTGCTTCCTCAGCCATCTTGTCTAAACCACGGTGATCATTCCCTGCAACTATGGTGATCTTTCCCGTATCAGTATTGAGGAAATACCAGTTCTTTGCTCCCCAGATCACGACATAGGGTTCCTTCACAAAAAAGTGACTAGCATCCTCAGCAATCAAGATTCGCCCCTGCTTGTCGTGAAGGGAGACGTAACTGTCGGGACCGCTTACCTTCAAATAATACCCCCTCGGAAAAGTCACCTTTGCCGAAAGAGCATTGCGAAGTGTACACATCATCCTGTTCAACCGTCGCTCGAATGTCAGGCCAGAGGGATTCTCATCACATCCGGCTATTGTGCAGGAAACCGTCACCGCAACGATCACCAAGAGAGACAGATGTCTAAGGTTCATGCGATGGGAGGACACCACCATTTTGGAGCATCGTTAACTTCCAGATTGATCGTGCATGCAATATCAGTCACCATGAAGCCACCAGGTAATAAACATATCCGTCGGAATAAGACAATACCTGAAGGTAATCGCATTTCTTGTGTTCGAAATAAGTTGTTTTTGATGCCTTTGGTGGATTCCACCATGGGGGAGCGCCTCCAATCCCAATATTGATCATGTTCATGAGATTTTGATGAGTCGTTGGATCAAAAATCGTCACAAGCTGCAACCGACGAGCATACTCGGGATATTCCTGTTGTGGCATTTTTGCCTTTATGAGTCTCACAAAATCTCCATTCCCGGAAACCGAGTAATACTCTTGAATATCAGTTGCTGAAGGTGGGAGCTTGCTTCTTGGTGCAGAAGGAGTAAAGCGATTCAGTAGGACAACCCCGACAATCGCAATTAACACTGGCACAATCGGGACAAGACACCCCCATTTTACAGCCGGATGAAGTGGACGACTCATGGGCGTCTTGCTAAACGAAGATTTGAGGTATTACTTGTCAAGATCGCTGGTGAGAATACGAGCCAGAGGCTTGGCAAATACGGAAAGAGCTATCCCGATAATCAACTGCATTGAGTAAAAGGCGTATATCATGAGAGGCATTCTCCCCATAAAAAGCGTGGTTACGGCCATTAAAAGTGTATAGATAAGGATTCCGAATCCGACTAGCCGGATAATTACGGTGGCAAATGTATGGGGCGTCATTGATAAATTAGTATTGTTGTGTGAATCTGAGATTATCTTGTTTCTGTGAGTTCCAAGCGCATTGACATTCAATCATGGGGTTAAACCTGACAAATTACCCCCAAAAAACTACTGGTCAGTTAGCGGTTTTGCTTCTGTGAACACGAAATCAGCCGCAGTCATTTCCTGATCGAATGCCACTTTTTTGAAGGTTGTAATCGTCTCAATCGTATAATCACGCGCTGGCGTCTCTGGAAATGGAATGTTCTTATCCTTCATCCTTTGCTTGGCGTCGTCCATCATGGCCTTGGATTGCTCTGCGGTAATCGTTTGGACCTGCTGGATGCGGAGGATTGCCAAAGTTGCCTTGTTCACCGTGAAAGTCCACTTGCCGGTTTTTTTGTCGTTAATCTCGATCACAGAGCAGTCCTGACCGTCAATCTGGGTGTCAGGAAGCATTTCTGAAGAAGTTTCGTTGATATAGCCAAGTTTACCCATGAGCAGCGATGGGATCAAAAACGTATTTCCACCCGATATCCCAGCATACGCTCCCATGCCCATCTCCAGGTTTTTGAATTCTTCGGGCGTCCGCTTGAAACTGGAAATCCCGAAATACTTCCCATTCTCCGTAAACAGTGAACAGACTACGGGCGTGAACGACATCATGCTTGGCTCACTCCAATCAACCCGTAGAAGATCCGGCCTTTTAAAAATAATGGCGAATCGTTTTTCATTTCGATACGGCTTGTCTTTGCCCTGCATATCCGACGTGGTTGTGTTGCCACCTTCGCCACTGAATGTCGCACACGAAGAATACTTGGCCTTCACTTTTTGAAAAAAGTCATTGCCCGATTCAGCGAAGGCCGAAGTGACAAAGAGCGAGAGGACAATTCCAATTACGTGTGGTGTGGTCTTCATGGGGTTGCTAAAGCATCAAGCACTCAGGGCAGGAATACATCTTTCAACGTGAAAGGAACGGTTACAATCGATTTGGGTGTCGCAAGATAAATCACCAGACGGGTAGTATCAGGGAGCTTCGTTTGAAAGTTGTAGGTCTTGCTCTCCTTGGTTTTTCCGTTAGCGAACGAGCTACATCCGTTTCCTTTAATCTTCTTGCCGCTTGCATCCTGGAACTCAACACCCGCCAGCGTTCCATTCGGATCCTTCAGTTGCACGGTTATACTGTTCGGCCCGCCCCCCATATTGAATATTTCGCCGAAAGCCCCAGCTATTGCCTCTCCAATATTTGCTTTGGGATTCTTCTTCGCTTCCTCTGTTCTCTTCGCTTTCTCTGCTTCGGCTTGCTCTTTTGTATAAGTGATTACTGCAATTCCAGCAGCGCTTAAAGCTGGAGATGCAATGGGCTGGCCACCTTGTTTTTGAAAATCATCGACTTTCACGATTGAATCCGGATCATTCTTTGGCACAAATAGATCAGCTTCACCGGTTAGTTCCTTGATCGTGGTTGCTTTTCGCATGGGATTTTTCAAGTTCAGGTTCAGTTCCCAGATTTGCCTGCTCTGCCCGTCCCTCGTCACAAACTTATTTTGCTCCTTTTCATGATCAACCAAATCGCGACCGGTATCATCCACCGCCGTATTTATCACCGTTCGTATGGATTCCGCATCGGCAACAGAATCGCCCAAAAGTTTGATTTTAACCTCAAGACCTCCGAAAAACTGGCCAGTGGTTCGTGAGTCTTTCACATCGCCAAGTTGGGTTTGAACCTGCGCATCTGCTGATGCGACAATGGCAATTGTTGAAATAAGAGAGAGGGCAAGCTTTTGTATTTTCATTGGGTGAGGTGTTTAAAATAAACAAAGTGGAACTTTAGCTTGATTTTGGTGGTATCGGGGGAGAGGACAATCTCATCGTAGGACTCAGGAGGAAATATAGAATTGCACCAAGCACGTTCAGAAAGATAATCACCAAGGCCCACACGATCTTATCCGTGCCTTGAATTGACTGGTTGGTGAGCATGTGAATCAATGCCAATACCCAGATCAGAAAACCGAGCAGAATAGAGCCAAGAAATGCTATGGGCAAAAATGTGAAGGCCTGAACTTCAGCGGCATGCTGGTGCTGGACTGGCGTCATCGTGAGGTTGATTCCGAAGAAGACGATCAGACAAGCAATTGCAAGGCAGAATATCGCGATTAAAAGCAATGGAAGGCGCTGCATGGAGGCATTGTGCATTCAGGCCAGACCAGATCAAGAACAATGTGGGAGGCTTATTTCTCCATCTCCACAAGGAAGATCGCCGAGCCGACAGGCTTTTCTAACGTGACCGTGCTGTCCCTTGTCATCACCGGCTTGACGGGAGCCAGGTCGTTGTCGGAGTCGAGCAAGGAGACTTTCACTTTCGAACCGTCGATATTCATGCCGCTGAAGTCCAGATGGATATGCCGTTCGATTCCCTTGAAAGAGGAAACCAGAACGGCAATCCCGCCGGCGCTGTTGCATCCGGCAAGAGCCCAGAGATTCCTGTCTTTGGGTACGTCTGCCGAAAGGCGTGTTTCATACTTCGTCATCAAGTTGAACGCCATGAGCGAAAAGTAGTTCTTGTTGGGAAGCAAGGATGTCGAATCAAAAATCCCCCAACTGGATCCGGGGGTGACAGTGCCGGTATAGTAGTTGGCCATCATGATAGGCGTATCCTGTAAGCCGCTCAAGACGGCGCAGTTGAATGCCGCGCTATCGCTTCCAGTCAGGACTTTATCGTAGCTCGCTCGATAGGTTCGGCTTTTGCGCGCCATGCTCCAAGATCCTGGATAGTAGTGCCATTCATTATAGTGGAGCTCTGTATTTTCAAATCCGTATTCGTCAAGCAACGCCTTCACCATTGCAGGGGTGGCAATGGCATCAGCGGGGTTTCTGACATACCCGTGCCAAGAAAAGAAATCCAGAGGGGCGACTTGCGTGCGGCACTCCGAAAGCATCTCTCGAATCTTCTCCTCGTTGTTACCTGCTAGCGCAGGACCACCGACTTTGATATTCGGAAACCGCGCTTTCAACCGCTTCGCCGTGGCAACATATAGCTTGAGATATTCGGTCCAGGTTCCGGTCCACATCTGCGGGCCCAGATTGGGCTCGTTCCATATCTCCCAATACTCGATGTTGTGGTGGAAGCCGCTGGCCCAGCCCTCGTTGTAGTGCGCGATGATCTGGCCGCAGATCTCGCCCCATTTATCGTAGTCCAGAGGCGGCATGGTAAAGTATGATTTCTTTGAATGTTCGATGGAAGGGCCGAGACGATAAAGCACTTTGGAGCCATAGTTCAGGCAGTTCGCTATGTAGTCGTCGGTATGGGCGAAGAAGTAGTTTTGGGGATCTTTTTCATTAAGATAGAAAAGGGGGAAGACCCGGTCGGTGTCCACCAGGTGCATCCCTGAGTCAATAAGCGGCGCGTCATGAAGACGGGTTAATGGAATATCAAGCGCGCGCAAATCCTCGGAGACATCCGCCGCCGGGGCAGCACTGTGGATCGGACCGGCGCAATTCGTTCCGTGGAGTTTGCGTATTTTCCCGATCTGGTGTTCGCAATCGATCTTTATCTGGGCTTTCCCATTTGGCTTCATGTTCACGGTGAGTTGGGGTGGTCTTCTGCGATTTTCTTTCCAGTCCGCGGTTTCACAAGCTATTTTTGGTTTGCAGATCCGATTTGGGTTTGCCGTGTGATCTTCGCCACATCACCTTGACCACTCCGACCCACACACGGGGCTTCTGAGCGCAAGAAATCGCCACCCTGAGTCCCGCTCACGAGAGCTGAATTCAGGGGCATGTGGTAGCCACCGTCTTCTTCAACGATCTACGAACATCACATCTGATGTCCAGTGCCGAGCACCTGGAGCGGGCTTCTCCAATGCGCGGATCATTTGCCCAGGCACCAATTGCGGATACGCAGTCGACAGGTCGATTGGCTTGTTATCCCTCCAGTATTTCGTCTTTTGATCGAGGTTGAGGTGGTGTTCACCGCCATCTTTGAGATTCACGGTCAGGTCGTAGACGCCTGAAACCGTTGAAGTCGCGACCTTGATTGTTCCAGAAAACTCAACAGGAGGAGTTTCGAACATCAAGTCGGTGATAATGATGTTGTGTAAAGCTTCATCTTTATCCGGGTCGTGGAGCACGCGGATTTTGCACCCTTTGACGAGAAGGGGATAGGCAGCAGCGGCAGGGAGTGGCATATAATCCTTAAAAAACTTTGTCGCAGGCACCACGAGCATCTTGAGTGGCTTTCCATTTTCCACATTGAGGACGACACTATACCAGCCCGGCTTAGCGGTCGTAATCAATTCAATGGATCCATCCAGTTCTGGCAAAGACGAGCGACCAATCGGCTGCTTTTGGGCTACGCTCCGCCTGTGGAGAAAAAGCATGGTATCTCCTGGATCGGCGAAGTCAGTTGCCGCCAGAACCTCGTGAGTAGATGCTACGACGAATACGGTGAGGATAAAGGCGACGGCGCGATTTTTCCAGCAAATGATTTTCATGCGTCGATATTACTTGGGTCTCCCGGTTTGAAAACTACGGGCGTGCAGGAGGCATACCAGCTCCCCCAGAACTGGGCATCGAAATCTTTGTGTATCCAGCAGGCGGGGCCATTTCGACATCATCAATGGGCTTCTCCTCCGCAGAGAGAATCGTGATCGTTACCGTCTTCCCCTTGCTGACGATCTGTGTTTTGACCGGGATGCCCTGCATGTCACTGGTATCAGGAACAGGGATGGATGCAGGCCCGGTATTGCTCATGCCTCTCAGTTTTTTAAGCTGTTCCTTCAGTACGGCGTAATTTGGAATATCCTTCGTGACCCAGAAGGTGAGATTGGTGGTGGGAGTATCCATCGTAAAAATCTCGGTGTTGAAGTTGCCGACCTTTTCAGTCTTGCCTGTGTCCACCAGCTTGGGTTTCTCGGCCGCTTCTGCTGGAGGTGCCATTTTCATCATTTGCTCCTTCATGGCCTTGGACTGTTCACCGGAAATCGTCATGTAGCTTTTCTGGGGATGCACGATCATGAGCGTGTCACCGGTGGCGGTGTCGGTGATCGTTGTCATTTGCGGGGTGGCATCCGTCCTGATTTTATCACCCTTGATTTTCTGGGTGATGGTCATGTTCCTCCCGCCTGCCTCAACCTGCTCGGTGACAACAGTATCGGCGCGACTGAAAAGAGAGGAGACAAGCAGAGAGAGGATGGTGAGTTTTTTCATGTTGGCAGTGGTCTTTGGCAAGAATGGTTGAAATGCGCCCGTCATGCAACACCGCATGCCAATCGCATCCTGATTCGTCTGGAATCGGGCGAATACCACGGGGGGAACTGAAATCAAAGCAGTAGGGTGCCGGTTGGCCGCAGGCATCCATGGAGATCCGGCAAGGCATCATTTCTTTGCGCTTGAAATGTAATCGTGAATTTCTCTTTCAGCTGTTGCGTGCAGTCGAATGCGAAACTTGAGAAACCCAGTCCCGATTGTGATCCGCGTAAAGCGCCCTAGAGGCTATCCGAAAAGTCGATAATGGCATGGATGTTGCTGTTTATTAGCATGTTTATTACAGACGAGCAGTGGGAAGTGTTGAAGCCGGTTTTGGAGGTTCCTAAACAGAGTCGTTACGGTCGCCCTCCGGCGGATGCGAGGCAGGTATTCGAAGCCATTCTTTTCATCCTGCACACGGGCATTCAGTGGAAGTTTTTGCCCAAGCCATTTCCGCCGAAATCCACGGTTCACGATTACCTCAAGCGCTGGAGCCAGTCGGAGTCCTTCCGCAAACTCTTTGCTCGCGTGATTGCCCAGCTCTTCCAGAGCGGCCGGGTGGACCTTGATGAATGTTTTATTGATGCGACCTTCGCGGCAGCCAACCGAACACTCCAGATGCGGTATTCATTGCCATCACGCCAGACACGTATGGCAATCGGGTCGTGAAATGACCGCAGCCACGTGAAGCGGAGTTGCTGTGTTGAAAACATAATCATGAACAAGGACCCCCTACCGATGGAGGGCGTAGGCCAGGACTCGGATCGCGGCTTCTTTGAGGAGATTGCCATCGGTGCGGGAGGAGAGAGCTGAGCCCATCATGCGTTTGAGGCCACTGAAGAAGGATTCGATATGCCACCGCTTTCCATAGCCTCGTTTCTTGAGATATTCACTGGTCATGGCGGATCGATGCTCGCCGCCCAGCGAACCATCAGCCCGCCATCTGGCCGGTTTGATCACCGATTCGATTCCCCATTCGCCCCGGCACATCTCGTGGATCCAATCCGCGTCGTAGCCCGCATCGGCGTAGAGCCGCTGTGGCAGGCAGTTCAAAGGCACATCAAAGCTTTTGCTCAGAAGATCCTCGGCTTGACACTTATCGTTGGTCGGCCCCCAATCGGCTACGAGCCCAATTGGAAACAAGCATCCGCAAACCACGGCTGTGGAGAGCTTCACCCAGCGCCGACGCTCGCGACCCGAGCGGCTGACAAAGTGGGCGCTGGCTGTGCTGGTTTCCATCCCCGTGGCATCAATGGCCACCGCCACAGGCTTGCGGCCTTTGCCTGCAGCACCCAGAGCAGCCTTGCCGATCTGCGCCAGCAGTGCATCAGCAATAGCCAACACATTGCTGCGGGTGCTGAACTTTTGCAGCGTCGTGTAGTGTGGAAGCTTTCCTTCCATGCCCAGCGCTGTTCGCAGTCCTTGGTGTCCGGCAAGAAAATCTACAAAACCACGGTAGGTCGTCTTCATATAGGCCCGAAGAATCAAACACGCCATCAGTTGGCTCTGCGTGAAATCGTGGCGGCTCTTATACGACCCGTATTCGCTCATATGCTTGCCGCTCAGCCTCATTGCCAGCACCGCTAT
>Ga0316230_1000471_pt1 | contig 56923 bp, 42 predicted proteins | sample TBH18025metaG_FD_206004 | JGI IMG/M metagenome (GOLD analysis project Ga0316230, IMG submission 206004) | Freshwater microbial communities from Trout Bog Lake, Wisconsin, USA - TBH18025 | ecosystem: Environmental > Aquatic > Freshwater > Lake > Hypolimnion/Profundal zone | place: USA: Wisconsin... | reverse complement strand
GTTGACCAAAAGGGGAATATTCTTCAAGGAATGTCCAAGGCCGAGCCTGTTTATCCAATTTTAAATCCCAACGATCTTGCGCTTATGAAGTCTGCGCCTTATGGACAACCACCATCTGATGATGCGATTAAGAAAGCTTGGGGCGTTCCGACTTGATGTGTCATGGACTTTCCACCTTAAAGGGTGGCGATTAGCCAATGATCTGAACCGACGCACAATTTGTCAACCGTGGTTGAGAATTTATGAAAATGGAATTGAGAAAAACCTTTCAGTTTGAGGCGGCGCATCTGCTGCCGCTGCTGCCGAAGGCGCACAAATGCCGCCGGTTGCATGGCCACAGCTTCAGCGTGGAGATCGTCGTGGCGGGCGAATGCGACCCGAAGCTCGGCTGGCTGATGGATTACGCGGACATCTCGGCGGCCTTCAAGCCGGTCTGGGAAAAGCTCGACCATAATTACCTGAACAAAATCCCCGGCCTGGAAAATCCGACCAGCGAAATCGTCGCCGTCTGGATCTGGAAAAAGTTGAAGCCCAAACTCCCGCTGCTTACGGAGGTGGTCGTGGCCGAGACCTGCACCGCGCGGGCGGTGTATCGCGGCGGTTTGTGATTTGCCCGGCGCCGATGGTTGGCTAAATTCTCGCAACTTGTTTATGCAGACAAATTCTTCCCTGGGCTCGCCGTTCGAATGGAAATCGCGGCTCGAAAATTACTTCGCGGATCACGGGCCTTCGCTGTTGAGCGCGCTGTTCATCTTGATCGTGGGCATTTTCGTCGCGCGCTGGCTGGGAAAGGTGGCGCGGCGCTGGCTGGGCCGTTCGGAACTGCAACTGGAGCCGCCGATCCAGATGCTCGGGACGCGGCTGGTCCGGCTGCTGGTCTTCATTTTTGCCCTGCTGATCGCCGCCGACACGGCGGGCGTCCACGTCACCGCGTTATTGACCGGCCTCGGCGTCATCGGCGTGGGCGTCGGCCTGGCGATGCAGAGCGTGCTCAGCAACCTCATTGCCGGGTTGAACCTCATCTTCACCCGGCCGTTTCGCGTCGGCGAATATGTCGAACTGCTCGGCGTGCAGGGCCGCGTTTTGAGCATCGAACTTTTTTCCACGACCCTGCTGCACGGCGACCGTTCGGAGATCATCATCCCCAACCACAAGATCGTCGGCGAAATCCTCCGCAACTTCGGCCAGGTCCGGCAGCTCAATCTGAATGTCGGCGTGGGTTACGGCACGGACCTCAACACCGTGCTCGCCACCGTGCGCGGCGTGCTGGAGCGGAATCCGCGCGTGTTGAAAGACCCGCCGCCCGGCGTGGGCATCAACCTGCTGGCCGACTCGTCCATCAACGTCACCATCAGCCCCTGGACGACGGTGGTCGATTATGGCGCGGCGCAGACGGAGATTTATCAGGCCGTGGTGGAATCGTTCCGCGCGAAGAACATCAATATTCCATTCCCGCAGCGCGAAGTGCGGCTGCTCGGAGAAAACTGATCACGCAACGGAATGGATTTTGGCGACGGCCTTGACCAGCGCGTCCCAGTCCGCCTCGGTCGTTTCCCAGCCGGCGCTGAACCGCACGACGCGCATGGCCTGCGCGGTCTTGACGCCCATCGCGGCGAGGACATGCGACGGCTCCTCTTTGCCGGTGGTGCAGGCCGAGCCGGTGCTGACCGCGAAGCCCGCCTTGTCGAGCCGCAAAACCCATTGATGCTTGCGGTCGCCGTCCGGCATGATCGCGGAAACGGTGTTCCACAGCCGCGGCACGTTCGCGCCGATGATGCTCGTGCCGGGCAGCGTGCGGAGCAGCTCGCGCTCGAAATTGTCGCGCCACACACCGCGCAACAAATGCTGGCTGTGCGAAATCTGTTTCTCGCGGATTTCGAGCGCCGCCATCATCGCGGCGATGATCGCCACGTTTTCCGTTCCCGCACGCCGGCCGCCTTCCTGCTTGCCACCGTGGAGCAGGGGCGTGATGGATTTGCGATGCGGGATTTTCAAAAAGCCCACGCCGCGCGGCCCGCCGAACTTGTGTGCCGCGCCACTAACAAAATCACACGCGCCCAGATCTCTCAACGGCATCTTGCCGATGAACTGCACGGCGTCAGTGAAGAACGGAACTTCGTAGGCCTGGCAGATCGAATGAATTTCGCGCCACGGCTGGATGACGCCGGTCTCGTTGTTCGCGGCCATCACGCCGATGAGTCCGGGACGTTTGTCCGCCATTTCTGTCGTGATCCAATCCACATCCACCACGCCGTCGCGCGTGACGGGTATCAGTTTCGCCCGCTTGCCAAAATAATGTTTCGCCGAATCGTGGACGCATGGATGTTCGATGGCGGAAATCCAGATCTCATCCGTTGCGCCGAGCGTCTTGGCGAAATGGTGCGTGACCATGTTGTTCGCCTCGGTCGCGCCGCTGGTCCAGATGATGTCGAGCGGATGGCAGCCGAGAAACGCCGCGAGTCTTTCGCGCGCGTCGGCGAGCGCAATGCTCGCGCGCGTGCCGGCCTGGTGCATCGAGGACGGATTGCCGCCGGTCTTCTCGGTGACATCCAGCCAGGCTTCGCGCGCCTCGCGCATCACGGGCGCGGTGGCGTTGTAATCGAAGTAAATCATCGGCCGGACAGCATACTTTGCGCGGCGGCAGTGGCGAGTTTTTTATGGGCGGAACTGAAAGCAAGTTGCTGCATCTGCGCCGGAGATTTCCAAACGCCAACCACCTGCTTCGGCAATGTTGGCAACGAAATTGTGAATGCGTGCAACGTGATTCGGTAACGCGTGATGGAATGTTTCACCGTGACTAACGGTGAAATTTTCCCCGGCACAAAGCCGAACTCTGATTGAAAAATCGTTTTAGCATCAGTTTGGTTACCGCCAATTTCAATGTTGGGAAATTCCCACAAATGCGCGTTCACAACTCCCGCCGGACGTTGCCGCACCAGAAATTTTCCTTTGTGTTCAATGGTGAACGCGATGAAATGCCGCATCGTCGCCACTTCGCGCTTGCCGAGATTCGGTAATTCGTCCACGCGATTTTCCGCAAACGCCACGCAGAGTTTCTGCACCCGACAAATCAGACACTGTGCGTTGCGCGGCGTGCAGATGAGCGCGCCCAGTTCCATGAGCGATTGATTCAGGTGCGAGCAAGAATCGGTGTCGCGCGAAGGCGACGAAGGTTGCGAAGAAAAATATTGGCCGTGCGCAAGCACCTTCGCTGCCTTCGCGTTCTTCGCGCGACCCACCAAATCTTCCGCCAATTGCCACAGCCGCGCGTTCGTTTCTTTCTCCTTCGGGTTTTCGGCGATGCCTAAGATGCGCGTCAGCACGCGGATGACATTGCCGTCGAGAATTGGCGTGGGCTGGTTGAAGGCAATGCTGCAAATCGCTCCGGCGGTGTAACGGCCAATTCCAGGCAACGCCAAAATCTCATCAAACGTTTCCGGAAATTTGCCGTCGTGCCTTTCCACGATGATCTGCGCCGCCTTTTGCAAATTCCGGACGCGGGTGTAATAGCCGAGTCCTTCCCACAGCTTGTGGATTTTGGCCGACGGTGCTTTGGCCGCAGTTTCAATCGTCGGCAGTTCACGCAGCCAGCGGTTCCAAAAGGGAATCACCGTTTTCACCTGCGTCTGTTGCAGCATAATTTCGGAAACCCAGATGGCGTAGGGATCGCGCGTGCGCCGCCACGGCAGGTCGCGCGCGTTCGCGGCGAACCAGTCTAGCAACGCGGCGACGAGTTTTGTATTTTTAGTTTTTGGTTTTGAGTTCAACGATGGCGAAAATTATTGCCGCAAAAGAACACAAAACACACGAAAGATTAAATGAAGAAAATTGCCGAGCGAAAAAACGCGAAGGAATTGTAAATTATTTAATACTTGGCTGATTTGTTAATGTATTACTCTTTAGAAGCTGAAAATGGTTTCTACCCGTCCAACGACCACTGCGAATGACTAAAATGGCTGGTCCTCGGTAATTTGAAGTAAAGGCAGCACATGAAGGGCCGATGTCCCACGATTTTTCGGATGTCTCGGATTCAACGTTAAAATGAGAGTTTTTCGGTCCGGTGCTATATGAAACGACAATGACATTTTCAACAGTGGGCGTGTTTGTTGGCTCAAAGGTGTATAGTCCAAAAAAGCCAAGTAAAATAAAAACCGCTGGTATTCCAGCCCATTTAGACATTGAGTTCACAAAATGTGACTTTGCTCCCGCTAAAATTCTATTTCAAGATAATTTCAGACACGAATTGCACAAATTTTTACAAATTCAATTCGTGTTAATTCGTGTCAAAAATCTTTGTGTCCTTTGCGTTCCTTTGCGGTTAATTTTTCCGCGTGAAACCGCTCACCATCCACACTTGCAAGCTGACCGACGAACAGGCGTCGGCGCTGCTGGCCGCGTTGCAGGCGCGCAATTGGAAGCCGCGCGTGGTGCCGTATGCGCGGTTCGCGTTCGAGTCGGACAAGACGAATATCGTTTTTTACGAGAGCGGCAAGCTGGTGGTGCAGGGCAAGGGCACGGCGGAGTTTGTCGAGTTCGTGCTGGAGCCGGAGATTCTCAAGGAGGTCAAGCTTGGCTACGAAACCGTTTTGAATCCCGACCTGCTCCTGCCGCGCATCGGCGTGGACGAAAGCGGCAAGGGCGATTTCTTCGGGCCGCTGTCCATCGCGGGCGTTTATGTGAACGAGAGCGTCATCAACGCCTGGAAAGACATCGGCATCCGCGATTCCAAGAACATTTCCAGCGACAAGAAGATTGCCGAGCTGGCCGAGAAAATCCGCAACACACCCGGCTGCGTGGTGGATTCCGTCGTCGTCGGCAACGAGGCTTACAACCGGCTTTACGCCAAAATGCGGAGCGTGAACACGCTGCTCGCGTGGGGCCACGCGCGCGTGATCGAAAACCTGCTGGGCAAGCGTTACCAGATGAACCCGCCGCCGGTGAAGGCCATCAGCGACCAGTTCGCCGCGAGCAAGAGCGTGATCGAAAAAGCGTTGATGGCGCAGGGCAAGGAATTGCAGCTCGTGCAGCGGCACAAGGCGGAGGAAGACATCGCCGTGGCGGCGGCCTCCATTCTGGCGCGCGACGAATTTGTGAAGGGCCTGGCGAAACTGGAGAAACAATTTGAAATGAAGCTGCCGAAGGGCGCGAGCGCGGCGGTGGATGCGGCGGCGAAAAAAATTGTGGAAGAGCGCGGCGCGGGCGAACTGGCAAAAATTTCCAAGCTGCATTTCCGCACGGCGCTGCGCGCGCAAGGTTTGCCAGAGCCGCCGAAGACCGAGTGGCGGAAGCGGTGAAATTGGGGGAAATGAAAATAAAAATCAAGACGGGTGAAGAGTTGAGTCAGCTACTAGATGCTTTGGCAAATGAAATTGTTTTTGCGCACATCTACTACCGTCTTTTGTGCGATTTGGCCAAAGCTCGGGCTACTCACGAAAGGGAGTTTTCTAATTTCAATACTTTTTGGACACTCACACTAGGTTCCCTTCGGACGGCATACCAAACACACTTGTGTCGAATTTATGACCAAGAATCGACAAGTCTTAATTTGGTAAATTTGCTTCACACGATACAATCCAACCTTCACTTTTTTTCTGAATCTAATTTTCGAGAGAGACTCAAGGGAAATGCCTTTGTTGATTCTTTGGCTAAAACCAAACGAATGCCCGAAAAAGATGAAGTTGAAAACGACATGAAATTGGTTTCTTGTGAAAACCTAATCGTTAAAAAGCTCATAATTTGGCGTAACAATATCGTCGCGCATAAAGGAGCTAAAGTGGCTCTTGGAAATAAACAGGTGCTTTTGGATAATCCACTCTCCGATTCCGAAATTGAAAAACTTTTGGAACAAAGCATCGATATTTTTAACAAGCATTGCAGCCTTTACAAAGCAACTACCCATTCTTCAGGGATAATTGGTCACGATGATTATAAACATTTGTTGAAATTCATCGGCTTGGGTCTGCAAAAATGGGATGAAGATATAGAAAAACAATATGAGGCAATTGGAGTGAAGATAAAAAACTTAGATTAAAGCCAATTCAAAATGGTTAAACCCAATTTAATTCGAACTGCCGGGCTGCCAGCCGGTAGACTAGGTTTTGATTGTCGGACGGGCGGGAATCATTCACAGTGCAGCCTTATGGCAAATACGATTCGGTGGCCCGACGGTGAATTTACGATTCAAGCCGCGGTGGATTTGAACGCGGCGGTGCCCCAGGCGGAGGTCCGCAAAAAACTGGCGGACGGTCTCGCGGCCAAATCCATCGTCCAGACCCAGAAAGGCGACGGGAAGATCAAGGGCAAGTTTCAGGCGGTGAAATAAGTTCGCGCGTTTGCAATAACAGGGCAGCTAGTGGCCCGAAGTCAGTTTATACCGATAATACGCGTGGTTTTCTGTCTGGTTGGCCGGGAACGGATGTTCACATCTTCCGGACGATCGGCCAAGTGTCCATTTGCTCACGAAAATCAAATAGTGTGGTTGTTGGTTGCGATGGGGAGCGCCAACCTGTGTCCAAGCGTTGAATGCGACTGGACCCCGGCAATCCTATAATCCGAATTTACCTCTGATTTGCTTGCCAATCCTATTGTTCGTCGGGTGTCCCCACTTCATGCGACTTTCTCAAAATGGGCGTTGCCGCTAGAGTCATGGCGAATCCATTGAAACGTCCGGTGAAAATCATATCAGAAAAGCCAATCAGCAGTGTCGCGCCGGGGAAGTGTCCCGGGGGCAGGGGGTAAAGTATCGGGAAGGAATTGATCTACATCGGCGGAACCTCAAAACATCAAACAGAAATCAAAAACAGACTTATGAAACGAAACACAAAATGGTTTGCGGGCGCGCTGGCATTGACTGGCGGGCTGGCGATGATCAGCTCGGCGCAGGCACAACAGGTGATCAGCGATTTTTCAAACACCAGCTTGAGCGCCACCTATGCCAACTGGGATGCCTCCGGCTGGACGCTTCTTGGCGGCGGCGCGGGCATTCAGGCCCCGGTGATCACCGGCGGCACGACGCCCGCCAGCTTCGTCGTCAATGCGGGCGGCGAAGGCAGCGGACATGTGAATCTTGCTACTCCGGTGTTATTGAATCCGGGCACGACCGGCTTGACCTTAAGCTTGACCCTCAACTCCCCGGCCGCCAGCGACATCTGGGCCGGAATCAAATTTGTGGTGAATGACGATACGGGTGCCACATGGTATGGCGCTTATACTGGATTGTGGGGCGTTGACAACACTTCATGGGCCAGCACGGTTGGAACTGCCGTGTGGGCGGGCAATACGCTGACCATGACCGTGCCGCTAACCAGCACGTCTTTGGCAGCGGCTCAAGGTGGAGCCGATCATATTTACGGTTTTGATTTAGTGTTTGATCCGGCTTATTATGCCGATTCCCAAAACACTTATACTGTGAATTATAATAGTCTCATAACAACCGTTCCGGAACCAACCACACTGGCGCTGGCTGGTTTGGGCGCCGCCGGTCTTCTGGCGATTCGTCGTCGCAAATAAACGATTGTTTTTCCGATTGGGTTTCAAGCCGCACTTCGGTGCGGCTTTTTTGTTTTTGGATTTCTTGACCGTCGATCTGAAGGACTCTACCGGAATAAGAAACAGAGACTGGAGCGGTTTAACGAACTGGAAATGAAGCACGATTGTATGAGGCACAGAACAGCCAGCTTCTTAAAAATGCCACAGGTTGATCGGAGCGCTTTCGCGTTCAACAAACTTCGGCGGGTCGCATGGTCAACGCTCTGCAATCTGTTGTCGGAAGCGAGCCATTTCAGGTATTTCTCCGGTCTCAGAAACCCCCTTTTTCGGGCTGTCCCCGTTTTATGCGACTTTCCTGCGCACAGGGAATAAACTAATTTCAACCATGTTCACATCAGCCAACTGTTGAGATTGAATTGCCTATAATTTGATTTTAATCGAGTCCCATAATATTGAAACGCTGCAACCAAACCCAGTAACACAACCAGTCAGACCAATCCATCTCATGAAAGCCAAACAAATTCTAACCATATTAACCCTGCTGTCCGCCGCACTGTTCTCCGCTTACGGCCAAAATTGGATCACTTGCACCAACAGCGGCATCTGGGAAGATCCCACCATCTGGGACAGCGGCACCGTGCCGGGAACCAATGACTTTGCCGAGATTGACTCCGGCTTCACGGTCACCGTGGCAACCAACGCCATCGTCAACTGGATTATCAATGCCTCAAGCGTCCCTGGTGCAGGCGGCACTTTAATCATGGGCACGAATGCCACGCTGGAAGTCATTAATTCCGGTGTCTCGGGGACTGCTCAGCTCGGAGTTCTGGATGCCAGCGCCCCGGGCAACACCGTCATTTACGACAACAACCCGTTTTATGCCAAGCATTGTAACTACTATAATCTGGTGTTCAATGCCGGCACGAATGCAGGCCCCTTTGATTTTTTCAACGGATTGGTAGGGCCGGGAAATCCTGCCGTGGCAATGACCGTAGCCGGAAATATGGTCGTGATAGGAAAAACCAAGGTGCAGCAGGGAGATGATTTCACCATCAATGGCAATCTGCTCCTCGATACAAATGCCTCGTGGGACTGCTCCTCGTTTAATTTGAACGTGGCAGGCAGCACCACTTTGGGTGCGGGTGCTGTAATGGTTGATTTGGACGGCGCAAATGGAACCAACTTCTTCGGCGGCGGCATGACTGTCAGTTCCACGGCTCTCGGCTGGAATTTGACCGACGTGACGACATGGTATCTCGGCGGCAGTCTCACGAATAATGGAACCATTGTTGGCAAACCCACTGGCTGGGCCAGCATCTTTTTTAATGGCACAGGCATCATCACCGGCAGCCAGCCGATAAAAATCCCAACCATGACGATCAATGGCACCTATTTCATCGCCGACACAATCACCCTAACCACCAACAATGCGAACTTCAACGGCACCCTGATCTTTGACCTGGCCCGGACCAACCAGATTATTTTGCGCTACGCTCCGACCACGAATGCGCTCAATACCACTTTGACCAACTACTACGGTGGCAATTTGATCATCACCAATTCGGGTCCGGCACCGGCGTCAGGCAACAGCTATAAATTTTTCAGCGCATCAAATTATGCGGGGACTTTCACTTCCACAACTTATCCGCCACTGGCCCCCGGCCTAAGCTGGGTGGACAACTCGCTGATAAGCGGATCCTACGCCGTCACCGGCACCGTATTGGGTCATCCAACGCTGACAATCACCCGAAGTGGTGTGACACTGACTTTGACTTGGGACAGCACCACTTACCCCGGCTACAGTGTCCTAGCCCAGACGAACAGTGCCGGAGTCAATCCTAGTCCTTCTAGCTGGTTCCCCACCGGCAGCGGCACAACCAGTCCGTATCCGACAACCATCAACCCGGCTGGTCCCCCGGTGTTCTATCGCCTGTCGCATCCGTAACCAGGTAAAAACATTCCATTCTCATTCGCCGCAACGGCCTTTCCATCTGGAAAGGCCGTTGTCATTTGAATCATTCATACCCGAACAGTTTGACGAATGGTTCCAACGTTTCCAAATGCGGCTCCAGATATTTCTGGTAATTCCGCCAGCGACCGCGGGCACGTTGATAAATGGGCTTGGTCACGTCGGCATAAGTGGGAGTGCGCACCAACTTCTTTTGGGCATGTTCATTAAATCCCAGCACGCGCTCATCCCACGGAACGCCGAGATAATCCAGCGTCCTGCGCGCCACGGATTCGAGATCATCCACCATTTCTTCATAGCGGACTTCAAGAAAATTTCCCGGCATCAGCGGAGCCAATGTCCGCCAGACACTCATGACGGCCGCATAATCTGCGGCGGCTCCGGCCAGGCTCAAATAGGCCGACTTGATTATCGAGAGCGGCTGGGGCTGCATGAAACAGCTCAATACCACGTCGCGCGGATCACGCAAGGCGATCAGAAATTTGGTTTCCGGGAAAATGCGGATGAATGCCGGAATCAGGTAGTTCACATAGGGATTTTTATCCACCAGCAGCCGGTTGCCGACGGGGTTGCCAATGACCAGGTCCATGGTGCGAAAATAATCCGCGCGCGATTGCTGCAACGCAGGATTGGTGGCCGACTCCAATATCGCCAACATGTCCGCATCCGGTGGCATGGGGCGGGTTAGCGGAGTATAGGCTTCGTCCAAAATCGTTGAGGTTTCCTCTGCCGAGACGATTTCCGGGTGGGCATCAAGAACTTGTTCCAGCAACGTGGTGCCGGAACGGGCGTGGCCGCAAAGCAGGGCCAGTCGTCGTGCCGGCAGTAGAGCCGGGGCATTTTCGGACCAGCGCCGGAGCATCTGCGCCGAAACTTTTGATTCTATCACTTTGGACTGGGCGCGAGCTTGTTTTAACCTGGCCAAATAGCCGTCGGCCTGTGGTCGCAACAATGCCTTGGCATTCAAAAATGCCGTCATGGCGCTGTCAAACTGATTCTGACGATCCAGAATCATACCCAGTTCATACCAGGCTTGAGCATGGATCCAAATGTCGGGATTGGCTTTGGTGATGAACGAGCGCAGCGTTTGTTCGGCCGATTCCAACTGGCCGGACAGCCGTTCCAACCGGGCACGAACCAGCAGTGCCGCCGGATTGTCCGGGTGGGCCGCCAAGACCCGCTCCACAAGTTGGGTCGCCTCCGGAACCCGGCGGAGCCGTTCGTAAAGTTCGGCAAGCTGGATGCAGGTTTGCGGCGGCGCTTCCATCTGTTTAAGTGCGCGCCGCAGGTAGCGCTCGGCAAGGTCGGTATTCCTAAAATTCAGACAGTGGCCTATAATGTCATTGATAAGCTCGTTTTTCCGGGGTGTCAGCCGCAGGGCCTTTTCAAAGCAACGTTCAGCCGTGGCATAATCGTAACGTAACCCGGACATTCCTCCGAGTTGTAGCAGAACTGAGGTGTTGGCGGGCGCAAGGCGGCTGGCGCTTTGTAAATTTTCAATTGCGCCCTGGTAATCTTTGAACGCCCAAGCCCTTTCGGCTGCCTGAATCATCTGCTTCAAAGAACCCGTGGCAGTGAATGGCGTTCGCTTCATTTTGATTTTTCCAACTGTTCCAGTTGATGCTTTGCCGAATCCAACTGGCCGGAGACGAGGTTGGTGAAGATGCAATCCAGTTCATTCGCCACGACGGTGTTGGTCGGGAAGTGCCGGCGCAGTTTGTAAAACTGAAGGGCCAGGGCCAGATCGTTTGTGTCGCCATGGAAGCCAGGTTCCAGATATTGCCGGCGGTAATCCTGGATGATGCCCAGATCCCGGTAGCCGTATTCCTGGGTTGGTTCCACCATGGAGCCTTCGCCGAAATCGTTCCAAGTGACAATTTGAACCATGGCCGAGGCGTTGGTCATCCCGCAAGTCAGGGTTTCCCGCAAGGTGTCACCATGCCGGTCCCCCAGATAACCCCAGTAGTTCCGCACGCCAGCCCGTTGATAAATATCATGGAAACGTGGAAAGGCGCTGCTGATGAATGCCGGCCAGGCTGACGCCTTCTGGTTGAAATCGGCCAGGTAACCTTTCAGGGCGGCCGCCGACAATACGCCGCCGGTGCCCGGCGCCTGGCTTAACCACATGGGTGGCCAGTTGAAGGCACCCAGACCGGTCGGCAGTTGATTGTCCTCGGTGAAAAATGCCGGATGATTGGTGGGTTGAAGCACAGAAAAAATCTCTTCCCAATTGCTGCTCGCCATAAAATGTTGGGGGCCGAAATTCAGCAGCACCGGCCGATCCTTAAACCGTTGGTAACTTGCGTCGGAGAAAAAATTGGTCTGCAGATAAAGCATTTCCTGCTGGGCGTGCCAGATGTCATCACCGGGTTTGAGATAGCCGGCGTCCAGCATGTGCTGGATGGTTTGATCTTCGTAGCAGATGGCGAATTTCAGGCCGGCCTTGCGCGCAAATTGAAACAGCTTCAATGTCGCCTGATTATTTAGGCCGTAATCCAAAAAATCGGCCGAGCCATACCAGTCAACAATCACCCCGTCCACCCCGGTCAGCTTCATGAGCAGCACATGGTATTCAATCACCACCGGGTCGGAAGAATCATACGGGCCAATCAGCGGATAATACCAGGAGGCAATTTGCCGCTGCCCCGCCGCGTTGACCTCGTCGGGATTGAAATGGCTCATCGTCCAGTGCCAGCCCCAATTTTCGCTGTAGGGTTTGGCGGAATACCAGGGCATATAATAAACCAGCAGATCCTTTGAGGCGGCGAGGGTGGTTTCGGTCGCGGCAAGAATGAAAACCGCCAGGGGTAGTAGTAATAATGGTTTTAATTTCATTCTCTGGTGGGATGATAATTAAATCGCGCAATCAATGCAATTCTAACCGGCCGCAAACGAGCTTATCCAAACAAATATAATAGCAACCAGGTGAGTCTGGCTGCTTGTGTCTCCAGGACATTCGCTCCATAATTGCTTTGCACATTAGCACCATGTTTCCACTTTTCTTGTTCTCTGCTTTTGCTGGCGAGATGCGGCGGAATCCCGGCTGGTGGATGGATTTTGCCCGGAAGCAAAGCGCCTGGCGCAATGTCTTATGCCTATTGACGATTGGTGTGGTTTGCGTTTTTGTCCCGACGGCCAGCGCCGTTATCTTGTGGAACGATCCGGACACAACACTGGTTCACGAAAACGGGGCCGGCACGGATGTTCTGCATGGCGCGGTAAAGCGGGATGACTCGGCGAACGATACGCTCTATTTCAAGTTTCATGTGGATCCGCTGTCCGACGAGTCCACCGAGGAGTATTTTGCCGGATTCGAACTGTATGACGGTGATGTGGAGCGGTTGGGCATCGGCAATGCCCTCAAGGCCTGGGCCTACAGCGCCTTTTTTCACGCGGAAGATACCGGCGTGTCCAACAGCCTTTCCGGTTATATCGACCTGCATTCTTCCAAGCCGGAGATTTCAGCTTCCGGTGTCATGGGTTCGTATCAGAATCCGCACCGGGGTGTCGGTGTCACCATCGTCTTCAAAATTCAATTTGTTCCCGGCGAAGATGATTTGGTGACGGTCTGGTTGAACCCCGACCTCGGGCCGGGGGCAAACGAAGCCTATCAACCGGAAAGCCTGACCACGCGGTTCAACGCCAACGCGAGCTTTGATGAAATCCGCCTGCGGCATGCGGGTCGCGGCGGCGGTTGGGCTTTCAGCGATCTGGCCATTGCCACTTCCTTCAGTGATTTTGTGGATGTGAGCAGCGCCCGCCCCAGTGAAGAAAACTCCGTGCTGGGTCCCGGCACACGGACGTTCAGCTTTCAAACCTGGCAAAAAGAGCAGGGCTTGCCCCAAAGCCCGGTTCGTTCCCTGGCGCAAACTCCGGACGGCTACCTCTGGCTGGGCGGTGATGACGGACTCGCGCGTTTCGACGGCCTGCGCTTTGTCACTTTTGGCCCGGCGGAAGGAATCAAGGTTGGCCCGGTGAATGTGCTGTTGGCGGACAGTCGTGGCGGCCTCTGGATTGGCAACTCCGAAGGTGGAGTGAGTCGTTTACAGAATAATCGAATCATCACGCTCACGACGCGGGACGGCCTGCCGACCAATGCCATCACGGCGCTGGCGGAAGATGCCGCAGGGCGGATCTGGATTGGCACCGAAGCCGGACTGATTATGTGGCAGGACGGAAATGTGCGGTCATTGAAAGCAGCAGATCAATTTTCCGGAAACCGCATCGCGGCATTATTCAAAGACCCGCAAGGACGAATGTGGATTGGGGTGCAGGATGCAGGTGTTTTCCAGTTTGTGAATGACAAGTTTGTTCCATTAGCAGGAGATTCCGTGGATCAATTGTTGAAGGATCCGCATTGTTTGTTGGCGGATCGTATGGGTCGGATATGGATTGGTGCTGGCGACGATTCCGTGTTCTGCCGGGACGGTGACCGCTGGCATCGCTATCGCATTCCGCGGAATCAGGCCCGGTCATCTGTAAACACGCTCGCAGAAGAAGCGGATGGAACGGTCTGGGCCGGGGCGGCCGGTGGTGGGTTGGTGCAGATCAAGGATGGCAAGCTGCTGGCCGTGCCTGCGAGCAGCGGCCTTGCCGGCAATCGCGTAGACTCTTTGCTAACCGATCGCGAAGGTAGATTGTGGGTGGGCACCGATGGCGGACTAAATTATCTTCGGCGCAAAATTCTTTTTGCCTTGAGCCAGGGCGAAGGCTTGGGTTTCGGTGCCGTGCAAGGCCTGGCCGAAGCGACTCCGGGCGTGGTTTGGGCAGGCAAACCGAATGACGGCCTGTATCGCTGGGATGGGAAAAGTTTCAACCGCCTGTCCGCTGCGGGCCTGTCTTCCCACGATTCGCAGCCCACCGCCCTGCTGGTGACGCGTGATGGTTTTTGCTGGGTGGCGACCACGAACAGTTTGCTGCTTTACAAGGATCCGCTGGCGGCCGCAGACGAGGTGAGGGCAATCAAGTTGGCCAAACCGAACATCATTTCTCTGGCCGAAGACCATGAAGGCGCGTTGTGGACGGGAACCCGCGACGGAAAAATCTGGCAACTGCGCGAAAACAAGTGGATGGCTCCGGCAATTATTCCCCAGACCAATCCCGTCACCGCCCTCGCGCCGGAAACGGACGGTTCAATGTGGATCGGCACGGCGGGAAGCGGTCTTTACCGGCTGGCGAATGGCGGTGTCGAACATTTCGGCAAGCGTGAAGGATTGTTGAGCGAGTCCATTCAGACGCTGTATCTCGATACGCAAGGCACGCTGTGGATTGGCACCGCTGATGCGGGCTTGAGCCGGTTGCAAAACGGCCACATCGCCAGCTTTACGACTCGTGAAGGATTGGCAGATAATAATATTTTGCAAATTCTCGAAGACGATGTCGGGCGGCTTTGGCTGGGAAGCAGCGCCGGAATTGCGTGCGTAAGCAAAAGCCGGTTGGACGAGCTGGCATCCGGCAAAATCACCATTGTGTATCCGCAGTTGTTCGGGCGTGCAGAGGGAATGTTGTCCGAGGAGTGCACCGGCGGTTTCTGTCCCGCCGGCTTGAAAACAAAATCCGGTTTGCTCTGGTTCTCAACCTTGAAGGGTGTGTCGGTGGTGGATCCCCGGGTGCAACCGGTCACGACCCACGCGCCAAACACGGTTCTGGAGGAGGTGCTGGTGGATGGTGTGCCGGATCCGTCGCTCCACGCATCGAGTTCGGAAACTTCGCGCGGTCCCGGTCAGCCCGGAATTGAACCGGCGGCACTGGAAACGCTGCGCATCACGCCCGGCAAGCACCGGGTCGAATTCCGTTTCACCGGCTTGAGTTTCGACACGCCGGAGCTGGTTCGTTTCCGCTACCGGTTGGAGGGGCTGGACTCGGATTGGGTGGAGGCCGGCACCCGGCGCACGGCGTTCTACAGTTATCTGCCGGCCGGTGATTATCGTTTCCGGGTAGCCGCCTGCAACCGGGACGGAATCTGGACCGACAACGAGGCGAAACTTCATTTGACCGTGTCACCGTATTTTTGGCAGACATGGTGGTTCCTTACCCTGGCCGGAATCAGCCTCATTATTTTTGTGGGCGGCTCGGTTCGGATTGTGGAAAAGAAAAAAATCCAAAGACGGCTGAAAATTTTGGAGCAGGAGCGGGCGCTGGAACGGGAGCGCACGCGCATCGCCCAGGACTTGCATGACGAAATGGGCGCGAAACTGTGTCGGATTTCCTTCCTGAGCGAGCATGCGCGCCGGGGTGAACTGCCGTCGGGAGAATTGCAAAGTCAGATCACCTCCATTTCGGACGCGTCGCGGGAGGTGCTGCATTCGTTGGATGAAATCGTCTGGGCGGTGAATCCCCAAAACGACACACTCGAACACGTTGCTTCCTATATCGGCCAGTATGCGGAGGAATACTTCCAGATGACCGGCATCGAGTGCGAACTGGATATTCCCACGCAATTGCCGCCATATCCGCTTTCGTCCCAAATGCGCCATCATGTTTTCCTGGCCACGCATGAAGCACTGACCAATATCCTCAAACATTCGGGCGCAACCCGCGCCCGGATTTCGATGGTTGTTAACGAGGCGGCGTTTGAAATCAAAATCTGGGATAGTGGCAAGGGCTTCGTTGTTCCCGCCAATGAATCACCGGAATTTTCGTCGGCAAACGGTGATGGCTTGAATAACATGTGCCGGCGCCTCACGGACATTGGCGGACGCTGTCGGATCGAATCCAAACCCGGCCACGGGACGAACATCCAGTTCATTATTCCTTTGAAAATCCTGACAAAAGAAGTTTAATATAATTATGATTTCCGTTTCCATTGTTGATGACGAAAAAGAACTCCGCCACTCCATCACGACTTTTGTGAATGGATCATCCGGCTTCAAATGTGTCAGCTCCTACGCCAGCGCCGAGGCGGCGCTCAAGGGTTTGCCCGGCGACAAGCCGGACGTGGTTCTTATGGACATCAATCTCGGAGGCATGAATGGCATTGAATGCGTCGAACGATTGAAGGCCGAAGTGCCGACGATGCAGATTTTGATGCTCACCGTCTATGAGGACACCGATCAGATTTTTAAGGCGCTGGCGGCAGGGGCCAGCGGCTATTTATTGAAACGCAGCAGCCCGACCAAGCTGCTTCAGGCCATCCGGGAAGTTCACTCCGGCGGCTCGCCGATGTCCAGTTCCATTGCGCGCAAAGTCGTGGCTTCATTTCAAAAATCGAAACAAACCGGGGAGAAACAAACCCATCTTTCGCCGCGCGAAGAAATGGTCTTGAATTGTCTGGCCAAGGGGCTCACCTACAAACAGATTGCCGACCAGCTGGAGATCAGCATTGATACCATCCGCACGTATCTCCGCCGGATTTACGAAAAGCTGCACGTCCAGTCGCGCACCGAGGCCGTAGCCAAGTATTTGAGCCAGTGACGAGGTGGTTGTATATAATTTGAAACTAGCCGTGGAAATTTAAGATGGCAAGTGCAGCCATAATTTTACCGACTGATTTCTAGCTGCGGTCAAATACACAACCCAACAAGCTTTCCCTATTCCTGAAGAATGGTGAAATTGGTAGAACTGTTTCGGATGTCGGCGATGGTCGAATGGAGGATGGTGACATTGCCGTTGGCATCATCACGAACCCACAAGCCGTGCCGCGAGTCTGCCCCGATTCCGTAGTTGGGAATGTTCACGTTCTCCAAATGAACATTGGCCAGTGTGCCCTGTCCCTTGTTGCTGCCGGGAGCGACGATGCTGAAACCGTCGGACAGGCTGTCCTTGATGTTCACATTGCTGATTTCCACGCCTGAAATGCTGCGGCGATCCAGGCAAAGCTGAAAGGCGGCGCGCCAGGCCCAGTCGTGATCGAAACCGCCGCAGCGGATCAGATCGCAATTCCGCACCACCGTCGTGCCGCTGAAATTATTGTCAATTTTTCCGCTATCATCCGCCGTCGGAAAAGTCGAGCTGATCAGGATGCCGCAGCCGGGGGAGATGTCCGTGAACAGGCAGTCTTCAATGCAGTTGTTCGCGCCTCCGTAGATGGCGCCTCCGTTGGCAAGGAATGGCAACTGTGCGGTGCAGTGACGGAAAACATTGGAACCGGGCGTCGTTGATTGCTGAACGAAACTCTGGTCGGACGCCGCCGGCCACATCGCGAAACAATCGTCGCCTGTGCCGCGGGCCGTGCAGTTTTGAACCACCGAATTGCGTGTATCCACGCAGAAGTTGATGCCGTCGGCCAGCGTGTTGCGCAGCCGACAGCCGTCCACCACCACGTTGCTGCAGACATAAAACCACATGCCGACCTTGGTATGTTCCACCCAGATGCGTGAGATGGTGGAGTTTTGGGCGTTGCCGCCAAAAATGCCGTCGTTCTGCTCATTGTCATTCCGGTAATTCAATTTTCCGATGATGGCGAAATCGGCCAGATGAATGTTGCTGCCTTTAAGTTTAAATCTTACCCGGTGATCCGCCTGGCCATAAAGTTCGGGATCGCCGACAAAAGTCGTGTGCCACATGCCCGCACCCTGAATCGTCGCATCCGACGTGAGATTGATGTCTCCGGTCAATTTGTAAATACCCGCTGGCACCCAGGCGATCTTGCCTTGTTTCGTGGCTTCAGCGAGGCAATGCCTCAACGCTTCCGTGTCATCGGTTTCTCCCGTGCCGCTGGCGCCGAATTGGGCCACGGAAAGTGAATTGGCGGGCGCGGCCAGCGGCGGCGCGACCTGTTCCAGATCCACCAAATCAAGGATGCAATACGCGGCGGTGTCATCCGTCTTTTGCAACCGGATCACATCGCCCTTGGCGATCGCCAGATCTTTCAGGCGAACTTCGTCATAAAAATTTCTTGGCTTGCCCATCGCCGGGTCGTTGGTGAAGGGATATTTTCCATAGAGCCAGGAGTAACGGGAGGTGACGGGAATAATCTTAACCAGTTTTCCATTCTGGTAAAGGCTGAGGGTTGAGTTGATGCCGCCGCCGTTCGTGGCGTCCGGCAGGCTGTAACGTGCCACCAGCGCGTTGGCAGGTGATTGCGCGGTGAACTCGACGTATTCGCCCGGCGCGGCGAGCTTCACGCATTTCTGGCCGGAGGATTCCATTTCGACGAGGAACGGGCCATATTTTGGGCCTAAAACCGTGCCGGTGGTCTTCATGTCTTCGGCCTCATAGCTGGTCCAAGGCATGTCAGCTCCGATGCCGGCGCGGGCGGAATTCGAACATACGACCACCGCGAGGAAAATGAAAAGTCGAAGCATCAGGGCGTTCATGGTAATCGTTACTGCGGATAAATCAGAATTTGCTTCAAGGCTATGTGAAGCCGGTTCTGCGGCGATAGTCACATGAAGTGGCGACACGACGGTTTTTCAACAAAGCCGGAAGATGTTGGCGGGACTGCCGTTCTTGGTCGGAAAAGTCCGGATTTCAATGCTGGCTGTCGTGAAGCCTCCATTTTTGCGGATATTTTACAATGGAGACTGTGCCGGGGGCACAATCAATGGATTTTCCAGAAATTACAAAGGGCTGCTTGCATTGGTTGCATTTGTCGGCCGAGATGGTCACGTCATTTTTTGTGATCGTGATGCTGAATTTGTTTCGCTTGTAGACCAGGTTGAAATGCAGGGTTTTCCACTTTTTATAAAGGCGCGGATTGATCACGACCTTTTTATCATCTGCCTTGACGCCGCCAAAACCCAGCACGGCCGTCATCCAAGCACCACCGTTGGCCGCCGGGTGCGAGCCGCCCATGAAAATGGTGCCGACGAAGACCTTGTATTCGGCTTCGAGGTCAATCTTGGCCGTCTTGAGAAAATACTGGTAGGCAAAATCAAGATTGCCGAACTCGGCGGCGACCATCGCGTAGGCGCAGGCGCTCAAGCTCGAACCATGCTCGGTGCGCGGCTCATAATATTCCCAGTTGGCCTGCTTGATCGCGGTTGGGTAACGATCCTTGAACAGGTTCAACATCATGACCACGTCGGCTTGCTTGATGACCTTTGTGGGAACGGCCAATCCCTGACCCGCGCCAAGATATTCGTCGGGATGAAGCTTCTTGGCTTTTAATTCCTCAATTCTGGCTTCCTTTAGTTTGAAATAGGCGTCAAATTGTTCGATGACGCCGGTTCTCGCGTCCGGTTGGGGAACGTAAATCAATTCCGCCGCTTCAGTGAACAATGGCAGTTCACTCGCCATACCAATCTTCTTTACCAGCACAGCGAGATTGCCCGGGTGGGTTTGCTTCAAGTAATTGACCGTCGCGTTGGCAATTTCAAACGTGGCCTTCGCCACCATGCTGGTGAACGCATTATTGTTTACCCGCTCGTGATATTCGTCCGGCCCAATGACGTCCAGGATTTCATAACGGTTTTTGTCCTTCTTGAAGTAAGCGTAGGAATAATAAAAACGCGCACATTCGAGAATGACTTCCGCGCCGCCTTCCAGCAGCAATGAGTCGTCGCCGGTCACTTTGAAATACTCCCACATGGCGATGGCCACGTCGCCGCTGATGTGAACCTGCTTGTCGCGGAAGTGAGTGCGGAGGTCACGTTTGGTGAATGGGTCGCCGATGTTAAAATAGGTGCAGGCGTCGTCACCAGTCTCCTGGCTTTCCCAGGCGTAGAACGCGCCACGAAAGCCAACACCCTCGGTCTGCGCCTTTCTGCGCGCTCCGTCCAAGGTTTTGATTCGGTAGCGCATCAACTCCTCAGCCTTCTCGGGATAGGTGTGGAGGAAGAACGGGAACATGAACATTTCCGTGTCCCAAAAAATTGCGCCCTTATAAACTTGGCCGGACAATGCCCGGGCCGGAATGGAATTGGCGCTGCCATTCACTGGTGCGACTATTAACAACTGAAAAATACTGTAGCGCAGGGCAAGCTGGGCCTCGTCGTCGCCTTCAATCTTTACATCGCAGGATTTCCATTTCTTGGCCCATTCGGCGTTATGTCGCGCCAGACAGGCTTCGTAGGCGAGTGATTTTGCTTCACTGACACAGCGGATGGCTGCCTCGTCCGGCGAGCGGACCAGGTCGTTATCCGTAAAGACGGCAAAGAATTTTTCAAAGGTGTAAGTTTTGCCGCGTTCGGCGTTCAACGTGATGAGGCGAAGATTTTGTTTGCCTGCCGCTGAATTTGTTTCCTTCCCGAAGTCAATTCCGATGGCTTCCGCCACCGCAACGCGTTTGCCGGCTTCATTCGTGACGCCGGAAACAGAAAGAATCCCGTCCTTTTTTTGGGGCGTAAGCTTTAACAGATGCGGGCCGTTCAAATCCCAAATGTTGAAATCAATGCCGGTGTGGATTGTTATCTTTGCCGCCTGGTTGCAGGTCAGGCTGAACTTGATGACGCCGAAATGCGGATTTTCGGCACTCAAGAACCGCGCGGACTTGATGCAAAGAGTTTTTCCGCGGGACACAAAAACGGTTTCCCGCTCGAAGACCGCGTTCTCAAGGTTCAAGCGTTGCCGGTGGCTTTTGATCTTTGTGGTGCAGGCGGAAATTGCGCTGCCATCCAGCGCGACCTGGGTGAAGCCGCCATTCGGGGCGTTGACCGGCTCGCGCCAGGCGTCGCCCACGCGGTCAAAAATTCCGGCGAGCGTGATGCCCACCAGTTGTTCCGGGCCGAATTCGTCCAGCGTTCCGCGATAGCCCATGTAGCCATTCGCGATCTGGTAAACATTGCCAGACCGCATGATGCTTTCTTTATCACTGCTGAATTTATCAGTGTGAATCTGCCACAGGTTGTGCATGGGAATCCTTTTCGCTCTTTGAATCTTTGACGAACATCATGAAGACGCCGGCCAGCAGCATCGAAACGCCGCCGAGCACGATGGCGTAGATGGTTTGTCCGCCAAAAACTTTTTTGACCAGCAGGCCGAGAATCGCCGAGGCCAAGATTTGCGGGATGACCACGAACAAATTGAACATGCCCATGTAAACGCCCATTTTGCGGTGCGGCACGGCGCTGCTCAAAATCGCGTAAGGCATCGTCAGCAAACTTGCCCACGCGATGCCCGCCGCAATCATCGAGATGAGCAGCAGTTGTGGGTCCTTGAAAAAAATCATGGAGATCTGGCCCAGCCCGCCGATGAAAAGGCAGATGACATGAGTTGAAACGCGTCCGATTTTTCGAGCCAAAACCGGAAGCATGAAGGCGACCACCGCGGCCATGGCGTTCCACACCGACCAGAGGACGCCGACCCAGTTCGCGCCGTCGTTGTATTTGGCGGATGTGGCATCGGTCGTGCCATAATGGTAGCTCGTGATCGCCGCTGTGCTGTAAATGAACATCGCGAACAGCGCAAACCAGGTGAACAGGGTCACCACGGCGATTTGTTTCATGGTCTTGGGCATGTTCTGGAGGTCGTAGACGATTTCAACCATGCCGTCCACCTTGCCCATCGAATACCGCGCGGCTGAAGCGATTTGCAGCAAACCGTAGCCCGCGATGCCGAACGACAAGATGTAAAGGCCCTTGTCCCAGCCGAGCGAATAAACGAGATAGGAAAATAGCAGACCACCAACCAGGAAAACCGCGCCGGACGAAAAATATTTTTTTGTCTCCAGCTTGATTTCAAAACCTTCCTTGGCGGAAGGGTCGGTTTCGTGCGCGTTGAATGCTTCCTGTTCCTCCGGCGTATATTCTTTGCACGAAAAAATCGTCCACAGCACCGCCGCGAGATAGACCAGGCCGCCGAGATAGAAGGACCATTTCACGGACGGTGGAATCTGGCCTTCCGGCGCGGTGTTCGCGATGTGCAGCCAATTGGTGAACATCCAGGGCAAGGACGAGGCGACTATCGAGCTAATGCCGATGAAGAACGTCTGCATCGCAAAGCCCTTGGTCCGTTGTTCGTCCGGCAGCATGTCGCCGATGAAGGCGCGGAACGGCTGCATGGTGATGTTGATGGACGAGTCCATCACCCACAACATGCCCGCCGCAATCCAAAGGCCGGGAGAGTTCGGCATGATCAGCAGTGCGAGCGACGACAAAATTGCGCCGGCGAGAAAATAAGGCTTGCGGCGGCCGAGAATGTTCCACGTTTTGTCGCTCATGTGGCCGATGATCGGCTGGATGAGCAGGCCGGAAACCGGCGCGGCAATCCACAGGATCGGGATGTTTTCCACCTTGGCACCGAGCGTTTCAAAAATGCGGCTCATGTTCGCGTTTTGCAGCGCGAAGCCGAACTGGATGCCCACATAGCCGAAGCTCATGTTCCACAGCTGCCAGAAATTCAACAGCGGTTTTTTTTTCATATTGATTTGGTTCAGGGTTGTTCTGGCAACGGACTAGCATCCAGCCTGTTTGGACTGGATGAATTGATTCATTTTCTCCACGGTGATTTCCGAAAGATCCTCAACCACGACATCGGCGCCATTGGTCTTTAATTCATGGGCATTGTTTTCGCGGGCCACTCCGACCACGAGGCCGAAATGTCCTTTCTTTCCAGCCTGAACCCCGGAAACCGCATCTTCGACAATGACTGCACGCCGATGTTTAATTCCGAGATTTTCGCATGCCGTCGTAAAAATATCGGGCTCTGGCTTGCCTTTTAGTCCCAGTTCCGCGGAAACCACGCCATCGACCCGTGTTTCAAACAGGTCGGTGATGTCCGCCTTTTCCAGAATCCGCACGCAGTTTTTGCTGGAGGTGGCAACTCCGACCTTGACGCCTGCTCTAAGTAATTCCTTGATCAGTTTTATGGTGGAATCATAAACCTCCACCCCGTCCTCTTCGAGCACCTTGTTGAAAAATTCGTTCTTTCTGTTCCCCAAGCCGCAGACCGTTTCTTTTCGCGGTTCATCTTCCGGCCCGCCGAACGGAATACTAATCCCCCGTGATTTTAAAAATTTTTCCACTCCTTGATACCTCGGTCGGCCATCCACAAATGACAAATAGTCTCCGGCATGGGTAAATTCGCCAAATGGTTCGTGGTATTCGTTTTCTCTGAAATGAAGATACTCATCAAACATTTTTTTCCAGGCCAGCGAATGGACGCCGGCTGTTTTGGTGATGACGCCATCCATATCAAAAATCACTGCGTCAAAATTCAACATATCTTATTTTTTTTTATACTGCTGGGCCAGCTTTAGCAAGGCCGGCAATCGGCTGGAAACTCCTATCCCAGTAGCAACATCCAAGATGTGTGTCCTTGGGCTTGATTCCGTTATTCGTAACGGAAGGTGACAGCATCGTCAAATGCGAAATCCAATCCACAGTTTTCGTTCCTGACCATCGGCCTGCTGAAAAGTGTCCGCTTGTTAGTATGTGATCCTATTCGTTGCAGATGTCAGCGAGTTATTCCACTGCTGTGCTCCACTGCACGCTATCAAGCGCCGGAATACTGATAGGATCGGACGATTGCCATGTCTTGCCGTATGAAGTATGCAAAGGGTTCGCAGTGGTGCTGGAAAAATTATTATAAAACTGGCCCCAAGTCAGCGCGCTGGGTTTTGAGGGTGCCGCATGAGCGTCCACATAAATTACATTTACACGATCGGTATGTTTTGCGTAAGCGGTCTGCAAGCGTTCATTAAACCCGTTCGCTATGGTTGACCCGGAAAGGTCAACCGCACCTGACCATACGGTATCCAGACAGACGGAAGCAGTTCCACTTCCGGGACTGGTCTTTGAACCGATTGAACCGCTGGTATCGGTGAGAGCGACCACGTCTGACGGCCTAGTGACCTGGGAAGCCTTGAATGTTTTGCCAGTTGCCATGTTTCCATCAGGATCGGCGCTGCCAAAAACACTGATATCGTTGAATCCGTAGGAAAGATAGCCTGTTATGCTCGGATCAAAGTTGCCATCCTCACTGTAGTAAGTCAGTCCGCGCTTCCGTTTAGGACATACCCAAACGAGATTGTTTGGCAGGTAATTCACCATCAGGGGTGCCGCTGAATTTGCAGTCCACGTGGATGGACCGTTGCCAAAAAACCATTCTGTTCCACCCTGTTTGCCATGGGCATTCTTGTAAGTCGCACCGTTCAAATACCAAGTAGGAACACCATTGATAGTCGGCATGGGGAAAACATCTCCATTGTCGCCGGCATACATGGTGAAACCAAGCGCAATCTGCTTGGTGTTGCTCAAGCAGGCTATTCCCATGGCACGGTCTTTGGCTTTGGTCAAGGCCGGCAGCAGCATGGCCGCCAAGATGGCAATGATCGCAATGACGACCAGCAGTTCGATCAAGGTGAAAGCCGATCTCATGTCTCCAACTTTGCAAATGTCGAGCGAAGGCCGCGACACCGGGTTTGGCAGATTTTGTCTTCCTGCCGATTTCATTTGATTGGTAACTTTATGATTCATTTTGTTCTCGTTGTTCAACCATCAAAGCTAGTGTGAACTTGTTTCATAAACATAAAACTGTCCACATGCGAAACGGTGACGATTTAAAGATAAACTTTCTTCAAAATTACAATAGTCGCATAAAACGGGGACAATATAACGAATGAGAAGCCACCCGCGCATTTTGACCACAAGCCATTTATCCATTCGAATGCTGGTTTAGGGCGAAACGGTGCGGTAATACCGTTGTCCACCACTGACCGGATTGGGATCGGTGAAAATGACTGAGGTTCCGACTGCGTTGGTCGTGCTCCCGGCCAATGTGGCCCACGCTGCGGGCGAGAGACTGGTGGTGGTTTCGACGTGGTAGGGGAAGTTCGGTGTCGTGGCGTAGGTCAGCGTCACCGAACCGTTCGCATTGATCAAGATGCCAATAATTTTTTGCTGTGGCGCGGTGCCGTTCGGGGAAACCGTGAAGGCTATGCTAACAGCGTTGCTGATGAATAAGCCGCCGCCGGGCGCAAGCCATTTGGTCGTCAGATAGTTTTCCACGGCAGTCCGGTCGGCAACATTCAAAGCCGAGTTATAGACCAGCACCTCCGCCACGTCGCCGTCCCAGCCGTTGTCCACCGTCGTCGGATCCGGCTCCAACCTCCCGCCCACAGTCACGTCCGTGATGCCGTAGGTGTAAGGACTGATGCCATTGACGATGTTTGCCGTATTACTGCTGACCAGTCCGCCGGATTCGTTCAAATACAGGCTGGCGGTGCCGGCATTGTCCAAGAAGGTTAGTTCGAACGCCGTGTTCGCAACTACAGCGGTCACGTCCGCCTGCATAGGCGTGGCGGGGTGGTTGCGTTGAATGCCCAGCGGGTAAGGCGTGCCTTGACTGCCGTCGGTCAAAACCACCACGCCAGCCGTGCCTTGACCGTCCGTCTGTCCCGCCGTGCTGAAACTGGCCGGTGCCTGCCACCCGATGGTGTTTTCCGACTGGCGTGCCACGACGAAATACGTCATCTGACTGCCGCTGTTGGTGTAGGAATTCTGACCGATGTTGCCGAGGAAAGTGCAGCCTGCGCCGTAGCTGCTTCCGTTCTTGTTAAAGGTCACCACGGGCAGTCCGTTTAATTGATTCGTTATCCACGGTTGGAGTGTGGTTGTGCTTTGGGTCAACCAGAGATTGGTGCCAGTCGCTCCTACGCCACCGCCGCCCTTATTTTTCCATGCTTGAACCTTTGTGGCATTGGTAGTCAGGGTGCTTGAATCGCTGGCGTCCAACCAGAGAACGGCTCCAGCCACGGGATTTCCGGCTGACATGGATGTCGAAGCGACGAGTTGATTGCCGCTGCCGGCGGTGTCAACCGCCAGATTGGTGAACGTGACGACACCATTGCTTCCGCTGGACCCGATGTTGTAGGTCGTCGTGCCAAGCAGATTGCCGATACCATTCGTCAACGCGACGTTGATGATTAAACTGGCCGGCAAACCCGTGGTGGTCGGATTGCCGAAAGCGTCCACCGTTGCGAGAACCGGTTGCTGGCCGAACGGAACACCTGCAATCGCTGACCCGGGCTGGGTGGTAAAGGCCAGCGCCGCCACGGAACCGATAACCACGAATGAACTGCTGTTGGTCGGCGGAGCGCTGCCGTTGGCAGCCGTGGCAGTCAGCGTTTTCGGTCCAGCCTGATTGACGCTCAAATCATTGAAATGCGCGATGCCGCTGCTGTCAGTGGAATGTGTCAGCGTGCCGGCCAAAGTTCCGGTTCCGCTGCCGAGCGACAGGCTGACCGTCGCATTGGCAAGTGATTGGCCGTTGATGTCAAATGCCTGCACCTGGACTTCTGGATTTATGGTTGCTCCTTGGAGAACATTGATAGGTTGCTGTGCGAAAGACATAGATAGCACCTGCGTGATGAAGTTGGCGGTCTCGGTAACCGGCCCGTTCATCGTCACCGAAGCCGGATTGTTGTTTCCCGAATACGACCCGCTCCCGCTGCCTGTCCAACCCGTGAAATTGTATCCGTTGGACGCCGTCGCGCTGATGCTCACTGCCGCACCGCTGTCTGTCCAAAAGTTTCCAGGGTTCACATTTCCACCGGCACCGGCGTTCATGGTCAGAAAATACTGCGTTATAAAATTCGCCGTGTAATTGGTGCTGATGGTTGGACTGACGACATGCGAAATCGTCCCGTCATCACTCCAAGAATTCCAGACATATTGAACTCCCGTGCTTCCGCTTTGCGGCGAGGTGCTGGCGATGGTGTGATTTGAACCCGGCGTCCAGGTAAAGTTTTGCGCGCTCGTATAGTTCGTGCCATCCACGGCGAAGGAAAGTCCTGATGGATTCGATTGCACTGTCACGCTCATGGCATTATTCGTCACGAAGGTGAAATAGAATTTAGACGAGTCATTCCGGTATTCGAGTATCGTTGAGTTGCTCACGATCATGCTGCCGACGGCAATATTCTCCGCCCAAAGACCGTTCCGTCCGCCAGCGCCGATGCCGTAATTGGGAATGCTCACGTTGGCTGCCACCGCGTTGGTCAACATGCCCGTGCCGCCGATGATGCTCAGGCCGTCGGAAATGCTGTTCGTGATGTTCAGGTTGTTGAGATTCACATTCGAAATGCCAACGCTGTATGAGTCCAAGCAGAGTTGCAAGGCGGCACGCCACCCGTATCCTGGATCATATCCGCCCGAGCGGATCAGGTCGCATCTCTGGGCCACCGTGGTTCCGCTGAATACGTTGGCTCCAACATTAAACGTTGTGCTGATTAGGATGCCGCAGCCGTAGGTGATATCCAGAAACTGACAGTCTTCGATGCGGTTGCCGACACCGCCGTAGATGGCTCCGCCATTGGCCAGAAAAGGTGTTTGTGCCGTGCAGTGGGTGATCACGTTTAATCCGGGAGTATAGCTCTGGCCAGTGTAGGTTGCCGGCCAGATGGGAAAACAATCGTCGCCCGTCCCGCGGGCAGTGCAATTCGTCACGGTGGTGCCTCGCATGCCCACACAGAGATTGATTCCATCGGCGATGGTGTCGCGGAACCGGCAGTCCGAAACAACCAGGCCGCTCGAATTGACGAGCCAGGCGCCGGTCTTGGTGTGTTCCACCCAGATGCGCGCGATGGTTGAACCCGTGCCATACGAACCACCCAAACCGTCGTTAGGTTCGCTGTCGTTGCGGTAATTCAATTTGCCGATGATGGCCAAATCGGCCAGATGAATGTTACTGCCATTCCCATTTAAGGTAACCCGGCAGGCGGAGTTTGTGTAAAGAACGGGATTCCCGACCAGCGTGCTATACCACATGCCAGCACCTTGAACGGTCACATTAGAAGGAAGGTTGATGCTATTGGTGATAATGTAAGTTCCCGCCGGCAACCAAGCTGTTTTCCCCTGTGATTTCGCAGCGTTTATACAATTCTGGAGTGCAATGGTGGAGTCATTGATTCCGTTCGTATCTGCGCCATAGCTGACAATTGATAATGAATTAGCCGGCGTGGCAATCGGCGCGGCGACGTTTTCCAGGTCAACGAGGTCAATGTCGTAGAAGGATGCGGTGTCGGTGCTGTCCACCTGCAAGCGCACCACATCGCCCGGGTTGAGGTTGAGATTGTTGGTGCGAACCTCATCATAAAAATTTCTCGGCGATCCCGCTGACGGAGTGTTCACGAACGGATAACTGCCATACAGCCATGAATACATGGAGGTCAGCGGCAGCTTCTCGACAAATACACCGTTGGTGTAGAGGCTGATGGTATAATTGGTTCCCGTTCCATTGGCCGTGTCCGGCACGCTGTAGCGCACCACGATGGAATTGGCGGCGGACTGGTTGGTGAACTGCACATACTGACCCGTGCCCGCAAGCTGGACGCATTTTCGCCCCGACGATTCCGAAGCAACCACATTCGGCCCATACTGCGGACCTAAAATTGCGCCACCGTTAACGGTCATGTTTTCCGTTTCGTAAGTCGTCCACGGCACCGCCGCTCCACTGGACGCCTGCGCCGGACGAGCCGTTATGATGACTAGAAAGACCAATGCAATTAAATGGATTCGGTAGATTAATTTCCTAAACAATGGACTGGTAGTTTGCCACCTTGCCGGTGGAATTTGATTGGCGAAATACGGTAGGCGAAGCCGATTTTTTTGTTTTTGTTGATTACACATCGGCTTTATTTCTTGCTCAATTAATAGCATGTTACGAAGAAAATGCCACTCGAAGTCGATATCCGATAGTCACATGAAATGGGGACTTATTCCGTTCATGGACGCTGTCTAATCAGAATTGCTGTGGCTCAGACACCATCCGCGCCTCGACCGGCGCAAACCACATCTTGAAGTTTTATTTTTTAAAACGTGTTATGAATTGAATGGGTCGTGTGAAAATGCAATGGCGTGTGGAGTGGCGTGTCAGCCGCTTTTGCCAGTGTTCCTCGGAATCGGAAATTTGGAAGCAATCTGAGAAAAGTCTTGTGTCTATTTGTGTTTAATGGTGCATCCGGAGGGACTCGAACCCCCAACCTTCTGATCCGAAGTCAGAAGCTCTATCCAATTGAGCTACGGATGCCCGGAAGCATTCTGCAATTTATCCGGCGGGTGTAAAGGCTGCGTGCGCCGCACATGGGTTTGCGGGCAGGTTGCTCTTTCGATAAGCTTTGTGAAATGGCGAAACCCAATTTCATCGAACTGCCGGGCTGCGAGCCGATTCCCATCATCTACGAGGACCGCTCGGTCATCGCGATTGACAAGCCGCGCGGCTGGATGCTTGTGCCGGATTCCTGGCGCAAGACGAACTGGAACCTGCAGACGGCGATCGATTCGTCCATCCGCGCGGATGATTTCTGGGCGCGCTCGCGCAATCTGCGCTACCTCCGGCACGTCCACCGGCTGGACGCGGACACGAGCGGCGTGATGCTCTTCGCAAAAAGCGAGGGCGCAATGCGCGCGATGGGCGAGATGTTCGAATCGCGCCGGATGGAGAAAACGTATCTCGCCGTCGTCGAAGGCGTGCCGAAGGAAAAGGAATGGACCTGTGAACTGCCGCTCGGCCCGGACCCGAAAAATTTCGGCAAGATGCGCGTGGACACTTCGCAGGATGGCAAAGAGGCCGAGACGCATTTCCGTGCGTTGTTGAGCAATGAGCGGTTCACGCTGATTGAAGCGAGTCCGCTGACGGGGCGCACGCATCAGATCCGTGTGCATCTGGCGCAGTCGGGCAGCCCGATCATGTGCGACGAACTTTATGGCCGCGTGGAAAAAGGTTTTCGGCTCGGTCTGCGCGCAGTGCGGTTGGCTTACAAGGACACGTTCACGCGACGTCCGGTGACGATTCTTGCGTCGGTGAAAAGTTTTCTAAAAGAGTTCGGCTTCAAACTGACTCCAGAGTTGGAAAAAGAAAAATGGGTGCGGCGTCCGTTTGTGCCAAAGGAAACAAAAATGGCGGCGCAGCACCACCGCCCTACCAAATAAACTCAAGGCGACGTGACGCGGTAGAAGCGCGTGCGGAAACTCGCCGCAGCGCGGTCCGTGAATGTGAGCGAGCTGGTGACGGCGTTGAAGTTGGTGAGGTTCACCCATGGAACAGGGCTGCCCGAAAGATTCGTGGTTGCCTGGATGTGATAACTGAAGTTGGTGGTGAAAGTGAGGTTGAAAACGAATCCGCTGCTTTGCCATGACATCATCGTGCCGAATTGCGCGGACGGCGTGGTCACGTTGCTGGCGGTCACGGCGGCGCTGAATTCGCTGGTGTCGCCGTTGGCCGCCGTCGCGGTCGCGGTGATGGACTGGCCGGCGTAGTTGCCGCTGCTGTTGGTATAGGCGAACGAGGCGTTGCCGGAGCCATCAGTGGTCACGCTGACCGTGCCGAGATAAAACTGGCCCTGATCGCCGGCGACGACATTGCGATAGACATCAATGAAGAAGCTGGTGTTGGCCGTGCTGCTCAATCTCCCTTGAACGACGGTGCTGCTGCCGGTGCCGAAGGCGTTGGTGATGACGGGGGAAGCTTGCAGGTCGTTAGCGATGCCGGTCAGGTCAATGCCGAGGGTGCCGTTGCTGAAAATGGCATTGCCCCGGATGGAATTGTTCGTCGTGCCGGCATCATACAACGCCACACCCGGACTCCCGGCAAAGGCGATGACGTTGCCCGCGCCCGCGCCAGTGCCGCCGATGAAATTTCCGGTCGCGCCGCCCAGCAGGACGACATTGGCAAAGCCGTTGCCGAGCGCATTGGTGCCGGTGATGTCGGTGCCGATGAGGTTGCCTGCAACCAGATTGTTTGTCGTGCCTGTCGCGTAGATATAAACACCGTAGCTGCCGTTAGCAGAAATGAGGTTACCCACGCCGGGAGCGGTGCCGCCGACGAGGTTGCCGGTGGAGCCGAACATCAGGGCGATGCCGGCGAAGCCATTTGGAAACGAATTCTTTCCGCTCAAATCCGTGCCGACGAAATTTCCCTGGATCGTGTTGTTATTGGCCCCGTAAGTGGCGATGCCGTAACTGAAGCCCGGACTGCCGGAAATAAGATTGCCCGCACCCGCGCTGGTGCCGCCGATGAAATTCCCGCTGGCGTTGTTCAAAATCCCGATCCCGATGCCGCCGTTGCCGATGGCGTTCGTCGCGGTGGCGTCGGGGCCGATGAAATTGCCGAGCACGAAATTGTTGCTCGTGCCCGGATCGGAAATATAAACGCCATAAGCATGATTGCCGGAAATCGCGTTGCGTGCGCCGGGCGTCGTGCCGCCGACGGTGTTGCCGCTCACGCCGCCGACCAGATAGATGCCGTTGCCTTGCGCGGGCAGGGCGGTTGTGCCGGAAACGTTCAAGCCGATATAATTTCCCTCGATCACATTGTTCGACACACCGGGTCCGGCCAGATAGACGCCGACATTGGTATTGCCAGAAATAATGTTGCGGGCAAGCGCGTTCGTGCCGCCGATGAGGTTGCCGCTCGCACCGGCAAAAATGCCAATGCCGGCGTAGCTGTTACCAGCAGCGAGGCCATTGGGAACGGAATTACTGCCGCTGAAATCTGTGCCGATGAAATTGCCAAGCACAACATTGGCGGTGGTGTTCGAGGTGATGATGACGCCGTATTGCGTGTTGCCGGAAAGAATATTTCGCGCGCCCGCATTTGTCCCGCCGATGATCGTTCCGCTGGAGCCATTGCCGACAAAAATGCCGCTCAATCCGTTGGCGAGCGCATTGCTACCCGAAAAATCGGTGCCGATATAATTGCCGAGCACGACGTTGCCGGTTGTGTTGGAATCAGTGATGAAGACGCCGTATTGCGCATTGCCGGAGAGAACGTTTCGTTGCAGTGCGTTCGTGCCGCCGATGATGTTTCCGCTCGCGCCGGCGGCGATGAGAATTCCCTGATACGCATTCGGCGCGGCGTTCGTGCCGGTGGAAGCAACGCCAAACCAGCAGCCGGCAATGGTGTTGTTCGTCGCGTCCGGATAAAGCAGCGTCACGCCGTTCCAGTCGAAGCCGGTGAACGCAATGTTTCTCAACTGGTTGCTCGACGAATAAACCAGCACGGTGTCCGACGTGAAGGTCTCGGGAATGATTTGCGAGGCGTCCACGACAATGACCGGCGTGCCCGCAAAACCCGGCTGCGTGGAACCGTCAATCACCATGCCGTTGGCGACGAGCGGCGGCAGGTGGCCGGTTAGATGGATGTTGAAAACGCCGTTGCTGTAGCCGGGGTCGCTTATCGGAATGTTGAATTTGATGGTCGTGCCGGGATGGTCGGTCGCGTAATAAATCGCCGCGCGCAGACTGTTGGTGCCGAAGTCGGCGGTGGTGGTGACGACGTTGGTGAGCGTTGCGGCGGGCGGGTAAAGATACGCCAGCGCCGCGCGGTCGCCGGGGCTGAGACAATAATTGCCCATACGAAACTGGTAGCGCGGAAAGTTGGGCGGCTTCGGCTGCTGCGTGGCGAGCACGCCGGGATTGGTCGAGTCGAAATCCCAGCCGAGGTGCATCACGGATTCGTAATCGTAATTTCCATTCGTGACGGTCGTATTGTCGGGAATGAACCAATGCAGGTTAGCCGGCTCGTTCGTGATGTTGTTGGTCAGGACGGCGATGTAATTGGTCGCGTCGGGCCGGATGTTTTCATGGTTGAAGCCGAACGAATGCCCCATCTCGTGGCAAACCTGTGCGCGGCTTAAACTCGAGACGGTGACGACCTGCGGATTGTAGCCACCGCCGGACACATAATCCTGAAAGTTGGTGTTGTAGCAGAAAAGAATCCAGTTCGGCTGGTTGGTGTGCGGCACGAAGTGAACGTTCGCGGCCAGCTCCCATTCACGCAGGGCGGCGAGATAGGTGTTGGTTTCTGCGGCGGTGAGATTATTGGTGAAGGCATACGGCACGATGCCGTTCGTCCAGGGAACCGTGGCGGGGGAAATGCCGGCGTAAAAATTTCCGGCCCAGGCCGTCCGGCAAAGCGCGAGGAACAAAACCACCATCAGGCGCAAAAGGGAAAAATTCGCCGCGCCGAGATTTTGAATTGATTGTCGGGTAAAGTAATTTTGCATGGCACAAAATCACGAGTTTCGACTCCGCCAGAAAATCTACCCGATATTTAAGATTTGTCATGTAACAAATAAGCAACCGAAATGGGGAAAAATAAAGGCGCTGTTTGACAGCGCCTTTTGTGTGGAGCGAATCCAGTTCAATTCGCGTAATGGACGCCGCAGCCGTAGGGCTTGGTCTCCGAAACCGTCACCGGCTTGCCGGCGAGCAGTTCGTCCACGGCGGCGCGGACGTAATTTTTCGCCGTGCGCGGATCACCGCTGGGCGAAGGCCGGTCGTCAATCGCGCCGTCATAAACCAGCGTGCCATCAGCGGCGATCACAAAACAATGCGGCGTGGTTTTCATATCGTATAGATGGCCGATTTCGCCGGAGTGGTCGTCAATCCACGCGTTTGCGGCGATTTTCAAATCCGCCGATTCCTTGCGTGCCTGTTCCGGCGTGCGGTAGCTGAAATTTTTCGTGTTCACGGAATCCACCAGCAGCCAGACCACGCCTTTGGCCGCGAGGTCGCGCTGCAATTCCTGCATCGCGCCTGTCGCGTAATGGTTGTGGCAGAACGGGCAGTCGGAGTTGTAGGATTCGATGACGACAATTTTCCCCTTGTAATCGGACAGCTTGACGGTCTTGCCGTTGATGTCCGTGCCGGTGAAGTCCGGTGCCGGCTTGCCGATCTCCACGGCGAAACTGGATGCGGCCAGCGCCAGCGTGGTGAACAAAGCTAAAATCTTTTTCATAATTCAATTCAGTTTAGTTGATAACATTCAAAGTAACAGACGTCACCGACGGGTGTTTGGTTCAAAAAATTTAGTTCGACGCTTGGTCAAGCGCGTTCAATACCATGCCCGGCGTCAATACTTCCGGCAACACGATCGGTTGAGCGTCCGGATTTTTTGGATAAACCAAAATCAGCGGCACGCCGGCGCGGCTGTAGCGGTTCAACTCCGTCGTGATGGCGTCGGGAAAATGCGTGTAATCACCGAGCAGCGTGACGGCGTTCATGGCTTTGAGTTTTTCCCGCACGGAAGGAATTTCGATGCTGGTCTTTTTGTTCACCTGGCAGGTCAGGCACCAGTCGGCGGTGAAATCCACGAGCACGGGTTTGCCGGCGGCGCGCGCGGTCGCAACCGCTTCGGGACTCCAGCGCTGCCAGTCAATGCCGTCCGCCGATTCCTTCAGCGAATCGGTGGAGCCGGTTTCCACAAACGGCGCGCGCCAGTCTAATTGTTTTTCCAAGGCGAAAACGTAACCGCCACTGAGCAAAATCAAGGTGATAATTGCGGCGACGGTTTTGTGTTTGCGACCGCGCTGAAAAAATTCACCGAAAATCCACGCGGCCAGTGCGACGACGACCAGGAAAATACCGAGCCACAAAACATTTTTGCCGTAGCTGCTGGCGGCGACATTGAACAGCCACACGACGGTCGCTAGCATTGGAAAACCCATGGCGATCTTAAATTTTTCCATCCACGCACCGGGTTTGGGCAGGAATTTCAGCCACGCTGGATTCCAGCTCAATACCACATACGGTGACGCCAGCCCGAGTCCGACGGTGAGAAAAATCAATACGATGACGGGCGCGCTTTGTGCAAATGCAAAGCCGAGCGCGGCGCCCAAAAATGGCGCAGTGCAGGGCGTCGCCAAAATGGTCGCGAGCACGCCGTTGAAAAATGCACCTGCGGCACCATGTTTCGACGCAAGCTCGCCCGCCGTGTCCAGCGCGCGTCCGCCGAGCGTGACTTCAAACACGCCGAACAAGTTCAGCGCAACGAGCGTGACGAGCGTGGTAAGGCAGACGATGAAAACCGGGCTGCCAAATTGCATGCCCCAGCCGGCGTGATGTCCGGCTGCCTTGACGCCGACAACCACGGCGGCGAGCGTGAGAAATGAAACCAGCACACCAAGCGCGTAAATCAGGCCGAGCTTGCGGACACGGCGCGGTTCGCTGTTGGCCTCGCTGACGAAGCCGAGGATTTTCAATGCGATGACCGGCAGCACGCACGGCATCAGATTCAAAATTAGCCCGCCGATAAAGGCGTAGAGCAGCATTTGCCAAAAAGATGGCGAGGGCTGGGTGGACGGAGCCGGCGTCGCGCTGGCGACGGCCGTAATTGCATCCGTGGGAGGCTGGTCGCTTACGGGCAATTTGAGTTCATAACCGATGGAGGAATTTCCAAGCTGGCACACCAGCACGCCTGAAATTTCTTTTGGCCAGTCACCGGAGAATCTTTTGACAATTTTACGGAGTGCCAATGTTGCGGAATGCAGGTCAATGACCTCGGTTTTGGATTCAATTTCAAACAGGTCACTGGCACCCGGGAAGAAATCAATCGAATCATATTTGAGATTTTTATCTGCTTCTTGCGAAGGACCACCGATGATTAGTGGCCGCGAGTCGCCATTTGTGGTTGATTCCCACCATGCTTGATATTTGACGTCGCGGGTTATTGGCACTTTTTGTTTCCACAACTCATTTGCTTCTTCGTCCGCAGAATTTTTTGTCTCGCCTCCGACATTCAGTGTGGCTTCGACATTTGTTTTGCCAGGAACGCATTGCTCCTGACATTCGAGCCACGCGACATCCGCCTTCAAAACTAGTGGGCCGGGTGGCAAATTCGTCGCGAGCGTAAGCGGCACGAGCAGCATCACTTCGTTTTCGTAGCCGTAAGTCGTCACCTCGGCAGGCGGAAGTTTTTCCGGCAGCGGCCACTGGATTTCGCCGGCGGTGACACCGGGCGGCAAATCCCATTTAATCGTCGTGGCGATGCCGGAGTCGCCGGGGTTTTTCCAGTAGGTGTGCCAGCCCGCGTCCATCTTCATGTCCAAGCCGGCCCAGATCGTGTCGCCCGGCTTCGCGGTGTCGGCGGACAGCAGCAGTTGGACGTGCGTGTGCGTCGCGCGGGCGGTCAAGGCCGCGAGGCCGAGGCAGATTGAAATAAAGACGACGATGCGGCGCACGTTGATTAGATGCCAGATTTGCCGGAACGTTTGAAGTTATTTCGCGGACGGAAATTTATTGCTGGAAAGCGGCGGCGGTTTGCGCCAAGTTATCGCCGTTATTATGGATGTAAAACTTCCTAAGCTGGGTGAGGGCGCTGATTCCGGCGTCGTGGTCAACCTCTTCGTCAAAGAGGGCGACACGATCGCGAAGGACCAGGCCATCATGGAATTGGAAAATGAAAAGGCTGTCGCCTCGATCCCGTCCACGGCGTCGGGCGTCGTGACCAAGGTTTATGTGAAGGCCGGCGACCGCATCAGCGCGGGCCAGAAAATTTTGTCCGTTGGCGGCGATGCCCCGACCGCTACGGCCCCCGCTCCCGCCGCTGCACCGAAGCCGGCGGCGAAGAAAATTGCCGCCCAAGCCGCGCCCGAACCAGAGCCGGTGGAGATTGAAGATGAATCGCCCGACATCGAAGAAGAAGTTTCCACGGCCACGATTGCAACTTCGCCGTCCATCCGCAAGATGGCTCGCGAATTTGGCATCCACCTCGGCAAGATTCGCGGCAGCGGCTCCGGAGGTCGCATCGTCAGCGCCGACGTGCGCGCCTACATCCAGCGATTGATGAAAGCCGCCGCGAAACCAGCGGCAGCGGCAACCGCAACGGCTCCGGCAAAACCGGCGGCAGTGCAGATTGATTTCTCGCAGTGGGGACCGATCCTCAAGAAGCCGGTGTCGCCGTTGCGCAAGGTCATTGCGCGTCGCATGTCCGAGAGCTGGAATGCCGTCGCGCGCGTCACGCAGTTTGACGACATTGATTTTACGCGGCTCGGCGAGTTGCGGAAAAAATTCGCGCCCGCCTACGAGGCCAAGGGCGTCAAGCTCACGCTCACGCCGTTCGTACTGGCTGCCGTCGCCAGCACGCTGCGGAAACATCCGATTTTCAATTCGAGTCTCGATGAGGTGGCGAGCGAAATCATTTTGAAGGAATACATCCATCTCGGCATCGCGGTGGACACCGATCAAGGCTTGATGGTGCCGGTCATCCGCGACGTGGACAAAAAATCGTTGCTGGAAATTGTCAAGGAATTGGAATTGGTCGCAGCCCGCGCGCGCGACCGGAAGATTTCCGCCGACGAAATGAAAGGCGGCACGTTCACCATTTCCAATCAAGGCGCCATTGGCGGCGCGCATTTCACGCCGATCATCAATCTGCCGGAAGTGGCCATCCTCGGCCTCGGCCGTGGCGTGCTCAAGCCAGTGGTGCGCGACGGCAAGGTTGAAGTGCGCCTGATGACGCCGATGGCGTTGAGCTACGATCATCGCGTGATTGACGGCGGCAGTGCGGCGCGGTTCACGGTGGACCTGCTCGCAGCGTTCCACGATTTCAAAGAAGAGCTGGTTAAACTTTAAGCGCAAATTTATTTCATGGACTCAATCAAAACGGAAATTGTTGTTGTTGGTGCCGGGCCGGGCGGTTACGCGGCGGCTTTTTATGCGGCGGACCTGGGCAAGAAAGTCATCCTCATCGAACGCGAAAAGCGGCTGGGCGGCGTGTGCTTGAATCGCGGCTGCATCCCGTCGAAGGCGCTGCTTTACGCGACGCACCAAATCGTCAATGCGCGCGAATCGGCGCATCGCGGCATCACGTTCGCGGAGCCGAGCGTGGATTTGGCCAAGCTGCGCACCTGGAAAGAATCCATCATCGAAAAACTTGGCGGCGGCGTGGCCACGCTCGCGAAAATGCGCGGCGTGCAGGTCATCCAGGGCCGCGCTTATTTTGAAGGTTCGAATAAATTGCGCGTCGAGACGGAACATGGCCAGCAATTTGTCGAATACGACAAAGCCGTGCTGGCGGTCGGTTCGCTGGCGGCGATGCCCAAGGCGTTCGACCTCGGCAACCCGCGCGTGATGACTTCCACCGGTGCGCTCGAAATCGAGGACATTCCCGAAAACCTGCTCATCGTCGGCGGCGGTTACATCGGCATGGAAATGGGCTTTGTTTACTCCGCGCTCGGCAGCAAGGTCACCGTGGTCGAGGCGCTCGACAGTATTTTGGCGGCAGCAGATGCAGACCTCGCCCGGCCGGTGGTGGCGAACGCCAAAAAATCTTTTAAGGAAATCCGGGTGAAAGCGCGCGTGACGAAAATGTCCACCGCCGGCAAGCAAATCAAAGTCGAATCCGAATACAACGGCGAAAAACTCACCGAACTTTACGACCGCGTTTTGGTGTCGGTTGGCCGTGTGCCGAACAGTTCTGATCTCGGCTTGGAAAACACGAAGGTCGAGTTGGATGAAAAAGGCTTTGTCAAAGTGAATCATCACCAACTGACAAACGATCCCAGTATTTACGCCATCGGCGATATCGCCGGCGGCATTTTGCTTGCGCACAAGGCGCACAAGGAGGCACGCATCGCGGTGGAAAACATCAATGGTGAAGAAACCGTTTTTGAAAACGTCATCATCCCGGCGGTGGTCTTCACCGATCCCGAACTGGCTTGGTGCGGATTGACCGAGGCCGAGGCGAAGGAAAAAGGCTTGAACTATCAGGTCGCGAAATTTCCGTGGTCGGCGTCCGGCCGCGCTCTGTCATTCGACCGCACGGACGGCGTGACGAAGATGATTGTTGATCCCGAAACGAACCGGCTGCTCGGTGTGGGCATTTGCGGTGCCGGAGCTGGCGAGCTGATCGCCGAAGCCACGCTGGCGATGGAAATGGGCGCGACCGCCGAGGACATCGCGCTGACGGTGCATCCGCATCCGACGCTTTCCGAGACGGTGATGGAATGCGCCGAGGTTTTCTTCGGTCACGCCACGCACACGTTCACGAAGAAAAAAGCGGCGGAGTGATTTTGGGAAGGGGTGGACGATTGAGTGAATGCGGCGGTGAATGCGCCGCATTCAAACATTTCACCCATTGGAAAGAGTCTCGCCAGTTCACTGCCCGCGTTTTAACCTTCCGCCGTGAGCCACAAGAGCGCCCGCATCGCCGCCATGATCGAATCCTTCCAGGGACAGGCACTGGACGCGCGCTATCTCGGCTATTTCGACTGCTTCAACCGGCAGCTTTTCTACGAGGCGCACGATGTGCTGGAGGATTTGTGGCTCAAAGACAGACACGGCGTGGATGGAAATTTTTACAAGGGCCTGATCCAGCTTGCCGGCGCATTCGTGCATCTGCAAAAGAACCGGCTGCGCCCCGCCGCCGCGCTGTTTAACCTTGCGCTGGCCAACCTGGAAAAGTATCCGCACGAGCATAAACAACTGGACTTGAACGCGGTTCAGGCTTTGGCGCGGAAATGGCTTGAGGAATTGGAGCGGAACGGTTTTAGCCTCAATCCGCTGACGGCGACACAGGTGCCGAAGCTAAATTTGGAAAGGATAATTCATTGACATGAGCATGAAACGCATCGTGCTGGCGGGCGGCAGCGGCTTCATCGGCCGGGCGCTGGCCAAGGCATTGCTGGTGCGCGGCTATCAGGTCGTCGTGCTGACACGCACGCCGCGCAGTGACTCCGGATTTCTGGAAGTGGAGTGGGACGGCGCGCACGTCGGCGAATGGATTCAGCATCTGAACGGCGCGGAAGCCGTGGTGAATCTCGCCGGGCGCAACATCAACTGCCCGCACACGCAGGAGAATATTGGTGAAATCATGGAGTCGCGCGTGAATTCCGTGCGCGCCATCGCCCAATCATTAAAACACATCAAAGTTGCGCCGCGCGTCTGGGTGCAATCGGGCGCGGTCGGTTATTATGGCGACACCGGCGACCGGTTATGTGATGAAAATTCGCCCGCCGGCGCCGACGCACTGGCCGGTGTCTGCAAAATCTGGGAGGACGCCTTCAATTCCGTGGACGCGCCGAAAATGCGAAAAGTTTTGCTGCGGATCGGTTTTGTGCTGGGCCGCGACGGCGGCGCGCTGCCGGTGCTGGCCAAGCTGGCCAAAAAGTTTCTCGGCGGCAGCGCCGGCAACGGCAAACAATTCATCAGTTGGATTCACATCGCGGATTTGTCACGGATGTTTGTGGAAAGCATCGAACGTGAACAATTGTCCGGCACCTACAACGCCGTCGGCCTCAATCCTGAAATGAACAAGTTTTTCATGCGCGAACTGCGCCGCGTGCTGCACCGGCCGTGGAGTCCGCCGGTGCCGGCGTTCGCCGTGCGGCTGGGCGCGCGGTGGATGAAAAGCGAACCGTCGCTCGCGCTGACCAGCCAGTGCTGCGCGCCGATCCGGTTTATTGAAGCGGGCTTTGAATACCAATTTTCGAAACTGCGCCCGGCGTTGCAGGATATTTACCCGTAGCGCCGGTCAGATTAGGGCATCGGCGATCACTTCGGCCATGTGCTGTACGCGGACCAGCGCCAGATGCCGGATTTGCTGGCGGCAACTGGTGCCCGACGCCACGAAGATGGTTCCGAACGGCTGGGCCTTGAACACCTGGATAATCGGCTCCGCGACTTTCACCGAGAGTTTATATTTCGATTCCAACATGCCGAACGAGCCTGCCATGCCGCAGCAGCCCGCTTCAAGCATCGTTACGTCCCGGTGCGGCATCCGGGTGGCCAGTTGATACATGTAATCCGTATTGACCAGTGCTTTGGTGTGGCAATGGGGATGAATCATCATGCGCGCGGCATCTTCGTTAAAAATCAGCGCCTTGGGTTCCCGCTCCAGGAGGTCATCAATGAATTGCTCAAATAAAAAACTACGGGCGGCCACGCGCTCGGCGCCCGGCAGCTTCAGCTCCCGATAATCCTGCGCGAACATCGAGTAACACGCCGGTTCGAGGAAAATGATCGGCAGGTCGTTTTTTTCGCTTTGGAGCAGCGCGAGATTGTGGCGTCCCAACCGCGCGGCTTCGTCGAGGTTGCCCTGGCTGAAGGCGGGGCGTCCGCAGCATTTGCGCAATTTCGGCAGCACGACTTCAAAGCCGGCGGCTTCGAGCACCTTGACGGCGGCCATACCGATCTCCGGTTCGTGATAGCGCACGAACGTGTCGTCCCAAAGCATGACCTGACCGCGGAACCGGCCGGCGCGGGTTTCGCGCTTGGCAAACCATTTGTCAAACCGCTCGAGCGCGAAAGGCGGCAACTCACGTTCGGGGGTGAAGCCGAAAAAGTTGCCCATCAGATACCGCAGCGAATTGGAATTTTGAAGCGCGTTGGCGACGCGCGGCATCGCGCAGCCCATGCGTCCGAGTTGATCCACGGAACTCAACAGCCGCTCGCGCAGGGTCAGTCCGTTCTGCCGGATGCGCGCATGCTGCAATTCGGCCTTCAGCAGCGCCATGTTCACGTTGGAAGGACACTCGTTGGTGCAGGCCTTGCACGACAGGCAATTGCTCAGAGCCTTTTCAAGTTCCTGCGAACCGAGTGGATTGCCTTCGATGCCGCGCAACTCCAGCGCCGCGCGGATGGCGTTGGCGCGGCCGCGTGTGGACATGATTTCCTCGCCGGTGGCCATGAACGTGGGGCACATGCTCGGTGTCAGCTTGAGGCAGCCGCCGCAGCCGTTGCATTGCTCGAGGTTGGCGGTGAACGATTTGTCCTTGGCCGCGAACGCGAGCACCGGTTCAAACGGCAATTTCAGCGAATAGCCCGCGCCCATCCGCAGGTGGTGGTCAATTTTATAGCGGCCGTCGGAAATGATTTTGCCGGGGTTGAACAAACCGGTCGGATCAAAGGAGTGCTTGATTTGCCGCATGATCTGGTAAATCTCGTCTCCAACCTGATCCGGAAGATACTCGCTGCGCGCAATGCCCACGCCGTGTTCGCCGGCCAAGGTGCCCTTGAACTGCTTCACGAGCGCGGCTACGTCGTCGGCAATCTGCCGGTATTTTTTCAAATCCTCCGCGCAATGCAGATCCAGCATCGGCCGCACATGCAGCAAGCCCGCCGCCGCGTGGCCGTAATACGAAGCCTGCACGCCGCAGCGCTTCATCAACGCCTGCAGGCTGGAAACGTAGGCCGGCAAATCGCGCGGCCGCACGGCCGCGTCCTCGACGAACGCCACGGGTTTGATGTTGCCCTTGCAGCCGGTCAGCAGCGACAAACCGGCTTTGCGCATGGCCCACACGAGGCCAGCTTCCTCCGGGGTTTCCAAAATTAAATTGCGCAGACCGAGTTTGCGTTTTTTCAATTGCGCGAGCCGGCCGGGAACATCCTCAAAAAATTCTACGATCAAGATGGATTCGCAGGGCTGGTGGTCCAAGTCGAGCAAATCGCGCACGGCTTGAAACTCCGGCTGACCGCGCGTCTGGTCGAATAGCGGCCGGTCAATGTGCTCAATGGCGGCGGGTTTCAGATCGAGCAGGGCTTCGGTGGCCTGCATGGCCTCGCCCACCGAGGCGAAAAATAGCAGCCCAACCCCGCGTTCCTCCGGCAGCGGAACAATTTTCAGTTCGGCGGAAAGAATGCCCGCGAGCGTGCCTTCGCTGCCGGCCAGAATGGCAAGCAGGTTGGCCGGGTCTTGCGCCGCCCGTGCCAGCGCGTAGCCCGGCCAGCGCTTCAACAGTCCCGGCGGAAACGCCTCTGTGATTTGCATGGCGTTGAGCGCCACCAGATCCTCGACCAGATTGCGCTGGCGCTGCAACGTGTCGAGGCCGGGACCGACTTTCGCCACCTTGCCGTCGGCGAGGACGATTTGCAGCTCGTTGACGTGCATGCCCGTCGTGCCATAGACCGGCGTGTGCGAGCCTGAAGAATCGTTCGCAATCATTCCGCCCAGCGTCGCGCGCGAACTTGTCGCCACGTCCGGCCCGAAACGAAATTTGAACGGGTGCAGGAATTCATTCAATTGATCCAGCACGACGCCCGCGCCGACGCGAACCGTGCGGCGCTCCTTGTTGAAGTCCCAGATTTGACGGTTGTAGCGCGCGAAATCAATGACGAGGCCTTTGCCGATGGCTCCGCCGGAAAGCCCCGTGCCCGCGCCGCGCGGAATCACCGAGATGCCCGCCTGCGCCGCCGCCTGGATGATGGCGCTGGCATCGCGCGCGTTGCCAGGAAACGCCACCGCCTCCGGCACGATCTGATACAGCGACGCGTCCGTGGCGTAGAGCTGCCGCGTGAGGTTGTCGGAGGCAAGCTCGCAGTTCGCTGCGTTCAGCGTGGTCAGTTGTTGGGCGGACAACATAGGACTGGGAAAAGGTTATCGGTGTGGCAGTGTGTTGACAATTTCATTAACTCGCATTCTGGCAAGCGGCGCTCTTGAACTTTTCGAAATGAGAACCAAGCCAATTTGGCATGCCCGTGGCTGAATCGCTTCATCCGCTCCAGCCATTTGGAAATGGCCGGGCTTGGAATCGAAACTTTGTTCGGCTAGGCTGTCTTTATGTTTTTAGCGACGTCGAACAAGGCGAAGGGGCTGCTGCATTTGAGCTACATTGAGCATGTGACCGCGGACGATCTCCGGCGCGGACACGACGATGTGGTGGCGTTGCTGGCGGATTTGCCCGCCGGTTTTAAAATGCTCGTTGATCTGGGCCGCTTGAACTCCATGGACACCGCCTGCGTGGAGGAACTCGGCAAAATAATGGATCTGTTCGACCAACATGGCCTGAAGCAGGTGGTGCGGGTGGTGCCCGACCCCGCGCGCGACATCGGTTTCAACATTCTTGCCCGGTTCCATTATCATCACAATCCGCGAATAACGAATTGCAAGACGATGACCGAAGCCGCGAAGCTGTTGCCACTTTGAGGTGCTTTTGGTTCCTCAAACCAGATGCTGTGCCTGCCGTCTGCTCGGATAGGTTTTTTTGTGAGGGGAATTAAATATCCTTGCTGCCAGAGTTCACCGATACAATTTGCCGCCGTCCGGCGCGATTCAATTTTCTTTACGAAACAGGTTTTCCTGCTAACTTCCGCCTCTGGTTTGCCAAGGCAAACACCCAATTTTATGGCTAAACTCACTGTTCGGGATCTGGATGTTCGCGGGAAACGCGTTTTCATGCGCGTGGATTACAACGTGCCGATGGAAGAAAAAGACGGCAAGATGGTCATCAACGATTCGACGCGCATCGTGGAAACGCTGCCGACGTTGAAGCTGTTGATTGAAAAGGGCGGCAAATTAATTTTAACCGCGCACCTTGGCCGGCCGAAAGGCAAGCGTGAAGCCACCATGTCGCTCGCGCCGGTGGCCGTCAAACTTTCCGAACTGCTCGGCAAATCCGTCGGCTTCGTGGACGATTGCATCGGCGAAAAAGTCGAGACCGCCGTGGCCGCAATGAAAGACGGCGACGTGCTGCTCCTCGAAAATGTCCGTTATTACAACGAGGAGGAAGCCAACGATCCGGCGTTCGCCGAAAAGCTGGCGAAGGTTGCCGACGTTTATGTGAACGACGCATTCGGCGCTGCACATCGCGCGCACGCGAGCACGGAAGGCGTGGCTCGGTTCGTCACCAAGCGCGGTGGCAAAGCCGCCGCCGGTCTGCTGATGGAGCGTGAATTGAAATTTCTCGGTGACGAACTGGAAAAACCGGCGCGGCCGTTCGTCGTGATTCTCGGCGGCGCGAAAGTTTCCGACAAGATCAAGGTTATTGACCGTTTGCTCGAAAAAGCGGACACGATTTTGATCGGCGGCGCGATGGCTTACACGTTCCGGCTGGCGCAAGGTTACAAGACCGGCAAATCGCTGGTGGAACCCGATGCGATTGAAACCGCCAAATCCGCGCTGGCGAAGGCGAAAGCCAAAAACGTGAAGTTTCTGCTGCCAGTGGACGACGTCGTGGCCACGCCGGTCAAGACCGACAAGCTCGACAAGAAGGGCAAGGCGATCATTGAATGGCAAAATCCGACGGCCAGTCACGATTTGAATGTGCCTGAAGGCACCGCCGGCTTGGACATCGGCCCGGCCACCGTCAAGGCCTATGCCGCCGAGGTGGCCGGCGCCAAGACAATTTTATGGAACGGCCCGATGGGCCTGTTCGAGAACAAGCAATTTGCCGCAGGCACCAATGCCGTGGCGCAGGCGGTGGTTGACGCCACGCAGAAAAACGGGGCCAAGAGCATCATCGGTGGCGGCGACAGCGTAAAAGCTATCAACAAGGCCAAGCTCGGCGACAAGGTGACGTTCATGAGCACTGGCGGTGGCGCGAGCCTGGAATTTTTGGAAGGGACAGTGCTGCCCGGCGTGGCGGCTTTGTCGGAAAAATAATTTTTATCGCAGAAAGAAATTTTGAAATGAACAAAGAACGTAAATTAATCATTGCGGGTAACTGGAAGATGAACAAAACCGTCGCCGAGGCGCTGGCCCTGGTGGCCGACCTCACGCGCGACCTCGTCGCCGTGAAGGAGGTGGACATCGTGGTCTGCCCGCCATTCACCGCGCTGGAATCGGTGTCAAAGGCGATTCTGGAAACCAAGAACATCAAGCTTGGTGCGCAGAACATGAGCGAGAATAATTTCGGCGCGTTCACCGGCGAAATCTGCGCGGGCATGTTGAAGGAATTTTCCGTGCGCTACGTCATCCTGGGCCACAGCGAACGCCGGCAGTTCCAGAAGGAATCGGACGCGCTCATCGCCAAGAAAGCGCTGGCGGCGCACGCCGCGTCGTTGAAGCCGATTGTCTGTGTCGGCGAGACGCTGGCCGAGCGCGAAGGTAATTTGACCGAAAAAGTTTTGGAGACGCAGGTGCGCGGCAGTCTCACCGGTTTGACGAAGGAGCAGATGGTTGAAACCGTCATCGCCTACGAACCCGTCTGGGCCATCGGCACCGGCAAGACCGCGACGACACAGCAGGCGCAGGACGCGCACGCGTTCATCCGCGGATTGCTGGTGAAGCTTTACGACGAAGCCACCGCTAAAAAAGTTCGCATTCAATATGGCGGTAGCGTGAAGCCGGCGAACGCCAAGGAGCTGATGAGCCAGCCCGACGTGGACGGCGCGCTGGTGGGCGGTGCATCGCTGGAAGCGAGAAGTTTTGCTGACATCATTAAAAATTCGATATAATCTATTGCCATGAGTTTCCTGATTGGAGTCTTAACATTTCTGTTGATCGTCAACTGTGCGGTCCTGGTTCTGCTGGTGCTGATCCAACTGCCGAAGAAGGACGCCGGCGCGGGGCTGGCCTTCGGCGGCGGCGCGGCGGACGCGCTGTTCGGCGCGGGTTCGGGCAATGCGCTGACCAAGATCACGAAATATTCGGCCATCATTTTCTTCGTGCTGGCGCTGGCCATCGGGATGATGCAGGACCGTTCGCACATGGGCAACACGGCGGCGTTTGAAAAGCAGTTGCAGCAAATCCAGACGCAACCGTCCGCCGCAACACCGCCGCCGCCGACCGCGCAACCGGCGGCCCTGCCGAAAAACAATCTGCTCGCGGTGCCGCTGACGGCAGACACCAACACGCCCGCCGCTGCGGCTCCGGCGAAATAACGCAATGGTCTTTTCCGAACGCGCCCGGCGATTTTTTCCGCGGGCGCGTTTTTGTTTTTTCGCCGCCGTTTTTTTTCTGCTGGCCGGGCCGTTTTTCGGCTGCACGCCGCACGAGCCCCCGGCGGACATCACGATCATCAACGGGGCCGAGCCGGAATCGCTTGACCCGGCGATCATCACCGGCCAGCCTGAATTCCGCATTGTCATCGGCTTGTTTGAAGGATTGACGCGGCTGGATCCCCGGACGGCGCGGCCGATTCCCGGTCTTGCCAAAAGCTGGGAGATTTCACCCGATGGGCTGGTTTACACTTTTCATTTGCGGACAAACCTGGTCTGGTCTACCGGCGAACCGATCACGGCAGACGACGTGGTCTATTCCTGGATCCGGTCGCTGAATCCGGCGACGGCGGCGGATTACGCCGGACAGCTTTTTTACCTCAAAAACGCCGAGGATTTCAACGCCGGAAAAATTAAGGATGCAGCGCAGGTGGGAGTCCGCGCGCTGGACAAATTCACCGTCCGCGCCGAGCTGACTCATCCCACGGCATTTTTTCTCGACCTGTGCGCATTTCCGACGCTTTACGTCGTGCCGCGCCAAACCATTGAAAAATATGGCGACCGCTGGCTGATGGTCCGGCCGCTGCCCAGCAGCGGACCGTATGAACTCGTCGCCTGGCGGTTGAATGACAAAGTCCGATTGCGGAAAAATCCGCGCTACTGGGACGCGGCGAACACGCAGTCCGAAATCATTGACCTGCTGCCCATCAATTCACCGGCGACGGCGCTGAACCTGTATCAGAGCGGTCAGGTTGACATCGCTTGGGACAAGAACGTAATTCCCGTCGAGCTGCTCGACGTCCTGTTACGCCGCCCTGATTTTCATGTGTTTAATTTTCTTGGCAGCTATTTCATCCGCTGCAACGTGACGCGCAAACCGTTTGACGACCCGCGCGTCCGCCGGGCGCTGGCGCTAGCGGTGGACAAAAACCGCATAGTGAAAAAAATCTTGAAGGCCGGCGAACAGACGGCGGCGCACCTGGTGCCCGACGGCACGGCCAATTATCTTCCGCCGGACGGGCTGGATTACAATCCGGACCTGGCGAAACAACTGCTGGCCGAGGCCGGCTATCCGGGCGGAAAAGGTTTTCCCCGGTTGGATTATATTTTTGATACGGTGAAAGTTGACGAGGACATCGCCGTTGAACTGCAGCAGATGTGGCGCGACACGCTCGGCATTGACATGGAATTGCGGGGGCTGGAATGGAAGGTTTATCTCGGTTCCTTGGACCGTCTGGATTACGACTTGGCGCGGTCAAGCTGGGTCGGCGACTACAACGACCCGCAGACGTTTCTCGGCATGTTCATCAGCGGCGACGGCAATAACCGCACCGGTTGGAAAAATCCCAGCTACGACGCGCTCATCAGTGCCGCCAACGACGAACCGGATCTGACGAAGAGAGCGCAGATTTTCCGCCAGGCCGAAACATTGCTTGTCAAAGATGAGGTTCCCGTCATCCCGCTCTTTTTTTACGTCGGCGTCAATTATTTTGACACCAACCGGATTCAGGGTGTCTATCAAAACATCCTCGACGACCATCCGCTGCAATCCATCCGCAAAATCAAATTGTTGAAATAAAATGTATTTTCTCAAACGCCTCGTCGTTGCGGTTCCGCTGCTGCTCGTCATCAGCGCGCTGGCGTTTGCGCTCGTGCATCTCGCGCCCGGCGGACCGTTTGACCGCGAGCGTGCGCCCGCGTCGCCGGAAATCGAACGCAACCTCAAGGCAAAATATCATCTGGACGAGCCGATCTGGAAGCAATACTGCCGCTATCTCGGCGATCTTGCGCACGGCGATTTCGGCGTGTCGCTCAAATATCGCAACCACACCGTCAACGACATCATTGCGCAGGGCCTGCCGGTTTCGCTGCTGCTCGGCGCACTCGCCTTTGGTTTCGCGATGGGAATCGGCTTGCCGCTCGGATTTTTTACCGCCGCCCGGCGCGGACGCTGGCAGGATTTTACCGGCAGCTTTCTGGCCCTGCTGGCCGTGTGCGTGCCGGGGTTCGTCGTCGCGCCGCTGTTGATTCTGGCTTTTGCCATCAAATTAAAATGGCTGCCGGTCGCGCTGTGGGCATCACCGTGGCACATGATTTTGCCGGTTTCCGCGCTCGGACTTTATTTCGCCGGGAAAATCGCGCGGCTGACGCGGGAAGGCATGTTGAACGCGGCGCAATCCGAATTCGTCACCGCCGCGCGCGCCAAGGGCTTGGCTGAAAACGCGCTGCTGTTTAAACACGTTTTCCGCATCGCCGTGCTGCCGGTCGTTTCCTATTCCGGTCCGATGCTCGCTGATTTGCTGACCGGCTCGTTCATCATTGAAAACATTTTTCAAATTCCCGGCATCGGCGTTTTTCTCGTCAACAGTTCGCTCAACCGCGATTACACCGTCGTCGTCGGGCTTTCGTTGCTTTACGCCATTGTGCTGATCGCTTTGAACCTGGCCGTGGATTTTGCCTACACCTGGCTCGACCCGCGGGTGAAATATGAGTGACAAAAAAGTTGATAGTTCAAAGTTGATAGTTGATGGCAAAGGCGGCAATGCCGCTTGCGACCATCAACCATCAACTATCAACCATCAACTTCCCGCCAGTCCCGGCCAGCACGCCTGGCGGCGGTTCAAAAAAAATCGCGCCGCCGTTTTGAGCGCGTGGTATCTGGCGGCGCTGCTGCTTGTCATTGTCGCATGGCCGGTGTTGTTGAAAATATCGGGTGGCGCTTTCGCGCAAATTTACGATCCCAATCATCTTTCCGACGCGCAGTTTTTGCCGCCTGGCGCGCAGCATTGGTTCGGCACGGACGTTCATGGCCGCGATGTTTTTTCGCGCGTGCTATTCGGCGCGCAAATCTCACTGCTCGTCGGCGTGGTCGGCACGGTGGTCAGTCTGGTCATCGGCGTGCTGTGGGGCGCGGTTGCCGGCTATGTCGGCGGTCGCGTTGATGGTTTTTTGATGCGGATCGTGGACGTGCTTTACTCGCTGCCCTCAATCATTTTTGTCATCCTTTTGCTGACAACGCTCGGCGAGTTGTTGAAGCAATCTCATTATGTTCAAAATTCACCGGCCCTGGAGAAACAACTTCGCATGATGCTTTTATTCGTCGGCCTGGGCGCGGTTTCGTGGCTGACCATGGCGCGCATCGTCCGCGGGCAGGTTCTCTCATTGCGGACGCGGGCGTTCGTTGATGCCAGTCGCACGCTGGGCGCAAAACCGGCGCGTATTCTGGTTCGGCACATCATCCCGAACATCTTTGGCGTCGTCATCACCTACCTCGCGCTGACGATGCCTGCGATCATCCTTTACGAATCGTTTTTAAGCTTTCTCGGCCTTGGCGTTCAAGCACCGATGGCAAGCTGGGGAACCTTGATCAGCGACGGCGTTGCAAACATCAATCCGATACGGATCTATTGGTGGCTGATTTTTTTCCCGGGCGGCGTGCTAGTGACGACGCTGCTGGCGTTGAATTTTCTTGGCGACGGCCTGCGCGATGCGTGGGACGTGAAAGCCAAATGAATCATTTAACGACGACCAAATAGTCTTCCGTCCGCCACCGCAAAAACGGTGAAGAATGTTTCGTCGTCCCCTTGTTTCGCAACGGCCAGTATTGGTTGAAATCCTTTTCGAGCTTCCGCAATTCACGGACGCCTTGCTGTGCCAACGCTTTCGGCACGGATTTTTTCCCTGCGGCGACCGCCTGCTGCCAAAGCATGTAATGACATGAAGCCATTGCCATGCGCGCCGCGAGGTCCATTTCGCGCAGCAGGATTTTCCCCGTGGCAGGATCTGGTTTTGCCGCGTTCAAAACTGCTCGCTGCCTTTTAATTTCCTTTAACGCGGCGAGAATTTTCCGTTCTGGAATCTTCGCCGCCCATTTCAGTCCGTTCCGGCAAAATAATTCCCGGTCCGCCGGTTTGGGCGCGGCTACAACCGTTCCCAGCGGCGTTTCGTTCACCGCCTTCACGCCGAGTTTCTGGTGGGCAAGACCCAGTTTATATCCCGCTGCCGCCAGCTTGCCGGACGCATCGTGAAATACGTCGCGGCTCAAGACGTTCAGCAACATTTTTTCATCCAGTGCCTTTGCATTCCACGCCAATGCCGCGCCGGCGGCGAACAGCGGCCAGCTCACCGCCAGCGGCTGCGGATGGCCACCGTCGCCCCAGTCGGTGTTCAGAAAACCGATCGCGCCAAATTTTTTTCCCACTCGGGCCGCCGCGCGCAGGTTCGCCAGCGCATTGTCATGCCGCCCGATCAAGGTCTGCCAAGTCGAAGTGCCGGGACAGACATAAAATGGGATTTTGGACTTCGCAAATTGCGCGGCTTCCTTTTCGAACGGATGATCCGCCTCGTAGCCCCAGTTCAGCGCAACGACGTCTTTCGGCAACGCGCGGATCAGTTGCGGATACTTCAAAATGATGTCGCCCCAGAACATCATCGTTTTGCCGCGTTTTTTTACTTCGCGTTGAATCTGTTTTAGAAAATCGAAATAGACGCGCCCTTTGCGCTTGGCCTCGCACAACGCTTTGCTCCGGCCTTTACCCAAATCCCAGGTCTCATCGCAGCCGACATTAAAAAACGCGCTGGAAAAATTCGGCAACAGCTCGTCATAAAGCCCGCGCAAAAAGGGCAGGGTGCCCGGATGATTCGGATCGAGCGTGGTCGGGCGGCGAACAAACTCCCTGCTCGTGTCTTCGTATGGCTCGGAAATCTCCGCCAGTTTTTTCAGACGCGGGGCGGCGAGGAAATAACGCAGATGGCCGAAGGAATTCTGGTTCGGCACGAGGTCAATGCCCAGCTCGCGGCAGCGCGCGTCAAGAATTTGGATTTCCTTCGCCGTGAGCGCGCCCCAGCTTTGCCAGATGGATTTGTATTTTTTGTAGGCAAATGTGTGCTCGGTGTAAAGTTGCAGTTCGTTGATTTTGAAATCAGAAAGTTTTTCCGCGAGATCGAGCAAAGTCTCCAGCTTCGGCGCGCGACCGCGCGAGATGTCCAGCATCACGCCGCGCCGGGGAAAATCCGGCCAGTCGCGGATTTTCAGACAGGGCAGGCGGCGGTCGTATTCACGGAGCAATTGCCGCAACGTCGCCGCCGCCGCACGCAAGCCGCCGGTCTCGCGAAAGGATATTTCAATTCCGCTCTTGGAAATTGTCAGCGAATAGCCTTCAGGATGATTCGGGGCGGAATTGGTGCGGACAACTCGAATTGAGGCCAGCGGCTTCTGCTTCGGCAAAAGAAAAATCCCCGGACGCCTTTGGAGCGAACGGGGAAATGGGAGCAGATTCATCTGCGATTTTACTTCGCTGCAATCATGCCACTTTGGCGTGCGTAATTGAAGATGCCGCCGGCGTCCACCACGGGCCGCACGTCACCGAGCGGTTTGAAGTGATACACCTTGCCGGTGGCTTGAACGGTGACAGTCGCTTTGTCCAAATCCACGGTGACGATGTCGCCGGTCTTCAGCACGTCGCAGAGGCGTTCAGTGATTTCGCACGGATAGAGTTCACCGGTGGCGACGCAGTTGCGGAAGAAGATGCGCGCAAAACTTTCCGCAAGCACGAGCTGGCAGTTGGCCGAGCCGAGCGCAATGGGCGCGTGTTCGCGCGAACTGCCGCAGCCGAAATTTTTCCCGCCGACGACGATGGGATAATCGCTGTCGAGCTGGCCTTCCTTGACATAGCGGATCGGGTAAAGCGATTTGGGCAGGCCGTCGAGGGCGTAGCTGCCGAGCTTCTCGTATTCCTCGGCGATGGTGGGCACGAGGTTGAGAAACTGCGCGGAGATGATCTGGTCGGTGTCAATGTTGTCGCGCACGACGTAAACGGGGCCGGTAAAAACAGATTGCATAACGAAGGTAATGTGCCGTGCTCTGCGGCAATTTTCAATTTCAAAATCTATCGGAACAAAAACGATGTCGCGCGAAGGGTGCGAAGCCGGCGAAGGGAAATTCTAGCCCTCGCTTTCTTTGCGGCTTTCGCGCGACCCCGCAGCCATCAAATATCAATCGGCGGTTTGTGCGGCGGCAGCGGCGCAGGCAAATGATTTCGCTGTTCCCGTTTGCGCAGGGCGATGACGGCCGCGGTGCAGGCTGTCCACGTTGGCAAATCTTCCAGAACGGGAATTAATTCGATGACAAACGTCGGCAGCAGCAGGATGTGAAACCCGATGACCCAACTGATCAGAATCATTGCCACGCAATCAACCGCCTGATCGAAACCGAACCAACCAGCGGCATTGGTCAAAATCTGCAAACCGTCAACCGCCACCGCGATGGCGAGCGCCAAAACCATCCGGGTGCGGCTCAAGACCGGCGCGAGGAAGAGGGATTTGAGTTTTTCCGGCAATTTCATTCGGCGGCATTAAAGCCAATCCGCTTGCCGCGTCAAAGCTTGTTTCTTAAAGTATCGCGTGCTCGACATCAAATTGATCCGCGAAAAAACCGATTTCGTCCGCTCACGCCTGGCCACACGCGGGGCAGGGGACGAGGCCAAGATTGACGAACTGCTCAAGTTCGACGAACAGCGCCGAAAGTCGCTGACCGAAGTGGAGACTTTGAAATCCCAACGCAACCGCGTGAGCAAAGAGATCGGCGCGTTGATGGGCCAGAAAAAACTCGTCGAGGCGGAAGCGAAGAAGGCCGAGACGAAAGATTTGGGCGAGAAGATCGCCGCGCTGGACAAACAGGCGGCGGAAGCGGAAGCGGCGCGGGATGCGCTGATGTTGCAATTGCCCAATTTGCCGCACGAATCCGTCGCGCTCGGCAAAAGCGCGGAAGACAATCCTGAAGTGCGCGTCCACGGCGCGAAGTTGAATTATGATTTCAAGCCCAAGTCGCACGTCGAGCTGTGCGAGTCGCTCAAGCTGGTGGATTTCACGCGCGCCGCGAAACTTTCCGGCAGCGGTTTTCTGCTCTACACGAACTGGGGCGCGCGGTTGGAACGCGCATTGATTTCGTTCCTGCTGGATTTGCACATCACGCAGCACGAATACACGGAAGTGTCGCCGCCGTTCATGGTCGGCGAACATTGCCTCGTCGGTGTTGGACAATTCCCGAAATTCAAGGACCAGTATTACGGCGTGGCCGAAGGTGACGATCCTAAAAATCTCGGCAAATTGTATCTGGTGCCGACGGCGGAAACGCCGGTGGCAAACATTCATCGCGAAGAAATCCTGTCGGAGAAACAATTGCCGATTCGCTACTGCGCCTACACCCCGTGTTTTCGCGGTGAAGCCGGGGCGGCGGGCGTAGGCACACGCGGCATGATCCGCGTGCACCAGTTCGACAAAGTTGAGCTGATCAAAATTGTGAAGCCGGAGAACGGCTACGACGAGCTGGAGAAGATGGTGGCGAACGCGGAAAAAGTTTTGCAACTGCTCGGCTTGCATTACCGCGTTATCATGCTTTGCACCGGCGACATGGGTTTCGGCAGCGCGAAGACTTATGACATCGAAGTCTGGGCGCCGGGGCAGGGGAGCTATCTCGAAGTTTCGAGCTGCTCGAACTGCGAGGATTTCCAGTCGCGCCGGATGAACCTGCGTTTCAAAACCGAGACCGGCGAAAATAAATTTCCGCACATCCTCAACGGCAGCGGCACGGCATTGGCGCGGCTGTTCGTGGCGCTGATCGAAACGCACCAGCAGGCCGACGGCAGCGTGATCATTCCCGCACCATTGCAGCCGTATTTGAAAACCGACCGCATTTGCGCGTGACCAATTTTAAGTTTTTAATTTTGAATTTTAAGTTGGAAGACGGCTCAACTAAAAATTAAGAACTCAAAATTCATGAGAATTCTTCTCGCCAGCAGCGAAGTGCATCCGTTCTCGAAGACCGGCGGTTTGGCGGACATGGTGGGCGCGCTCGGCAAGGCGCTCGCCCGCGCCGGCCAGCAGGTGCATATCGTCACGCCGCTGTATCGCGGCATCCGCGAGAAATTTCCAAAATTGCGGCGCGTGGACTGGCAGTTCAACCTGCCGCTGGGATCAAATTGGGAGCAGGGGAGCTTGTGGGAGCTGAAAGTTCAAAACGGGCTGACGGTTTATTTCGTCGAGCATCCGTGGTTTTTTGACCGCGCCGGAATCTATTTTGAAGACAACATTAGCTATGCGGACAACGCCGAGCGGTTCATATTTTTCTCCAAGTGCGTGGCTCATCTTGCCCGTTATTCGCCCTGGCTACCGGACGTGGTTCATGTCCATGACTGGCAGGCCGCGCTGGTGCCGGCATTGATGCTGCACCAGCAGCGCAATGAAGGGTGGGGAAATCCGCCGCCGACCTGCCTGACAATTCACAACCTTGCGTATCAGGGAATTTTCCCGCCGGGCGCGTTTGCCTTGACGAATCTGCCGGCCGAATTTTTCACACCGTCCGGTGCGGAGTTTTACGGCCAGTTGAACTGCCTCAAGGCGGGGATTGTTTTTGCGGGCGTGATCACGACGGTCAGTCCGCGTTATGCGCGCGAGATCACAACGGAGGCGCAGGGCTGCGCGCTGGACGACCGGCTGCGCCTGCGGCAAAAGGAACTTTTCGGAATTCTTAACGGAGTGGATTACGGCGAATGGAACACGACGAATAATCCATTTCTGCCGTATCCTTATTCCGTCGCGCGGCTGGCCGGCAAGGCGGCCAACAAGCTGTCATTACAGAAGGAAACTGGCTTGCGGCGGCGAAAAAATGTGCCGCTCTTTGGCACCATCTCGCGGCTCGCGGAACAAAAAGGCGTGGACATCGAGCTGGGTGCGTTGGAGGAAATGCTGGGTGCGGACATTCAGTTCGTTTTACTCGGCAGCGGCTCGCCGGTCTTTGAACGCGGATATCAGGAACTCGCAGCGCGATTTCCCGGCAAAGTTGCCGTGCGGATCGGCTACGACGAAGGATTGTCGCACCGCATCGAGGCGGCGTGCGATTTTTTTATCATGCCGTCACAGTTTGAACCCTGCGGGCTGAACCAGATGTATAGCCTGCGCTATGGCACCATCCCGATTGTGCGCGCCACCGGCGGGCTGGATGACACGGTGATTGATTTCGCACAGGATGCGGCGCGTGCCAACGGAATCAAGTTTCAGGAATACTCCGCCCGTGCGCTGGCCAAGGCGATGCGCAAGGCGTTGATGATTTATGGCCAGCCAGCTTTGCTAAGGCGATTTCGGCAGAATGGAATGAAGATGGATTTTTCCTGGGACAAAACAGTCAACGAGTATTTGAAAGTTTACGATTTGCTTCCAAATAATGCAGACAAGATGAATAGGGTTTGAAAATCCATGGTTTTAAATTAAATATAACAAACATTGTGTAGCCTTATTATGTCCTTGTGATTGGCACTGGGACAGCAAATAATGCAAAGCAAATCGCAACTCGGGTTGTGCCGTTTGGCGGCAAGGCTGCTGCCAAACGTGGGATGTCTCAACATCCCTACGGTCTGACTCCTGCCCGCCTCAAGTTTTTAGAATCGGTCCGCGAAGATAAAAACGTCTCGGTTTCCTGTCATTTAAAAAATTTTCATCAATTTACCGCCCTCGCCATTTCTCACGCTGCTGAATTGGCAAAGGTCGGTCAAAAAGATGAGGCTCGCCTTTGGGTTCGCTTCATTCGCAATTCAAGCATCCTTCGTATCTTGCAAGAGACGGGGCATGACGTTGCCGAATTAAGTCGGAAACTGGAAGCAGTTTCCGTTGAGTGCCACCCCTTGGACGTGCCGTGCTTCACAAATGACCTAGCAGCAATCAAACATTGTCTTAAGGAGATTCTTACCAGTGTCGAAGAAAAATTGCCCTCAACTGAAACTGTCAGCCGCTTTAGTAATGGCGGGTCTTGTCTTGGCGGACATGAACATTCTACGCATCGCAACTAAAAGATGCCCTATAACTCAAAATTTTACGCCTGCCGGGCGGGAAACTGTTGCGCCTAGCTGCACGCAACTCGAAAAAAGGACAGCCCAACAAAAAACAAAAAAATGACAAAAAATGACATCGCAAAACTCGACCTGTCCGAAGGTTACACCTTCGGAACCTATCAGGCGTTCAAGAAAAACACATCAAAAAAAGGCTCTTTGTATGGCAGGCATGAAATCTTGGTGGGCAAGTCCACTCAAGAGTTTTTCGCTGATGTGCCGGAAGGCGTGACATTCGAAACGTATGCAAAACCAGCTTGGGCTGTTCGTGGACAACTTGTGTGTATCAAGCGCGCAAGCTTTAGCTTGTTCGCCGGATACATCAAAGCCGAATGCGACGAAATCGTCCCAGTCATTGATAAGTAGCAAGAGTAGTATGGGGGGGGGCGAAG
>Ga0316230_1000469_pt1 | contig 56942 bp, 56 predicted proteins | sample TBH18025metaG_FD_206004 | JGI IMG/M metagenome (GOLD analysis project Ga0316230, IMG submission 206004) | Freshwater microbial communities from Trout Bog Lake, Wisconsin, USA - TBH18025 | ecosystem: Environmental > Aquatic > Freshwater > Lake > Hypolimnion/Profundal zone | place: USA: Wisconsin... | reverse complement strand
GGAAACTGCCGTGTATTTTCTTTTTGCGCCAGGTGCTCTTCGGGATATTGCACGGTGGTGAGGCGATCCTTCGAGACGTAGCTCCCGAAGAAATTCCTGGCGGTCACCGCCATGCCTTTGATGATTTGCTCGCCGAGCATGAGATTAGGAAATTAAAACTTTTATTAGGAAACCAGGAGGCCAGGAAATTTCTGGCCGAAAACAAACGATGAAAGTTCGCCGTCCAGCTTGAGCTGTTCTGCTGACGTTTCCACCTTCATGGTTTCTTGGTTTCATTATTAAATTTCTCCGGGTTTCTTTACCCGACGATCACTCGCTTCACTTCCAGCGTCACTTTCGCAAAATTCAACAGCAATCCGTGCTTCCGTTTCACCGCGCGCAACTGCGATTTGACAATCGCAAAATGCACATCGTGCAGTTCGCTGATGGCCTTGAGATCAATCACGATCTCGCCCTCAACCAGCAAGTCGAGCCGATGTTTGCCGACTTCCACATCGTCGTAGAAAATCGGCGTTTCAAGTTGCTGCTCGACCTTCAGCCCGCGTTTCCGCAACTCATAAACCAACGCATTCTCGTAAATTAACTCGATAAATCCCGGCCCAAGCTGACGATGAACTTCAATCGCCGCGCCGATTATTTTCCCGGTCAATTCTTCAAATTCCAAAGCCATAAAAATTCATGGTTTCCTGGCTTCCTAATAAATTTTTCCTTCCGGCATTCATCGGTCCACCTCGCCGAGCACAATGTCCACGCTGCCGAGAATCACGATGACGTCCGCGACGCGATGGCCGAGACACATGTCTTCCAAAATCGTGATGTTAATGAAGCTCGGCGGACGCACGCGATAACGATACGGATTCGGCGAGCCGTCACTGATGATGTAAAAGCCAAGCTCGCCTTTCGGCGATTCGATGCGGCCATAAACTTCGCCGGGCTTCGGACGGAAACCGCGCAGCTTCGCCTTCGGATCCATGACCGGTCCGCCAGGAATGTCGCGCAGCGCCTGATTCAAAATCTTGATGCTCTCGCGCATTTCCAGCACGCGCATCATGTAGCGGTCATAAAGATCTCCGTGCTCGCCCAACGGCACCTTGAAGTCGAATCGGCTGTAAATTCCATATTTGTCCACCTTGCGCACGTCGTAATTCACGCCGGCGGCGCGGAGCAGCGGACCCGTGAGCGAGGCATTGACGGCCTGTTCTTTGGTCAGCGGCGAAACGCCTTGGGTGCGGGCGAGCAGAATTTCATTTTGGTTCAGGAAGGTTTCAAATTCGTCGAGGAACCGGCCGTAATTGGCCACGAGCTGCTTGGTGCGCGCCAGCCATTCGTCGTTCACGTCCACGCGCACACCGCCAAAGCGCATGTAATTGCACATCATCCGCGCGCCGCTGACCTCTTCGAAAAGGTCGAGGATTTTCTCACGTTCGCGGAAGGCATACATCAACGGCGTGCCGAGAGCGCCCATGTCATGCACGAAAAAGCCAATCAAACTGGTGTGATTTTGGAGGCGCGTCAGCTCCGCCATGATGACGCGAATGTATTCGGCACGTTCGGGAACGGCCAGGCCCGCGAGCTTCTCGATGGTCAGCGCGTAGGCCCAGTTGTTCGTCATCGAACAAAAATAATCCAGCCGGTCCGTGTAAGGCATCGAGGCGAGATAGGAAATGTTCTCACCGATTTTCTCGTGGTTGCGGTGGAGATAGCCGCACACCGGCTTAAGCTTCACCACTTTTTCGCCGTCGAGCACCACGTCCATGCGGAACACGCCGTGCGTGGACGGGTGATGCGGTCCCATCGAAATCTCCAGCAGTTCGCCGATGGATGAGCCGCTCTCGTCGAGCTTCGGCTTCACTTCAAAACTTTTCGGCGGTATGGCGGCAAAGGCATTCACGCTTTTACCTCCGGCTTCATTTCCGTTTTCATTTCCACCGGATAATGCTTCTTCGCCTCGACCAAAACTTCGTCGTGCGGCGTCGGCTCGTATTCAAAATCATCCGGCTCGATATAATCGCGGCGCATGGGAAAACCCACAAATTCGTCCCACATCAGAATGCGGCGCAGATCGGGATGACCGTCAAAAATCACGCCATACAAATCGAAAATCTCGCGCTCTTGGAATTCCGCGCCGCGCCAGACCGGCGTGAGTGACGGCAAATGCGTCTTGTCGGCACGATTTTCTGTGCGCAGCCGTAGCACAATCGGACCGTGCTTCAACTCCATCGAGTAAAGGTGATATACAACTTCGAGATGGCCGGAGCGCAGCGTCTCCACAATCTCCTCGACTTCTTTTTCCACGCCTTCGACGGCGACTTTCTTTTTGACCTTGGTTTTGATCTTGGCTTCCGGCCAGTCAATGCCGGTCACGTTCGAGCAGTAATCGAGTTTCAACTGCGCGTCGTCGCGGAGAAATTTTGCCACGTCCAGACCGCGCCCCGCGTCCACAACAAGGGAGCGCTCACCCGCCGGACATTCATTCGGAAGAATGTCCAGCTTCGTCAGCGGCAGTGCGCTTTCGATGCGCAACTTGATTTGTTCGAGCGTTTCCAATTTTTTTATCAGGAACCCATGAAACCATGAATTTATTTTCCCTGGTTTCTTGGATTCCTTATTAAATTTACGTTCTGGTCATTGTTGGCGGCTGCCAGACATCGGGATTTTTCGGCGGTTCGAGATCGTGTTTACCGTAGGCCGGCACCGGATATTCGCCTTCAATTTCGGCGTTCAAATGACGCGGCCGATCCGGCCCGGTGAGCTTTTGGTTCCGGATTTTTTCCTGCAACGTCATGATCGCGTGGATCAGCGCCTCGGGCCGCGGCGGACAGCCGGGAATCGCCACATCCACCGGCAGATACCGGTCAATGCCCTTCAGCACGTTGTAGCCCTGCTTGAACGGCCCGCCGGAAATCGCGCACGCGCCCATCGCGATGACGTATTTCGGCTCCGGCATCTGGTTGTAAAGGCGCACGACGAGCGGCGCCATTTTTTTGGTGACGGTGCCGGCGACGATCATCAAATCCGCCTGGCGCGGCGACGGCCTGAAGACTTCCGCGCCGAACCGCGCGAGGTCGAAGCGCGACATGGACGCCGCCATCATCTCGATGGCACAGCAGGCGAGGCCGAACGTCAGCGGCCACACGGAATTCGCGCGACCCCAATTATACAGCTCCTGCAACGACGTCACATAGACGCCCTGCTTCTGCAATTCATTTTTGAGGCCTTCTTCGATCATGGTAAAAATTCCGGCGTCAGCGCCAGGTTAAAAACCCTTTCCGCCACGCCCAGACCAGGCCTTCCACCAGCAGCACCAGAAAAATAACCATCGCCACAAACGCGCCAACCGTCAGGCCGGTGAAAGATACTGCGAAGGGCAGGAGAAAAATCGTCTCCACGTCGAACACGAGGAAAATGATGCCGTAGAGGTAGTATTCGGATCGAAAATGAATCCACGCATCACCTTTGGATTCGAGACCGCATTCGTAAGTGTCGTTCTTGTCGTGGCCCGGTTTTTGCGGTGAAAAGAAGTGCGCCCACGCCCACGCCGCCGCGAGCGGCATCAGGGCAAAGCCCACGGCCGCCGCCGCCAGCAGCACAAGGACCAAATAAGGATGTTCGGGCGTTTGCATCAGCAATTTTGTCACGGTTCGTTCGTTGAACTCAAAGACAGCTTTATATTTACCAGACTTCAGTCGTAAGTGATTTACCCTAATTTAGCTTTTACTACACAAAATTTGTCCTGACAGTTTCGTCTGGTATCTAATAACGGTGAGGCGACGTTTTAGAGAAGCTGTCAGCGCGTCCGATTTCACGGCTGAGGATTAAAATTTGTCGGTCTTGTAAATCGGTTTTGGCACCACTACGGCGGCGAATCGCCGCCCGCGAATCTCAATTTCTATCTTCGTGTCCGGCTTCGCAAATTCTGGCGGGACATAACCCATGCCGATGCCGAGGTTCAGCGACGGGCTTTGTGTGCCGCTGGTGACGATGCCAATGTTTGTGCCGTTCGCCCAAATCGGATAATGCGGCCGCGGCGGTGCGGATTTGTCCGTCATCTTGAACGCGACGAGTTTTTTCTTCACGCCGTTTGCCTTTTGATCCGCAAGAACGGAACGGCCATTGAATTGACCTTTGTCGAGCGAAACAAAAAATCCGACGCCGGCTTCGATCGGCGTGGTTTGCTCGTCGAGTTCATGGCCATAAAGCGGATAACAAACCTCCGTGCGCAAAGTGTCGCGCGCGCCGAGGCCGGCGGGTTTCAAGCCGAACGGCTGGCCGACGGCGAGAAACTTGTCCCAAAGCTGCTGAATGGATTCGTCGCTGCCGACGATTTCAAATCCATCCTCGCCGGTATAGCCGGTGCGCGAGACAAGGACGCAATGGTGCTCATAATTGAAGCCGCCGATCTGATTTTTCTTCAAATCGGTCACACAAGCGACGCGCATGGCCGAAATGGAAGCGCCGGGAATCACGGCATTGATGAATTCCTTCACGCGCGGCCCTTGCACGGCTACGGCGGCGTATTGATGCGAGGCGTCGGTGAGCTTGATCTCGCCGGAAAATTTCGCCGCCTGCGCCTGCAACCACGCGACATCGGGTTCGATGCGCGAGGCGTTGATGATGAGAAAATAAACGCCGGCGGAAAGTTTGTAGGCGTAAAGATCGTCAATCACGCCGCCACGTTCGTTGCACATCAAGGTGTATTGGCCTTCGCCGGGCGCGAGCTTGCGGATGTCATTTGTCAGGACGGAATTCAAAAACGCTTCCGCGCCAGCGCCGCTGACGGTGACTTCGCCCATGTGCGAAATGTCAAAAATGCCGGCGGCTCGGCGGACGGCGAGATGTTCGTCGGTGATGCTGGTGTATTGGACGGGCATTTCCCAGCCACCGAAATCAATGAGCTTGGCGCCGAGTTTTTGGTGGGCGGAAAAAAGTGGAGTGCGTTTCAACATAATTGTCTGCCTCAAGAAACACTTTTTCCGGCGGCGACAAAAGGCAAAAGGAAGCGAATTTGCAGAACGAATCGTCCTGATTAAAAAATCAAACCGCCAGCCGCACCAGAACTTCATCCGCGAGCAGTTGATAGGCCGCCGCGCCGGTGCTGTATTTGTCGTAGTAAATGATGGGCTGGCCGTGGCTGGGTGCCTCGGCCAGGCGCGTCGTGCGCGGAATCAAGGTCTCAAAAACTTTTGCGCCGAACAATTTGCGGACTTCCTCGACGACTTCGTTGGACAGCTTCGTGCGGCCGTCGAACATCGTCATGACCAGCCCGAAAATCTCCAGACGCGGATTGACACCGGCGGCGCGCAACTGGTCGAGCACGCGGTTCATCATGGAAATACCTTCAAGTGCATAATATTCACATTGCAGCGGCACGAGAATGCCGTCGCACGCGGCGAACGCGTTCAGCGAGAGAATTCCCAGCGACGGCGGGCAGTCCAGCAACACAATGTCATAGCGTCCGCTGTCGCGCACCGGCTGCAGCGCGAGCGCGAGCCGTTGCAGGTGGTTTTCCAGCCGCGCGAGTTCGAGATCGGCGGCGCACAGGTCCACTTCGCTGGGAATGGCTTCGAGCCGCTCATATTTTGTCGGCTTGATTTTTTCCAGCAGGTTGCCTTCACCGAGCAAAACCAGGTAGGCGCTTGCGCCCTCGATTTTTTCCAGGCCGAGGCCGCTGGTGGCGTTGGCCTGTGGGTCGAGGTCAAACAACAGCACGCGCTGGCCGAGCGCGGCGAGACAGGCGGCGAGGTTCACCGCGGTGGTGGTCTTGCCCACTCCACCTTTTTGGTTGGCGACGGCGATGACTTTGGTTGGCACTCGGCTGATTAAATGAAAAACGCGGCGGCGTTTCAAGCGCGCACCGCGAAATTCGGGGGGCGAAATTCTATTTTAGTTGCCGGTGGTTGAAAAACTGACCTGTTGGGCGAATGGGTTTTGCGAATTAAAAAGTGAAGCGACCGGCTGGAGGCTGGCAGCCGGATTGGTGGTGACGGTTATGCCGGTGGTATCCGCCGGTTGCGCCAGTGCGACGGGAGTTGCTGCGGCAAAAGAATTAGACTGCTGAACGGATGCCTGCAATAACGGCTGCGGCGCGGATTCCGGCCGGTCGGCGAAGACAAATCCGAACACGAGCAGCAAAAAGAGCGCGGAGGCAAACGCACCGGCAAACGCCGGCTTGAATTCGAACAATTGCAATAGTTTCAGCAACCACGGGGCTTCGGCGGAAAACTCGCCGGCTTTGCCTCCGTCGCGGATGCGGGCGATGACTTCGCCGGAGAAATTGTTAAAATAGCCGGGCGGCGGCATCTCATGCCGCTTGAGTTTCAAAAACTGCTGCAACGTGCCGAAGTCTTGTTCGTTCTCGTTCATGTTGGTTTCAAATAATCGGTTAACAACGACTGCAACTGCTGCCGCGCGTAAAACAACCGCGACCGCACAGTCCCGATGTTACAATCCATGATTTCCGCGATTTCTTCGTGCGACTGCCCCTGCACGTCATGCAACACCACGACCAATCTATGAGGTTCAGACAGCTTGAGCAATGCCGCGTTCAATTTTTCCTGCAATTCTTTCAGACCAGCGTCGCGGCGCGGCGTATTCTCGGAAATTAACGCCACGAGATCAGGATTGTTTTCCGTGTTGAAGTCCAAGTCGTTCAGGCTCATGTGGGTGCGATTCTTCCGCTGTTTCAGGAAATTGATCGTCTTGTTGACCGCGATCCGGTAGAGCCAGGTGTAAAAACTGGAGCCGCCCTTGAAAGATTTCAGCGCCTGATACGCCTTGATGAAGGAATCCTGCGCGAGATCGTTGGCGTCCTCGTGATTGGACGTCATGTGATAAACCGTCGCATAGATGCGCTCCTGATAGCGCTGAATGAGTTCATCGTAAGCCTTCAGGTCGCCGCGCTGCGCCCGGCGCACCAAATCCATCTCCGCCGTCGGAGCATCGGCGGCGGGTTCCTGGTCGGTGCGTTCGGCTGGTTCGGCCATAATCATGGTCACTGAATACTACTAACACTCAAAGCGGCGGTTTGTTGCGCCAAAAAATCAGCCAGCCCGAAAAGACCGGCCCGACCGCTGGATTGGGGTAAAACTTTCAAGGCTGAACGCGCCTGTTCCAGATACTTCGCGACCACTTCGCGCGACGGCTCAAATGTTTCGTAACGGACTAGCAGTTCGTTGACGGCGGCCAGATTTTTCGGCTTCCAGTCCTTAATCAACTGTTCCAATTGCGTGCGCTCGGCGGCATCCGCGCGTTCCCAGGCGAGCAGGAGCGGCCAGGTCAGCTTGCCGTTTGCCAGATCTGTGCCGAGCGATTTGCCCGCCGCCGACTCCGAGCCGAACAAATCCACGCAGTCGTCATAAACCTGATACGCCGTGCCGAACGCCGCGCCAAACTGCCGCAACGCCACGCGCTGCTCCGGTTTGGCATTGCCGAGAAATGCCGCCAAATCGCACGAAAGCGTGAACAGCTCGGCGGTCTTCATCTCGATGACGCGAAAATATTCGCGGCGGGAGAGCGGAAAATTACGGCGGTTCTGCGTCTGTAAAATTTCGCCGGTGCAAACCGTGTTGGTCGCCATCGCCACCGCGCGGCAGACTTCCGTCGTGGGAAAACCAGCCGCAAGCTTTAAGGCCTGGGCAAACAGGCAGTCGCCGAACAGCACGGCGATTTCATTGCCCCAGCTTGCCGCGAGCGTGAGCTGGCCGCGCCGGATTTCCGCCTCGTCCATCACGTCGTCGTGAACCAGCGTCGCCAGATGCACCATCTCGATGATGACCGCCGCCGTGACTTGCGCCTCGCCGACCTTGCCGACGGCCGCGCCCGCCAGCGCCACGAGTGTGGGCCGCAGATGTTTGCCGCTGCCGTTCAACGCCGACTTCGCGTAAGGCACGATCTGCGGGTCGAAATCATTGGCCTGGTGAATCAGTCTTTCCGTGACCGCATGCAGGAAAGGGTCAACCTGTTCCATGATTTGATTCCAGGAACGGTTCGGGTTGATGTCCGGCGAATCGGTCGAGTCCGAGGTCGCCGCCTTTGATTCAGCAGCCAGCATTCGCTGATGAATCTACGTTTGCCAAGCCCCCTAGTCAAACCACTTGTGCGGAGGCCAATTCAAACCGGACAGGAAACCGTGGCAAACCGTGCCGCAAAATACCGTTTTTTCTTTCACCGGAAATCATTTGCCGTTTGAATGACCGCTCATGTCGCGCGAATATGTCCTCAAACCTTATCAGCCGGAGGTCAAGCTCCAGATTGATTACGCGCGCGAACTCAATCCGCAGCAACTCGCCGCCGTCACCGCGCCGCCCGGCCCGGCGCTCGTCATCGCCGGCGCGGGTTCGGGCAAGACGCGCACGCTCACCTATCGCGTCGCGTATCTGCTGGAGCAGGGGATTCCGGCGGACAGAATTTTGCTGCTTACCTTCACGAACAAGGCCGCCGGCGAAATGATGCGCCGTGTGAGCGACCTGCTCGGCCACGAACTGCGTTCGCTTTGGGGCGGGACGTTCCATTCCATCGGCGCGCGGATTTTGCGGCTGCATGCCGACATGATCGGCTACCAGAAGGATTTCACAATTCTCGATCGCGACGATGCGCAGGATTTGATCAAGGTGTGCATGGCCGATGCGCAGATTGACAAGAAAGACAAACATTTTCCAAAACCGGCGGTGTTGAACGAAATCTTTTCGCTCACGGCCAACACGCACAAGACCACCGAGGAACTGGTGGACGGGCAGTTCAGTTATTTCTCCCAGTTCGCCGAGCAGATTGCCGACCTCGCCAAGCGCTACACGGCGCGCAAACGTGCAACGAACGCGATGGATTTTGACGACCTGCTCGCGCTGTGGTTGAAGCTGCTCCAGGACAACGCCGAGTTGCGCGAACATTATCAGCGGCGCTTCCAGTTCATTCTCGTGGACGAATATCAGGACACGAACAAGCTCCAGAGCGACTTGATTGACCTGCTCGCCGCGAAGCATCACAACGTCACGGTCGTCGGCGACGATGCGCAGAGCATCTACGCCTGGCGCGGCGCGAACTTCGCGAACATCCTGGAATTTCCCAAGCGCTATCCCGGCGCAAAGGTTTTTAAGATCGAAACCAATTACCGCAGCACGCCGGAAATCCTCAATGTCGCCAACGCCGCCATCGCCGCGAACGTGAACCAATTCGCCAAGGAACTCGCGCCGGCGCGCAAGTCCGGCGTGAAGCCCGCGCTCGTCGCGTGTCCATACGGAGCGGGACAGCAGGCTGCGTTCATCGCGCAGCGTGCACTGGAATTGCGCGACGAAGGCGTGAGCCTGAACAACGTCGCGGTGCTGTATCGCTCTCATTTTCACGCGCTGGAATTGCAACTGGAATTGACGCGGCAGCAGATTCCGTTTTCCATCACCAGCGGCATCCGGTTTTTCGAGCAGGCGCACATCAAGGATGCGACGGCGTATCTGAAATTCGTTGCCAACCCGCGCGACGAGATTTCGTTCAAGCGGCTCGTGCAACTGCTCCCCGGCGTCGCCGCGAAAGGTGCGGAGAAACTTTTTCAGTATTTTACCGCGAAGATGGCGGATAGCGGATTAAAGATGGATTCCGCTTCGCCGTCGAAGATTGCAACCGCGTTGCAAGCGTGTTCCAAGTCCGTTCCGAAAAAAGCCGCCGTCGGCTGGACGCAGTTTGTTGCCACGATTTCACAGCTTGAAGACCCGACTGTGCGCCAGAGCGCGGCGAAGATGCTGCGGCTCGTGATGGACGCCGGATACGACGATTATCTCAAGGAAACTTACGACAACTACGAGCGCCGGTTGGACGAAATCCAGCAGCTTGCAGAGTTCGCGTTTCAGTTCGGCACCGTGGAGGAATTTCTGACGCAACTGGCGCTGCTCACCAATGTCGAGGCCGAGGACGACAACGCGGCCAAGGACGACGTGGAAAAACTCAAGCTCTCGACAATCCATCAGGCAAAGGGCTTGGAGTTCGACGCCGTGTTCGTGATCATGCTGTGCGACGGGATGTTTCCGTCCACGCGCTCGATGGAAAGCAACGAAGGCGAGGAGGAGGAACGGCGGCTGTTTTACGTCGCCATCACGCGCGCCAAGAGCGAGCTCTACATCACCTATCCGCTGATTCGCGGCGGCTTTGGCAATACCGGCAGCGATGCTTTTCAATCGCCTTCACGCTTCCTTTCCGAAATTCCCAAAGGTCTTTTGAATGAATGGAATCTGCGGTGAGTGAACAGGGAAAAACTATTTGGTGATGCCGCGTTCGCTGGCGCGGATGAACTGGATGAGGTGCTGGACTTCCGGCAACGCCGGCAGTTCCTTTTCGACCTTTGCCAGCGCGTTGGGTGCGGAGAGTTCTTCGCGGAAGATGATTTTGTAGGCTTGTCGCAACGCCGCCACGGCTTCGGTGGAAATGCCGTTTCGTTCCATCCCAATCTTGTTGATGGTGCGCGTCTCGGCCGGGTTGCCTTCGACGATCATGAACGGCGCCACGTCCTGCGGGATGCGCGAGCAGCCGCCGGTCATGGCGAACTTGCCGACGCGGCAAAATTGATGCACCGCCGTGTAGCCGCCCAGAATCGCGTGGTCTTCCACGACGACGTGCCCGGCCAGCCCGGCGTAGCCGGACATGATGATGTGGCTGCCGAGAATGCAGTCGTGCGCGACGTGGACGTAGGTGAGCATCAGGTTGTCCGACCCGACCACCGTGGCGTCGCCGTCGCCGGTGGCGCAATGAATGGTGACGCCTTCGCGAAAGACATTGCGGTCGCCGATTTCGAGCCGCGTGACACCGCCTTTCCATTTCAAGTCCTGCGTCTTTTTGCCGATGCAGGCGAACGGAAAAATTTCATTTCCAACACCGAGTTTCGTGTGGCCGTCAATAACGACGTGGGAATGAAGCTTGCAATTGTTGCCAAGCACAACGTGTTCGCCGATGACGCAATACGGACCGACTTCGCAGCTTGGAGCGACGTTCGCTTTCGGATGAACAATGGCAGTTGAATGAATCATGCGGGGAATTTACGGTTTACGATATGCGATTGACGCGCCGGTTTTCAAATCGTAAATCGTAAATCATCGATCGCAAATTATTCAGGCGTCGCGGAGCATGAAGGTCACATCGGCTTCGCTGACGACTTCGCCGTCCACCTTGCAGACGCCCTTGGCCTTGCCGATTTTCCCGCGGATCTTGACCAGGTCAATCTCGATGACCAGCACGTCGCCCGGCACCACCGGCTTGCGCCACTTTACTTCCTCGGCGGACATGAAATACGCGATCTGGTTGGCCGCCTCGATGCGTTTGAGCAGCAGAATGCCGGCGACCTGCGCCATCGCTTCGAGCTGCAACACGCCGGGCATGATCGGATGGCCGGGGAAATGGCCGAGAAAATGCGGCTCATTCATCGTGACATTTTTCACGCCGATGATTTTGTTGCCCTCAATCTTCAAAATCCGGTCCACCAGCAGCATCGGATACCGGTGCGGCAGCATTTTCATGACCTCCTCGATGGTCATCGCGCCATCGGCGGATGGCAGGGGTTCCGGCGCGTTTTTTTGCGGCGGCGGCGCGAACGTCTGCGCGGCGCGCAACGGCTTGTTCATCTGCGTCTGGACGAGCTTGGCAAATTCGCAGTTCGCCGCGTGGCTCGGCTTGACGGCGATGAGATGTCCGCGAATCGGCCGTCCGGTCAGCGAGAGATCGCCGACGATGTCCAGCATCTTGTGCCGGACAAATTCCTCGTTGTAACGCAGCGGCTCCGTGGTCAGCACCGCGTCGTCGCGAATGACGATGGCGTTTTCCAAACTACCGCCTTTAATCAGCCCGTTCTTAAACAGATATTCAATCTCCTCGTAGAAACAAAATGTCCGCGCATGCGACAATTCCTTTTCCCACGTCTGCGGCGTGATGTCGGTGCTGTAAAACTGGGTGAAACGGCCCTGCTTGTCCGCGCTCGTGCAGGTGAGCTTGAAGCCGTCGTAAGGAAACAGCGTCATCACTGTCTCGCCCGACTGCATTTCAATCGGCTCGGTGGGCGTGAAGGATTCACGCTTTTCCGCCTGCGGCACGATGCCTGCGGCTTGGATGATTTTGCAAAATTCGCGCGAGCTGCCGTCGGCGATCGGCGGCTCGTTCGCGTCCAGTTCGATGATGGCGTTGTCCACGCCGCAGCCGGCGAGCGCGGCGAGGACGTGTTCGACCGTGTGAACTTTCACGTTGCCCTTGGCGAGCGTGGTGGAGCGGTTTGTCTCGCTGACATTTTCCACGCGCGCCTCGATTTCCGGTTTGTCATCCAGGTCCACGCGGCGGAAGCGCACGCCGCTGTTGGCGGGCGCGGGCAGGATGGACATGTTGACCCGGTTGCCGCTGTGGAGGCCGATGCCGGAAAACGTCGCGGGGCGGTTGAGCGTCTGCTGATTGAGCACGCCAGATTAGACAAAACGCGGGCGCGCTTGGCAAGCGGCAGATTCCGGCGGCAAACCGACTGAATGCGGTTCAAAACTGCCTTTACCGGTCAAAACTGGACGAAAGCATCGCATCATAACCAATCTTGACAGAAGAAATTGACAGGTTCAAAGTGCCAAAAAGCTGAACAGTGGTAAGCGCCAAAATTCCATTCTATTCACTGTGAGGATGCTATGCGTTTCTTCAAACTCAACACGATGGTTCTGGCTTTGATTTTCAGCTTTTTGATTGAGGCCATCAGTATTGGAGTCTATGCTTGGGCTTCAGCTTTTAGCCCAGATAAATTTGCGGACACACTTTGCGATTTGGATAGGGTCATTTACATGCCAGCACTGAAGTTGACGCAGATGTTTTATCCTCACCAATGGGGAGGAATCGGAGCAAACATTTTGTTTTACGTTTCCGCATTGTGCGAGGTTTGGGTTTTGACTTTTGCTGTGATTTGGATGCTTCGGCATTTTCATAGGAGGGCAAATGACAAGAGCCGAGCAGCCTAACCCAACACCGGTAACGCCGATGGCCGCCCGCAAGGTCAAATCATGTCCGCCGCCAGCACGCGGATGATTTCTTCGAGCGTGGTCTGGCCGTTGATGGCGCGGTAGAGGCCGTTTTGCCACAAGGTTCTCATGCCTTCCTGGATGGCGATTTCTTCCAGCGCGGAGGTCTGCAATTTTTTCAACACGGCTTCGCGGAACGGTTCCGTCACCGCCAGCAGTTCGGTCACCGGCAGGCGGCCAAGAAAACCGGTGTGATTGCACTGCTCGCAACCCGCGCCGCGCCGGAACTGCGCCTGCGCCAGAAATGCCTCCGGCACCACTTTCAACTGGCTCGGCTCCGGCTCGTAAGCCTGCGCGCAATGCGGGCAGACCTGCCGCACCAGCCGCAGGCCGAGCACGCCCAGAATGCTCGACGCGAGCATGAACGGCTCGATCTCCATGTTGATCAGCCGCGTGAACGCGCCGGCGGAAACGCCCGAGTGAATCGTGCTGATGACCAGATGCCCGGTCAATCCCGCCTGCACCGCGATGGCGGCGGTTTCGGCATCGCGGATTTCGCCGACCATGATGACCTGCGGGTCCTGCCGCAAAATGCTTTTCAATGCCACGGCGTAGGTGAATCCCTGCGCCGGATTGATCTGCGTCTGGCTTACCATCGGCAGATTGAATTCCACCGGATCTTCCACCGTGCTGATGCTGATGGAGGTGCCGTCGCGCTGCATGATGTAGCACAGCGCGGAATACATTGAGCTCGTCTTGCCGGAACCGGTCGGGCCGGTGAACAGCACCAGGCCGCTCGTCCGTTTGAGCACGCGCTTCAAGCCCTTCAACGTGGTGTCATCAAAGCCCAGCGTGTCCAGTTCGAAGCGCCGGTCGCGCGGGTCGAAAAGCCGGACGACGATTTTTTCGCCGCGCGTGGTCGGAAAAATTGAAATGCGCAACTGCACGCCGTCCAGTTCCGGGCCGCCGACGGCCGTGCCGTCCTGCGGCAGGCCGGCCTGATAAGTGACCAGATTGGCCATCACCTTGAAGCGCGCTGAAATCTTGTCCGTCAAGTCGAGCGGCAGATGTGCGACTTCGGTGAGCACGCCGTTGACGCGGGCGCGGACGGCGATGGCGTTTTCCCACGGCTCAACATGCAGGTCGCTGGCCCCGAGCTTGATGGCGTCCTGAACCATGCAGTTGACCACCACGATGACTTCGGCGCCCTGCGCGGCGACCGATTCCGACTGGAGATAATTCGTGGTGTAGCTCATGGCGATGAGGGAAAAACCGCAGATTGATTGAACGTCTGCTGCTGGAACACAAACGGATTGAACAAAACGCGGGCGCGCTTGGCAAGCAACGGATTTGCGCCGCCAAATTACTTCAGCAGCTCGCGCTGCCAGTCCATCAACTCCGGCGCGTGCTTGTCCCAGTCGCGCGCCAGATCGCCGATGACCGCCTTGCTGGCGATGAGCGTGGGATCAAGGCCGAGGGCGTGCGCGTGGGCGTCGCGCCGCTTTTCGATTTCGCGGAAGCGGCGGAATTCTGCCTCGCTCGGGCGGCGGAACTGGGGCCGGAAAATTTCCGGATGCTTTTCAACGGGAACGGCGAGGCCGGCCTTGACGGCTTCCAGCAAGGTTTCGCGTCGTCGCGGCGACATTTTGGGCGGAATGATGTTTTCAACCGGCTGCTGCGCGGCGGCGGCAGCGGCGAGGTCCACCATCCGTTCGTGGCTCAAAACAAAAAATGGCGGGCGGCAATAGGCGATGGCCTCCTTTTCGCGCCACTGCCACAGTTCGCGCAAAACCGCCAGGGCCGGTCGGCTCAAAAGTGAACAGCCTTTGACGCGCCAGACGGAATCGGAATCCACAACGGGCGGCTGCGAGCATTCGGCAATGAGCCGGACACAGGATTCCCGGTGCCATGCCAGCCGGCCTTTGGCTTCAAGCGCGGATTTTAATTTGTCCGCGAGCGGCTTCAAATAATGCGTGTCATTGCGCGCGTAAATTTCCATTTTCTCGGTGAGCGGGCGCTGCGCCCAGTCGGCCTTCTGCGAGCCCTTGTCCAGCTTGACGCCGAGATGATTTTCCACGAGCGCGCTCAAGCCGAACTGCCGTTCGCCCAGCAGCCGCGCGGCGAGCATGGTGTCGAAAATCGCGGAGGGCCGGAACTGGTGGTGTTTTTCGAGCAGACGCAGATCGTAATCCGCCGCGTGAAAAATCAGCTCGCGGCCGTTGAACACGTCGAACAGCGAATCGAGGTTGATGGGCGCGAGCGGGTCCACCAGCACGTCGCCGTCGGCGGTGCTGATTTGGAGGAGGCAGACTTTTTCGGGATAGGCGTGAAGGCTGTCGGCTTCGGTGTCGAGCGCGAGCCAGGGGGCGGCGCGGAGTTTCGGCAGTAGCGCCGCAAGTTTTACATCATCATCAATCACGTCGGCGGGAGTCTGGCAAACCGGCGGGCAAAAGAAAAGACTTCGCATTTTCAAACGCCAGAATAAAAAAGGCCGTCCCAGGCGGGACGGCCCTTAATTGACACAAAAAACACGGCCTAAACTTTTTTGGCCTTGGCGGCCTTTTTCGCTTTCACGACGGCCTTTTTGCGTTTGATGTAGGCCTTGCGGCGCTTTTTGTGTTCGTCTTTGTTGTGTTGTTTGCCCATAAGTGTCTTTACTTTGTTCGCGTGTTGCGGTTTTGTGGACGCACTATGAAAGTTTACGCGCGCAGATTCAACACTTATTTGGTGCTGGCAGCCCTGCTGGCGTTCGTTTGCGGCTGCCAAACCGACAAAAAAACGAAGGAAGTCAGCGCCCTGCGCGTCCATCTGCAGGCCGATCCCAACGCCGCCGGTGCCACCGACACGGTGTCGGTGCTGCGCGGCGACCCGCTTTCGGTGGACGTCTTGCACGACCCGATTTTGACGGAGGCCAATGTCCTGGCGGCGAAGGTCATTGATTCGCCCGGCGGCTATTCCGTCGATATCCAGTTTGACGAAAGCGCGACGTTGATGCTGGAGCAATACACCGCCGCCAATCCCGGGCGCCATCTGGTGATCTTCGGCCAATGGGGCGACAAGCTTGCGGACGGACGCTGGCTGGCTGCGCCGCTGATCACGCATCGCATCTCCAATGGCCAGCTCGCCTTCACGCCGGACATCACGCGCGAGCAGGCCGACCGGTTCGTGCTCGGTCTCAACAATGTCTCGGCCAAAGTTCACAAGGGGTTGTTCAAATGATTTATCGTGTCGTCCGGCGGAAACTCTTTTTCCTTTCCGCTCTGCACTTGGTTTTATCCGCCCGCCTTTTGGCCCAGACGCCGTTTCAATTTCCGACGGCGAACCACGCGCTCTACACGCCCGGCGACGAATTGAAGTTCTTCGCGCCGACCGCGCCGGACAAGCCGTGGAACAGCGGCAGCTTTGGCTGCGTGCGCGACAATGGCACGCGGATGCACGAAGGGCTGGACATCCGCCATTTGCAAACCGACCGGCACGGCGAACCGACCGATCCGGTGATGGCCACCGCCGACGGGACGGTGGTTTATTTCAGCAAGAAATCCGGGCTGTCGAATTACGGCAATTACATTGTCATCCGGCACATCGTCGAAGGGCTGGAAATTTATTCGCTCTATGCGCATTTAAGCGCGATCCGGCCCGACCTGAAAATCGGCGAAGCGGTCAAGGCCGGCGAAGTCATCGCCACAATGGGTCGCACTTCCAGCGCCGAAGTCATCACCAAGGATCGCGCGCACGTCCATTTTGAGCTGAACGTCCTCGTCAACGACAACTTCGCGGCGTGGTTCAAAAAAAATTCCACTGAACGCAACGACCACGGTGAATGGAACGGCCAAAACCTGAATGGCCTGGACGCGCGGGAAATTCTGCTCGGCGAACACAAAGGGAATTTCAGCCTGCTCAATTTTCTGCGCAGCCAGACGGAGCTTTGCCGCGTGTTCGTGCGCGCGACGGGTTTTCCCTACCTGAAACGTTATCCGCAGCTCATCCTGAAAAATCCGGTGGCCGAAAAGGAAGGCGTGGCCGGCTACGAGGTGGCTTTGAATTACAACGGCGTGGCCTTCGCGCTGATGCCGCGCGCCGCGTCGGAAATCAAGGGCACCGGAAAATTCCAACTGCTCTCCGTGAACGAGGCGGAAGAAGCCGCGAATCACTGCCGCAAGCTGGTGGTGAAGCGCGGCGGACGATGGGTCTTGGGCAATGAAGGACAGCGCGAACTGGAGTTGCTGGCGTATTGACCGGAACCGTTGACCGTGTTTTCCAACCGGATTAAGAGTCCAAGTCGGGGTGGAAATTGATCAAATTTCCGCAGCCCGATTGCTGGCGATAATTTTAATGCGTGGGCAAAAGAACGCAGGAACGTTGCCCGGCCAAATTTCTCACCTAAAAAATATTCCGCAGATTTCCCTTTAATATCAGGCGTTTCCCGGGTTCCGCGCGGGAATTTTTGACTTGGCATCGGCGTTGCTAAAGGCGAGGTGCCGGTAGCACTCATGCAAACAGCAAAGTTGTGTTCTGTCTGACCGTTGTGGCGGACGTGAACCTGAAACGGAAAGCAAAAAGAGTCGGCAGAGCAGATAAACCAAACGAGAACAATATGAAGAAAATTGAAGCCATCATCAAACCATTCAAACTTGAAGAAGTGAAGGACGCGTTGAGCGAACTCGGCATCGAAGGCATGACCGTCACCGAGGTCAAGGGGTTTGGCCGCCAGAAGGGCCACACCGAAATCTATCGCGGCAGCGAATACACCGTGGACTTCCTGCCGAAGATCAAACTCGAACTTGTGGTCGCGGACGGCCAGACCGAAACCGCCGTGGCGGCCATCATCAAGGCCGCCAAGACCGGCAAGATCGGCGACGGCAAGGTGTTCATCTCGAATGTCGAACAGGCCGTCCGGATTCGCACTGAAGAAAAGGGCGACGCAGCAGTCTGATCAACCAACCATTGAACCTCACTTAAACAAATAAAATGAAAAAATATTTCCTGACCTTAACTTTGATGGCTGCGACCGCGCTCGGCACCTTCACGCTGCGCGCGGATGACACGAACGCCGCCGCCGCTGCCGCCACGAACATGGTGGCCGCCGCGACGAATGCGGCTCCGGCCACGCCGGCACCGCTGCCCGCCGCTTCGATTGAACAACGGCTCGAATCGGTGGAAGCGTATTTTTCAAACGGCGATCCGACCGCCTCGTTGAAAGACACCAATGGCAACGTCGTCGTGGCTTCGCCCATCATGAGCAGTCTGGCGAACAGCACCGGCAGCACTTACACCTATCCCGGTGCGGGCCACAATGCGTGGCTTCTCACCAGCACGGCGTTCGTGTTGTTCATGACGCTGCCCGGCCTCGCGCTGTTCTACGGCGGCATGGTGCGCCGCAAGAACGTGCTCTCCGTGCTTGCGCAATGCTTCCTGATTACCGGCCTGGTGACCATCCTCTGGGTGTTCGTGGGCTATGGCATGATCTTCGGCGGCACCGGCGCGGCGGGCAAGGAAGACATCTTCGCTGGCTGGATCGGCAGTCCCAAGATCTGCTGGATGTTGAACAACGTCACTTCGGCGCCGAATCCTAATTATTCCTACTGGGTCTCGGAAAACGTCTACGCGATGTTCCAGTTGATGTTCGCCGTCATCACGCCGGCGCTCATCATCGGTTCCATCGCGGAACGCATGAAGTTCAAGGCCATCTTCGTGTTCATGACACTGTGGATGCTGATCGTCTATTTCACCCAGGGCCACGCGGTCTGGGGCATCAACGGCGCGATGAACGGTGTATGGAACGCCAATGCTTCAATCAAAGCGATGGACTTCGCCGGCGGCACGGTGGTGCATATGACCTCCGGCTACTCGGCCTTGGTGCTGTGTTTGATTCTTGGCAAGCGCAAAGGCTTCGGCAAAGAAAACTTCGCGCCGCACAGCCTGGTGTTGACCTATATCGGCACCGGCATGCTGTGGGTCGGCTGGTATGGTTTCAACTCCGGTTCGGCCGTCGCGGCTGACGTGATTGCGGCCAACGCCTTCACCACCACCACGATTGCCACGGCGGTTGCCTCCTTCGTCTGGCCGATGTGGGAATGGATCGTCAAGGGCAAGCCCAGCGTGCTCGGTTTCTGCTCCGGCGCGGTGGCCGGCCTGGTGGTCATCACGCCTGCTTGCGGTTACATCACGCCCCAAGGTTCGATCTTGATCGGCATCGCCGCCGGCACCATCTGCTGGTTCATGTGCTACAAGGTCAAGGCCTGGCTCGGTTATGACGACGCGTTGGACACGTTCGGCGTTCACGCCATCGGCGGAACCACCGGTGCCATCATGACCGGTATGCTGGCTCGTAACGCGGTCAACGCCAACTTCGCGACGAACCTCAAGGCTTACGTCACCGACTCCTGCTTTCAGCCGCTCGTGAAGGAACAGCTCAAGGCCGTCGCCATCACGATTGTGTTGAGTGTGATTGGCACGATTGTCATCGCCTTCATCACGAAGATGCTCGTGGGTCTGCGTCCGACCGAGGAAGTCGAAATGACCGGCCTCGACGAATGCGAACACGGCGAACTCGGTTATCACGACTGATAGCTGTCCAGTTTGAAATTCACGCGGCGGGCAGCGCAAGTTGCCCGCCGCTTTTGTTTAATGACGTGACGGCTTTTGGAAGAAAGCGGGGTTTTTAATTTCCACAAGAAAGACGGCGGTCCTCCGACGCGCCGCTACGAAATTCAAATCACTTGGATCACCAGCGCCGTCGTGTTGTCGCGGCCGGAGTTTTTCACGGAGGCCGCCACCAGTTGTTGCGCGGAACTGTCTTCGGCGCGCAACTGCTCGGCCAGTTGGCCGTCGAACAGCCCGTCAATCAGGCCGTCGGAGCAGATCAGGAAAATGTCTCCGCGTTCGTAGCCAACAGCTCCGACCTGCGGATCCACAAACTGGTTGCCGCCGCCGAGCGCCTTTTGCAGCACGTTCCGGCGCGGATGCGTGCGCGCCTCGTATTCGCTGATCTGGCCATTGCGAAACAGCCAGCCGACGTGCGTGTCGTCCTCCGTGAGCTGCTTGATTTCCTTTTTACGCTTCGGCAGGTGGTAAATCCGGCTGTCGCCGACGTGGCCGAAGAACATCCAGCCCGGCGTGAACCAGCACAGGCTCATCGTGGTCTGCATTCCGTGGCATTCCTCGTAGCTGGCGCCGAGATAAACCAGCGCGCGGTGGATTTGCGTGTAAAGCTCCGTCAGCACGTCTTCAAAGCCGGTCTGCAGGCCGCTGGCCGACTGCTGGAAGGCGCGCGGCAGCAGCGTGGTGATTTTCTCGACGGCAATGTTGCTGGCATATTCGCCCGCCTTGGCACCGCCCATGCCGTCGCAGACGGCGAACGTGAAATCAAATTCATTAGTGGACGCCTCGCCGAGTTTTCCCAACCGGTGAACTTCCTGCCCGTTAAACCGCAGGCCGAGGAAGGAATCTTCGTTGTTCTTCCGCACCCGGCCGATGTCCGAGCAGCCGGACCATTTTAATGAGAGCGGCTTTTTGGCGGGGCGGGGCGGCTGGCGTTTCATGTCGGCTTGGTTTCGGGTAGGATGGTGGCGAACTCGAAATCAATCAAACAAAAGCGTCCGTCGGAAAAGCGGTAGGTGATGTTGCGCGGGTCGGCGTCGTCATGACGCACACCGAACTTCTCCAGCTCGGCGAACAACTTCTTGGCGCGCGCGTCGTCAATGTGCTCGACGCGGGTGCCGCAGTTGGTGGTGATGATGCGCAGCTTCGCTGCGTCCGCTTCGAGCAGGCGCGGGACGAAGTTGCAGCCGCGCTGTTCCAGATATTTGAGCACGCGGGTTTCGTTCTCGAATCGTTCGCGGGCGTTCGGGCCGTGATACGTCTTGAACACCCGGCCATCAAAACTCAAATGGACGGTGGCGCGGAGCGTGTCTTTGACTTTCAGCATATGACAAAACGGAACCGGCGTTTCGTTCCAGTTCACTATTGCCGATTTCCGTCGCGAAGCAAGACTGGTTCGAAAGCCCGAAGCAATTTGCGCAGCACGGTTAAATTTCCACAGAGGTTTTTCCCGTCGTCTGTTTTTGTGAATAACATCTGAAGTGTTAAAACCCTTGTCTGGCGCGGGGAAAATGATGTTTCGCGGCGGCGGCCAGCAAAGTTCTTGCGAACTGGCACTCTCCCTGCTAAAAAATTTACTCACAAGGTTTAACCGAAGGCATGATGCCTCCGGCCCGAACCGGTTTGACACAGACAACAACCATACTCACGCACTCACATGGCTAAATACAAATTGGAATACCTCTGGCTCGACGGCTATGAACCCGTCGCCAACATCCGCGGCAAAACCACCCTCAAGGAATTTGCGAAGTTCCCCAAGCTCGAAGAGCTTCCCTGGTGGAACTTCGACGGCAGCTCGACGCGCCAGGCCGAAGGCCGCACCTCGGACTGCTTCCTCAAACCCGTGGCCGTCTATCCCGACACCACCAAGATCAACGGCGCGATCGTCATGTGCGAGGTTTACATGCCCGACAAGAAGACGCCGCATCCGAGCAATGCCCGCGCGACGATTCCTGATGATCCCGGAGCGTGGTTCGGTTTCGAACAGGAATATTTTCTCTACAAGGACGGCGCACCGCTCGGTTTCCCTCCCGGTGGCGGCTTCCCACCTCCGCAGGGCGAATACTACACCGCCGTCGGCTACAAGAATGTCGGCTGCATCGCCCGCGAGATTGTGGACACGCATCTCCAGCTCTGCCTCGACGCCGGAATCAACCACGAAGGCATCAATTCCGAAGTGGCCAAGGGCCAGTGGGAGTTCCAGATCTTCGGCAAAGGCTCGCGCAACGCCGCCGACCAGGTCTGGGTTGCCCGCTACCTGATGATGCGCCTCTGCGAAAAATACGGCGTGGATGTGAACTGGCATTGCAAGCCGCTTGGCAAGGACGTGGACTGGAACGGTTCCGGCATGCACACCAACTTCTCCACGACGCACCTGCGCGAAGTCGGCGGCAAGGAATACTTCGAGGCGCTCATGGCCGCGTTCGACAAATATAAGAACGAGCACATCGCCGTCTATGGTCCGGACAATCATCTCCGGCTCACCGGCCTGCATGAAACGCAGTCCATTGACAAGTTCAACTTCGGCGTGGGCAACCGCGGCGCGTCCGTGCGTCTGCCGCAGAGCTTCATTCCCGACGGCTACCGCGGCTATTTGGAAGACCGCCGGCCGAACTCGCAGGGCGACCCCTACAAGATCGCGGGCCGCATCCTGCAGACCATCGCCACCGTTCCGACGGGTGGCAAGAAGGCCAAGAAGTAATATTCAGAAACAGCGGAGGAACTGGGGAACGGCGCGGACTGAAAAGTTCGCGCCGTTTTTCTATGGGAAGGTCAGTTAAGCTTTGCAGCCTGTCTTGCGGTTAGGCGGCGTTTTCATCTCTGCTTAAACTTCAGGGTCAAATCTATATCCGTAACGCTGGTAGAATAATGCCACTGGTCTGTCCCTGTGGTCAGATGTTTATACCAAAATCCGTCATCCCAATTGACCTGGTAATGCAGCGAATAGCTATTGGTCGTCGCTTCAATATACCGCCAACCAAACCAATCTGAGAAATAGTCCGGTGCATTCGTGGAATGCAAATATATCGGGAAGAGATTGGTGGCCGCTGCTGGATAGCTACCGTGATCGTGCCTGAACTGCTCCAAAGCATCCCGAAATGGACGGCTATCGTCAGCAATTGCCATGAGCTTCTGTAAGTCGCGGCTATTTGTTGGGTCGTAGCTGGGGCCAAAAGTATGCATCGCCCACCGATGAAGGAAAAACAAACCGGCACCAATCAGCACGACGGCGATAAAAATTATGGGTAACGCTTTGCGCATGATTTGCGGAACCCGCTTAACAGACAATGTCCGGCCGGGTTTGCCACCTGTCAGGTTTCATGGATTCAAGGCTGGTCTGGACATGAAAAGTTGTCCAGCATTTTCAGAATCCCAACTTCGCCAACGCCGCACGGGTTTTCTCCGGCGTCTCGTGCAAGACCGCCCGCCAGCCGCGCGCCACGCCGGCGGCAATGTTTTCCGGGCGGTCATCAATGTAAAGGATGTCCGCGCCGCGCCTGCTCGTAATGCGTTCCAATGCTTCGTAAATGGGCGCATCCGGTTTCATGGCCTTGACCTCGTAGGAAAAAATGTAGCCGTCAAAGTTTTGAAAGAACGGAAAATTCCGGCGGATGTGCTCGATGGCGAGGTCGTTCGTGTTGGAAAAAATGTAGGTCTTGAATCCGCGCCGCCGCAGGTCGGCGTGAAGTTCAATCATCGGTGGCATCTCCGTGAAGATGTCCGCGAACATGCCGCCAAATTCCTGAATGTCGCCCCGAAAACCGGTGGCGTTCCGGACTTGATCGAAAAATTCCTGCCGCGTGAGCAGGCCGGTTTCAAATTCGACCAACGCCGGCGAGCTGCTCAAAAAAGCGTCAAGATTTTCTGGCGGCTGCGTGCTGCGCGCAGCAATCCGCCGTGCGGCGATGGAATAATCAAAATCCACCAGCACCTTGCCAAGATCGAAGACGACAGCATTATTCATAACATTTCCCGACGGCCTTCGAGCGCGCGGCTCAAGGTGAGTTCGTCAGCGAATTCCAGCCCGCTGCCAGCAGGCAAACCAAAGCCGATGCGGGAAATTTTCAGTCCCGGTCGCGCGAGCCGTTTCGCCAGGTAATTACTCGTCGCGTCGCCCTCCACGTCCGTGCCCAGCGCGATGATGATTTCCTTGATCGGCTCGCTCGTCAGTCGTTTTTCCAAATCGGAAATCTTTAAATCTTCCGGCTCCACGCCGTCGAGCGGCGAGATTTTTCCGCCGAGCACATGGAACTTGCCGCGAAATGTCCCGGACTTTTCGACGCTCAAAATGTCCACCGCGCGTTCCACCACGCAGATGAGCGAACCGTCGCGGCGCGTGTCGTCACAAATGGAGCAGGGGGATTTCTCCGTGAGCGCGCCGCAGGCCGTGCAGAACTGAATCTTTTCGCGCGCGAGCAGAATGATGGCCGCCAAATCCTTGACGATGGAGGAATCCGTCTGGACGAGGTGCAGCGCGATGCGTTCGGCGGAGCGCGGTCCGACGCCGGGCAATTTAGCGAGCGCGGTAATGAGCTGTGTGATGGAGTCGGGAAGCATTCGTTAAATTGTTAAATGGTTGAATCGTTGAAACGTGAATTGCACAATTCGTCCGATTTAACAATTCAACAATTTAACGAATCACATTTCAACCAAGTCCCGGCAGACTCAGGCCCGCCGTGATTTTGCCCATTTCCGAGTTGGAAATTTCCTTGGCCTGGGCGAGCGCCTGGTTCGCGGCCGACAGAATCATGTCTTCCACGATTTGCGCGTCCGCCGGGTTGAGCGCCGTCGGATCAATCTTGATGGCCGCGATGCTGCCGTCGCACTTCGCCACGACCTTGACCGCGCCGCCGCCGCTGGTGGCCTCGACCGTGCGCGCGGCGAGCTGCGCCTGCACTTGTTCCATTTGCTGCTGCATCCGCGCCGCCTGTTTCATGAGTTTTCCGATGCTGCTCATTTAGTTGATAGTTGAGAGTTGATGGTTGATAGAATAATTACGTCCGCACTTCGAGGATCTGGCCTTTGAAAATCTCTAGGGCTTTTTGAATCAGCGGATCGTCTTTGAAAGTGTCTTTGTTGAAGGCAACGGGCGCGGGCGCTTTCTTGCCCGCGGTTGGAATGTCGGTGGCTGGTTTAGCCGCGATGGCTGCCGGCGCTGCTGGCGGTGCGGTAACGGAAGCGGCGGGCGCTGGCGCGGCCGGCTTGATTCGGCCAATTGGTGCTTCAGCCTTGATGAATTTGATCTGGCAATTCGCGTGGCCGAGTTCGGCCAGTTTGGTCTGGAGCAGCGTGTGGTTGCGCACGTTGTCCACGAGGCCGAGATGATCTTCAAATTCCGGGTCAAATCCGATGATCAGGACATTTTTCACGAAGGAAACCGGATTCGCGTCCACGAGGTAGCTGCGCGTGAACGGGCTGACCCGGCCCACGGCCTCGATGAGTTGGGTCCATACGGTCGCCAGATCAGATGAAACGGGCACAGGCGTCGCCACGGCTGGTGTAGCCGGCGCGGCGATGGTTTCCTGTGACGCAACAGGTGCTTTTGGTGCCGGTCGCGGTGCGGGCGCGGCGGGGGCGGCAGGCGCGGCGACAGTTGCTGCCGATGCGGACGGTGTGCCGCCGCGCAATTGGTTCAACTGCTTCAAAACCGCGTCGAGGCTCATGGCGTTGCGGGCTTCGATGGCCTTGAGCGCGGTGACTTCGAGCAAAATCTTTTTGGACGCCGTGTCGCGCAGGCGCAGTTCGGCGTCGGAAAGCACTTCAAGCACGCGCGTGAGCGACTCGGTGCTGGCCAGCGCGTTTTGCTCCTTGAGCGCGGCGATTTCGGCTTCGGAAACTTCGAGCAAATTCAAATCACCCTTGGAAATCTGAAACAGCAGCAGGTTGCGGAAATGGTTCAGCAAATCGGAAAGCAGGCGGCCGAGGTCCTTGCCGTTTTGCGCGAGTTCGTTCAGCAATGTCAGCGCGGTCTGGATTTCGCCGGCGAGAATGGCCTTGCTCAAGCCGAGAATCTGGCTTTGCGCGGCGAGACCGAACATCGAGAGCACGTCGGCCTCCTCGATCTTGTCGCCGCAAAAGCTGATGAGCTGGTCGAGCGTGGATTCGGCGTCGCGCATGCCGCCGTCCGCGCCGCGCGCGATGGCGTGCAGCGCAAACTCGTCAATCGTCACCTTCTCCAGCTTCGCAATGTGCGCGAGATGCTTGGTGATGAGCGCGGTTGGAATCCGGCGCAAATCGAACCGCTGGCAGCGCGAGAGGATTGTTGCCAGGACTTTTTCCGGATCGGTCGTCGCGAACATGAACTTCACGTGCGCCGGCGGCTCTTCCAGCGTCTTCAGCAGCGCGTTGAATGCCGCCGTCGAGAGCATGTGGACTTCGTCAATGATGTAGATCTTGAACTGCGCGTTGGCCGGCGCGTATTTGCAAGTTTCGCGGAGTTCGCGCACCTGCTCGACGCCGTTGTTGCTCGCGCCGTCAATTTCCAGCACGTCCAGCGCGCGGCCGTCGGTGATTTCCTGCACGCGCGAATCGTTGTCGTCGAAATCCACCTTCGGTCCGCCAGTGCAGTTCAAGCATTTCGCGAAAATCCGGGCGATGGTGGTCTTGCCGGTGCCACGCGGCCCGCAGAACAGATACGCGTGCGCGATGCGTTTCTGCGTGATGGCGTTGGCCAGCGTCTGGGTGACGTGCTCCTGGCCGACGACGTCGGCGAAACGCTGCGGGCGGTATTTTCTGGCGATGACCTGATAGCTCATACAAATGTCGAACAACGAATTTCAAATTGCGAATAAGGAAAACAACGGCCCGCGTATGAATTCGGCATTCTTAATTCAACATTCGAAATTTCAAAGTGTCAGGGTGACCACGGCAGATACGGAGCAAACTACCGTTGCTGCCTTCCGGCCCTGGCGGGGTTCGTAAGTCCACATTCCATGGGCCCTGACGGAAATAATTTTGCGCCAGCCCGCCGACGCCTTCAAGGAGAATCGCTCCTTTTCGGTTGGTGATTCAACCGGGGATTGCTAGATTCAGCGGGCTTGAACGGAACTGTGCATGGCTTTCCCGCCGAACTTTTCCACCCTGATCTTGGCAACCAGGTGGTGCCGGGACGGATTTTTCTCGAAGCGCAGTCGCTGGCCTTCCGGTCGGACGCTACTTCGGTGGAGATTCCCGCCGAACGACTCCTGGTCGAGCTGGGGCAGGACGAAGGCCGGATTTATTTTCGCGACCGTGATGTTCCCGGACTGCAGATTTTCACCGGCGACGAATCCATCCTGAATGCCAGGGGTTTTGGGCCATCCGGCACGCTCCGCAACCAGCTTGAGCAGGCCGCCACCCGGCGGGAGGTGGCGCGCCGGCTGCGCATCCTGGCGTATGCCGTGGCGGGCTGCATTTTTTTGGGCTGGCTCGGCGTTTTCGCCACGCATCTCATGGTGCTTTCGCTCGTCGCCAAGGTGCCGCCGAATTGGGAACAAGAATTCGGCGACGCAAGGATTGCCGAATTAAAGAGCGCAGGGGCGTTGCAGGACGACACCAACCGGATCGCGCAATTGACCGCGCTGGTCGCGCCGTTGATGCGGGTGGTGCCGGGCGGAACGGAATTTAAGTTTCACATCCAGGAAAGTGAAGTGCCCAACGCCTTTGCCTTGCCGGGCGGACACATCGTCGTGAATTCCGGCTTGCTGAAAATCGCCAACAACGATGAGTTGGTTGGCGTCATCGCCCATGAATCGGCGCACATCACCCAGAAACATTTCGCCCGGAAAATCATTTCCGCGGCCGGTCCGGTCATCATCTTCGGAACTTTTTTGAACAGCCGCAGCGGTCCGATGGGCGTGATCGGCCGGGGATCGGAGCTGATCTTGACCCAGGGTTTCTCCCAGGAATTTGAAACGGAGGCGGATGAAGTGGGCTGGAATTATCTCGTCAAGGCGAACATTGATCCGAGCGGCATGATCGGCGTTTTCAGGAAGTTCAAAGTGGAGGAAGCCCGGGAAAATCAAGCCGACGCAATGCCGCAGGCGCTTCAGAGCCATCCGGCCCTGGACAAGCGCATCGCCCGTCTGGAGGCGAAATGGAAGAAGCTGCCGCGTCAAAACGGCTTTCTGAAACTGCCGGCCGTTGACCTGCGCCCGCAATAAGCGTCAATACCAGCCGAGCTTTTCTTTTTGCGTCAGGTAAAGCAAACCCATGATCCGCATGTTGACGGTGAGCAGATATACGCTCAACAAACTCCAGATCAACTTGAATCCAAAGCCGGCGAACATCGTTGACATGCTTGTGGTCGTAAGGGCGGAAGCTCCGGCGGCGCTGGCTATCATGTTTCCAATCTGCTGAACACCAAAGATGGTTGCAAACAATACGACCGTCACGATGTATTGCAACGGGACGCGCAGGATGGAAGGCACGACCACGAGCGGATTGCACGCCAGGACATTATCCTTCATCGCGACGACCAGGAATGCCATCGGAAAATACAGGCAACCGAGAAGCATGGAGATGAGGATGGCCGAGACCGGCAGATCCACCCCCGATAATCTCGCGATCAACAGCCCAAGCGTTAGGCCGAAGCTCATCACCACCGTTCCCGCAAACCGTAGAAATCCGCCGAATACATCATCCATCCCGGGCAATTCCGGCATTTGCGACTCTTCGGCGGCGGTGGCGTGAATGATATTCTGCATGTAGGAAAACAAATATCCCAAAAACACAATCCTCATCGGAATATTAAGATACCACGGGACAAGTCCCATTCCTGCGAAAACCAGAGAAGCAACAATCAGGACCAGCACGCCGGTGCCGCGGAACGGATAAATGAACGCGCCGGGCAGGCTGGTGATGAACCCCTTTTCAACCGGTGCCGTGATCTCCACCTCCAGCGGCGCGCATTCCACGGCGCAGGTGCGGCAGGTTTTGGTGTTGCCATGCGGATTGACGCAGAGGTCGCAGAAGGACCGTTTGCACTTGCCGCAAAACCACCGGGCGGCGTTGCGCGGATGAAATTTGCAGACCTTGGCCGCCGCCGAGAGGTCGAACTGCGGCAGCAACGGGGGCGGCGCTGAACCGATTGGCGGCGGAGCCTCGGCCACGTGGGCGATGCCTGAAACCCGCAACCGTGCACCTGCCGTGGCCGCCGCCGGCGCCGGTTCGTCAGCGTGAAAAATCATCTCCACGCCGCCCAGCCGGATCGTCTGGCCGTCCTGCAACCTGGCGGTTTGCGTTGATGCGCCATTGATGAACGTGCCGTTTGTGGAGCCGAGGTCTTGAATCGAAGCCTCACCATTGCCGACGAGAATCTGGCAGTGCGAACTGGAAACCGAGGGGTCCGTGATCTTGAAATCCGCGCCCTCGCCGCGCCCCAGATAATTCACGCCGTCCTTGAGCTGGATTTCCCAGGAGTCCGGCCTGTTTGGATTGACCACCAGTCGGTTCATTGTTGGTTCGGGGAGCGGCCCAGTTTTAGCCAAAGGGCTGCCGGAGTTCAACCACTAATTTCCAACCCGGTTCCGGCGGGCGGCGTGTTTGTGAATGACCCTGACCGTCGGGCGTCTGATTTTTCCCCGCCGCCTTCAGCCTTCGTTTTTCATCGGCCAGCCGGCGGCGACCATGCCCTTGTAACCGCCGATGAGCGAATGGACGCTGCGGTAGCCCATCTTCTGCGCCGCGTCGCAGGTGAGCGCGGAGCGGAAGCCGCCGCCGCAATACATGATGATCTCCGTGTTCACGTCCGGGATCATCTTCTCCAGGTCGCGCTCCAGCACGCCCTTGCCCAGATGCAACGCCTCCGCCGCGTGGCCCGCCTGCCATTCGGAATCCTCGCGCACGTCCAGCAGCACGATCTCGGGATGTTGCTTGAGCCACGCGCGGGCCTGGTCAATGGAGATTTCGCGGACGCGCGTCCTGGCGTCGGCCACAATTTTGAGGAAACCGGGTGAATGATCCATGCGCGCAACCTAAATCAATCGCCACCGGGGTCAAACCAATTTCCATCCCCGGGCAAATCGGAAACGCGGCGGAGTTGAGCATCATTCCCAACGCGAAATGGAACAAAGCCGGGGATCACGATGAGATTGCGGCCGGGCAGGGGACGGAATCCGCTTGAACGGGGGAGTTGACTCAACCTTTAGCCTTAATGGGCCGGTGAGAAGGAAGAATCGCGCCGGCTATCAACTTATTAGGCCACATGGTAAAAGTCATACTGAAAGCTTCCTCAAAAACAGTCTGCTAACCAATGCGAATAGCACTCCAATGACTGCGAAATATACAACCAGTAGCGGCATAAAGACCGCATAAACAGCAAAAAAACTCATCTCCAAATTAGGAAACACAACTCTTTCGAGAAAAGTCATAGAATACGCGACCGGATAAAATAACCAAGTGCCGGCTAACGACGGGGCGGCGAAAACAATCGGCAAACCTATCAGTGGCCCACCGACTGCGCCAATCAATACTATGTGCCAAGTCTTCATGCGCGAATGTGGCCTAACAAATAATGGACGCCTGGGTTTGCAGCCTATCATAGGTCACGTTTGGCCTATCAAATTTCACAAATTCGACTCTGAACCCGGGGAAATGGTTTGGCAAGGGGATTTTGCGGCCGACGGCGGTCGCCGAGCCGAGCGCCGTCAGGCGCGACATCATTATAGAACCAAAAACCAAGTCATCCACAGCCCCGTCGAGGCGGAATATGTCGCTCCTGAACGGAGCTTCATTTCAACCGGCAATGATTCTACAAATATGTCGCGCCGCTGGCGCTCGCGGGGCGGCGGCTTTTCTCATTCGCGGTTGGCCGGCGGCTTTTTGGCAGGGTCCTTTTTCAGCGCGCTGAAATTTCCCTCCTCGCAGCATTCCACAAATCCTTCGGTGACGGATTTCAATTCCTCCCAGCGCGCGCGGATTTGTTTGGATTCGGCCGGCGTGATTTGATTGTCGGCGGCGGCGGTGGCAATGACGGCCAGCAGGTCGGCAAATTCCTGCACGATCTGGTTCGTCGCCGGTATCAGGAAATGCGGATGCGGGGCGTTCTTGGGATTCTGGATGAAAAATCCGCCGGCGCGCTGGCAGATCCACTGGACGAGCCGTTCGTCGCCGGTGCTCTGGATGAGCGCCTCGATGCGGTCGAGCGGATTGTCGATACCGCTGCCGGCCTCGTGTCGGGGCGCCTCGGCCCATTTGTAGATGACGGAGGTGGACAGGCCGATGTCGGCGGCGACCTGTTTGGGCGTGGCCTTGTCAAACACTTCGCGGAGCAGTTCGTGGGATTGCATGGCGGAAAAATGGTCAAGCGGCGGGAGGTTGGCAAGCGGGAAGCGATTCCAAACTTGGGGCGAAATTGTAAATGCGCCGGGCGGCGGAATGGTGTTTGATGGAGCCGGAACAGGGGAACACGGACAAATAAGGGTTCCTTTTCCGGCTTGCGTTGTTGGGCAAGCGGGTTTTAACTGGAACCACAACCAATCAGCGAGGTCATTATGATTACGATTGTCTATACCGTCTGCCTGGTGTTCGGTTTGATCTTCACGTTCTTCAGCGCCATCGCGGGCCATTTGTTCGGCGGGCACGGCGACGTGCACGTCGGCATGGGCGGCCATGCGGACGGCGGCATCGGCCACGACGGCGTGCCGGGCATCTCGGTTTTAAGCCCGACGGTGTTGGCGAGCTTCATCACGGCGTTCGGCGCGCTGGGTTTGATCTTCTGCAAGATTGACGCGACGAGCAGCGTTTGGATCAACGCGCCAATTTCATTCTTCGGCGCGGTGGGCGTGGCGCTGGCGGTGCTGTGGCTGTTCAACACCGTGTTCAAAAAAACCGAAGGCTCCAGCGAATCACGCGTCGCGATGCTCATCGGCCAGACTGCCGCCATCGTCACGCCGATTCCCGAAAATGGCGTGGGCGAAATCTCCTACACGCAGGCCGGCGCGCGCTACTCTGCCCCGGCACGCGCGGAAAAAGGCGGAACCATCGCCAGCGGCCAGACGGTGAAGATCACGCGCATCGTCGGCTCGCAGTTTTACGTCGAAACCGCCAAATGATTTAACACTTAACTATCAACTAAACCCTATCAACTAATATGAACCTGACTCCCATGCTGGCCGAGGCGTCGCTGATGAACATCGTCATCGGCGTCGGCTCAATTCTGTTTGTCGTCTTCGTTTTCATCGTCATCTACGCCAGCCGCTACACGAAGAGCGGCCCGAACCAGGTGCTGGTGATTTCCGGCATCAAGCGCAAGATGATCGAGGCGGACGGCACGACGCGCGAAGTCGGCTTCCGCATTGTCAAGGGCGGCGGCCGCTTTGTCTGGCCGATTTTCGAAAAGGTGGACGTGCTCTCGCTCGAACTGCTGACAATTGATGTCCAGACACCGGAAGTTTATACGAGCAAAGGCGTGCCGGTGAAAGTGGACGGCGTCGCGCAGATCAAGGTCAAGGGCGACGACATCTCCATCGCGACGGCGGCGGAACAGTTTTTGAGCAAGGGTGTGGACGACATCAAGAACATCGCCATGCAGACGCTCGAAGGTCATTTGCGCGCGATTCTCGGCACGATGACCGTCGAGGAAATTTACCAGAACCGCGACGCGTTCGCCTCCAAGGTGCAGGAAGTCGCGGCGGGCGACATGGCGAACATGGGATTGACGATTGTCAGCTTCACCATCCGCGACATCCGCGACACGCAGGGTTATCTCGACGCGCTCGGCAAACCGCGCATCGCGCAGGTCAAGCGCGACGCCATCATCGCGCAGGCCGAAGCCGACCGCGATTCCGTGATCCGTTCCGCGCAGGCAAATCAGGCTGGGCAGGAGGCGAAATTTCTCGCCGACACGAAGGTGGCCGAAGCGCAACGCGATTACCAATCCAACGTCGCGCAATATCAGGCCACGGTGAACGTGCAGAAGGCGCAGGCCGACCTCGCGTATGATTTGCAAAAATTCAAGACCGGCCAGCTCGTGAAGGCCGAAGAAGTGCAGGTGCAGATCGTCGAGAAGCAGAAACAGATCGAGTTGCAACAACAGGAAATCTCCCGCAAATCCCGCGAGCTCGAAGCGACGGTGCAAAAGCCTGCCGACGCCGAGCGTTACAAAGTCGAGACGCTGGCAAACGCCAGGAAATTCCAGTTGGAAACCGAAGCTGCCGGTGCCGCATCCGCGACGAAGGCCACCGGTTTTGCCGGTGCCGATGTCGTGAAGGCGACCGGTCTGGCCGAAGCCGATGCGAACAAGGCGCGCGGCTTGGCCGAAGCTTCAGTCATAGAAGCGCAGGGCAGGGCGACCGCCGAGGCGATGCGCGTGAAGGCCGAATCGTTCAAGCAATACAACGAGGCTGCCGTCATCGAAATGATCATGCGCGTGATGCCGGAGATTGCGGGCAAGATCAGCGAGCCGCTGTCCAAGACGGAGAAGATGGTCATCATCAATGCCGGCAACGGCCCCGGCGGCGGCGCGAGCAAGCTCACCGGCGACGTGACCACCATCATTAGCCAGTTGCCGCCCATCATCGAAAGTTTGACCGGTGTGAAGTTTGAGAAACTGATGGAACAGGTGCCAGCGCTGCGCAAGGCGATGGGCAAGGATGACGCCGGCGAAACCAAGTAATCAATAGGCATTATGATCTGCGGCGGTGGAATCATATTATTGGTGGTGGCAATGCTCTTCGTGTTGCCGCTCGCGCTGGCGATGTTCGCGTTCTGGATTTGGATGCTGATTTCGGCGATCCAAAACAAAGGTCTGGGCGAAGGGGAAAAAATCGCGTGGGTGCTGGTCATCGTGTTTCTCCACTGGCTCGGCGCGCTGCTGTATTTCTTCGTCGGCCACCCGAAACGGAAGACGCCGCTCGTGGTGGCCTGAAGCTTATGAAACTTTGCCGCTCATGCGCCGACCGCCGGATTGCCGGCGTCTGCGGCGGGCTGGCGAAGCATCTCGGCTGGGGTTCCACCCGGCTGCGGATTGTCTGGGTGCTGGCGACGATTTTCACGGCGTTTGCCGGCGTGGTGGTTTATCTGGCGCTCTGGTTTCTGATGCCAAAAGAACCGCTACCCGCGCCGACCTTTGAACCGGCGACATTGCAGCCGTGGAAGAAGTCAGCTTGAGAAATTATGAATCGTTACCTTTTACCAATATTCTGTTTAATTTTAACGTCAGTCGTCACAACAGCGTATTCTCAAGAAACAAACACAAATGATTGGCATCCTAATACCAAAAAATTAGATTTTATCGCGAAGCATCCTGATCCACACATCGGGGATGCCGGAAGCACATTAGCGCGTGATATAAAGAGTTTTTATGAACTATTGCGAGATAAAAAATGGCATAAAACTTACGAGTTACAGGCAAAAGCCTTTCGAGAACTTAACCCGGAGTCCGGCTATTTGGCGAGCGCATTAAAATATGAAAATATTTGGGGATTGGTTAACTATGAAGTTCTCTCTGTTGAATTTTGCAACTCTTCTCCAGATTCAAAGGATGTTGACGAAGCGATTCTTATTTGTAAATTCACCGAACTTCCAGACTATGAAAATTCATACGCTACAGTGTTCTGGCATAGGGAAGACGGAATTTGGAAATGTCTATCAGCAGGTCCATCCAAACTAAGAATATTTGAAGGGGCAATCAGTCCGCCAATCATTGATTGGAGATAAATAACGCAAATCAATATCAATACAAAAGCTAAATTTGCTGTTCAAGTATGTAAGCCATGAGTTGATATGCGCCTCTTCGAAGCCATCATTGACGCGAATCACCGGGCGGTGGCCGGTGGCGCGAGAACACGCCAAATGATCCAGCCATGAATAACGACCTTGCCATTTTTGAAGGTCATCAAATCCGCCGTCATTACGACGAAAAGGCGGAGACATGGTGGTTTTCCGTCGTGGACATCATCCGGGTGTTGACGCAGCAGGCGGATTATCAGGCGGCCAGAAAGTATTGGAAGGTGTTGAAAGGCCGCCTGAACAAAGAGGGCAGCGAACTGGTAACAAATTGTTACCAGTTGAAAATGGCAGCGGAGGACGGGAAAATGCGGCTTACCGACGTCGCCACCGCCGAAACCCTCTTGCGTCTGGTTCAAAGTGTTCCCAGTCCCAAGGCCGAGCCGATCAAGCTCTGGCTGGCCAAGGTCGGCTACGAACGGATGCAGGAAATGGCCGATCCCGCCCGTTCGCTCGCCCGCGCCCGCGAGACCTGGCAGAAACAGGGCCGCAGCGCCAAGTGGATTGAGCAGCGCATGACCGGGCAGGAAACGCGCAACAAGCTCACCGATTATTGGGCCGGGCATGACATCAAAAAAGGGGATGAATTTGCCATTCTCACCAACCTCATCCATCAGGAATGGTCCGGGGTGAGCGTTCAGTCGCACAAGAAACTCAAAGCCCTGAAGACGGAAAATCTGCGGGATCACATGAGCGAGGCGGAATTGATTTTCACCGCGCTGGCCGAGTTGTCCACCCGGCAGATCGCCGAGAGCGTGGAAGCCACCGGCATGGCGGAAAATAAAGCCGCAGCGAAGACGGGCGGACGCATCGCCAAAAAAGCCCGGTTGGAACTGGAGACAAAAACCGGACGCAAAGTCGTCACCCGCGAAAATTATTTGGCCCCGTCCCAAAACACCAAGCAAATCCAATAAACTTCATGCACCTCTTCGAAGCCATCATTGATGCAAATCACCGGGCGGTGGCCGGTGACGCGAGCGCTGGGCTGCATCCGGCGGAGTTTGCGGACGCGCTGCCGGTCATCGCGCTGACGTGCATTGACCCGCGCCTGAACGCCTTTTTCCCGAACGCGCTGGCGCTGCCCGCCGAGCAGTTCATCTGGCTGCGCAACGCCGGCAACATCATCACCGGCACGTTGAGCAGCACCATGCGGTCGCTCGCGCTGGCGTGCGCGGTCAAGGGCGGCCGCGAAATCGCCATCATCGGCCACTCGGACTGCCAAGTCTGCCGGACGACGACGATGGTTTTGCTGGACGAACTCAAGTCGCTCGGCGTGGACCGCAGCCGGTTGCCGGAAAACGTGACGGAATTTTTCGGCATGTCCGGCAGCGAACGGCAGAATGTCATCAAGGCGTGCGATTTCGCGCGCAGCAGCCCGCTTATCGGCCCGAAAATTCCCGTGCATGGTCTGATGATTGACATTGAAACGGGAAAACTGGACTGGGTCGTGAACGGCTACGACACGTTGCTGACGCACGTGACGCCGCCAATGCCGAAGATGGATTTCGCGGCGCTGGGCGCGACCGGCTCGTTCAAGGATTTCGAGATGGGCGAGATGAAATTTCCCGAAATGAAAATCGGCGAAGCTTCGGCGAAAATTGGCGAGGCCGGCAGCAAGTTTTCGCCGGCTTTGCACATCGTGCCGCCGGCCGTGACAACACCCGGTGCGGTGCGTCCGCCGAAAATTCCGTTGCCGCCGCCCATCCGTCCACGCGTCACGTTGCAGAGAAAATCTTCGTGATTGAATCCGCCGTCCGTTCCGGTAGAATGCGCGTTCAATGGTTCGGGGCGTAGCGTAGCCTGGCTAGCGCGCTTGCTTGGGGTGCAAGAGGTCGAGAGTTCAAATCTCTCCGCCCCGACCATTTTTCTTCTTATACGACGGACTTCACCGCCTAGTCCGATGACTCAATGAGTCAGGGCAGGGCAATTATGCTTCAAGAGTTGGCATGGCTGATGCTCAAAACCTCCTGTATGCATAAAACACAATTCTACTTAATGGCAATGATGGTTCCGCTTGCCGCCATCGTAGCGAGGGTGATTGCCAAGCTCAAAGTCGAGGTTCCCGTTGGTTATCAAGACGAAAACGGGTTCCATGTCGGCAATGGCCGCACCGAAAGCAAGGTCAGCTGGCCTCCATTTTGGTGATCTGCCCATCGTGAGCCGGTGTCCAGCACCTGAAAAACTGTCGCTTAATTGACCAGTTTTTGGACAGTCGGTGGCTTGAATTCTTACACTTTTGAGGCAATTATTGCCTGCAGGTTACAATTTGGTTCTTTCTTCCGGTTAGTTTTCGTTCATTTCTCTTCTTGTTTTTTCACAATTTTTGGATTTCGCCGTGATTTTTTCGCCGCAGCTTTCAAAGTTCTGAAGCGAAATTCAATTAGCACGTTCGGAGTGGTTTGATTATCATGCCGGTAGTTGAGGTTGCATTGCTGAGAAGCATTCAAAAATCGGCGAACCAAATGAAAGAGTCCAGCCAGAGTCACCCAAAAAATGATGGAGTTATTCATGTCCTTTTGGTGGACGATCATCCGTTAGTGCGCGAATCATTGAAGGCAATCATCCGGCGGGAACCCGATTTGGCCGTGTGCGGCGAGGCGGAAGATCGGGAACAAGCTCTGGAACTTGCGGCAGCCACGGAACCGGAATTAGCCTTGGTTGACTTGACCCTTAAAAACTCACATGGTCTGGAACTCGTTAAAGATCTCTGCAATCTCTGGCCGAAAATAAGGATTTTGGTTCTTTCCATGCAAGATGAGGCGCTCTATGCCGAGCGGGTCATCCGCGCCGGCGCACAAGGATATATCTCCAAACAGGAGGTCCCTGCGAAAATTTTACTCGCCATCCGGCATATTCTGTCAGGAAAGATTTATTGGAGTGAGAAAGCCGCCGCGCATGTTGCCTCCAAAATCGCCCGTTCGTCCCGTCCTGGCGGGAATTTGTCAGTGGAAGTCCTGACCGATCGCGAAATCCAGGTCTTTGAGCTTCTCGGAGCTGGGAAGAGCACGCACCAGATAGCGGCGGCTCTCCACATCAACGCCAGCACCGTGGAAACATACCGGTCGCGAATCAAAGATAAATTGAACCTCAATAATGCCCTCGAATTGCTTCAATATGCCATTCGATGTTCAAACGATTCAAAGACGTAATGTAAATCCTGTTGCCGGAAGCCTGACTTGACAATTATTGCGTAGTGAAAAACACTACTAAACAATAATGCCAATTAATTACAGACAATTTTCGTGGTATGAAGTAGAGTTTTCGGCATGGAGTTAAGTGCGTCCGTGCTGGAAAATTTTATTTGGATGATGACCCGCACTTTAAGTGCTGTCAGGTCGTTGGAGGAGTTTAATTAAAATAGCTGCAGCCGCAGCGGGATTTTCAGGAGTTATCAACTATTTATCCACATTACACCAAATGCAAATCGAAGTTCCAGCTTGGTATTGTGCCCGGACGAAGCCAAAGCATGAGCATATCGCCGCCGCGAACGTGCGCAAAAATCTAAAGCTGGAAGTGTTCAATCCCCGCCTGCGTCTGGAGCGTGCGACCCAGCGCGGTGTGGTGCGTTCAGTCGAACCGCTTTTTCCCTGTTATCTATTTGTCCGCTGTGTGATTGAAGACAAGTTGAACGAGATCCAGCACACCAACGGCATCAGCAGTCTGGTGCGGTTTGGCCAAAAGATTCCCAAAGTGGGAGATTCAATCATCGAGGAGCTGCAAAAATATTTTGAAGCGGAAGCGCCCATGATGGTGGAAGACGCCCTTGCGCCGGACGATGAGGTGATCATTGCGGACGGGGCCTTTGCCGGGATGCAGGCGAAAGTGTTGCGAGTCATGCCCGCAACGCGGCGGGTGCAAATCCTGCTAGAGATTCTGGGCGGCCCCACTTCGGTCGAGGTGGATCGGGCCTCGGTGGTTACGGGAAAAGACACCATGGCGGCCAGGGTTCCCGTTTTAGCGGCACCGCTTCGGGTGCGTGTTTAAGTTGAAGTTGCAGCAACAAATCAGGATTTGGACACCGGGTTCGGTGTGGAAAATGTTGGTTTGGCGGAAAACTATCGCCAAACGAGCAAGTGCGGAGCCTTGTATGGAAACGGAAGCGATTGAAGATTTTTTATGGCCGGTTGAGGTTCGGGTGATTTCACTCATTCTTAACTTTAATGACACAGCAAACGTCTCATTTCATGGCATAAAGTGTCCCGTCTATTTTTGAGACAAACCATTAAAATAACAAATTCATTGAACTTGGATCGTGACATTGACCGGTCGGGGTGGGCTGTTGCCGCCGTCGCCAAGCCGCGCTGGAAGCGGATTTTGGACGTCGTGCTGATTGTTCTGGCATTTCCTGTGCTGCTGCCATTGATGATGTTGATTGGCCTGTTGATCCGAATCGTTTCCGCCGGGCCTATCCTGTTCAAACAAGAACGGATTGGTTATTTAGGCGAGCGGTTTCTGTGTTACAAGTTCCGCACGATGCATGTCAACTCGGACACGGGGGTTCATCAGGGATATTTGAACCAATTGATGAATTCGGACGCGCCGATGATCAAAATGGATTCAAGCGGCGATCCGCGCATTATCAGGTTTGGTCGGCTGTTGCGGTCGTCGGGATTGGACGAATTGCCACAGCTCATCAATATTCTTCGCGGAGAAATGAGCCTGGTCGGGCCGCGCCCATGTGTTTCCTACGAGTATGAGAAATATCTGCCGTGGCAGCGGGAACGGTTCAACACGGTGCCTGGATTGACCGGCCTGTGGCAGGTCAGCGGGAAAAACAAGACGACTTTCACCGAGATGATTCAATTGGACATCCGGTATGCGCGCAGCAAGACCTTATGGATGGATTTGAAAATCATTTTGATGACCATCCCGACGTTGCTGATCCAAGTTTGGGAAACGCGGGTGAAAAACAAATCGGCTGGCCGCGCGGCTTCATCAAAAGTAATCATGTCGAATCAATCAGAAGATGAGTGTTGCTTACAAAAAGCGACTTTGATACAAGTAGTGAGTGCGGCAACAGACACGGAACACCGGCGAAAGCTGGGAATTCAATAAGGAAATATATGGCAAAACAAATAAAAATTGGGGTTGTCGGGTGTGGCTATTGGGGGCCGAACTTGATTCGCAATTTCAGATCGTTGCCTGATTGCGACTTGAAAATGATGTGCGACCTCAGCGAGAAGCGCCTGTCGCATCTCCGGGCGTTGTATCCTGAAGTTGAGGGCTCGCCAGATTACAATCACATGCTTAACGGCATTAATCTGGATGCGGTGGTCATCGCGACCGCCGTCAGAACTCATTTTCCGCTGGCCAAGGCAAGCTTGCTGGCGGGTAAACACACCTTCATTGAAAAACCCATGGCCGCTTCCGCGCGTGAGTGCGAAGAACTGGTCGAAATCGCCCGGAAAAAAGGGCTGGTGTTGATGACCGGCCACACATTTTTGTATTCACCGGCGGTCAGAAAAATCAAGGAGATCATCGCCAAGGGCGACCTCGGGGAAATCCGTTACATCTCCGCCCGTCGGTTGAACCTCGGCCTTTTCCAAAAAGACATCAATGTCGCTTGGGATTTGGCTCCGCACGACATCTCCATCGTCCAGCACATCATTGGCGAGCAGCCGGTCACAGTGAATTGCCGGGGCAGCGCGCACATCACACCCGGCATCGAGGACGTGACGACCATGTGCTTGAGTTATCCTGGCAAAAAGACGGCCATCATCCACAGCAGCTGGCTGGATCCGCGTAAGGTGCGCGAGATGACGATTGTCGGCAGCAAGCGCATGATTGTTTATGACGACGTTGCCACGCTGGAAAAAATTCGCGTTTTTGACGCCCGCGTTGAATGTCCGCCGCATTATGACACGTTTGCGGAATTCCATTACGCTTATCACTACGGCGATGTCTATGCGCCCTATATCAAACAGGAAGAGCCGCTCAAAACGGAATGCCAGCATTTTCTGGATTGCATCAAACAGGGCACAACACCGTTGAGCGACGGCAAACAGGGTTTGGAACTGGTTCGTATTTTGGAGGCTTCCTCGGAATCGCTCAAACAGGGCGGGGCACCGGTTGAGTTTTCCGTCCCGACGAACGGAAACGGTTGGACGACGCAGGTATCGGAAGGGACGAATTCTCGCGCCACGGCGGCAAAAATATCTGTTGCTGGCGCAAAGAGAACAAATCGTTCACGCACGAACGGTCAGAAGATTCAAGTGAAAATTGGCGCGAACGGCAGCCACTCGTGAGCGGCGCGCATCAGGTGTTTCAGCGGATCGCTCCGGACGTGAAGCTGGGAAAAAACGTCCGCATTTATGATTTCACCAATCTCTACGGTTGTGAAATCGGCGATGACGTCAAGATTGGAACCTTTGTGGAAATCCAAAAGGGTTCCAAAATCGGCAACCGCTGCAAGGTTTCCAGCCACACGTTCATCTGCGAAGGCGTGACCTTGGAAGATGAGGTTTTCATCGGTCACGGCGTCACGTTCACCAACGACCGCTTTCCCCGTTCCACGGCCACCGACGGTCGTTTGCAGACGGAAGCCGATTGGAAATGTATTCCTACGCTGGTCAAGCGCGGCGCCTCCATCGGTTCCGGAGCTACTCTTTTGTGCGGCATCACCATCGGCGAGAACGCATTGGTGGGTGCCGGCAGCGTGGTGACCAAAGACGTGCCGCCCGGCGCGGTAGTGGCTGGCAACCCGGCTAGAATCATTCAGCCGCGGAAGGTGATTCTTTGAATTATTCCCCATTTCGGATGTCGAATCAGTTTGCCCTGCATGAGTGATAAGAAACCAGACGCGCCGCAATCGGGAATGTCGGTGGCGGACATTTACTTCGTCCTGTTCCGGAGGAAATGGCTGATCATCAGTTTCTCCTTGGCGGGAATTCTGGCGGCGCTGGCAGTGTGCGTGATCAAGCCGCCGCAATACAAATCCGAGGCGGAACTTTCGTTGAGCGTGCTGGAGGCAAAGCCGATTAGCGTGCCGGGGGAAGAAGCCCGGCCGATGATCGAGCCGATTGCGAATGTTATTAACAACGAAATCAAGATTTTGCAAAGTCTGGATCTGGCGCAGTATGTGGTTCAAGCCATAACCGCCGAAAAAATCCTGGCTGGATTCAGCGGCGGCACCGATACCAACAAGGCGGCCTACTATGTGCAAAAGGGACTGTCCGTGGAGACAACGCTAGGAAGCAGCGTCATTGACATAACTTTCCAGCATCCCGACAAGGAAATCGCCCAAGCCGCCTTGAATGAGATCATTGATGGCTACTTTATAAAACACTACAAGATGCAGGGCGGTGGTGGTGTGTTCGGCGACTTCTTGACGAATGAAACCTCCCGGTTGCGGGGTGAACTGGTCGAGACCGACAAGCAGATCCAGCAGGCGCAAAGCGAAATTGGCGTGATTGCCACCGATGATGCGAAAGACGCCTATTCCGCCGAAATAACAAAACTTCGTGGCCAAATCTCCAGTGCCGAGGAAGAGTTGGCGGAACGTCAGGCCGCGATGAAGGCGTTGAAATCTTTCCAAGTCGAAACGAATGGCACGCCGGTGGATAAACTTCCGGCTGAACAATACGATGCTTACCGACGGATTTGCGAACGGCTCGCGATCCTTAACAAAAAAGAAGACGATTATTTGACGCAACAAGGCTTCACCGAGGAAAACGTGCTGGTCAAGGAAGTGCGCAGTCAGATTGCCGACGCCCAGAAAATCCGAAACCAGCTTGAGGAAAAATATCCCCAGTTGGTGACTCTGGATATCCCAGCGCAGAACACATCCCGGGACCCGGCGGAGCTGGCCAATAATCAGCCGAATGATTCTGCTCAGATTGCGGCGTTGCAAACTAAAATTGAATTCCTGCATTCGCAGTTGAACCAGGTCTGGAACGAGGCGACCAATTTTGAGCGGGTGGAAGCCACCCTCTCCGAATTGCAACAGAAGAAGGAATCGGCGGAAGCCAACCTGAAATACTTCACCGACCATTTGGAACGTTCCCACATCGACGAGGCGTTGAATGAAGGCAAGGCCTCGAACATCAGCATCATCCAGTCGCCAACCCCGCCGCTGAAAGGCTGGTCAAAGCAGTTCAAGAAAAAACTGGGCATGCTGGCGGCCAGCGGCATTGCGGCCGGGCTGGCTTTGGCCTTTGCGTTGGAATTGTTTTTAGACCGCTCCGTGAAGCGCCCGTCGGATATTGAAAACAAGCTCGGGCTGCGAGTCTTAATTTCCGTCCCGGATGTGGCCAAAGGCGCTGCCGGGAAACGCAACCGGCTTGCCGGAGGCGACCAGAGGCTGCTGGCCAATGCGCCGGTCAAGGTGGCCGACGGGGAAAAATCCACCGTCCAGAGCATCGCTCCGTGGGATCATGAACATCCGCTGCGCCGTTTCTACGAGGGCTTGCGTGACCGACTGATCGTCTATTTTGAAGTCAGAAATGTGACTCACAATCCGAAACTGGTGGCCGTGACGAGCTGCGACCATGGCGCGGGCGTCAGCAGCATTGCCGCCGGGCTGGCGGCCACGCTTTCTGAGACCGGCGATGGGAATGTGCTGCTCGTCAACATCAGCGGCGAACGGGGAGCGGCCCAGCAGTTTTACAAAGGCGAGCTGGGCTACAGCCTGGATGAAGTTCTGGATAGTGAGAAGAAAGGAGCGCTGGTCAAAGCCAACCTTTACACCACCGTCGAACAGGCTAATGGCGACATGTTGCCGGCCAACCTGCCCAAGAAGCTTTCCGCGCTGATGCCGAAGCTCAAGGCCAGCCAATACGACTACATCATTTTCGACATGCCACCGGTCAACCAGACCAGCGCCACCGCCCGGCTTTCCGGCCTCATGGACCAGGTGTTATTGGTCATTGAATCCGAGAAGACCAACCAGGATGTCGTCAAGCAGGTGACCAGGCTGTTGGGCGAATCCAAGGCCAATGTCAGCACGGTTCTCAACAAAACTAAAACCTACGTTCCGCTTCAGCTTCATCAAGAGTATTTGAATGATGTCTGACGGTATGCGCAAGACCGGCTGCAAATAATGGGCCGGTTAAACTGCTGGAAAACCGGCGGTTTTTATTTTTTGCGTCTGGTGTGATATATGAATTCTTCCGACCATTCAAACCAACCCGGTTTGATAAATCCAGAGCTGGGGCATCTGCGTGGACGACGTGCGGCGGTCGTTGTGTTCTCCCACTATCCCAGTGATCCCCGTCCCCGGCGGGAAGCCGAGGCGCTGATCCAGCTCGGAATGGAGGTTGATGTTATTTCCATCCGACAGGACGACAGCGATCTTCGACGTGAAAATTTCAATGGAGTCAACATTCTGCGCGTGCCGCTGCGGCACTTGCGGGGCGGCAAGGCATCTTATCTTTTCCAATATGGCTCATTCATTTCAGCCGCTTTTTTTCTGCTCGCCTTCCGTTCATTCACCCGGCGCTACAGCTTGGTTCATGTCCACAACATGCCTGATGTGCTCGTGTTCTCGGCATTGGTGCCCAAGATTTGCGGCGCCAAGGTCATTCTGGACCTTCACGATCCAATGCCGGAATTAATGACGACCATATTTGGAATGGAGGCGGGGAGTTTTGGCGTAAGCCTGCTGAAATGGCTGGAGAAATGGAGCATCCGATTTGCTGACGTGGCAATCACGCCCAATATTGCCTTTGCGAAGCTCTTTAGCACCCGAAGCGGACAGCCGGGCAAGCTGCTGGTGGTTATGAATTCTCCTGATGAAAAGATTTTTGAATATCGCGAACCAGTGCGGGAAACATTAGCGAGCCGCGATCCAGTCAAGCCGTTTGTCATCATGTATCACGGAGCCTTGGTCGAGCGGCACGGTTTGGACGATGCGGTTCGTGCCCTGGAAAAAGCCCGGGTCATTATTCCAGGCGCAGAATTGAGAATATATGGGCGGGCCACGCCGTATTTTCATCGGGTGATGGAAGAAGTCAATGCGCGTGGCCTGCAGGAATCGGTGCGGTATCTGGGGGCAAAAAGTTTGGAGCAAATAGTGGAAGCTATTGACGATTGTGACGTGGGCATCATCCCGAATCGGCGAAGCGTATTTACAGAGCTAAATATGCCGACGCGAATTTTCGAGTATTTGGCGAGGTCCAAGCCGGTCATTGTTCCCCGCACGGCTGGAATCCAGGATTATTTCAGTCAGGATGAAATCATCTTTTTTGAGCCGGGCGATGTGAATGACCTCATGCAAAAGCTGCGCCACGTCTTTATGCAGCCTCTTGAGACGGCTGAAATTGTGAAACGAGGGCAAGCGGTTTATCGCGCCCATAAATGGAGTGAGGAGCGTAGGGGCCTTCTAGGCTTGGTGGGTGAGCTTCTAAAGGGCGACAAGTCTCATTGTTCTCGAATACAGCCGTCGGTAATGGCGGGCGAGCCATGAACGACACATCGCACACTATCGGCAATCCAATTGTGATTGTATCATTTTTTACTAGACGCTCATGCCAAGTAACCTCGCCGCCAAAGCGTATCGAACATATCTAACGGCGTAACTTACCATGGATGTAGTCCAAGATACAACAAGCCTCACGCCTCCCGGAGTCCTATTTCTGATAGTGATGGCGGTTCTGACGTTTTCATTGTCCCGCCGATGGGCTGTTCTTCCATTGCTGGCTACTGTTTCGTATATGCCACTTGGACAGCAGCTTATAGTTGCAGGGCTGCATTTTCAAATTCTCCGGCTTGTCATATTAATTGGGCTTGTGCGAGTTGTCGCCCGGGGAGAACACCGCAGTATTCCGCGAAACAAACTCGACAAGCTTTTTCTCTGGTGGGCGGTATTGAGCCTAATTTTGGGGGTTCTCTCAAAACCCAGCGGGGCACTTCTGGTCAACCGGCTTGGCGTCTTTTTTAATGCTGTTGGCGTATATTATTTAGCCTCCTGTTGGATGAGGGATGCAAAGGAATTTATTGGCTTGGTGAAAGTGCTGGCGCTGATAGTGGTGCCAATTGCGATTCTGATGATTGTAGAAAAATTTACGACGCGGAATGTTTTTTCAGTGTTTGGAGGAGTCCATGAATTCACAATCATCAGGGAGGGACATTTGCGCTGCCAGGCGGCTTTCCGACACCCGATCTTGGCGGGGACATTCGGCGCGACCTTGGTTCCCTTGTTTGTCGGTCTATGGTTCCAGGGACGAGAGACAAAACGGTTGGCACTTTTGGGTGGTATTAGCGCGTGCATAATCACCATTGCGGCTTCAACCAGTGGAGCCATGCTTGCGCTACTATTTGGAGGGGTTGGTTTCGCATTCTGGCGGATACGGAATCAGATGCGTCTGGTTCGTCGAGGATTGCTCGTTATGATTCTGGTATTGGCGTGCATCATGGATGCTCCGGTTTGGTATCTAACAGCCCGAATCAGCAACATTACCGGCGGCACGGGTTGGCATCGGGCTTTTTTGATTGACGCAGCGATTGCCCACTTCAGCGAGTGGGGCTTGTTTGGAACCACATATACTGCCAATTGGGGTGCCGACCAGATACTTGACGAAGATCCTGACAATATAGACATCACAAACCAGTTTGTATTCGAAGGAGTCAAGGGAGGTGTGATTAAGCTGGCATTCTTTATCGCAATTATTGTGCAATGCTTCAAAATTATTGGTCGTCGGACGAAGGTTGAGACAGCCAAGTCATTCGCCGGGGGCATTTTGTTCTGGTCAATTGGAGTGTGCTTGTTCACACACTGCGTTTCATTCTGGTCCATTGTCTATTTTGACCAAATGGTGGTGATCTGGTATTGGCTCCTGGCTGTAATTTCTCGTGTCGCTTGCGATGAAAGCGTTGATGCGACGCAGCCAGTTAGTCAGGAAAAATTGGAATCACAGATAGGGACTGATGAAATCACTGTGCCCGCTCAAGAGATGGCTATGGCATGAGTGACAGAGTATGCATCCTGAATTTTCACGGGATTGGCCAGCCGACCCGCGATTTTTGGTCGGGAGAAGAACGTGTTTGGGTTGGTAAAGAATTCTTTGAGGCGGTCTTGGATGAGGTCAAGGAACGTCCGGATGTTTTGGTGACGTTTGATGATGGCAATGTTTCTGACATTGAAATCGCCCTGCCGGCCTTGCTTGCGCGCGGCCTGAAGGCCCGTTTTTTTGTTGTTTCAGAGTTTGTTGATAAAAAGGGATTTCTCTCGGTCGATAATATTAAAACACTTCAAGCTGCCGGCATGGTTATTGGCAATCATGGCAAATTTCATCATCCATGGCGTGACATGACTCATGGAGAGTTGCACGCAGAATTGATTGAGGCTAAAGATCGGATCGAGCAAATCATTGCGAACCGAATTGATTGCGCCGCTTGTCCGTATGGCGATTATGACCGGATGGCGCTGAAATACCTTCGCGAATATGGTTATAAACAAGTTTACACCAGCGATGGTGGGTGGACCGGTAAAAATCATTGGCTGCAACCGCGCAACAGTCTGCGATCTCATTCCAGCATTGAGGAAGTGCGTCAACTGTTTCGGGAACCTAAATTTAGCATCAAAGGATTGGTTAGGATGTGTAAAATCAACATTAAACGCTGGCGGTGAATTATCAGGTCAAAGGAAAAAATGAAAGTGCTCATTACGGGCGGGGCCGGATTTATCGGTGGCCACATCGTCGAACATTTGCAGCAGACGTTTGAGGTTCGGGTGTTGGACAATCTCCATTCCGGCTTCCTCTCGAATTTGGCTGGCTGCAAATATGAATTCATTCAAGCCTCCATTTTGGATCGGGACGCCGTCCGAAAGGCGGTCAGCGGGGTGGATTATGTTTTTCATCTTGCCGGAATGATCAGCGTGCCGGAATCCATGCGCCAACCAATAAAGTATAATGAAGTCAACACTCAAGGAACATTGGTGGTCTTGGAAGAAGCCGCAGCGGCGGGTGTCAAAAAACTGGTGTTCAGCAGTTCTGCGGCGGTCTACGGGGACAATCCAAAATCGCCAAAGGTCGAAACAATGCGTGAGGAACCCAAAAGTCCTTATGCCGTTTCCAAGTTGGATGGCGAATATTATTGTAACATGTTCACGGAGACGAGCCGTCTTCAAACAATTTGTTTGCGATATTTCAATGTTTTCGGGCCACGGCAAAATGTCCGGAGCCATTATGCGTCAGCCGTGCCTATTTTTGTCAGCCGTGCGCTAAAAGGTGATCCCATTTCGATTTACGGTGATGGGGAGCAGACGCGGGATTTTGTTTATGTGAAGGATATTGCCGCCGCGAATGTCCACTTCTGCACGCGATCAACCAAAACAGGTGTTTTCAATGTGGCCTGTGGGAGCAGCACCACGGTAAAAGATTTGGCTGGTGCCATCTGTCAGATCACCGGTTCGAATTCGCAAATCGTCCATTGTCCAGAACGCACTGGCGACATAAAACACTCGCTGGCAGGGATTGAAAAAATAACTTCGGCCGGCTTTAAGTGTGAATATAATTTGCGAAACGGACTGGAAGCCACAATTGATTACTACCGCAGGACGCTCAAATGATATTTGGGCTTGCTAGGTTCAAAATGTGGCTGCTTGGCAAAATTTATGGACAGTTTGGTCCATGGCAAAACCGCACAAAATCGAGTGTGTCCTGGACTAAAATAAAGTTGGCATCATTCTAGCTCTATAATGTGGAAGTTTATTATGATTACACTTTTAGCAGCTCGCATTAAGGCAAATCCAAAGTCAAAATCTTCGCTCAATTTAATGTTTCAAGGATCAATTCTGAATAAGTGGTGTTCCGTGAAGAGTATGACAAAGATCTTTTTATTTCTATTCCTGCTGTTTTTTGGAACAAGGCTATATTCAGCGACTTATTACGTCTCCACAACGGGCAATGACTCGGCGGCGGGCAGTGCCGGCGCGCCGTGGCTGACCATTCAGAAGGCGGCGAACACGGTGACGGCAGGTGATGTGGTGAACATCGCGGCGGGGATATATCCTGCCAATCCGACCATCAGCGCGAGCGGCAACGCCAGCGCGCCCATCATCTTCAACGGGCCGGGCAACATTAGCGGCTATCTGACAGTGAACGGCGCGTATGTGATCGTGACCAATCTCACTTTTAGCTGGATGACAACGGGTAATGACCAGTGCGATTTGAACGGGAACTTCGACGTCGCCACGGGCTGCACCTTTACCGGCACGAACACCACGCACGACAACGTGGTGGACCAGATCAAATTGAATGGCAATTACTGCATGGTGACGAACTGCAATTTTCCCAGCATTTGCAAGGACAGCGTGGGCATCGTGGCGGGGGCACAGACGGGCGCGGTGATCGCCAACAACATCATGCACGATTTGACGGACGCAGACGCATTCATTTTCGTGTGGGGAGCTAATGTGGTGATCAAAGGCAACATTTATACCAACGTGTTGAACTGGGACATCAATGTTCACATGGATTTTATCCAGACGTTCCCGTATAGCACCACGGCGACATTGACGAATCTGGTCGTTGACGGGAATACCATCATTAACAGCGACGGCGATGCCTTCTTCCTGATGTGCAACGACCATGCCTCAACTTATTCGCCCTACATGGGCGGGGCGGTCATCCGAAACAATCTCATCGTCAACGTGGTGGAGGCAAGCTTTGTGGGGATACCGAACGTGGGGATTTACAATAACACATTCCTCAATTCCGGTTACGGCAGTGGCAACTCGTTTCTATATGTGTTCGGCTATGTTCCGACGCAATACAATGGCAGCGGCGGGGACGGTTCGCATTGTTATATCAAAAACAACATTTTTCACGTTAACAGCCCAAACATGTCCAACCTTAATAAGATCGTTTATCAGCAGGGCGGCTCCGGGACATTGGTGGATTTGCAATACGATTATGACTGTGCAGATTCAACAACCATGTTGGAAGGTGAGGTGCATGGGATCACGAGCGCACTGCCGGGATTTGTGAACGAGGGGACGCAAACGACAGTCACGATTGCCGCCATGACAAATCAGTTTGGCTCCAGCCCGACTTTCTATACAAATGTCGTGCGCTATTACCGTGCCGGTGCAAATTTCAATCTGGTTTCCAACGCCGTGGTGCGGTCGGCGGGCACGAACCTTTCCTCACTTTTCACGGATGATTTTGCGGGCAACTCGCGAACCAATTCCGGCGCGTGGGACATCGGGGCGTATGCCTATGGAACGAGCGGTAGCAGCACCAACAAAGGTTCCGGCGGTGGAGGTTCCACCAATACGCTTCCGACGATTTCAGCGATTATGGCGAACGCCACAGGCGTGACTCTCGGACAATCGGGTTTGCAAATTCAAGGAGGTTCCGTCGTTTCACTTTCAGCAACGGCAACCAATGCATTAACTTATCAATGGAGTTATGCTACGAATGGTGGAAGCCAGGTGGTATATCAGAGCGGTTCAGGAACGGTTCCTTCAGCAAGCTATACATACGGAACAAACACCATTGGCAACACATATGTCTGGACCTTGATCGTCAGCAATAACGTGGGATCGGCGCAATCTCAATTTACTTTGACAATTGTAGCAGCTCCCGTGGATGCGTATGGGCTTACCTTTGCGGCGCAGTCGGGTGCATTGGCCAATTCCTTTGTTGTTGGCAGCACGGTTTCCGGGACGGTAACCAACTATTATGTATATCAACCGGTTCAAACCACCGGTGTTACCAATGGTGGCAGTGCAACCTATCAATTCACAATCACCAACGCGGGAAACTATGAAGTTCAAGCATTGGTGAATGCACCCGACACAAGTGCAAACTCTTTTTATGTCAACATAGACAGCCAGCCTCAAGATCCAAACATGATATGGGATATTACCACCACATCGGGTTTTGAGAGCCGGCTTGTGGGCTGGCGGGGTATTAATGTGGATGGCACCGACCAGTATTCTTATGTGATATTCTCGCTCAGCGCCGGTCCGCATTGGGTTGTATTTGTCGGAAGGGAAGCGAACACGCTGTTGAGCAGTATCTCTATTTTACCGGTTCCGCAGACTCCCCCTCCGCCCAAGCTGCCGGGCCAATAGGTAAATTGCCAATCCACATATTTGGCCGCGTGAGTAATCTTCAGGTGGATTATTTTTTAGATAAATAGAGCTTTTCAAAGCCTGGACCATCAGTCACTTCGTTGTCTTAGAAACGAAATGACGACAATATTCCATAATCCATGAACCAGACGGTTTTCAAAAATGCCGATGCTAGTCCGGTTGCCATTGATGTTTCCTTCATCATTGTCAGTTGGAACGCGAAAGATTACCTGCTGGAATGTTTGAGGTCACTGACCCAGACAGAGAAAGGCTATGTTGGTGAAATCATCGTCGTGGACAATGCTTCGGCGGATGGCTCTGCACAGGCCGTTCAAGCGGCCTTCCCCAAGGTTCGCGTCATGCAGAATGAGAAGAATGTCGGTTTTGCCCGGGCCAACAACGCCGGCATTCAATTGGCGCAAGGCCGTTATATATGCCTTGTCAATTCTGACGTGGAAGTGTTTGACGGTTGTGTGGCATCGTTACTACAGGAAATGGATGCTCAACCCACGCTGGGTATGATCGGGCCTAAGTTGTTGGAACGCGACGGACGGACCCAGATTTCCTGCTGGGGTTTCCCCGGCCTTTGGAATATGTTTTGTTGTGCGCTTTATCTGGACCGGCTTTTTCCGAAGGTCGGGCTTTTCAATGGCTACCAGATGAGGCACCGGCAGGAGGACGAGGCTCAGGATGTTGACATCCTGGGCGGCGCGTTCTGGCTGGCGCGACGGGAGGCCGTGCAAAAGGTCGGCGGACTGGATGAGGGTTTTTTCATGTATGGTGAAGACATGGACTGGTGCAAGCGGTTTTGGCAGGAAGGCTGGCGGATACGTTTCCATCCGTCGGCCTGCGCGATCCATTATGGTGGTGCGAGTTCCGCCAACGCGCCGATGCGTTTCTATATCGAGATGCAGCGCGCCAATCTTCAATACTGGCGGAAACATCACAGCCGCATGGCATGGGTTGCCATTTATCTCATCTATTGCCTGCATCATTTGGTGAGAATTGTCACGCACTTTGGTGCGATGCTGGTTAGGGCCAGCCGGCGGGCTGAACATCGTTTCAAAGTGCAGCGAAGCCTGGCCTGCCTTGCTTGGTTGTTTGGCAGCCGTTCCGCCCTCTCCGCAACGCGATAATGGTTTTAATATATGCCTGCAGCATCCTATTGTCTCCTGACCGCCTGCCGGAATGAATCCGCCTTCATCGGCGAAACCATTCGTTCGCTGATAGGCCAATCTTTGCGGCCGCAGCTATGGCTGATTTTGGATGATGGTTCAACGGACGGAACGGCCGACATCATCCGGCAATTGAGTCAGGGTCACGATTGGATTCAATTGCATCAGCTTGAACCACGGCGCGAACGTAGTTTCGGCGCACAGTATCGGGCCATCATGCGCGGTTACGAGATGATCAAAAACCGTTCTTTTGATTTCATCGGCGCGCTGGACGCCGATATTTCCTTTGAAAGCGCCGATTACTACAAGAATTTGCTCCATGAGTTCGCCGGCAACCCGAAGCTTGGCATTGCAGGCGGTGTCATTTGTGAAAATGAAAATGGGGTGTTCAAGGAAAGACGTGCCAACGCCGCCTGGTCGGTGGCTGGCGGCGTCCAAACTTTCCGGCGCGAAGTTTTTGAGGCGATGGGCGGTTATGTGCCGCTCGAATACGGTGGTTCGGACAGTCTGGCGGTTTTGATGGCAAAAATGAAAGGGTGGGAAGTGCGCTCGTTTGCCGGGTTGCGCGTGTTGCACCACCGGCCCAGTTCGTCGGCGGATGGGGTCATGCGTGGTGCCTTCAGACGGGGACTGATGGACGCGGCCTTCGGCTACCATCCGTTGTTCATGATGATGAAATGTGCCCGCCGGCTTACTTTCAAGCCACAAGTTGTGGGGTCACTGCTTTCGTTGGCGGGCTACTGCTCCTACAAATTGAAAAACGGGCGTCCGGTTATTCCGGCAGATGCGCTGCTCTATTTGCACAAGACCCAAAAAGATCGGATATCCCGCGCCGTTCGACTGAATGGTTTCGACGAGGTTTGAATTTGGCTCACTTGATATGGGCAGTGAATCACAAGTCGTTGGCAATTGCACAGTGTCTGCCGCAGGCACCGGCATGAGCGTGCCAGGTGCTAAGACAGATCTGCGCAAACTGCGAGTATTGATTGCCATCGTCAGCTTTGGTGAAAAAAACATCCAGTTTCTTAAACAAATTATTCGCGACTACCAAGTAATGCAACCGGATGCGGACGTGATCGTGTTTTCCGACAAGCCGAAAAATCTTGGGGATAAGGTCAAGGTTGTCGCGGGCTTGCCTGCGCAGAATCCATGGTCGCTTCCCTTCGCGCACAAAGCCTTTTTTGCGGAGAATATGGAACGATACGACCTGTTCATCTATTCCGAGGATGACATAGGCGTGACTGAAGCGAACGTTCAGGCATTTTTGGATGTCACGCCGCGATTGGAAGCGGAGGAGATCGCGGGCTATCTCCGCTACGAAATAGGACCGGACGGGACGAAATTTCTGCCGGACGTGCATGATTCTTTTTACTGGAAACCAGAATCGGTGCGGCAGCGCGGGACTTGTAAAATCGCCGAGTTCACAAACGAACATGCCGGATTTTATATCCTGACCCAGGCGCAACTGCGTCGGGCAATCGCGTCGGGAGGTTTTTTGCAGGAGCCCCACGAAGGACGATATGGTCTGCCGGAAACGGCGGCGACAGATCCGTATACGAGTTGTGGTTTTCGCAAGGTGATATGCATTTCTGCCTTGGATGATTTTCTCGTTCATCATATGTCAAATCGTTACGCAGGGCAGGTTGGTTTGATGTTTGACTCTTTCAAGGATCAAGTGAATACATTGATGGATATACATGCCGGCACTCATCCGGCTAGCACTCTCTGCACGGAAGAGTCCAAGTTTTTACATTGCAAGTGGTCCAAGAGTCATTACGAAAAACCCAGTGACGAAGTTTTAAACCTGGTGACTGAAGATGCGAAGACCGTTCTTTCAATTGGTTGTGGTTGGGGAGCCACAGAGAGTCAATTAAAGCAGCGGGGAGCTGCAGTCACCGCGCTCCCTCTTGATTCAGTTATCGGGGCATCAGCCGCACGCTTGGGAATCGAGATGGTTTATGGAACATTGGAAGAAGGGCTGGCTAAATTAAAAGGCCGCAGATTTGACTGTGTCCTTATATCAAACTTGCTCCATTTGCAGCCCACTCCAGAGTTTATCCTTGAGCAGTGTGCTCAATTTATCACCGAAGGAGGAACAATGGTGGTCGTTGGGCCAAATTTCAAACGCTTGCCGGTTTTAATCAGGCGTGTCCTGGGGCGCGGAGATTACCGGAAGCTGAGGTGTTTCGATCAAAGCGGAATCAGCACCTGTGGTCCTGGCTCTCTGGCAAAATATTTTCGTCGTGCCGGACTTCATCTGGATGTCGTCAAATGGTGGCATGAACCCACCGTCAAGTGGTGGCATAATGCAGGTGAGCAAACAAATTGGGCCAAGTATAAACAGCACCTTGGATGGCTCACCGCTGAAAATTGGGTCATCCGGGCCAAGCGTTAATCCTGTCCATTTTTCTTGTAAATAGCTCATTGATTAAGCATGTCTGAATCCAACGCAAAACCGTTGATGACGTTTGCCGTTTGCGCTTACAATCAGGAGCAATACATTCGCGAAGCCGTGGAGGGCGCTTTTGCGCAGACCTATTCTCCGCTGGAAATCATTCTGTCCGATGACTGCTCCAGTGACCGGACTTTCGAAATCATGCGCGAGATGGCGGCAGGTTATTCCGGCTCGCATCAAATTGTGTTGAATCGCAATGCCGTCAATCTTGGCCTCGCCAGCCATGTGAACCATGTGGTGGAGTTGACCCGCGGCGAAATTTTAATCGGGACGGCCGGGGATGATGTTTCGCTGCCGGAACGCACCGCGCTGGTTGCCGAGGTTTGGGAGGCTTCAGGGCGGCGGGCGACCTCAATCCACGGACGCTGGATCGGGATTGATGAGCACGGGCAGTTGACGGGAGACGAAAAATATGTTCCGTGGCCTGAAATGACCGGCGCCGCAACCAGGCAATTGGGAAAACCGTTTGATTTTGTGACCACCCTTAAGCCGCACGTTCAAGGAAGTTGTCACGCCTTTTCAAAACGTCTGTTCACAGTTTTCGGGCCGATGCCAAAATATGTGGTTTACGAGGATTTGACTCTGGCCTTCCGGTCTATCTTGGTGGGAGAAATTCATTTCATCAACCGTCCCCTGGTCAAATACCGTCGGCACAGCCAAAACACCTACGCGCCCATCAAAATGGAAAACGTAAAAACGGTTGACCAGGTGCGCGCTTATCACCAACAAGCAGCCCGCGAACTTGGACGAAAGGTCAAATTGTATGATTGCTTTCGTGCGGACATCCAAACCTTGGCGAAAAGTGGGGCGATGAATCCACAACAAGCTTTAGAATTGGAGGCAGTCATCGCCAGGACGCAGCGGGGATTTCAATTACAGTGGGAAATGTATGATCACAGGCTAATGAATAGAATGCGGACTGCTTGGAAGTTGATTGGAAATGGCCACAGAACCGGCCGTGTGCTCGCCAGATTGTTGCCGCGCACACTCACTGAATTCTATTTTCTGGCCCATGCGCGGCTTCGGCGCGGCAATTGAAAAATACGTTAAAGATGCGTGTCAGCTTTTTTTGACTTAAAGCGCATCTGATGATAGTATTTGAACTTGGAGAAAATGGCATTGTTTAAAAGCCGCGATGAATTCATCTGGTAGACAAACGAAGCTTTAATTCCGACTGGAACAACTTTAACAGTTCATTTGAAAGAATGGGGGATATTTCTCCCTTTGAAGACTTTGTGTCAGTCACGTTAAAAACTCGAACCGGTGGATTCCAAAACAAAATATGAAGTTAGCATTTAACATTTGTGTCTGTGTAGCCTGTCTGTTCTCCACAGCGCATGCGACCCTGCCAATGGTGGCGATTCACGATTCAGAGTTGACCCGGGCATTGGAAACCATGCCCGCCAGCGCCACCACGCCCACCGGAGCCGGAACCACCGGCAACGAGTGGTGGCCGTCGAACTGGCATTATTTTGTCATGCCGGAATCAGCGGAGGAGGCCCTGCGCTCGGATGGCACGCCTTTCCAGGTCATTGGCGATTCAAATGTCTTGTCGGGAGTTTTGACCAATATTGACGGCACGCCCAAGTATCCCATCGTCATCAGTCTGGCGTCCGAGGCCATCAGCGACGCGGAAATCGTTCAGTTCACCAACTACGTCGCCGCCGGCGGTTTTTTGTTCGTCGGGTCTTCGGCCTTCACGCGCAATACCAATGGAACCACTCGCGGTGATTTTGCATTTGCCAATGCGATGGGCTTGCACATGGTCAACCCCGGACTGACCAATTGGTATGCAGACGAGCTGCTGACAAAGACCGTTGAGCATCCCATGATAAGTCATATTCCAGACGGTCAGCTCTGGTGGCGGATGCCTCTATCCTCGGAGGATATTTCATGGGGAATCTCACCCAATCATCCGATTAACTACTTGCATTTGGCGTGGCAGATCCAGGCAGGTGATGCCACCGTGATTGCCGTAGCTGGCGATACAACCACCAATTTCCCCTATCTTCTGGTCAAACCCTTTGGCAAGGGATATTTCATCTATCACGCCGCGATGCAGCCCTTGATCGGGCATGGCGGGAATGATGCCGGCATGTATGCTTATGGAATTTTCCGGAATGCCATTCAATGGGCGTTCCAATCTGCAAAATTGCCGGTGCCAAAACTCAGTCCCTGGCCCTATAAATATGATGCCGCAGTGGAGTTCCGCCATGACTTTGAGGATTTCACAAATTTCATTGACACCACCGAGGTGTCCGCCCAGTTTGAAAATTCTGTCAGCAATGCGTTTGGCGAACCGGCCAGGGGGGATTATTTTTTCTGCACCGGAACGGTGCGGACCGAGTATGGTCCGATGGATCAAAGCAATGAAATCGCCAGTTTAAGCCGCGCGATTTCACTCTACGGTGCCACGATTGGTTCCCATAATGGCGGTCTGCCAAATGCCCAGAATCTTAATTTGGCCACCAATGCTTATGACTACTGGCACTGGGGGCCTGATGAAGCTCTGGATATAACCAACCCTCCTCCTCCGGGGTATGCCAACGGCCAAGCCTATGCGCTGGCCTCTATTTCAAATTCGATTTCTGACCTGAGGGGATGGGGATTGACCAATAATACCGGCTTGACCGAGTGGGTGTCGCCTTCCTTTAATGCCACGCGTGAAGGTTCCAAGCAGATAATGTCGCAACTGGGCTTGGCCACGACAGGAGAAGAAAAACTCACCCCGTTTCCTCATTGGACGCTCTCGACGCAGACATCAGGCCATCGATATTCAGTCTTAAGTTTGCCGGTCAGTGACTGGTATGTGGGATCGCTGGTAGGGCAGGCCATCGAAGAACAGACGCTGGCATCCGTGGATGCGGCGGTGGACTATTACTATAATTTGGGGGCTTTGATTAACATTTACGGGCATAGCGCTTCTGCCGGATCAAGTATTTATCAAATGGACAATGGCCTTGTCTTGACGACACAACCCGAATTGGAACAAGAATATATCATGCACAGCATGGCCAAACCGCGCGTGTGGT
>Ga0316230_1000466_pt1 | contig 57043 bp, 51 predicted proteins | sample TBH18025metaG_FD_206004 | JGI IMG/M metagenome (GOLD analysis project Ga0316230, IMG submission 206004) | Freshwater microbial communities from Trout Bog Lake, Wisconsin, USA - TBH18025 | ecosystem: Environmental > Aquatic > Freshwater > Lake > Hypolimnion/Profundal zone | place: USA: Wisconsin... | reverse complement strand
CTCGTTTCCCGCTCATCGTAATGCCCAGGTGGTGGAATGGTAGACACGTTGGACTTAAAATCCAATGGCCATTATGGCCGTGCGGGTTCAAGTCCCGCCCCGGGTACTAAGATACTCCGATAATCATTTGAAATACAATGTTTTATCGGAGTTTTTTCTTTTACTACTGAAACATTACTGAAACTTTTCTTTTTTTAGACTTCAGATAAAGCTATATTTATGGATTTGCCGAGTCAGACAAGGGGTGTCCGGGTAAATATTTCGGATTGGGGTCCTGCAGTTTTTAATTTCAGGGATGAATAATCACTTCGTATAAACAAATTCCTCGGATTGATCTAATTTTTTCGGGCGGGACTGGGTCAGCATGATCCGGATTATCCAGCTAATTGATCTTATTTGCAAAACACTGATCAATTGATATCTGAGGAGTTTTGATTGATTCAATATCTGAATATCTTTTCAAAGGCCAAACCAGTTTATGATAAAAAAGTCTTAAACCATAAACCGGAATCTTTGATTGTTCGTTTGAGGGTTTTAAAATCAACATGAACCAATCCGAACCTTGTTCTAAACCCTTTATCCCATTCGAAATTATCGGTTAATGACCACACCAGGTACCCATTTACATTTACCCCTTCATTTTTTGCCTTCAGGAGCGCTGCCAGATGATCCTTAAAGTATCCAATCCGTGCCTGATCATGGACAGCTCCATTCTCAAGCTTGTCTGCGACACATGTCCCATTTTCGGTCACGATGATGTTTTTGATCCCTTTGTATTTGCCGAATTTTTTAAGAACAGCGTACAATCCGTCAGGATAGATCTCCGTATCAAGCTCACTGGCAGGGACACCGCGTTTTGAAGCAGGGACCTGGTTTGCACGAATTCCGGGGATCAACGATCTTTTTGCGACAGTCCTGAAATAATACTGAACGCCGATAAAATCAAAATCGAAGGCCATTCGTTCCTCATCACCCGGCTCAAAAAGATTTCGCATTTTTTTTAATATCGGTAGGGTATCTTCAGGATATCCAAGTCCCAGAGCTGGTTCAATAAAGAGCCTGTTCATGAGGGCATCCATTCGTTTTGCAGCCTCCATATTTTTTCCCCGATGGTCAACAGGGTCAATCCAGCTGGTTACAAAGGCAGTTCCGATATTGCCTCCGGGAACATTTTTACGAATAATCCGGCCCCCTTCAGCATTGCACAAAACAGCATGGTGGACCGATTTCATAAATGCGCTGAGGTTCTTTTTCCCAGGAGCAAAACGACCCTCCATATATCCCATACCCGTGAAGGAGAGCTGTTCATTCATCACAATCCAGTTTTTTACCTTACCCGCATATTCGCGGCTTACTACCTCCACAAAGTTCGAAAACCACCCGATAATTTCCCGGTTGGCCCATCCCCCCTGAGCCTCCAGGACCTGCGGCATATCCCAGTGGTAAATCGTGACCCAGGGCACCATGTTTTCAGAAAGGCACTGGTCAATAACTTTGTGGTAAAAATCAAGCCCATTGCGGTTAACTTTCCCCGTTCCATTGGGTATAATTCGCGCCCAGGAAAGCGAAAACCGAAACACCCCGAAGTTCATTTTCCTGGCTATCCCGATATCTTCAGCATACCGGTGATAAAAATCTGCCGAGGTATCTGCATTTTCGCCCCGTTCAATCTTGCCATGAATACGGGAAAAATGGTCCCAGTTCGACTCACTTTTGCCATCAACGTTCCAGGCACCTTCCGTCTGGTATGCTGCCGAAGCAACTCCCCAAGTAAAATCAGGGCCAAAGTCAGCTTTGGTAAATTCAGGTTTAGACGGAGAGAAAACCGTACGAAAAGCTTTCACCGAATTGTTTAAGAACAACAATCCGGCGCCTGCCAGTCCAGACTTTATGATCCAATCTCGCCTGGTTATATTTTTGTTTGGATAACTCAAAAATCAGATGGTCTCAACGTGAATGTAATAGACTGAAATACATGGCTATATGCTAAAAACAGAGAGTTCAAAGGCAGATATTGAAAACATTTTCAGGTTGACTCGTTAGAGTGAATTCTCAAATTGATTTTCAAGCCATTATTCCACCTTTGTTGAGTTTGTTTTTTTTGTTAAATCCTCTTCTTCTGTTTTGACAAATAAAAATCAACCTTACCAACAATCACTCCTCCAAATCCTGCCTGATTAACGATCACATCCTTCCCTGATTTATTCCTGACCAGATCAGGCTTTTTCAGAAAAGTATGTGTATGCCCCCCAATAATCAGATCAGTGTGGTAGCTCTGTGCCGCGATTACCTTATCGCTTACTGTATTGTTCGGGTATTCATATCCCAGGTGAGATAAACAGATAATCAAATCGGTATTATGTTCTTCTTTTAGTAATTTCTCCATTTTAAGAGCTGTTTGCAACGGATCATGAAAACGGGTATTGCCATAATTTTTTGAATCCACGAGCCCCTGGAGTTCGACACCCAGACCGTAAACACCTATTTTAGTTCCTCCACGCCTGAAAATTTTATATGGCTTTGTCTTTCCTGCCAAGATGGTATCGGAAAAATCGTAGTTGGAATTGATCAATGGAAACCCGGCAAACTTCAGTTGACTTTCCAACCCCTCGAGTCCGTTATCGAATTCATGGTTGCCAATTGTAGCTGCATCGTATCCCATCATGGTCATCAGCTCAAAATCGAGTTTTGCATTAAAGTAGTTAAAGTATGGGGTACCCTGAAAGATATCACCTGCATCAAAAAGAAGTACATGGTCTGTTTCAGATCTGATTTTAGCGATAAGTGCCGCCCGTTTTGCCATACCCCCTTGGTTTGAATGGATTGGTGAATTTTTTGCAAACGGGTCGATATGTGAATGAAAATCGTTAGTGTGTAGTATGGTAATATGAACAGGAGCATGTTCAGCCATTACTTTCATCGGTGTAGTAAGAGCAACTGCACCAACAGTTCCAACTCCCAGTAAACGTAAAAATTCTCTTCTATTGTGCATCATAAATCCTTCCATCTTTATTAGCTTCAATTAAAATACCCAGGTGTCCCATTTTGCGAAGATGTTCGATGAACATATCCCTAAGTTTTACCCCTGAGGATACCCTTTCCTGTATCCCCTTTAATACGACATTTCCGTCACCTCCGTTTGCAAGATAATCGCTGGTTGCCAGCCAGTAAAATCTTGAATCATCCAGTGGTTTTCCTTCAATCTCCGGATTAATCCCAATATTCTTCCTGATTCCAAACTTCAACCCTGATACCCCTTCGCCGCCTCGAGAAGCCATATGGTCTATGAACCTGCGTAAATCAGTGCCCGAAATCTTCAGGAATACCACTTTGTTTTCAAATGGCATCAGCTCAAACATATCCATAACCTTTACTTCCCCTTTAGGGATTGGGACACGTAAACCGCCGCGGTTGACCATCGAAATACTAATATGAATCGATGGGAATTGCTTTAAACAGACTGAATCAGATTCGATTCGGAGAAGGTCAGCACAAAAATTGGTCAGCGGGCTCTCCGGATGCCCTCCATAAAGCGGAACCTTAGCATGACAAAGGACCTCATTTATTTCATGCATCATTGTGATTCTGTAGGGGACGATTACCGATTCTATCTTTGCATCAGGAACGACCATCAAAGTCGAATCAAGCCGGATATTAGTTGATTCTACTTTTGTAACCGTTAGTGTCCTGCATGCAAAGAGCAGGATAGTAAGAAGCGCAATTATCGCTCCAGACCTTGAATAGCACTGAATCTTTTTAAAATGTGTTGTGAACTGCATCGTTCGGGATATTTGAATATTTGTGAAAAGTTTTCTGATTCAGGAATATTATCATTAGACATAGCGAATTAATACATTAATAATCAATATGCTAATTATTTTGAAATAAGATACATTGAAGGCACCCAATTTAAATAATTTTTTACGCGATTGAAGTTTTACCATCCTTATCCATTTAATAAGTATTAAAGGTAGCAGGGCATCGGCAATTTATACATACCCCAATTTTGATCCAGTAATTTTGTAAAATTAAAAATATCAGCAGATAACTAAGGTATTTTTATTCCCATATTCCATTATTTCAAAATTTCATTTTGAGTTCAAGCAGGTTCCGGGAATCCAGAGTAAAACCAACCCGTGTCGTTTGGGAATTTTTTCCCGGTGCTTCGGGAGCTAATGATTTAAATTGATCCGGCTATTTAGCTGATTCCGCAAGTCGGCCGGTGTTCCGGGATCCGTAACACTGCTGATGGACTCATGGTTGCTAAATTCAACTTCACCTGCATTCCTTGAAATATATCAGGTTATCTAAAAAACCTACAATATTTAAACTGCCCCTTGTAAATCCACCATCTTTTAGGTCGAACGGAATGACGTTAACCAGAATTTGTTAACTGCATCCAATGAAATTACTCAACTTTTCTTTAAAATTAAGATTTTGCAATCAGCCTTATCAGGATACTATAGTCTTGCCGGCTGATAAACGGGTGGGTTGAGTGTTAGTTGATAACCATGATCCCAATTATTATTTTGTAAAACCCTCTGCACATTAATTTCAAATATTTTGCGAATAATAATGCGGGTAAGATCCGGATAATTAACCTTCACTTTCTCATCTGAAGCAATCCAGTTAGCTATTTTTTTAAGATGTTTTTGTTTTAAATTTGGAATAGCAGGGACTCCCATTAATTTCAAGGCAGCTGCATTGCATTGCTGTTCATACTGTCCCTTCATAGGAATTACCATAAGTTTCTTATTTAGATAAAGAGCTTCCGCCGGAGTTTCAAAACCTGCTCCGCATAAAACACCCTTTGATTTAGCCATATCAGCTACAAATTCATCATTAGTAATCGGCTTAACCAACACGTTGCCTACCTGATAGGATTTCTCAGTATGTTTGGAAAAGATATGCCAGTTGCAGTTCTCAAAATTGGAAAGTTTTTTCGCCAAACGATCGTCGTCATACGCTGGCAGGTAAACAGTGTAGTAATCCTGTTCTTCAATTTCACATTTTCTCACCTGACTCCTAATAACCGGAGTAAATATGTTTTCGTTGTAGGGCTGGAAATGAAAACCGATATGCATCATTGCCGGGGCATAATTTCTTAGGATAAACCTGCCAAAATGATCTTTCTCTTTAGGTAAAGGGATACTTTGACTGAGCAGTGATCCCTGATGGCTTAGCCCAATACAGGGAACCTTTTTTTTAATGCAGGCCCAGGCTGAAACCGGTTCAAAATCATTGATTACAAAATCGTAATCTTCAACAGGAAGCTGAGCAATTTCACGTTTAAGATTCGCATAATTAGCATTGATGTAAGTGTTCCACATGTCAATTCCGCCATTTTTGCCAAACCAAAAACTTAAACCCTTAAAACGGTATTTAACCGGGACACCCAGTTCAACATCACATTGAGTACCACTGACCAGAATATCACATTGGCAGTAATCCTGCAGGTATGGAATAATCTCCCGGGCACGACTGATATGGCCGTTTCCAGTTCCCTGGATAGCATATAAGATCTTCATTTGGCAAAATGTTTATTGTATTTATTCTTTATCATTCTATTGTTTAAAGATTCCAAACCAAAATTTAAAAATGAAACCTAATTATGAAACTCAACCAGCATATTATTAAACAATTCTTTCACCTTCGAATCGACCATCTTTTCATGTTCAGCTACCACCATTTCAGTTTGTTCAACAAAGTCATTTCTGTAATTAAAAATCCGCCATTCTCCCAGGTTGTACTCCAGCGATGTGAGGTTTTCGATCCAATCACCAGAATTCAGATAATTAACTGTCTGATTTTCAAACTTAATCGCTCTCATTTCGGGTTTATGAATATGACCACAGACTACGGTATCAATCCCTTTTCGCGCGGCTACAGCTGCAACGGTATCTTCAAACGCATTGATATATTTCACTGCCCCTTTTACCGATTCCTTGATTTTTTTGGAGAATGAGGTAGGTTTTAAATTGAGATCGAGCATACGAACCGACCAATTTACGGCAGTATTTAACCAAACTAAAAAATCATATCCAATAGCCCCCAATTTTGAAAGCCACCTGGAATGCTGCATCACAACATCGAAAACATCTCCGTGAAAAATCCATACCGACTGACCATCAAGTTCAAGTTTCAGGTCATTAAGGATCTTTAGCCTGCCAATTTTCATCCCGGTAAACCGACGAAACATCTCATCATGATTTCCCGTAATGTAATAAACTGTACACCGGTCTGAAGAGAGTCCTATCAGGTGTTTGATCACCTTCAAGTGAGATTTTGGAAAATAGCGCTTTTTAAATTGCCAGATATCGATAATATCACCATTTAAAATCAATGTCTTAGGTCTGATACTTTTCAGGTACTTTAATAATTCGCCTGCCTGAGATCCCGCTGTTCCCAAATGAACATCTGAAATTACTACCAATTCAACTGCCCGTTTTTCTTCCATTTAGTCGTTAATTTTATAAACACTAAGAAACTGATACTGAATTACGGATTGGTTACAAAAACATTAAGTCTTGATTACATTTTATTGTTCTTGTACTAAGTACATTTGGGAAGGACTCTTAAATTTGAAAGTATGAGACTGGAAGAATAAGGGGAACCTATTTATCTTGTGGATTTTAGTTTGATCCTTTAGTAAGTTTGCTTTTCAATTGGGAACATAGAATACGGCATGTCGGGATGGTTGAAAATGATAATTATTTCCGGTGGTTGATTTCCTGGTCATTGCTTTTTCAGGACAACACCCAATATCAAGAATCTCAAGTGCCAGAAACAGAACATTTCGTGAACGTCAACTGAATCAAACAAAAAATATCTCTTAAATATCACAACCTTAATAATTTACTATGTGACCATGACAAAAATATGGATGCAATATTTTTGTAATATCATTTAATCTATTTGTGATTTAGTTGTAATGTAAATGTAACATTTTTAAGGAATTTTTGCATCGTAGAAAATCAATTAATTTAAAACATTAAAAAAATGAAAAAAACATTGCTTACAGTTTTTACGATGCTGGGGCTTACCCTTGGGATTTTGGAAGCTCAGGAAAAGGCTGAATTCAAACCGTCTGGAAATATCTGGGGTTATACTTTCGGTGACTATTACTACATGGCACATGCGGATTCCCTGGGTAGAGGAGCAGGTAGTCTTCAATACAAGCCATATTCAACGGCGTCAAGTTTGAATGCAAGTATTCCGACCAGTGTGACCACAGTGACTACGACTACGGGAAATACAAGTACGTCCACTTCAACCCTGACAAACACAAAAACCAATCTTCTTGGCTCAGGAACGAATAACAACACAAACTCAAATGCGTTTCAGATCAGACGTTTTTATCTGGGTTACGACTATAATTTTGCCCCAAAGTTTACAGCATCTGCAGTTTTGGCACATGAGCAAAATCTTGATGCCGGCGGTCAAAATACTGTTTACCTAAAAACTGCCTTCGTGAAGTGGGCCGATATTTTACCGAAAAACCTGTTAAATATTGTTTTAGGACAACAACCAACCTCTTCATTTGCTACGGCTTATGGCACAGAGCCGTTAATGGGATATCGCTCGGTAGAAAAGACGGTCATGGATATGCACAATAATGATTCTTCAACAGATTTGGGTATTGCCCTGCAGGGGGATTTATGGCATGGCAATTCAGGTGATGCTGCAAAACCAAACCTTGTAGGATATCATTTACAAGTTGGGAACGGAAACGGAGCAAAACCAGAAAATGACCATTATAAGATTTTGAGATATAATTTTTATACCGCTTTATTAAAACAAAAGCTCACCTTAGGTATTTATGGCGATTTCAGAACTACGGCAATTGGGGCAATAAATCAATCAGCTCATACGTTCAAAGCTTATGCTGTTTACAAAACCAGTAAGTTTAACATCGGTGGTGAAGCCTTTACCCAAATTTATGTAAATGGTGCGAAATTATCGACCGGGAGCTATGAAAATGTAAATATTGCAGGCTGGTCTGTTTTCCTATCCGGTAAAATATTGCCGAAACTTAATTATTTGGCAAGGATGGACAGGTACAATCCCGATACCAAATACAGTCAGAGCAATACTTATTCCTCAGCTCCATCGGTGATCGTTCCTCAATACACTCCCACCGGATCAGTTTATGCCCTTGCAGCGAACAAAATCAGTCAGGCGGCCGTATTCTCAACACAGACTTTTTACAATTTCGGATTTGATTATACCCCGGTTAGCAGGTTCCATATTATGCCGAACATCTGGATTACCAAATTTAGCAGCATGGCAAGCAATCTTCCAACAACGGCTACTAATGCAAGGAACGATTATGATATCGTCCCAAGGATTACCTTCTTCTTCATCTTCAACGGTTTGAAGAAGGTAGGGAATAACGGAATGGACAATTAATTTCTTGCCTGATCTATTGAATTTGATTTGTTTCAATCAATAAATCATGTAACAGAATTGTAACATCCGTGAACCAGAATTGTAATATCACAACAGTTAATTTGTTATAAACTTTTATCAATCAGTAAAAATGAAAAAACTATTATCAATCGTATTCATTTTGGCTGTTTTTGCAGCAGTTGCAGGAAACAATCAGAATACCAGCGCAGGAAATGATTCGAAAAGCATCAGCATCTCGGGTGCAGGCGCCACCTTCCCGCTCCCTTTTTACAATCAGTTAATTGCTGATTATTCAACCAAAACAGGAATGTTGGTCACTTATGGCGGAATCGGTTCTGGAGGGGGAATCCGCAGCTTAAAAGATAAGGTCGTTGATTTTGGTGCTACCGATGCGTTTCTAACAGACGCTCAGGCTGCCGAATTTTCTGCCCCCGTAGTCCATATTCCTACTTGTCTTGGAGCAGTTGTATTAGCTTACAATTTACCTGGAGTAACCACTTTAAAACTTAAGAATAACGTTCTGGCTAAGATATTCCTTGGAGAAATAACCAAATGGAACGACAAACTGATCAAAGCTGAGAACCCGGAAGCGAACCTTCCCGACATGAGTATTTCAATTATTTACCGCTCTGACGGAAGTGGAACAACCTTTATTTTCAGCGACTTCATGAGCAAAATCAGCGAAAAATGGTCGAAAGAGGTTGGAACCGGAAAAACATTAAAATGGCCGGTAGGTATGGGTGCAAAAGGTAATCCCGGAGTTGCAGGCACTATTAAACAAACAATCGGTTCTTTTGGGTACATTGGTTCTGAATATGCCTTTGCCCAAAAAATTCCATTTGTCAAGTTGCAAAACAAAGCTGGCAATTTCATAGAACCATCAGTTGAGTCGGTAAGTGCAGCAGCGCAGGGTGATATCCCAGCCGATACCCGCGTTATGCTTACCAATTCTTCCGATCCCAAAGCCTATCCCATCAGTGCATTCACCTGGATTATTTTATACAAGGAGCAGTCTTATAACGACCGGACTCTGCAACAGGCAGAGGAAACAGTAAAGTTTCTGAGCTGGATAATCGATACTGATGCACAGGCAGTTGCTCAGAAAGTTGATTATGCTCCACTCCCTGCAAAAGCCGTTGCACTTGCAAAAACTATTTTAAAATCAGTTACCTATAAAGGGACACCAGTTGTAAAATAACTTTTCAGGAAAGAAAAGTTTAAAGCACTTTTTAGCTCAAAAGATATGCTCATCAAAGAAAACCGGTTGAGATAAAAAGATAGTGAGAAACATGGAGGAACTAAAGTTATTCCATGTTTCTCTTTTTAATGTGTTTAAGATAAAATATCCAGTGCTTTAAAAAATCTATGTTCAGGAATTTTGTACTTTGGCAGTGAAAGCAAAATATAAAATCCAGACAATTTATCTCTTTTAAAAGTGAAAAGCGAAAAGATCACAAAACTTATTTTAATCATTGCATCCCTGGTGATTCTGCTGATTTTTGCAGGAATGGCCTGGTCAATGATAAAGGGAGCCTATCCTGCATTCCAGAAGTTTGGTTTCTTTGGATTCCTCTTTTCAACAGAGTGGAATCCGACCGAAGGGAAAGAGGCGTATGGAGCAATGCCTTTTATTGCCGGTACAGTAATCACTTCATTACTAGCCCTGATAATTTGCTTTCCACTCGCTTTTTCAACGTCGCTTTTCATTGCAGAATATTTCCGCAAGAGAAGAATTGCAACAATTCTCGGGACTTTAGTCGACCTGCTTGCAGGTGTTCCCTCCATCGTATACGGACTTTGGGGGTTTTATACGCTTCGTCCTTTAATTGCCTCTTTCGGATTTCAGGGTCAGGGTTACGGGATTTTCACCTCAGGTTTAATCCTGGCAATCATGATTATCCCTTATGCCACCTCCATCAGCAATGAGATTATTACGATGGTTCCCAATGAACTAAAGGAAGCCGCCTATTCTCTTGGGGCTACACGTCTTGAAGTAATTTCCAGTGTGATCATTCCTAATTCACGGTCAGGACTTGTGGCGGGTTACATCCTTGCTTTAGGAAGGGCACTTGGAGAAACCATGGCAGTAACCATGTTAATCGGCAATGCAAATATTATACCTACAGGATTATTCAGTCCCGGAAATTCGATGGCCAGCGTCATAGCCAATCAGTTTGGAGAAGCCGATGGATTAAAACTGAGTTCACTGATTGCCATTGGGTTACTCCTTTTTGGAGTTACTGCAATAGTCAATGCCATTGGCAAAGTCATCATCCGAAAATTCGCTTAACATCAGAAAACAATGGAAAGCAAAGAGATTATTACCGATGGAGAGAATTCCAATTGGAGGGAGAGAAAAGACAAACTATTCTTCGGAATAGTCGTAGTTCTATCCTTTATCACTATATCCCCTATTGCATTAATCCTTTTTAAACTTATTGTCAAGGGATACAAACAGATCAATCTTGATTTCTTTTTTAAGGTGGCTCCTGATACACTCCAGGCGATGACTGCTGTTCGGAATGGGGAACTTCTCCCGGGAGGAATTGCAAACGGGATAACCGGGACCTTACTCATGGTGGCAGTAGCCTCTGTGATTGCAATTCCATTAAGCATTTTAATCGGGATCTTCCTTTACGAGAACCAGGGTAAACAATATGCCAATCTTATCCGAGGTCTTACCGATATACTTCAAGGAGTTCCCTCAGTTGTTTTGGGAATAATTGCCTATATCTGGATTGTTCAGGGAATTACCAAAGGGTTTTCGGCACTGGCCGGAAGCGTTGCTTTGGCCATTATGATGTTACCTTTGATTATCCGATCCACCGAGGAGACTCTGAAAATGCTTCCGATTTCGATTAAAGAGGCAGGAGCTGCTCTGGGTGTACCCTATCACAAAATCATATTAAAAGTGATGATTCCCTCCGGATTTAGCGGACTGATGACCGGAATATTGCTCTCCATTTCAAGGGTGATTGGAGAAACGGCACCTCTTATGCTTACTACATTAGGAAGTACTGCCATAAACCTCAACATTGCTAAACCAACCAGCGCTGTTCCATTGCAAATTTGGGAATTTTACAATAATCCCAATATGATTGACCTTGTCTGGTCATCATCTCTTTTTCTATTAGGCTTTGTTTTAACCTTAAATATCATTGCAAAACGGATCTCAAATCAGTTTAATTGAGATTCGTTAAAACAAAATAGCAATCATGAACGAGAACATTTTACAAATTCAACATCCTGTTTTATCCATAAGCAATCTTATGATCGCCTATGGCAAAGATAAATCAGCAGTAAGAGAAGTAACAGCCGACGTGAAAAGAAACGCGATTACAGCTATTATGGGTCCATCGGGATGCGGCAAAAGCACCTTACTACGGGCCATCAACCGGATGCATGAATTGTATCCGAATATCCAAACTACCGGTGACATAATGCTAAACGGTGAGAGTATTTATAAAATGTCGACCACACGGCTCCGAAGAAAGATCGGGATGGTTTTTCAACGGCCTAATCCTTTTCCGACGATGAGCATTTATGAAAATGTAATTGCAGGATACGATCTCAATGGCAGTAAATTGAAAAAGGGGGAAAAAGATGCTATCGTTGAAAGTTCTCTTCACGATGTGGGTCTGTTCGAAGAGGTAAAGGATTCGCTCAATAAAAAAGGAAATTTTCTTTCAGGAGGTCAGCAGCAACGACTGTGTATCGCCCGGGCATTAGCCTTTAAACCAGAGGTAATTCTCATGGACGAGCCAACTTCAGCGCTCGACCCGCTCTCAACCGCAAAAATTGAGGACCTGCTGGTCGAATTAAAGAAACAATATACCATTGTGCTGGTTACTCACAATATGTCGCAGGCTGCCCGAATTTCAGATAATGCGATGTTTATGTACCTTGGGGAACTGGTGGAATATGACAAAACAAAGAAAATGTTTACAAATCCGGCTGATTCACGCACCGAGGGTTATCTCACCGGTAAATTTGGCTGATCCGTAATTCTAATTTATTAATATTTAAAATAAATTCCTTAACCTTAAAATTAGACACAGATGAATATTAAAAAAGAGAGTGCTATCCATAACATTTTTGGCCATTTTGAGGATTATGCTAACCTGATCTTAAGCCAGTTATCCATTCTTGAGAAGGTTATTAGCTCAGGATCGCTGGTTATTCCTGAAGAGATTTTGAAGGAATTAAATATCAATGAAGATAAGTCTGACAAATTTGAAGTTAAACTAAGTGAAAAGATTGTTGATACGATCGTTTTACAAAAGCCGGTTGCTTCAGATCTTAGAAAACTGATGGCTTGTTATCAGATCGTGATAAATCTGGAGAGAATTGGTGACCTGGTGATTGATATTGTGAAATTTATTCCCCGGATCAAAGAACCGGAAACCTACAACCGGATGTCGGAAGTGATCTATAACATGTTGCTGGTAAGTGTTAATATGGTACAGAAATCATTGCTCTCCTTTATCAACAGTGATAAGGAGTTTGCCATCTGGACAATCAGGAATGATGAAGTAGTGGATGATATGAACCACAAGCTTATCCGAAAGGCAATTGCGAAAAGCAGGATGTCTGATGAAACTCAGCAGCTGATGTTTAGTTTTATCCATATCAATAGTATAATTTCGAGCATTGAACGGATAGCGGATCATGCGACCAATGTGGCGGAGGCTTCAATCTACGCAATGGAGGGGACAGATATTCGCCACCACAATCTTGAAAATGAAACAAACGAAAAATAATGAATGAAGATTCACATATACTTGTAGTTGAGGACGAGGAGGATCTGAACGAGATTTTACAGTTCAATCTTGAAAGCGAAGGCTATTTGGTCGATACTGCATTCTCTGCCGAGGGGGCTTTGAAAAAGGATCTTTCAATTTATCATTTAATTCTTCTCGATGTAATGATGGGAAAGATATCCGGATATAGTCTGGCCCAAAAAATTCGGAAAGAGTTGCATCTTGAAGTCCCGATCATCTTTCTTACTGCAAGGGATACCGAAAACGATTTATTGACCGGATTTAATCTTGGGGCTGATGACTATATAACCAAACCATTCTCAATAAGAGAGCTTCAGGCGCGGGTTAAGGTAGTCTTAAAAAGATATAAAATGGTTCCTGTGGATGAGACCACTAACTTACTTGCAATTGGTGAAATCATTCTTGATAAGGAAATCAAAAGGCTACTTATTGGCGATAGAAAGATTGAACTTACCCGTAAGGAATATGAAATGATTTTATTATTGGCCAAATCTCCAGGAAAAATTTTTTCACGTGAAGAGATCCTTCGACGAATCTGGGAGAGTGATGTCATTGTAACAGATCGGACAATTGATGTAAATATAACCCGTTTACGTAAAAAAATGGAAGAATATGGCAATTACATCCGAAACAAACCTGGTTTCGGCTATTATTTTGATATTTAAACCTTAAATCATACAATTATGTTTTTTAACCGACATACCATCAAATGGAAATTGTTCATTTATTACTTCCTGTTATTTGCTGTATTCACCTTTTCTGTAATCCTGTTTCAAAACAGGCGAGAACATCACTACAAAATCGCTGAACTCGAAACCAAATTAAATGAATACACCGATCTGACAAACAGATATATCGAAAATTACAAGGTTTCTCAGGAAAAGGATTATACAAAACTGGATAGTCTGAAAAAAATTATCCCTGCTGAACTGGCTCGTATTACCGTTATCAATTATGATGGTAAGGTATTGTATGACAATACAGTTCCTGACTTTGTCCATTTGACCAGTCATAAAGAACGGCCAGAATTTCGAAAGGCGCTATACAGTGAGTTCGGGGAGAACATTCGTCATTCGGATACCACAAATGAGGACTACATTTATTATGCAAAGTCCTATAAAAATTACGTTGTCAGGGCGGCAGTAATTTATAACACAGAAGTTAAAGCTTTTCTAAAAACAGAACGGATCTTTATCTATTTCTTCGTTGTATTATTTCTAATTTTTGGTTTCTTGCTGCGCTATATTGCCAATCATATTGGGGACTCTATTTCTAAACTGAAGGATTTTGCAGTTAAGATCAGAAAAAATGAAGCCGTTGATGTAGATGGTTCGACACACTTCTCGAATGACGAACTTGGCTTTATTAGCCGGGAAATAATTCAATTGTATCAACAGTTGAGAAAAACCAAGACTGAACTTTTGCTCGAAAAAGAAAAGCTCATCAGCCATCTTTTTGTTTTAAAGGAGGGAATTGCATTCTTTTCATCCGGCAAAAAAGCAATATTAAATAACAGCCATTTTATTTTTTATATCAACATCATCGCTGAAGAAACCACAATATCTGTCGAAAAGATCTTTCAGTCTGACGAATTTAAGGAAATAAACACATTCATAGATCGGACTATTGCTGATCAAAGCACACTACACCCCCAGGAACTTCCTAAAATGGACTATTTGGTTCAAAAAGATGGATATAGCTTTAATATTCAATGTATTATATTTCCAGACAAAAGCTTTGAAATTCTCATTTCAGACCAAACACAGCTCATGCGCAGAAGTATTATGAAACAGCAAATCACCTCCAATATTTCGCATGAACTAAAAACACCGATTTCGTCTGTTAAAGGATATTTGGAAACAGTTTTAAATAATCCTGATCTGGAACAAAGCAAGCAGCAGTATTTTATTGAAAAAGCGTATAATCAAACTGAAAGGCTTACTCAATTGGTGAATGACATTTCTCTCCTGAACAAGATTGAAGAGTATTCTGAACTGTATGTCCGGGAAAAAGTACAAGTTAGAAAAGTAATTAATGAGTCTATTGAGAGCTTTAGTGATCTGATCAAACAGAAGGGGATTCAGGTTGAATGTTTAATTGACAATGAATTAGAAATTAATGCAAATCACTCCCTGATCTTCTCAGTCTTTCGTAATCTTATGGAAAACTCTGTCAATTATGGAGGCGACAATATCACTATTTCGATTACTAAATACCATGAAGACAATACATTCCTCTATTTTTCATTTTCCGACAACGGTGCCGGAGTTGATGAAGAGCACTTGTCCCGACTTTTCGAAAGGTTTTACAGGGTGGATTCAGGTCGTTCACGCAAGGAAGGTGGAACCGGTTTAGGTTTGGCCATTGTTAAAAATGCCATTCTCAGTTTCAAGGGGGAAATCTCTGCCCGTAAAAGAAAAGACGGTGGTCTTGAGTTTTTGTTTTCGCTACCTAAATAATAAATATGGTGTGCAAAAGGGGAACAAGCATATTGGGATTTATACCAATAATCAACAGATATAAGAGCATATCTATCGATCTCAATCGTCAATAAGATATTGATTCTTTAAAAATCTTATTCAACTCTGTGTTTTAAACCAGGGATGAAGTTTTGAATTGTTCCCCCAAAGGCATCTAAAAGTTGTAAGAGACTTAATCCGAATAGAGAAATAATAGGTCATCTTTTATTTCTGGGAATTGTTTTCAATCAATGGCCATTTTATTTGGATTTAATCCATATTTATTTTCGCCCTTAATTCCCTCCCCGCATAAAAGAATTAAGAGCCAAATTATTCCAATAATCGGAATTAAAATGATCAGTAAGAACCAACCACTTTTCCCGACATCATGGAGTCTTCTGATTACAACTGCCAATACCGGAATAATAACTACGAGAATATAGAGATAATTGAATAACCCGTATGGAAGACCGGCTGCTGTTGTACCTGTAAGGTTATCAATTGCGATTGCCAAAGTAACGAAAATCAGGTTGTAAATTATAAACATGTAAAACTCTTTTTTACAGGCTCTTCCATTAAATTCATCATACTTCTTTAGAACACATAAATACCATTCCATATTCTTTGATTTTAGCCGTTTATTTTCCCCAATTGCATTGATAAAGAGAGCTCAACTCCTACTAGTTCATAATAATAAATTCCGGAGGAATGTAAAATGAATTGGAAATTTGGAAATAAATGTTTTTATCAGATAATTCATTTCCCGGTTTAATTCTCTCTAAATTGATTATTGGTGAATCATAAATTAAGAGATTTAGGTCTTGGTTGTATCTGGTACCTTCTAATCGAAAACCGTATTTGTTTAAAATATGGATCATTGATGGTTTTCTTGTAGTGGCATAGATTGAGTTCTTCCAGATTAATTGAAAGAAAATTCCAAGTAAGTCCTGACAATGTCCTTGATTCTCATAATCAGGATGGGTAACTATATATCCCAATTCTTTCATATGATCACCCGGTAACTTTAGATTAGCCAAATTAAAAACCTTTTCTCTGTATTCAGGGTAGGGGTTCTTAAGTGTTGCAGTGCAAATTACAATTTCATCCTTAAGTTTATATGCAATAAGATCTGCCAGAAATATTAAGTTTCTAATATCATTGGCATTGCCTCTAATTTGTCCGCCCTGTAGAATTAGAATGAGGATTTGTGAAAGATATACCTCCTTTATTTCTTTAGGTTTACATATCCAGATTTCCATCTTATTTTAAATTTTAACCCTAAAATAAGAGATCATAATTACATAGAGATTGCAAATAGGAGACAATTCGATTAAAAGATGAGAGGTGGCCTAACTCTATGAAACACGAAGAATCTTGGCTCTGGTTGGTTAAATATTGCTCAAAATATATCCTAATCCTGAGCCTCCTAAAACCACCAGGGCACTGTTAATTTTTTTGAAACCAAAAGTAAAAGTGAGACTTATAACGGCAATCAGAATAGTTCTCCAATCCGATATAGTTTCTTCCCCCAATCGGAAACAAATTACCGCGATAATTGCCACTGAGGCCACATTTACGGCATCTAAAAATGCGGAGAAGGCTTTTGAATTCCTCATCATTCGAACAAGCGGATTTAGTAGAGCAACAAATAAAAACGAGGGGAGGAATATGCCAATTGTTGCGATTAAAGCACCCGTAAAATAATTAATCTGATATCCGATAAAGGTCACTGATGAAAAGACCGGGCCTGGGGTAAATTGTCCTACAGCGATGGCATCAATCAATTGTTGTTTCGAAAGAAGCCCTTTCGAGACAAGTTCTGTATCAAGAAACGCGAAAAGTACGTAACCGCTGCCATATAGAATTGCCCCAATCTTCAGGAAGGTTAAAAATATACCCAGATCACTTAAATTGAAAAATCGATTTCCTGAGAATTGCAAAATTGCCAATGGGAAAGCACTGTTTATGGTATTCACTCTTCGAAGTCTAATAAACGATAAACTGAGAGCAACAAGTCCGGCACCAAACATGACATAAATCTCATTAACGCCATAAAGGCAAAGCAAGAAGGATAATATGCCAATTAAACCTAATTCAACAGTCTTTAATGACTTTTTAGCCAACGGGTAAACCGCTGAAAGAATAATTGCGATAATAGCAGGGCTTATCCCATAAATGAATGGCTGAACAATTGGTAAATGTCCGTATTCTTTATATAGCACAGCAAAGATTCCGGTAATCATGACCGCCGGGACAATAAAGCTTAACCCTGCCACGATTAATCCTTTCCAACCTGCACGTTCATGACCAATATGGATTGCCATCTCTGTACTGTTAGGACCAGGAATAAGATTTGTGGCACCAATCAGGTCAAGAAAATGCTGTTCATCAATCCATTGACGTTTTTTTACAACTTCCTCTTTCATGATGGCTATATGGGCTGCAGGACCTCCAAATGAAATCGTCCCAAGTTTCAGAAACAAGAGAGCCACTTCCTTTAAGTGCAGATTATCAGACTTTGGATTTGGCTCCATTTTGTTTTTTTGGAAGATTAGTAATCAATTCCTATTCATTTAAGAACTGAATAAAGTTTTAGTTTCAAACTCTAATATTATTGAACAATTGATAATCAGCCAGTTTCTGAAACATCCATTATTTAGCAAGCGCAACATATAAGGATTTTATGGACTAAACAGATAATGAGAAATTTTCATTCAGATAGTGAAAATCATACCACTAAGGTTAAATTTCCATCTCCGGACAAAACATTAGATCTCTTCATCGTCATCGACCTCAAATTTTTTTTCTGTGTTAAACTTATCGTTAAAAAACTGGATCGTTTCTTTTTTATCCTTAAGATTTTGTAAGATAAGATAAATGACTAGAATAAGCGCACAAACAGCGAAAATGCTAAAAACCAACCAATTTATTTCCATTGCTTTTAATTTTTAATAAAGTTTATGAGAGCATTATCTTTCAAACAACAAAACTTAATTAAAATCATTAGGAATATGTAATTTACCCGATATTTAGAAGCTTAAGAATCCAATAAATAAGTGCGGCAAGTGCCATTGAAACTGGAATCGTTAGTATCCAGGCATAAAGTAAATTCACGGTTACGCCCCATCGTACTGCTGAGACCCTTTTTGTTAAACCAACCCCCATAATGGCACCTGTTATCGTATGAGTAGTACTCACCGGTATGCCAAATGCTTCCGTTCCAAACAGTAATATGGCTCCTGCACCCTCGGCTGCGACACCTTCAAAAGGGGAAAGTTTAGTGATTTTTGACCCCATTGTTTTAACAATTTTCCATCCCCCAATCAGAGTTCCTGCTGAAATTGCAGTATAACAACCATAGACAATCCATAAAGGAATGGCATGTATCTTACCATCCACAAAGGTGATTTGAGCCCAGTGTGGAATTGAAGCAGGATTGGTTGTTTTAAAATAGACCAATAAGGTGGCGGAGATTATTCCCATAACTTTTTGGGCATCATTTCCGCCATGTCCAAGACTAAATAATGCAGAAGAAAATAACTGTCCAATTTTAAACCACCGCTTTAATCTGAAAGGATTGAAACTTTTGAAAATCCAAAGAAGAGCTATGGATATAAAATAAGATAGCAGCATTCCAATGAATGGGGCTAAGAAGATAAAGGAAGCAATTTTGATAATCTTGTCAGAATGAACTACGCCCCACCCTGCATATGCAATTGCAGCACCCGCAAATCCTCCTACCAAAGTATGGGATGAACTGGAGGGAATTCCGAGATACCATGTTATCAGGTTCCAAATGATGGCTGCGATTACACCGGCTAAAATAACCTGAAGATTAATTGCGCCAGTATCCACAACCTTTGCAATCGTGTCTACTATATGAAGTTCAAATATTGCATATGCCGCAAAGTTGAAAAATGCAGCCCAGATAACTGCTTGAAAAGGAGTCAGGACCTTTGTTGACACTACTGTAGCAATTGAATTCGCTGCATCATGAAAACCATTTATAAAATCGAAGATAAAAGCCAACACAATAATGGCAATCAAAAGTGTAAAGTTCATAATTCCCGAATAGTTGAATTCAAAATTAAGATTGTAGTATTACATAACAGTTACATTATTGTTACAATTCTATTGCAGTTATATCATCAATGGACGATACCGAGAATTATTATCAAGACTGGTTTTGCTCCATTATCCACACATTCTTAGCACAGCGATTTTGAATGTAAAATTGCCGCTGCATTATAATCGAATCCATAATAGAAAAAGTCCATCTGCCTTTGATCCGACATATTGCTATGGTTATCAACATGTTAATAATTTGGTAGTCCGGACCTGCATTTCAATGGGCTTTACCCGGAATGTCAAATTCTTTTTTTAGTATCATAAATAGCATTGTCTTCCAGCCTTTTTACATACCATATCGAACTATTAGAGAATGTTTCTGTTGGGCATAATCAACATCCCTTTTGTCAAAAATGATAATCGAACCTGACGCAAGGATGAAAACCTCATTGTGAAGCAGGTGATCATGGCTGGCCGCTTCGCTATCCCAAATAAGACAGAATACATTTTCCCTCGGTTTAATGACCATATGGGCTTTTACTTCACCATACATGCTGATTTCTTTGGGATTGCGTCCAACAACTTTCAAAATACCCCTGGATAGCGAAATCGTCGTTGAATCGATAATGTAAAGCCTCTTTGGGTGCGCGTCGGGCATACGGCTGTCCGTTAAATCGAATACATGATTGCTGTTAATGAATATATCTATATACCGTTCATTGTTAGGCAATTGGATAATTATTATAATTTTAGTTTTGTCATAAAACTTTATTGACTGATTAAATATAGGCAGTTCGCTAAATTTCGTATTTTTACCCATGGTTACAATTGTTCCTTCATAACTCCAAACGTAACCCCACCAGGTTAATCTTCGAAGGTTAACATTGTTCTATATTTTTATCAGACAAAAATGGTTAAAATACTGACTTAGAATGAAAAACATTATTTTATTGGCGTTACTGATAGTTTGCCCGGCAACACTGTTATATGCTCAGATCGATAAAAATTTAAAAGAGGACATTCGCAAAACCGGCTTTGTTCATCGCCCTTTGGTTCTGAATTACAGCAAGTCTTTCGAATCATTTGGGCTGACCAAAAAAGTATTGCACTCCGCAATGATTTGTGACATGGAAAATCTTGAGGGCTGGTCCCATAAAGGTATCGGAAGCATGTCGCTTACCAGTGATAGAAAAATATCAGGAAAATTTAGCATGCATCTTGCTGCCCCCACAACAGTTTCTCAAATTTTAGGCTGGGGATTGGGGATGGGTACTTCTATGGCCAGTTTCGATGTGGGCGGGGCAAACTGGGAAAATTACAATCGGATTAAAGTGTTCATCTACCCTGATTGCGAAGGCGCCCGCAGTATCTATCTAAATTTGTACGTGGAGAATGAGGGTAAGATCAAAGTACCGGATAAATATGGACGCGAGGGTTTTCATGAAATAAATTTGATAAACAGGCAGTGGAACGAATGTTTTGTTGAGATGTCGGAACTCGCCCGAGATAAGGTTAGCAAGCTGTCGTTTGCCATCGAGGTCTTCGGGAAAGAACGCACCATGGGCGATTCGTTGAAATTTGATATTGATGCCGTAGCTCTCGAAAAGGTGGAAGATCCTGAGGTGGTAAGTGGCTGGATGCCGGCAGCAAACCGGATTATTTACTCCACGACAGGTTACGGATCGGGAAGTGAAAAATCGGCTATTACAACGGTAAAAACCCACGATGGTCGTTTTCAGCTGGTGGACAATGTAACATCCGCAGTAGTTTACGAAGGGAAAGTGAATAATGTGAACACAAAGATCGGAAATTTTGAGACCCTCGAATTCAGCGAATTTAAAAAAGAGGGACAATATTATCTGCGTGTTGGAAATATTGTCACTAAACCATTCTATATCAATCCAGATATCTGGCAAGACTCTGCCTGGCGGATGCTGAATTTTGTGTTTTGCGAACGTTGCGGATATCCGGTTCCGGGAAAACACGGGGTTTGCCACACCGACCTGAATGGAATCCACAATGGAAAACTGTTTGCCCTGAACGGGGGATGGCACGATGCCGCCGATATGTCGCAACAGGTATTGCAGTCGGGCGAACTGACTGTTTCACTATTGGAAATGGCAAAAAATGCCAAAGAAAAAAATAATGTCGAATTACATCAACGATTAATGGAAGAAGCCGAATGGGGTATCGATTTCATCCTTAAAACACGGTTTGGTGATGGATTCCGGGCACAAACCTGGGGCACCAATTTGTGGACCGATGGTTATATCGGTACTTTGGACGATTCTACCAGACGTCGGAGAGTGCGTGTTCATGACAGGGCTTTCGAAAATTTCCTTTTTGCAGGTATCGAGGCCTATGCTTCCATGGCGATTGAAAATGATCCCATGCTTAAAGAACATTTATTCAAGGTAGCCAAGGAAGACTACGCATTTGCCCGCAGGCGTTTCGATAAGCTGGGATTTGGTGAACTCTCCGGCGGCGGTGGCGGCGATCATGCGGCAATGGCTTCCAACAGTCAGGTGATGGCCAATATTTCTTACAGCGCAAGTATACTTTATCGTTTAACAGGCGATCCTTATTATGCTGATGAGGCAGCCAAAGCCATCCGGTACACTCTCGATTGCCAGCGTACCGAGCCAATTCATGATAAGGACAAGCTGCATGGTTTCTTTTACCGCGATCTGAATAAAAAGTCGATTGTACATTTCACCCACCAGTCGCGCGACCAGGTGTACATGCAGGCTCTGACAGCACTTTGTGAAACGCAGCCCAGCCATCCGGATTACAACCGATGGAAGGGATCAATTTTCATGTATGGCGATTACCTGAAAACCATTATGAAATTTGTTCAGCCATATGGAATGGTTCCCAGTGGCATTTATAACATCAATGAGATCAAAGATTCCGTAAATTTTTATAAGATACAGGTTGGTATTTCCGGCGGGGGCGCAAAAGATTTTAAGGCGCAGCTGGATAACGGCGAGCGGTTGGATAATGAGCACTATCTGCGGGTATTCCCGGTGTGGTATTCTTTCAGAGGAAATGCCGCGGTGCACCTGTCCACTGGAAAAGCAGCCGCCCTTTGCGGTAAATTTCTTCATGACAAGGAGTTGCAGAACATTGCCGAGCAACAATTATTCTGGATTGCGGGGAAAAATCCATTCGGCCAATCGCTCATTTGGGGTGAAGGGTCTAATTACCCCCAGCTTTATACCGCTTTGCCGGGCGAAACTGTTGGCGCCATCCCTGTTGGAATGGAATCGAAATTCAATGAAGATACGCCTTATTGGCCCCAGTTTAATACGGCTACGTACAAGGAAGTGTGGACCTCTTCAGCGTCGAAATGGCTTTCTCTGATTGCAGAGTTCTGAAAAACAAAAGGGAATTAATTAGAAAGCGAGAATGAATATGCGCTATCGCAGATTCGGCATAACAAATGAAATGGTTTCCATTCTTGGTTTCGGATGCATGCGGCTTCCTCTTTTGCCAGGCGGTGATCCGTCTAAAATTGATGAGGAGTTGTCAATGAAACTTATCCGGTATGCCATTGATGAAGGGGTAAACTACATTGATACAGCCTATCCTTATCATGGTAAAGGGATGAGTTCGGCAGGACAAAGCGAGCCTTTTGTCGGCAAGGTTCTAAGAAATGGTTATCGGGAAAAAGTAAAAATCGCCACCAAACTTCCAAGTTGGCTCATTAAAACCCGGACAGATATGGATAAGTTCCTAAATGATCAATTGGAACGTCTGCAAACTAAAACGATCGATTTTTACCTTGTGCATGCGTTAAATAGTACATCCTGGAAAAATGTCAAAAAAGCCGGTATCGTTGAGTTTTTGGATCAGGCAATTCAGGATGGCCGGATTAAGCATGCCGGTTTTTCTTACCACGATATCCCTGAGAATTTTAACGATATCGCCGATGGATATGATTGGTCATTCTGTCAGATACAATACAATTATTTGGATGAGGAATTTCAGGCGGGAAGAAAGGGACTGGAATATGCCGCAAATAAAGGATTGGGTTTAATCATCATGGAACCTCTCAGAGGGGGTAATCTTGCGATAAATCTTCCGGAGGCAGTTCAAAATGTCTTTAATAAGGCAAATCCCCAAAGGACTCCTGCCGAATGGGCCCTGAGATGGGTCTGGGATCATCCGGAGGTATCTTTACTGTTAAGCGGGATGAATACCATGGAACAGGTGGTGGAGAATATAAAAATAGCTCAGACTGCTGCAGAAAAATCTTTTACCCTCCAGGAGAGCCTTGTCATTGAAGAGGTTAAGAATATTTACAGGCAACGAATAAAAGTGGATTGCACCGCATGCAGCTATTGCATGCCCTGCCCGTCGGGAGTCAATATTCCCGGTTGTTTTACTTTTTATAACAACTATCATGTATTTGGCAAGGAAGAAATGTATCATCGCTTGTTACAGCCCGATCAAAGGGCTTCAAGCTGCATCGAATGCGGCCAGTGCGAAACCCAGTGCCCCCAGTCCATTGCAATTATCGAGGAGCTGAAAAATGTAACGGCTATTTTTGAACCTGCCTGAGAACTTTAATTATATGCTTCGGATTCTCTGAATATCTTCTACCGAAAATGCAATTATAACAATAAAAACACTTGAATCTGATATTGACCATCAATTATAAACAATCAATCCGACCACCTGAGCGGATGATTAATCGACGAATCAATTCGTACATAATCAGAGGTATAAGCATGCTCCTCATCAGGATAAATTTTCACATAAAAAAATTAGCCGTTTCTTATAATGTGATATCATGTTGTTCAGATAACCTTTTTTAGACATTAATGTAATACCGAAGCATTGGCAATTTTGCTGACAAAAACTATAAATTCAGGAACCCCGAACACTTTCAAAATTTCAGATAATCCTTATGGCTATAGCGGCTGGAGCCTCGGTGGCCAATATTTATTACAATCAGCCCATACTGAAGGATATTTCCTCAACATTTAATGTAACCGAAAGCAAAGCAGGAACGATATCCCTGCTTTCGCAAATAGGTTATGGGATTGGATTATTTTTTATTATTCCGCTAGGCGATAAAATAAACAAAAAAAACTTAATTCTAGGCTTGTCTTCGATGCTATTTGTCACGCTGGCACTTATGACTTTGACTACTAATATCTATCAGGTTTGGATTTTAAGTCTTCTAATTGGACTTCTTTCTGTCTCGGTTCAGGTTATTTTACCAATGGCCGCCAGTTTAGATTCTGTTAAAAGAGGTAAAACAGTGGGAACTATATTTACCGGTGTACTCATTGGTATCCTGGCTGCCAGAGTATTAAGTGGTTTTATAGCTCAGTGGCTGAACTGGCGCTTTATTTATGCGTTTTCAGCTGTACTAATATTGGCTATTACCTTATTGCTTAAAGCGAGTCTTCCCAATGTAAAGAATGAATTCAACGGACATTATTTTATGTTGTTACGATCTGTATTACTCCAAATAAAACGATTCTCACTTTTAAGAGAAGCATCGCTTACAGGAGCTCTGCTGTTTGGTGTGTTTTGTTCATTCTGGACTACGTTGACCTTTCATCTCAGCGGGCCCCCTTTTTATTTCCATTCGCATATTATCGGATTATTTGGATTAGTGGCTATTGCAGGAGCATTAATGGCACCTTATATTGGCAAATTAGCCGATAAAGGGAACTCCAAACGGTCATTACTTTTGGCAGTATGGATGATTATTTTCAGTTTGGCATTGATGAAATTCATGCCAAATTCGGTTCTAATTTTAGTTATCGCTGTGATCATTCTTGATATTGGTGTTCAGGCCATGCAAGTAACCAATGTAGCCATGATTTATACCTTAGATCAAACCTCTCACAGTAGGATCAATACTGTTTATATGACCTCCTACTTTTCCGGTGGTGCATTGGGAACATTTGTAGGTTTGCAATGTTGGAAATACGGAGGTTGGGATTTGGTTGTATGGCAAATGTTATTGTGGTCCTTCCTGGCTTTGTGCATCATGCTTACAAGTAGAAAATAGGAGAATAAATATAACTTTATCACGGTTTTATGTGAATCTTTGAAGTCAATTTGCTGGTGTCTGACAATCCGATTATCGCGTAGTTATTAAGGATAAAAAAAGCAGTAATTAAATCTTAAGAAATATTTTTTTACGATACATTATGTTTACCACAAAAAAACAGGAACTCACAACTATGATCGCCCAGACCAGTGAAACCAACCTGTAATCCATCGCTGAATCAAGAAGGCTGTCACACACAAATTCTTGCACACCTGTAAATCCATAGATTGTACCAAAAATATCCCCCATTGCGTAAACTGCAATTGCATTGGTGCCAAAAATGACACAAATGTGGCTAAAGAGATTGTTTTTAAATCCATTGATATCTATAAGCCAAAGCGATATACCCATAAAAATCAATGCCCAACCAGCGGTATACAGAACAAAGGAACTTGTCCAGAGCTTTTTGTTGATGGGGAATTGCCAGTCCCATAATCCCCCAAGGAGCACAAAAACAATTCCTGTAATAATTAATATTATAACTGTTTGCTCGGTAATTTTTTTTCTAATTATAATTTGTCCGGTTAAAAGGCCCGCCAACCCAGTAGCGACAGAGGAAAAAGTGCTATATGGCCCCTCTGTGTTCCACCCATGACGACCGAGAATTTTTAGCGGGATAAACAACCTGTCGAACCATGCCGTGAAATTTAAACCAGGCTCCAATGTACCTATCGGATGCCCGTCAAAGGGAATGAAGTTAAGTGTAATCCAATAAACGACAAGAATTCCCATGAAACAAGAAAGGTGAATTTTCCAATCGCTGTAAATAAAAAGGATGCCACAAATCATGTAAACAATTGAAATCCGTTGTAATACTCCAAAAACGTCAACTTTATGAAAATTAAATTCTGACAGATAAAACAATGACATACCTATTGCATAGAGTTTGAAGGCTCGCCATAGATTTTTTTTCACCATCTCTTTTTTGGGCTTTTGAGCCTCCAATTGCCGGGTATAAGAAAGAGCAATTGAGACACCTGCAATAAAAATAAAAAATGGAAATATAAAATCTGCTGGAGTTATTCCATTCCATTGGGAATGAATTAAGGGGGGAAATGCTATATTATCCAGACCTGGAAAATTGACAAGGAGCATTGCTGCTATGGTTAATCCTCTGAATACGTCGATTGATACTATTCGATTGGATGCGATCATGAATATTATTTATAAGTCAGAATAAATGCTACAATGATACAAAGAATTGGCTTTTTAAAGGCAAACCCAGAATCACAGTTAATCCAAATTGCAGACTAAAATATCGATAACTGGCTGGCAGAAAAATGGCTTGCAAATTCCACAGGGAAAACATAGTGTGAAAAGTTAGTTATCGTTGATCTATTGCCTTTAAAACCGGTTAATTGGGCCTGTTCTTCCAAAAGAGAATCAGGAGTGATATAAAAATCGGGGTAGCACTATGAAACTCCCCCGATTAAGTGAAATTATATAAAAAAAAAGATACTTCTATTTTTATACGGACTATTGCAATAGCCACATTTTAGAGACCTGATCATCTACTGCCGAAGCTAATGTTGCAGCACCTTTATGATAAGCAGCAACATTCTCGCTAATTTCATTTCCCGGATACTTATACTTCGGATCTATCGACATAGAGGTTATACAGGATGGCGAATGCTTCCTGGTCGCCCGTCTTAAACCGGGACCACACGCTTGCGAGGGCATCATTATTTAAAACTCATCTCATTCTTCTAGTCAGGCTAAATATTACAGGTTAGATTTTCAAAATAAGATCAACTTAATGGACAAATTCGTGGCCCATTTTCCGTTTTACTACTTGATGGCAATTGGTACAGGCCACAAAATGGATATTATTCGGGCTTTTTGAATCAGCATAACTGGTATTCATTTTTGTCACATCTGTTTTACAGTTTGAAATAGCAGGATGGCATGATGTACAACTATTCCGGGCATTGTTGCTGTGAGGCAGGTGGCAGGCGGTGCAACTTAATCCTTCATGCACACCGCGGGGGGTTTTGTCGTCTCCTGTTCCTGCCTGATGCTGCGCATTCGGAGCATGACACTGAACACAATTTCGCATGATAAGATCGTCAGAAACTTTAACTTTTCGTTCGCCTTCCCATAAATTTAACCCGGGTAATTCTTTGACCGGGTAATCCGATTTATCATGCCTGTCATAAATATAAACGATCGAAGCAGCACCTTCCCTCTGATAAAAGGTTGCTTTCGGATTGGAGTAATCGGGTCTGTTTTGGGGCATTCCATCCTGATGAATCTGATGGCAAGCCATACATGGAATGGCCGGCATGGTCGCCATCTTTGCATCTTTCAGTTTCCATGGCCCTTTGATATTGAGTGGTTCGACCAGATCGCCTACACTTCCCTTAAAAAACATCCCATGACAGCGGAGGCAGTCGAAATTGATTTGTTCGGTTGAATTATGCTTTGCGTTTAAAAAGATATGTTGATAATCAACAGAATGACCTCCGGAAGTCCACATGGCATACTCTGATGAGTGGCAGCGCCTGCAATTGTCGATTACCTCCAGCAACTGTTTCTCACTCATTTTTACATTTTCCGACTGCCTGCCATTGATGTGGTTAACCACCATCATCCCCTTCTCTTTCATGCTGTGCAACCCGTTACTCAAGGCCGTTCCATGGCACTCCATGCAATTTAAATTACGGTGCACCGATTTTACCTGTGAGTTTACATAACGCCCTATTTCATGGCACGATGCACAGGTGTTCCCAGGTGATGCCGTGTTCCACCAGGTATAAAATAAACCAAATAAGACTGTGCCGATTATAAGTATTGAGGTAACAGATAAAAGTGCAATTCTGGATATTCTGTTCATAATCATTGTTGGGGGTTTACTTGAATCGGTTTCCCTTTAACCATTCGCCGGCGATATATCCTCCCACGCGGAAACCTAAGGCCATGATTGTCAGCACCGGATTAAAACCTCCATTGTTGACATTCAGACTTCCATCAGCGACAAAGAGATTTGGCACGTCGTGAATTCTGCCATATTTATCCGTCACAGAAGTCCGGGGATCATTACCCATGCGGCAAGTCCCAGCTTGATGCTGACCTCCGCTTAACCCTTTTCCCCCGCCTACAGATTGCCAGGTCAGAAAAGCCCCTGCCTCTTTCAGCCACAATTCGGCCTTTTCAGACATGAACCGGCAACCTTCGACGTCTTTTTCGTGACGTGAACCAGATAACCGGACTACCGGGATTCCCCAGAAATCTTTTACGACCGGGTCAACCGCAACACTGGAGTCAAATTTTGGGATCTCCTGGTAAGGTCCGACTGCCTGGGCGACTCTCTTGAAATTAAGCCGCTGAAATGCTTTATGCTCCCTGCCCCACCGGGCGGCCCCCGGAGGACGGACACCCGTAAACAGGTACGGCATCCTGATAAATTCATTACAAAGCACTCCGCCTCCCATGATTCCCGGATTATGGTGATTGAAATCGCTGATAGCCACCGAAGCGCCCGGACCAAGATCGTCATAGATCTCTTCATCAAATATCCCGTATGCCCCTGTGTAGGCATGTCCCTGAAGGTTATGTCCCACCCAGCCATTTTCATTTCCGATCCCTTTGGGGAAGAATTTCGATTTGGAATTCAGGAGCAGCCTTGCCGTTTCGGTTGCTGAAGCTGAGATTACGACAAGATCGGCAGTTTGTGTTTTTTTGTTGTTTTTTTCATCGAAATAGGTAACGCCGATGATTTTACCATGATCGTCTACCCCTATTTCGCTGACCACCGAATTGATTCGCAACTCACAATTGCCACTTTCGATTGCAACTGGAATCACGGTATTGTGAGTTCCGCATTTGGCATTTACAGGACAGGCAAAACCGCAGCAGGTGCGCATACGGAGGCATGCCGGGCGGCCGCGATACGGAACCGAATTACGCAGCATCGGCAAAGGGAAAGGATGGTATCCCAATCTTTTGGCGGCATCGTACAGCAATTTCGCTTCCTTATTGTGTGAAAACGGTGGCATGGGCTGAGGTTTGCGACGCGGTGGTGCAAAAGGATTCTGACTATCATCCCCGGCAACACCGATTTCCCATTCCGCCTTTTCATAGCAAGGCTCGAGCTCCTCGTAAGTGATTGGCCAATCCTCCAGGGTTGAGCCTTCAATGGATCCATAGGTGGTTTTCAGTTTAAAATCCTCTTCCATAAACCGCCACGCCATGGCTCCGTAACTAACGGTTCCCGAACCAACACAGGCTGCCACATTATTATAGCCACCTTCACTTGGCCGCACAATCGTTGTAGTTCCATCACTGTTTTCAATTACCCGTTTATAGTGCAGATCATCAGGTCCATATCCGTTGCCCAGAACAGTCGTCCGTTGTGATCTCAACTCGTCATCATCGCTGTCATCATAGGTAGCCCAGCCACCCCGTTCAAAAAGAACCACCGAGAGCCCGGCCACACTCAACTCTTTGGCAACGATTCCGCCTCCGGCTCCGGCACCTACCACGATGGCATTTACATGTTTATTTCCCATCAGATTTAAGATTGTATCGGTTTTGACCGATGATTACCGGATAATCGAGTTTCATCATTTTATAGCTGACGTTGTTTTTGTTACCGCCATGACGCGGACTTCCGTAGAATCCCTGCATCGAGTGATCGCGGATCAGGCGAAAGAATTGACGATCAAACCCGTTTTCCCATTGGGCCCCTTCCATTTTCCCGGCTTCCATGATTTTAAGGAATTTGGTCTGATCATCAAACGGAAGATCCTCAAACCGCTTTTGAAATCTGGATGCACAGGTTTCCTGAATTGCAAGTAACCCTTTCCGGTAAGTTTCCTGATAATGTGTATAATGACCAGTCAATTGCCGGTCAATAAAGTTGGTAACGCCTGCATCGCGACCGCCTGGCCACTCATCAGCCGGGATGATCTGTTCAACCAAGGCATCGAGTAAATACGATTCCCTGACCGTAATAAATTGCCACGGTGAGAGTGGAGGGTTGACACACCTGCTCAGGAGGCAGATCCCGCCTGCTCCCAATACCGAAAGAGCAATAAAGCGGCGTCGTGTTTGTTTGGTTGGCTTGTCCATCAGAATTAGTATTTTTATTCTTATTGTTTCATATTTTTGGGGCGCTTACTAAAGCATTTGTCTCAATCCTAATGAAATTCAATTATTTACAATGCTACCAGATAGTGGGCTTGTTCGCGCAATTAACACCAATGGTGGCTATCCATAAATTTATTCCGATCCGGCAATTCCCCGGCTATTTGCACCAGCGCCTGAAAAAGCAGTGATTATCAATAAATCAGGATCTTTAGCCCTGCAGCTAAATAAATGGTCAATCAGAAATCCTGGGAAAAGAGGTTTGTTAGCAGCCGATTTGGTTCTCATAATTCAGGTTACCTGTTAGAATACAAAAGTAATTTTATACCAGTAAAATCATCAGACGAATATCCATTTATTATCAATAACTTGAAGATGTTTTGCATTTTTTACCGGTCTGGTCACAGCGGCAATAAAATAAGTTTGGTCCGGTACAATTTAATCTGACCCCTGCCCAAAATACGGATTATGTGAACAAGAGATTCCGGTAAAAAATTTGGTAATTTTATCGGCTGAATTTTGCGGTGAATTAGCCTTGGTACTGAAATCACAAACCGGAAATTCATTTTACTGATGCCTTAAAAACATTAAGGAATCAGCATTAAGGAAGTACAATAATGACCCTATTTAGATACTATGAATCAAATAATTAGAGAACAAATAAAACGGACACTTACAAGCCTGATAATTTTAATACTGTCTTCAGCGCTTGTTGGTCAGAACCGGGAGAATAAAGAAGCTGGTCTGAAGGCACTCGATGATCAATATGGCCTCCTGAATATCAAGCTGGAATCCTCTTTAAGTACGTTTAAAGGTTTAATAAAAGAGGCTGGCGACAAATCGTGTTATAAAATGGCTCAGGCTGAATACATTCTGGGTAAATATAAGTTTGAAGCGATTTACCTCACCTTTTACAAAGACCAGGTTACCACCATGGAACTTGAAACCAGGGGATGGGATAACACCAAAGGGATACTTGGTATCCTTCAGGAGACCTATAGTGCAGGAAATAAAAGGGAGCACTTTGGATATAAATGGAAAGGGCAAAAAGTGTGGATGAACTTTGCCATTAATGAATCGGATGGGAACGGAGTCTTAAGCTTACACAGTGTTCCGTTAATGACCAAAGAAATTGGTGAAAACGAATAGATTAAGCTGAACTTTAACCGGATAGCCGGTTATGGGCGATACAGGATTCTCATACCGCACCAGGATTTATCAAGGTGGTGCCACATCTGCAGTAAGATTCCGGCGAGGTATTGCAACCTATTCTGTCTCACAATGATCACAGGCACAATTTTTACCTCTGGCTTTTTCAAAGGCTTCTTTACCTTCTGAATATGAGAAATATATGAGGCCTGCTGTACCCATTGAATCGGCATAGGCAAACCCTGTCAGTTCGTATAACAGACTCGAGATCAGCAAAACGACGGACATATATACACAAATTTTCGTACAGTTTCCATCGGAAATAATTGGCTCAGAATTCAGTTGTCTGCCAGCCTGCTTCTTGGCGACCATAAGCCAGGTCATTACAAACATAGAAATCAGGGAAATGATGATCCCCCAGAAAGTCGTCTCAGGTTTGTGCCTTTCAATAATATTGGTGATAATTCCGGCCAACAGCCCGACTGACAGCAAGTAGAAAGCAGTCCCGGTTATTTTAAGGGCTTTTATCTCAAACTCATTTTTCGAACTCGCCGGATTTTTTGTAATGCGCAGAATCATCACTGCAATTCCTAATCCTGACATTACTTCAATAAAGCTGTCGACACCAAAACCAAACAAGGTCAGCGTTTCATCATGATAACCCAAAATCACAGACACAAAACCTTCCACCAGGTTGTAAATTATCGTGAACAAACTTAATTGATAAGCTCTTTTGTAAAGTTGAACTTCCTGCTCCATGATATAAAATTAATTGCATCACCGTATAAAAAAAAACAGCGGATTAGTTTAAGTAAACAACAATCCCTGGTGTTTAAAGTTTGGGATAAAATCAACTTTTTCCATAAATCGCGTGGTACAAAAAATATCATGTTAAGTGGGCTCTCCCCCCTAAAAGCAACCAATTCCCAATTCATTGAATATTTTTTGTAGATTCCTGTTGATAGTGCAGGTAACTGCCATTTAGAATATGATTAGCTTAAAATCCCGCTGATTGTAGACAAAAACAGCCCAAACGTCGATATTACTTTCAAAGGTTTTCATACAGATATAAGTTTGGACCAAAATAACAGACGTATATGAAAACATTTAAAACGAGTTTTATAATTGCCTGTCTTCTTTTGCTTTTCTCAGGATACCACGGTAATGCCCAGAACAAAACCTGGACCCTGGAGGATTGCATTACTTATGCATTGAGTAAAAATATCCAGGTACTTAAGGCTGATCTGACAAGCAATCAAAATCAACTCAACGCCAGTCAGGCTAAATCGAACCGCTTACCCGGATTGAATGCCTCAGTTAATGAAAACATGAACTGGTACAAAGGATTTGATTCTGTATCAGGTCATTATGGAAGCGCGAGTGGTTCAAACGCCACAAATTACGGCGTAAATTCTAATGTTACGCTTTACAGTGGCAAAAAAATCAGCACCCAGATTAAGCAGACAGAACTTAATTTTCAGAGTGGTCAGTATTATTCTCAGGCGGTAAGAGAATCGGTTGGGTTGAATATCATTAATGCCTATTTGCAGGTGCTCTACGCTTACGAAAGTGTTAATAATGCTGAGAAGCAAGTCGAATCGACTACCAATCAGCTGGCTTTGGCCAAAGAGCGGATGGATCTTGGAGTTATTGCATCTTCAGATTATTTGCAGATCAAATCTGAGCTGGCAACTGAAAAATTCACCCTGGCAACCGCCCAGAGTCAGCTTTCGACCGACAATGTTACCCTGGAACAGCTCATCGAATTGCCTGTGGATCCTAATTTTAAAATAAGCTCGCCAAATCTCGAAAATTTACTCGTGCAATTTGTCACGCCAAATTCCCAGGAAATTTATAATCTGGCACTGGGAATAAAACCGGAAATCAAGAATATTGAACTGACTAAAGAGAGCACTACCCTGAATCTGAAGATTGCCAAAGCCGACTTTGTCCCGACTATTTCGATGAATGCCGGATTATCGAGTAATTATTCAAGCCTGAATACCGGATCATCGTATAACAGTCAGTTATCCAATACGTTCAGTCCGTCAGTCGGAATTTCGCTCTCGATACCGATCTTTCAGAAAAACCAGGTCAAAACAAATGTCGGACTTGCCACCATTGCTGTTTCCAATGCAGAGCTCGATGTGATTAATGCCAGGAATCTGCTCCGCAAGGAAATTGAACAGGCCTGTACAAATGTTACATCAGCCTGGAGCCAATACACTGCCAGCCTTGATCAGATGCAATCATCGAAGGAGTCCTACGATGTCACCACTGAAAAATTCAGGGTTGGATTGCTTAATTCGGTAGACTTCCTGGTTCAGAAAACCAGTCTAATCACTTCGGAAAGCAAGTTACTTCAGGCAAAATTCAACCTGATTTTCAGTTATAAGGTACTTGATTTCTACAAAGGAGTTCCACTGACCTTGTAAAATCTGAAAACTGAAACAGATAGAAACAGATAGAAATAGATTGTAATAGATTGTAATATCACATAACCATGAAAAATAAACTGTTATACATTGGATCGGCTGTGATCCTGGTTGTTGCCGGCATCTTCGTTTATAAATCGTTTGGAAGTACTGACAAAATCATTTCGTTTGAAACTGCAAAAATTTCGAAAGGGACAATCAGCAATACTGTTACTGCAACAGGAACTCTTGAGGCGGTCAAAACCGTTGAGCTTGGCACCCAGGTTTCAGGGGTAATCACAAAAATCTATGTGGATTATAATTCCGAAGTAAAGAAAGGGCAGTTGCTGGCCCAGATTGACGAAACACCGCTTTTGGCTCAGCTGGCCCAAAGCAAGTCTACAGTTGACCAGTCCGAAGCCGAGGTCAAATACCAAAAAGCCACCTATGAACGCTACAAAGCATTGATAGATAAAAAATTAATTGCGCAATCGGATTATGACCTGGCTGAATACAATTACAACAAAGCGGTGGCAACCCTGCATAATGTTAAATCAATGAACGACAAGGACAAGATTAACCTGTCGTATGCCAAGATTTTCTCTCCCATCGATGGGATTATTTTGAGCCGAGCGGTAGATGAGGGGCAGACCGTAGCTGCCAGTTTTAGCACTCCTACCCTGTTCACCATCGCGAATGACCTAACCCAAATGCGGGTGGAGGCAAAAGTTGACGAAGCCGATATCGGTAAGATCGCCAACGGCCAGCGGGTGGAGTTTACGGTGGATGCCTTTCCTTTGAAAAAATTTTCGGGAATAGTTACCGAAATCAGGCTAAAGCCGGTAACCTCGGCCAATGTAGTCACCTATACTGTAATTATCAATGCACCAAATCCGGATAAAATATTGATGCCGGGAATGACTGCAAACGCTTCTTTCTTTGTGACTGAGCGAAAAGATATCATACTCGTTCCTTCAAAATCAACTCAGTTCATTCCAGACATGGAAGCATTGGCAACATACAACCAGAATGGAATGGGTAATTTACCACCTATGCCCCAAATGGGTGAAGGTGGTCCAAAAGATAAACAAAATAATGACTCTGACAAAACCGTCTGGATAAAGGATGGATTATCAGTGCATCCGCAAAAAATCAAGGTTGGGGTCACCGATGAAATTCATTACGAAGTTTTATCGGGATTGAATGAAGGGGATGAAGTTGTCTTGTCCATGAGTACAGGTGCTGCTGATCAAAAAGCGAAAACAGGTCCGGCCAAAAGCCCGTTTATGCCGCAAAGGCCGGGAAGTAACAGAAAAACGACCAAATAGCAATGACCAAATCAATCATACAGGTTAATCAGCTGAAGAAAGATTTTTATGTTGGTGAAATCACAGTTCATGCACTTCGGGGCATTAATCTCGAAATTAAGGAGGGTGAGTTTGTGGCCATTATGGGAACCAGCGGTTCCGGAAAATCTACGATGTTAAATATTCTGGGTTGTCTCGATAAACCAACCTCAGGGACTTACTTTCTCGATGGAATCAGCATGGGCGAACTTTCAAAAAATGAACTTGCCGCCTTGCGGAACAGGAAACTGGGATTTGTCTTTCAATCCTATAACCTTTTGTCGAGAACTTCAGCTCTCGAAAATGTGGAACTTCCGCTATTCTACAATCCTAAAATCAAATCAAAGGAGCGCCGCGAACGGGCCGAAGCAGCCCTGGAAGCGGTTGGTCTTACAGACCGTATGCATCATATGCCCAATCAATTGTCAGGAGGACAACAGCAAAGGGTAGCCATAGCACGCTCTTTGGTGAATGACCCTGTGGTCATCCTGGCTGACGAGGCAACCGGGAATCTCGATACCCGGACCTCCTTCGAAATCATGGCACTCCTTCAGGATCTGAATCAAAAAGGTAAAACGATCGTATTTGTGACCCACGAAGCGGACATTGCAAAGTTTATGACCCGTCAGATTGTTTTCCGCGACGGTCATATTATCCGTGAAGAATTAGTGACCAACAGAAACAATGCGGTGGAATTACTGAAGGCTCTTCCGATTGAAGAAACTGTTTAAATATACTGATAATGAATTACTTAAATTCAATAAAAATAGCCTTGAATGCACTGAAAAGGAACAAATTCAGGGCATTCCTCACCATGCTGGGAATCATCATCGGGGTTGCTTCCGTTATCGTGATGCTTGCCATCGGTCAGGGATCGAAAAAGAGTATTCAGGACCAAATGGCCGGGATGGGAACCAATCTTATTTTTGCCTTCCCGGGTGGGGAACAAAAAGGTGGCGTCCGAATGGGAAACAGTGATGCTCAAAGCATGAAACTAAGCGACGTTGAAGCCATTGAAAAAGATTGTCCGGCAATCAGCGACGTTTCTCCGGAAGTTCGTTCAAGCGGGCAGGCTGTTGTTGGAAACCAAAACTGGCCAACCTCCATCTTTGGGGTCAATAACAAATACTTCAATATCCGGAAATATACGATCGGATCGGGCCGCAGTTTTACCGACAACGAAATTAACACCTATGCAAAAGTCTGTTTAGTAGGAAAAACAGTTGTCACTAATTTATTCGGGAAAATCAACCCAATCGGGCAGACCGTCCGTTTTGGAAATATTCCGCTGCTGATTATCGGTATTCTTGGAGAGAAAGGGGAAAACGGAATGGGTCAGGATCAGGACGACCTGATTATGGCTCCATATACAACGGTACAAAAACGGATACTAGCCATCACCCATATTCAGAGCATTGCGGCATCGGCAGCCAGTGAAAGTCTGAATGCAGCAGCCATTAATCAGCTTACCGCTTCACTGAGGAGCAGCCATAAACTGAAGGAAAAAGCAGAAGACGATTTCCAGGTCAGGTCGCAATCTGAAATGGTCCAGACTTTTAGCTCGATCAGCGACATTATGACAGCGCTGCTGGGAGCCATATCAGGAATCTCCCTGCTGGTTGGGGGAATTGGAATTATGAACATCATGTATGTTTCGGTAACCGAACGGACCCGCGAAATCGGTCTCAGGCTTTCCGTTGGAGGTCGTGGGAATGACATTATGATGCAATTCCTCATTGAATCTATCTTATTGAGTGTTTTTGGAGGGATTATCGGAATTTCGCTGGGAATAATTGCGACCAAGGTTATGTCTACCATTCTGAACTGGCCGGTAGTCATTACGACAATTTCGGTAGTCATGGCCTTTGTCGTGTGCTCTGCCATTGGTATTTTCTTTGGCTGGTATCCTGCCAGAAAAGCGGCAAGTCTAAACCCGATTGATGCATTACGATACGAATAGTTTATCTTTGTAAAAACTGGATACCGTGCTTAAATCTTTTTCAATTCCCGGCAGGAAAATTATTGTATCACTGCATGTTATGGCATGGGTATTCCTGATTATTATACCTCTTTATTTAACCAATGCATTCGGGGGAGGTGATCCGCACCAGATCATTCAGTTCTATATTCACTTTCTCTCTGCCGGTATTATCTTTTATCTTGGCTATTTGTGGCTCGTTCCAAGATATTTCCTGCAGGAGAAGAAAATTACTTACTTAATCATTCTGATTGGTTTAACCCTAATTACCTATTTCATTACCGTCTACATCAACGACTATATCCTTTTTGATCCGGTTAAGGAGTCAAAATTCTGGGAAGCGATGAACAAAGTGACAGGCAAGGATATACATTTTCGCCCTCCAATGAAGGCCTTTGGTTTTTACAACCATATCCTCACTTCGGCCCTGATATCGGGATTTGCCATCGGACTCGGGGTGATGGATAAGCTGAAACAGAACGAAAAGAGGCAAAAGGAACTCGAAAAGGAGAAGCTGAACTCAGAACTTGCATTCCTGAAAAATCAGATCAGTCCCCATTTCTTCTTTAATACCCTGAATAACATCTATTCATTAATTGGGATCGATGGTCCCATAGCCCAGGAATCTGTGCTGAAACTGTCGAAATTAATGCGCTATCTTCTTTACGAATCAGACCAGGGTGAGACATTGATCAGCAAGGAGATCAGTTTTATGAACAATTATATTGACCTGATGAAATTACGGCTGAATCCAAGGGTTGAATTGATGATTGATTTCCCTACAGAATTTTCAGATTTTTCATTTCCACCCTTGCTTTTTGTCCCATTTATTGAGAATGCATTCAAACATGGCGTAAATTCGCGTGAACGTTCCTTTATCAATCTGACATTGAAGGTCGAAGAGGATAAAATCAGGTTTAGTGCCCGGAACAGTGTCGGTAAAGGCCGGTTGTTTGAAGATAATCAGCACACGGGCATCGGTCTTGAAAATGTTCAGAAACGGCTTGGGCTTTTGTTCCCGGGACGATATGATCTTAAGATTGATCAGGAGGAGACCATTTTTCAGGTTGAACTTTCCATTGACAGGGGGAGATCACAATCATGAAACTCAGGACTATTGCCATTGACGATGAGCCACTTGCGCTAAGACTGGTATGTGATTATATCAGCAAGACTCCGTTTCTTGAGCTTGCAGGATCATTTGACAACCCTTTGGATGCCATCGATTTTTTTTCCACCCAGACGGCAGACCTGATATTCGTGGATATCCAGATGCCCGATCTGACTGGAATCGAGTTTATCCGGACTTTGGAGGAGGGGCCCAAAATCATCTTTACTACGGCGTACGAGAAATATGCGTTGGAAGGATTTAAGCTTAATGCCATTGATTATCTGCTCAAACCATTTAGTTATGAGGAGTTTCTGATTGCAGCCGGCAAGGCCCGCAAGCAGGCGGAATTGGAGGCAAATGCGATGACCTCCATTGAAGCAAATAACCAGTTTTTGTTTCTAAAATCAGAATACAAGATCCGCCGGATTAACTTCAATGATATTTTATATATCGAAGGATTAAAAGATTATATCAAAGTTTATGTAATTGGAGATATCAAACCGATCATATCGCTTAACTCAATTAAATCTCTGGAACAGAAATTGCCTGAAACGGGATTTATGCGTGTCCACCGCTCTTTTATCGTGAATCTGAACAGAATTGAAATCATTGAAAACAACCGTATTGTATTTGGGAAGACCTATATTCCGGTCAGTGACCTTCACAAAGAGAAGTTCCAGGAATACCTCGAGAAGAATTTTCTCTAACGGTTTTTCAATTCCTGAATTTAAGGTAACTTTTTAGAGATTAATGAATTCTGCAAATGGCAAAATGGACTGTTGTAAAAACTCATTTAACAAAAGGATTAATGGGTCAACAACCTAGTTATCAGCGACACACCTGAAACCGGTGTGTTCCATACTGGTATCTTCGGTACTTTTCATGCGCCGTGCATTGCGGTAGCCACTGCAATACTGATCGTTGCAAAGGAATGATCCGCCCCTCAGTACCCGCTTGGTGGCGAAGGGTTCATCCGGATCGTAACTTTTACCAGGTCCTTTGGGATTTTTAATTCCCCCTGGTAAACTGCTCTCTTTGTAATAATTGGCATGATAAAGATCTGCGCACCACTCCCACACGTTGCCGGAAATATCATAAAGTCCGTAACCATTGGGTTTAAATGATTTTACCGGCGAAGCGCCGTAAAAATGGTCGCGCATCGTATTTTTATTCGGGAAATTACCCTGCCAGGTATTGGCTTTGGGTTCCCCTGCGTCCACATTCTCATTCCCCCAGGAATAAATGTTGTTGTTCAGTCCGCCCCTGGAGGCAAATTCCCATTCAGCCTCGGTTGGCAATCTTTTGCCCGCCCATTTGCAATATGCCTGGGCATCCCGCCATGAAACCTGAACAACCGGGTAATTTTCTTTCCCCCTGATATCCGAATCTTTCCCTTGCGGATGTTTCCAGCTGGCCCCCTCCTTCCATACCCACCACTGGCTGTAATCATTTAATCCCACCTCATGGTCAGGTGGTGAAAAAACCAAAGAGGCAGGGACCAAAGTGCGCTCATCCGGCTTCTGAGTCCCCGGCGGGAGTTGTTTCTTCAGCTCTTCCCAATCGGGTTTCTGCTCAGCCGTAGTCACGTACCCGGTAGCCTTGACGAATTCGGTAAATTGGGCATTGGTCACCTCTGTCTCATCGATCCAAAAGCCGTCAACGGTCACTTTATGTTTCGGATATTCATCCGGTGCCGCCTGATTGTTATCACCTCCCATCTGAAAGGTTCCTGCTTCAATAAAAACCATCCCCAGATGGGAGCGATTTCCCTCCTTTATAAGCTGATTGGTATCGGCGATAGCTGCAAACCGGCCTGGTGCTTTCATGCAGCAGGACTTCACCGAAGAGGTATCTTTGGCGGAAGTGGATGGTTTGGATTTGCCAGCCGGGACACAGTTTTCGCACAAGAGCAATAGTGCGCTGCAATAAATTATGAGTTTAGGGAATTCGGGGGCTATCATATGGTTTTGGATAACAGATTAACGATTTACCAGCTTTCTCGCTAATTTTGTCCCCGGTTTAATTTCATCACTTGCGGAGGACAATAGCAGATCCCCCTCCTGAAGCGAGCCAAAAATCTCAACCTTATCATTCTGACTGAAGCCGTTCTTCACGTCAATCCACTCAGCCTTTCCATCAGTCAGGCGGATTACAAACCGTCTTTCAAGATTCGTAACAATGGATGAAGCGGGTACCAGGAACGACAATTCCCCGCGTCCCATTTTCAGGCTCGCATTGGCAAACATCCCCGATTTCAGGTGATCATCGCTATTGAGGTAGATATACTCCCATGTTTCCGTGCGATTTAAAAGATTTATGGAGCCCGATTTGCGCGATAAAGTCGCCTTATAAATCTTCCCAGGAGTTGCTTCGACTGAAAATTCAATCACCGAAGTATCAGGAATCGCTGCGGAATAGGTTTCCGGGATCGGCAGGCGCAGCCTCAAACTGCTCACATCCTCAACAACCAGCAAAGGCTTTGGGTTCCCGGAACCGGTTAAGGTTCCCAGGTCCACATTCCGTTGGGTTACGATTCCATTGAACGGGGCAAGAATAGTCAGGTAATCCCTGAATTGAGCACTTACATGCAGTTTTGATTTTGCCGCTTCAACCGTTGAACTGTCTGCCAGCATCTGATTTTTAGCCCTTTCCAGCTCCCCCGCAGCAATGGTCCCTTCTACTTTGGAAGCATTAAGAAACCGCTTGTAAATATCGAGACCAGCCACATATTTTGACTTTGCGGTTTGTAGCTCGGAATTTGCCTGGGCGTAATTGGATACAATTTCGGGAGCATCCAGGACAGCCATGACTTGTCCTTTCCTTACCCGATCTCCAATGTCGACTTTAATCTCCTTGACATAGCCATTTACCTTGGCGTATATTTCAGCCCGTTCGAGAGGAGTCAGCTCTGCAGGAAATGTTAGCTTCTTGTTTACTGTACTCTTTTTTAGGGTAAATACGGAGACTGAATCGACTTTCAGAATTTTACTGTCGCTGTTTTTAGCCGGATGGGAACAACCGGAAATAAAACTGCTAACTGCTAACCCAATAGCGATTATTATCATTGAGATTCTCATGAGTTATATTTTAATTAATTGATATTTAATTGGATGCACTATAAAATCTGCTGTTTTGGTCATCCGGATCGAGGGATGGATTCTTGTAAGGGAGGTGTCCCATCGTGCGGGAATACATCAGCGGCAGAAAGACCAGGGTGCTTATGGCTGAAAAGATCAGCCCACCAATGACCGCAATTCCCAGAGGAGCCGTCTGCTCTCCCACTTCCCCTAATCCGACTGCCATTGGAATCATCCCGGCGATCATGGCCAGACTGGTCATTAAAATAGGCCTTAAACGGTTATTCGCCCCGATTAAATAGGCCTGTGGGTTATTTTGTTTTTTGTATTTCTGCGCATTGGTGATGTAGAGGATTGCGTTGGAAATCGCCACCCCTACTGCCATGATTATTCCCATGTACGACTGAATATTCAATGTTTTTCCGGTCAGAAGCAGGAACAACAGGGATCCGGTGATTACCGCAGGAATAATTGAGAGAATGACCAGCGACAACCGGAATGACTGAAAGCTGATTGCCAGAAGCATAAATATCACTACAATTGCCACAAACAAACCCGACTGCAATTCATCCATGGTCAGACCAAGCAACTCCGCCTGACCCCGCACGTTGATTTTAGTCCCTTTGGGAAGTTCACCTAATGAAGCGATCGACTTATTAACCGCTTTAATGGCTGTGCCCAGATCCTTATCCTGGATGTTTGCGGTGATGGTGATATATCGTTGCTGATTGATACGGTCGTATTCCCCGACGGAGGTGGTTTGTTTCCAGGTTCCGACATCCCGCAGGTAGACCGGATTTCCGGTGGTTCCCAGAACAGGAATCAGTTCCATTTGTTCCGGTGAATTCATTTTATACTGTGGATATTCGACCTGAACCTGGTAGGCTGTGCCGGTGAGCTTATCGAGCCAGTAATTGGGCTGAGTAAACCGGCTTGACGAGGTGGCTGTGACGCTTGATTTGTTAATTTGTTCAACAGTCAACCCAACCTGACCCGCTTTTACCCGGTCGATATCCATTTTTATCGTGGGATAATCAAGAGGGGTAGCAATTTGAACGTCGCGAAGAAAATCAATTGAGTGCAATTTAGTGTTCAGCTTTTCGGCAATCTGTTTTGACTGGGCGAGATTTTTGCCTAACACTGCAATTTCGATGGGATTGGTGGAACCCATATTGAGAACCTGATCGGCAAGATTGCCGGGTTCAAACGAGATCCTTGCCTTTGGAAGATAAAGTGAAACCGCCTTTCGCATCTGTTCCCTGAACTGGTCAGCGGAAATATCAGCGTTCTTTTTCAGATTGATTTTAATTACAGCTTCATTGGGACCACTTGTCCACAAATGGATCAAATTAACCGGATAGCTCGATGGCTGGGTACCGACGAAGGCAGAACTGATTTCGACCTGGCCATTGGTTATGCTGTCTGCAATTCCCAATATTTTCCGGGTAGCATCTTCAGTACGTTCAACCCGGGTACCTGTTGGCAGGCGCAACCGAAGTTGAGTCTGTCCGGCATCAACCCGCGGGAAAATATCAGTTCCGGTAACTGAAAACAACAAAACGAGTAAGACTAATGAGAACAGGATAAAGAAGGTGGTAAATATCCGGGATTTCCCTGAAATCCGGTGAATCCAGTTTTTATAGTTTAATTTGAATGATTCAAATTTGCTGTTTGCCGAAACCTTTATTTTATCCGTAAGAATCCAGTTGGAGGCAACGGGGACGAAGGTTTGTGACAGAAGGAAGGAAGAGATCATAGCCAGGCCAACTGCGAGCGACATCGGGTAAAACATCGAAGCAGGGATACCAGTCATAAAGAATGCCGGGACAAATACGGACAGGATACACAAAAGGATCAGCAATTTAGGCAATGCAATTTCGAGTGAGGCATCCAGGATCGCCCGTGGTTTGGGTTTTCCCATCTCGGAATGGTGATGGATGTTCTCTATGGTCACCGTTGCTTCATCCACAAGGATCCCAATGGCCAAAGCCAAACCTCCTAAGGTCATGATATTGATGGTTTGCCCGAATGCATTGAGGAAAACCACTGCCGACAGGATCGATAGCGGAATGGTAAAGATTACAATCAGTGCACTTCTGCGATCACCCAAAAAGAAAAAAACCATTAACCCGGTTAACAGGGCTCCCACTCCCCCTTCAAAAATCAGGCTCTTTAACGAATTGATCACATAGCCCGACTGGTCAAACTCGTACGAGATTCTTATGTCATCGGGAACGGCGGCCTGCATATCGGGCAGAGCAGCCTTAACCCGTTTTACGACTTCCCAGGTAGCGGCATCAGAGCGTTTGGTGACCGGAATGTAGACCGACCGCTTTCCGTTGATCAGGGCATAACCGGTTGTGACATCCGCACCTAATTGAACTTCAGCCACATCCTTTACATAAACCGAAGGTCCTGCTCCCAATTTAAGCGGAATGTTTTCCAATTCCTTAATATTTTCCACAACAGCATTCTGCGTGGTGATGAACGTCTCATCCCCCACCCTGATATTTCCTGCAGGTGAAATGACATTCGATTTTGCCAGTGCCTGAACAATATCGTCGGCTGACAAATTGTAATCTCTGACCTTATCCGGATTGACCTTGATAATCACGGTTTTCTGATTCCCACCAAATGGCGGAGGAGCCGAGACTCCGGGCAAGGTTGAAAACATCGGTCTTACCTTAAAAAGGGCAAGATCCTGGATCTCGCCAAGTGTTTTGGTCGCTGAGGTAAAGACAAGCTGCCCCACCGCCACACTTCCCGCATCAAAACGGGTAATGAACGGGGGGACAGTACCCGGTGGCATGAAGGCCTTCGAACGGTTGACATAGCCGACTACCTCGCCCATTGCCTGACTCAGGTCTGTCCCTTCATGAAAAACAATTTTGATGATTGCCGCCCCCTGAATCGATTTCGACTCGACAAATTTCACCCCGGTTACATACAATAAATGGTACTCGTAATAGGAAGTGATAAATCCCTCCATCTGCTCAGGAGACAACCCACCGTAAGGCTGGGCAATATAGATGGTCGGCAATCCCATTTTGGGAAAGATATCAACCTTCATACTTCTGATTGCCATCACCGAAAAAAACAGGATCGCAATTACGGAGACTATTACAGTTACCGGCTTTTGGAGCGCTCCTTTTATGATATTCATATTAATTGACCTGATTTAGAAATAAATTTAAATCCCCTTTCACCGCCGCCTTCAAAAGCAGGGCTTTCCAGGCATTGATAGATGCCAGTTTATTCTCCGACTCGGCCTTGATCAGCAGATACTGAGCCTGAATCAGGTCGGCATAATTCACCAGTCCCGATTGATACCTTGATAGTACCGCCCTGTAAGAAAAATCGGATGACTCAACAAGAATTGGATTTTCCCTTGCGGCTGCAAGATCGTTGATCAAGGTGGTATTCGCCATTTCAAGCTGCTTCTGTAGTTGAAGGGAAACATCCTTTAATTTCTCTTCACCCGATTTTACGAGCAATTCCTGCTGCTGCAACTGCGGATTAATCCGTACAGCCTGTAATAATGGCAGACTAAGCTGCAGGCCGATGCCATAATTGTATCGCTGAAAAGCCAGGCCATCGGGTGAGTTTACGGCTCCGTCATAATGGATTCCGGAGCCTCTGGCATAAGTCGTTCCCCAGAAACCGAGCGTTGGCAGCAGGCTTTTATTCAACATTTTGAGCTTTGCTTTGGTGAGACCGATATTGGAGTCAAACAGTGCGAGTAACGGATGTTTTACAGAATCAGACAAAAGGGTAATTTGAGGCAGACGGGTGAAATAACTGCTGTCACTCACCTCAACCGGGTTTTCCGAAGCAAGAAACTGAGAGAGGTTAATCTTCATTTGCTCCCTGTATTTCTGAAAATTCAGCAGGTCGATCTTCGCCCGCGAGATTTCTGCCCTGTACATCGCCGTATCGACTCCTGGTTTTATTCCACTTACAACCAAAGATTTGATTGTCTTTAGATTAGCCTCTGTCCGGAAATAGTTGTTTTCGTATACTTTGACCAGTTCATTGGAAACGAGAAGATCGAGATAGGCATTGATAACCCTCACTTTATGCTGGAAAATTTCGTTCTGAGCGTCTGCTGAAGATTGTTGAAGTCCAGCTTTTGAAAAATTCACCTGTGCACTACGCTGACCAAAAGTCACCGGTTGCCAGTTTAGGACCATCCCTGCGCTGCTGCCAAAAACACCGGAATAATTATTTCCCGAAGAAGGGGGTCCGCTGATTGGGATCAGGTAGGTGGGAGACGCCATCCCGATAATGTTGTTGTACGTGGAAAAGTTAGCCTGATATGCTGCGTCCAGTGATGGAACCAGGGTTCTTTTACTCGCATTTACACCTCTTTCAGCGGCCTGAACTTCATACCCTTTGGACCTGAGCAACGGATAATTTGCCACGGCCTGTTTGAGCAATTCCCTTAGTGGAGGAGAAGATGGATGATCCTGGGCACTAAGATTGGAAGTGAGCGAAAAGAAGAGGATCAAAAATATTCCTGAAACGAACTTTATCATATTTCAATTTTATGTCCACATTTATAAACAGATAACGGAAAACAAAGTTGTATAAATGCAATAAGCATAATCTGATATAAATAATGCAAAAATCAGTAAATCGGTTATTTAGGGCAATACCTATAATTCTGTATTTTTTGTACCCATTTATAGTTGTTTTTGGGGTGATTTCAGGATTCAACCATTATTAAATCTTAAACACAAACTATTTCGGATGTATCTTAAGGAATTGGATTAATTCAATGTTTTACAGATTGCTCCGTCATTCCTCCTCTTAGGGTTGGCAGAAACCTGAAAGGGCCGCAGTAAAGGATCGCAGGCCGGATACCATAAACATGGTAGTCAAATTACCCTTTAAAGGGGATTTTGTAAGCCGTCCGATTCCCGTTAATTCGTACTTTAAAAAAGTGCGACCAAAAGACGCGGGGTCAGAAGTCGTAAAAATTGAAAAAACACCGAAATAAGTTTAAAATATGGCACCCAAAAAATTAACCCATCTGAAGGAACTGGAATCAGAATCGATCTTCATTTTACGTGAAGTTGCGGCACAATTCGGTCGTCCATCGCTGCTCTTTTCAGGGGGGAAGGATTCGATCGTCATGGCCCACCTTGCTTATAAGGCTTTTTACCCTGCAGCTATCCCTTTCCCCTTTGTTCATATCGATACCGGTCACAACTTCGGGGAAACCCTCGTATACCGCGATGAGCTGGTAAAAAGGCTGGGTGCTACGTTAATTGTAGGTTCCGTGGAGGAATCAATCCGCCAGGGCCGGGTTTACGAAGAAAAAGGATTCAATGCCAGTCGGAATAACCTGCAAACGGTGACCTTATTGGATACACTTGAAAAACACAGGTTTGACGCAGCATTAGGCGGAGCACGCCGGGATGAGGAGAAAGCCCGAGCCAAAGAGCGGTTTTTTTCGCATCGCGACGAATTTGGTCAGTGGAATCCCAAAAATCAACGTCCGGAATTATGGAATATCTTCAACGGAAAGAAAAAAGAAGGGGAACATTTCAGGGTCTTCCCGATCAGTAATTGGACTGAAATGGATGTCTGGCAATATATCCTGCAGGAAAACATCGAATTGCCATCACTCTATTACACCCATCAGCGGGAGGTATTTGAGCGTGATGGAAGCATTTATGCCGCCTTGCCGGCCATTCCCCGCAGGCCTACCGAGCAGGTGGTCGTTAAGAGGGTCAGGTGCCGCACCATTGGCGACATCACCTGTACCGGTCTTACCCTTTCAACAGCCAATACGCTCGAAGAGATCATATCGGAAATTGCAGGCTCACGCGTTACCGAGCGTGGCGGTCGCTCGGATGACAAACGATCAGAGGCCGCCATGGAAGATCGGAAAAAGGAAGGCTATTTTTAACGGGATCCACTCCACAACTCTGTATATCTTATATTTACCATCACAAACCACAGCACTATGTTACAACAAATCAATACATCCGGCATAAAAACATTTCATAACTCCGCTCCGGCAGAAGAGGGAGGCCAAAGTCTTACAGGTTTTTTGGATATGGAACTGCTCCGTTTTAGCACTGCCGGAAGTGTTGATGATGGGAAAAGCACCCTCATTGGGAGACTGCTATATGACAGCAAATCGATTTTTGAAGATCAGCTGCTTGCGGTCCAGGAGGCTAGTAACCGTTTGGGAAATGAAGAAATTAACCTGGCTTTGCTGACTGACGGGCTTCGGGCGGAACGGGAACAGGGGATTACCATCGATGTAGCCTACCGTTACTTTGCCACACCAAAGCGTAAATTTATCATCGCCGACACCCCCGGACATATCGAATATACCCGGAATATGGTAACTGGTGCCTCCACGGCAGATGTGGCTATCATCCTGATTGATGCACGGAACGGAATTGTGGAGCAGACCAAAAGGCACTCCTATATCGCTTCATTGCTCCAAATCCCGAATGTGATCCTGGCTATCAACAAAATGGACCTTGTTGACTTTTCAGAAGAGGTTTATAATGCGATTCAGCAAGAATTTGAGGGAATAGCCGGGAAACTCAAACTCAAAAATATTCATTTCATCCCGATCTCCGCCAAAAACGGCGATAATGTGGTCGATGCATCACTCCATACACCGTGGTATACCGGAAAGACAATCCTGAACCTCCTAGAGAGTATTCCCGTTCATCAGATTGACAACGAAATACCACCCCGTTTCCCGGTTCAATATGTTATCGAGTCACAAAATGAACAATACCCAAATTACAAGGGATTTGCAGGACGGATCTCCGGCGGAGTTTTCAATGTGGGGGATATCCTTCTTGCCCTACCATCCAACCGGCTCTCAACCATTACCGCAATCAACGAGGGACCGGCTGAACTTACGGAAGCATTTACACCACAATCGGTTACCTTTAAACTTGACGGGAATACAGATATTAAAAGGGGAGATATGCTGGTAAGGCTCAATAAAAAATACCCGAAATTCAGCTCGACCATCTCGCTGCAGGTGTCCTGGCTGAATGCAAAGCCGTTAACCGTAGGAGCCAAATATATCATACAGCATACTACCGATGAAACACAGGCAACCATCCTGGACATCCGCTACAAGGTGAATATCAACACACTGGAAAATATTTCAGAGGTACACAGTGTTTTAATGAACGATATTGCCCTGATTACAATCAAGACACTCAAACCCCTGAAATACGACGATTATTGCGAAAATCGCATCACCGGCAGCCTGATCCTGATTGATGAAAATACCTTCGAAACGGTCGGAGCGGGTATGATAGTCACAGACGAAGAGATTTTTTCCTTTAATATCTGATTCTACGATGTTGACTTGTCATACATTAGGGATACTAATAACGAAAGAAACCTACTGGAATTCAGTAGGTTTCTTTCGTTATTTTCAGATTTTAATAAAAATCCGGTTTTTATAAAGCCAGTAACAAATATACCACATTCCACCCCACGCCGCAAGGCTTGTCACTATTTCGACAGTCAGATCTCCATTCCACGAAAACAACAACTTTGTGAAAGGAACAAATATCTTGCTAACGAGCTCGGCCCCGCCAAGTTCGAAAAAAAGATAAATAAATATGCAGTTCATACCCACTATGGTAAAGAACTTTGAGCCATTGGCAAACAACTTCTTCACATCAATGAGCCAGTAGGAGAGGCAAAGAGCCAGGATCGCCCAGCCACCGCTCGCAAATACAAACGAAGATGTAGCTATCTTCTTGATAATTGGGGTGATATCTAACCAATCCAGGGAGAAACCAATCAAAAGCGCCGCAATACCAGCTATCAGCATAAGCTGAATTTTCTTTTTCGCGGGACGGTCGCTCATGAGAAGCTGTCCGAATAATACCCCCCAAACCGTGTGAGCTATGGTAGGAATCGCATTGAGCGAGGCCCAGATACTTGGTTTGGGTACACCCTCAATCTGGATATTTACCCATGCTCCAAGATTATGATAAGCCTCCCAGGGGTGATTAAAGCCATCGACCGGGAAGTACCGGTAAGCAAGATCGGTCAAAAGCAGAATAGCCAGGGTGAAAATTAACTGAAAAGAGAAGCTTTTCCGCATAATCAGGAAAGCTACAAGATAGGTTACAGATAATTGGGCGAGTACGTCCTGAAGTCGGAAACCGATTTGGCCGGGCCCGATACAATAGAGAGCCCATCCTAAAAACAAAAGCAACAGGGAACGCTTAATTGCATGGTGCAATATTTGCCGGTGGGAATCTCCCTTCCTGATTCGGTTTGCAACCGCAAATGGGATGGCTACACCGACAATGAACATAAAAAAGGGCTGAATCAGGTCCCAGAAGTGCAAACCATGCCATTCGTGATGACTCAGCTGAGTACCAAAAAATCTGGTAATACTGCTCCCTTCTATTGAATTGATTTGGCCAAACAGCCGGGTGCTTTCCCCGATCAGCAAAAACATGGTCACACCGCGAAAAAAGTCAATCGAAGTAACCCTTTCAGCAACTACAGATGCCGTATCCTTTGCAATTTTATCCATTCGGATTTTCGTTTAAATTTTAATAGATGAGTCTGTTTCAATGTATTTTAGAAGATGCCACATCAGCCGGCTGATTTTCAGTAATTTGAAATAATGAATCTCCTGCCCGAACTGATTTGGTTTGATTTGTCAATATTAGAAATAAAATCGGAAAAAAGGATTCGCAGCTCCGGGATTATGAAAAATAAAACCTTTTAAACTGTAAAAGTTGGTAAATCAGGGATGCAAATTACGCCTCGTTTTAAATTAACCATTATTTTTACACCTTCAATTTTCTTTGAGACAGTTAACCAAATAAAAAAACTACGAATGGCCAAAAAACACAGTCTAACCACAAAAGAATACCTGTTACCTTTTATTTTTATCTCCTTTCTGTTTTTCCTGTGGGGAATAGCTCACGGGATGATTGATACGCTGGATAAGCATTTTCAGCAGATTATGCAGCTGAAAAAATCGGAGTCGAGTCTCATTCAGTTTTCGCTTTACGGGGCATATTTTGGAATGGCCATACCAGCCGGGTTATTCATGCGCAGGTTTGGTTACAAGAAAGGGATCGTTTTCGGGCTCACCCTTTTTGCTACCGGCGCCTTTTTAATCGCGGGTACAACCTCTTTTGAATCTTTCTGGATATTTCTCAGTTGTCTTTTCATCCTTGGCTGCGGCCTTGCGACCCTGGAAACAGCGGCAAATCCATACACGACCAAACTAGGCACCAAGGATTCGGCCGCTCAGCGAATAAATTTCTCCCAGTCATTCAATGGTTTGGCATGGGTAATTGGTCCGCTCATCGGTTTATACATTTACGGTGATCAGGGTGCTGCTCCCGGGGAGAAACTCACCTCACTGATCCTGCCGTTTGCGTTGATCGGGCTGGTGGTACTCATCGTCGCATTGATTTTCCTGCGTCTTCCTCTGCCTGAAATAACGGAGGAAGAGGTTGGTCTTGCGCATGGAATCGCCGAATCTGAGGTTAATGACAAACCAACTTTTCACAAGCCCCTGATCAAACAATCGCATTTCGTGATGGGGGTTGCCGCCCAGTTCTGCTATGTAGCAGCTCAGACGGGTGTATTCAGCTATCTGATCAATTTTGTCACCGATAAGAGCCAGACTCCCCATTTCGACGTGAAAAACGGCCCCTATTTTCTCTCGATAGGGTTTGCGCTCTTTATGATTGGGCGAATGTCGGGCAGCTATATTATGGGGTTCTTCAAACCTGCACGGATATTGGCCTTGTATTCAGGTTTATGCATCTTATTGTTGCCGATTGTAAGCATGAACCTAGGGTGGTTCTCAATAATTGCACTTTATGGAGTCTTCTTTTTCATGTCAATCATGTTCCCTACAATTTTTGCACTCGGGATAAAGGATCTTGGACCACAAACCAAGAAGGCGGCCTCCTTTATTGTGATGGCCATTGTTGGCGGGGCCGTATTCCCTCCGTTAATGGGATATGTTTCAGACCTCTACACCATGTCAATAGGCTTCTTTGTCCCAATCCCGCTGTTTGTATTTATTCTTTTTTATGCACTCAAAGGGCATCATGTTAAAGCTTAAAAAAGTAAGTATTTAATTTTAGGGAGTCCTTCGAAATAGCTCATTCACCCCTTTGCAACTGGTGGTGAACACCATATAAGATCACAAATTCCAGAGGCTGCAATCTGCTTGTTCCAGGCATTTTGTAGCCTTTGAAAACTTCAGAATAATACGGGGAATAATCGGACCTGGAATGTAGACAATCAAATTTTTAATTAATGAGGACGAAAAAAGGGATATTTCAGCGTACTGAGCTTTTGTTCGGCAAAGAGAAAATGGACGAGATTGCCGGTAAGAAGGTGATTATCCTGGGGATTGGAGGCGTTGGCAGCTGGTGTGCGGAAAGTCTGATCCGGTCAGGTATTCACTTCCTGACTATTGTCGATTCCGACAGGGTTTGCATTACCAATATCAACAGGCAGCTTCATGCCACAATGAGTACTGTCGGTGAGGTCAAAACCGAGGCCTTAAAAAAAAGGTTGCTCGAGATCAATCCGGAGGCAGAGATTACAACCATTCAGAAGATCTACAGCAAGGCAACTCATGAGCAGTTTGACCTTGAATCGTATGATTATATCATTGATGCAATCGACAGCCTTGGAAACAAGGTACATCTGATCCGGATGGCTACAAGATGTCATGGGGTCCTTTTTTCGTCGATGGGAGCTTCCCTTAAAATTGATCCCACCCAAATACGGGTTGCCGAATTCTGGAAAGTGCAGGGATGCCCGTTCGGATCGAAAATCAGGAAATACATCCGCAAAGGGGATCTGCCCGCAAAACCTTTCCTGTGTGTTTACAGTGAGGAACTTCTTGAAAACCTGGGATCCGGATCTTCCTGCGGCACTGCCCAGTGCCTCTGTCCGAAAATTAAAAATGGTGTAGGGGATCCTGAATTGGACGACCATGAATGGTGCAGTCAGAAAGCGGTGATCAACGGAACGATTGCCCATATCACGGCAATCTTTGGATTTACGCTGGCTGGTCTGGTTATGCAGGATATCTATCGCCAAACAATATGAACCCGTCAATTGTTAGATTGAAAAAGAGAAATTGAATGGAGGCATTTAATAAAGATAATCTGGTGATGGCGGCACCACCCAAAATGAAGGTGGAAGTTTGGAGCGATATTATGTGCCCCTTCTGTTACATCGGAAAGCGTAATTACGAAACAGCGCTGAAACAATTTGGCGGCAGTGGCCAAATTGAAATTGAGTGGCACAGCTTCCAGCTGGATCCGACCATCCCTGCCTCTTCAGACAAGAAAATGACGGTCTATCAATATCTGGCAGACAAAAAGGGGATGACTTACGAACAATCGGCACATATGCACAAGGGGCTCATCCAAACTGCCAAAGCGGCCGGGCTTACCTATAATTTTGAAAATGCAATTGTAGCCAATTCGTTCGATGCGCATAAAATGATTCAACTGGCAAAGGAGAAAGGGTTGGGAGACCAGGTTGAGGAACGTCTTTTCCATGCCTACTTTACCGAAGGAAAAGACTTTGGCAAACTTGAAACACTGATCGGACTAGGCACCGATATCGGATTAACCGAAGATGAAATTATAGCAGCAATTCAAAGTGATGATTACGCTTACAAGGTAAAACTCGACATTCAGGAAGCTCAGAATATTGGGGTCCGGGGTGTTCCCTTCTTCGTGTTTAACCGGAAATATGCCATATCGGGGGCACAGCCGCCACAGCTCTTTTTGCAAACGCTGGAACAATCCTTCAAGGAATGGCGTATTGCCAATGCTGATCCACTTGCACCCGGTCTCATCTTCAATCCGGCTGCAAATCGTTAATCACACGACCCAGTATCATAGCCAGAATATCGGCATTATCTGAGACCCTGAGTACAGGACTCTTCCCGGAATCTTTTTCAATCCCGACGCCATCGCTGTATGGGGTGACGGACAATACTCTGCTGAGCTGAATATTGGAGTTTTTCCTGTTCCCGGTAAAAATGATCCGTTTATTGGTGATATAGAGCGTTCCATGGTCAATCTCCTGAAGTATTTCCGAGGTGATTCTTTGTACAGCCACACTTCCGGCCCGGTAATACACCCCTTTCATTATTTTGATCCTAAGCGCAGGACCTCCGTAGTTAATCCGCTGTGTAACAGTACGATTCTCAAGCCAGTCGGCTTCTGTTGTCAAATAGCATTTTTCACTTTTAGGTAAATTGATGTTCGCTTCCAGAACCGGAAGCTCCCCCTTTTCAATCAACCAGTAAAGCTTGAATTTTTCAAGCTGCTGTTTCGTGGCATCATCAAACTGAACCGTCACATTGAGGTTTCTGGCAATTTGGGTAAACTCACCCCACTCCTCAGGAGAGACCCTCCTGTCGGCAACGATCTTCCTGAGCTGCGAGTCCATGAAATGGTTACGGCTCTCGTCCGATATTTTACGGGCAATTTCCTCCGGCAACATTATATTTTGCTGAAGGGAATCAATCAAGGCTTCCTTCGATTTTTCAAATTTGCCATCACTAATAGCCTCATCATACGATTTCCGGTAAATGTCTGAAGCCAGATTATTATGAAGTTCAGTAACTTCAGGGTCCGACAAGGCTAAAAGATGTTTCAACGAATTTAGTGCGTTAAGTTCATCCTCTGACAGGCTATTGTCTGACAGGCACCGCTGTAAATAACGTTGATAAAGCTCGACTAACCGGGAATTGTATTTCCGGTGAAGATCGACATTATACCGCATCGCAATCGAAGCAATGTCCTCAATGCCAATAGAATACAATGGCTTACTTCCTAAAAGATTATTAATCTCAATAATCGCGTTTTCTTTCGGAGTCAGTTTAAAGAGTCTTTGAAAGAAATTAGGTTCCTTCAATGCGGTGATTGGATATAAATCGTCCATGGCTCAATGAATAAGGCAGGTTGTGGATTACAAAGGTACAAAAAAAGAGGCTGTATCAAAAGTCTGTTTAACCGCAAAGAACGCGAAGCAGGCGCAATGAGCGCAAAGATAAAACATTGTAAATGTGTTATTAGCGATCTATGCGAAATATCTTTGCGACCTTTGCAGTTTATTTTTTTTGCCTTTTGACACAGCCTCCCTGCATTTTGAAGGGAATAACCTTTCGGGATAATGATTAAAAATGCAATCGTTTATGGATTGAAGAAATGATTATTGTGTTATTGGTTCGAAAGTAACGAGAAGCACATTTGTAATTTTACCAGCCATGGCAGATGTAGACGGCAGATTAGAAATAAACAGGGCGACAGTCATCTGGCTTGTCGACAAAGACCGGACGATGCATCCATTCCTGAAATCCAAAAGTCCCAGGAAACCTTGTTTTGAAAAATTAAGCGTAGTTACATTTTTGTAAGTAACATTAGTTGAGGTGATCCCGTCAGTCGTAACCGGAACAGTCAGGGTGCTGCCCGGATTAAATGTGAAGCCAAGGTCAATGGAGGGAGTGAAAGGGGTTGCATAGGTAAGCCCTGCATTTGCCGATGACTGGGTTGAAACATTCGGAATTTTGTTTACTGTACAATAGCTTAAACCGGCCAATGCACCACCGCTCACATTGTTGATGGCGTAATTACCGGTACTAAAAAAGATGTATTGATCCAAATAGGCCTTACCTAACCCTAATAATGTCAAAAACCCGGCCGGGTAAGTTTGGTTTACTGACAGTATCGAATCGGGATTGGCCAGGATAATTGGTGTAGCGGAACTAATCCTCCACGCCTGACCAGAGGTCAAAGAGGCTCCTCCGGTGAGTATTTCCATCTGAGTCTGGGCTGAAAGGGTAATTGTGGTCGCAACAGAAACCTCTCCTCCCGGACCCATTATTTTCAGGTTCACTGAATAGGTAGTCCCATAATTCTGATAAGTGTGGGTCATCAGTGTACTTGTTGTTACAATGGAGCTGTCTCCGTCTCCAAAAGACCATACATAAGAAGTGGCATTTGACGAAACAACATTAAAAGTAACCATATTATCCAAAACGTTTGAGGTGATTGTTGCGGTTGGTGCAGGTGTACTGGGTTTGCAGGCACTAAAAAATAGTGCTCCCAACGAAAACAGACTAACCAATCTCATATACATCTTCAGACCATTCATATTCATAATTTAAATTTCAGCAACATTACTGAATTCATTTTTGGATTCATTCCAGCTTAAAAGGTTTAAATGGAAATAAACAAAGATGTCTTTGATTGTTGACATTTCTACTGATTATTGCACGAATCCAACAGAATTGATACCAATAGGTTGGATCCATACAACCTAAAATGCAAAATCGCATTCAATACTCAAATTCATTAATCGCTTTGTCATACAGGATGTTATTGAGATTGCCACAAAAATCTAATCCCTGTATGGCTTTTGTGTTTCCTTTAATCAAAAATTTTATTTTTTATTTCAAAATAATTTGGAAATCCGAATCAAATAGTCTTATATTTGCAATGTATTAGTATTGTAGTACACTAAAACATTAAAACTGCAAAATATGATTCAGATTAAAGACCTTCATTTTGCGTATCCGCGGCAACAGGCGCTCTTCAACAGCCTTACCGCAGATCTTGGGACCGGCAGCATTACCGGACTACTCGGCAAGAATGGGGCAGGTAAAACGAGCCTGCTTAAACTCCTTACAGGACTTCTTCACCCGGTATCGGGAGAGCTTTCGGTAATGAACCATGCTCCGCGAAAACGGGAAGTTTCGTTTTTGAACGATGTTTTTATGGTGCCCGAGGAGTTTTATTTTCCCGCAATCTCCATCCTCGATTACCTGAATGCCTTCGCCCCGTTTTATCCCCGGTTTGATATCGAGCTTTTGGATCGGATCCTTGTCGAGTTTGAACTGGGTAAGGCGCGTAATTTACAGCGGCTCTCCCATGGACAGAAGAAGAAATTTCTGATTGCCTTTGCTCTGGCGACCCGATGCAGGTTTCTCGTACTGGATGAGCCTACCAATGGGCTGGACATTCCGTCAAAGGCGTTGTTCCGGAAAATTCTCGCGGGTTCACTGGATGAAGACCAATT
>Ga0316230_1000433_pt1 | contig 59545 bp, 92 predicted proteins | sample TBH18025metaG_FD_206004 | JGI IMG/M metagenome (GOLD analysis project Ga0316230, IMG submission 206004) | Freshwater microbial communities from Trout Bog Lake, Wisconsin, USA - TBH18025 | ecosystem: Environmental > Aquatic > Freshwater > Lake > Hypolimnion/Profundal zone | place: USA: Wisconsin... | reverse complement strand
ACCATTCTTTTTAATAACATAGAATTCATTAGGAAACTCAATAATGTTACCTAAATCCTCACGGATTTCGTCCTCTGTAATATCCTCAACCTTGATACAACCGATTGAACCAGAATCCACAGCATATTCACGACCTTCTTGGTCATTGTAAACACCATCACCATAAGCTGTACCAAAGATAGCAAACTTACGACCATCTTTTAATGAAAATACACCTTCGCCTGGGTCACCATTGGTTGGATCGAACATTATATTACATGCTTCGTCCCATTCATTACCCATAACATAGCATAGGTCTCCCACATAATACTTACCTGCCGGCATCTTATCAATTATCATAATCAAATAACCTTCCTATCTTATTAACGATATCCTCATTATAATAATCTGGATCAATGTTCCTTATAGCATAAAACATATACTCCAACTCATCATAATCCAATTGAACCGTTACCTCTGGTACATCAGTAGATAACCTCTTTACCTCAAAAATAGTCTTACCAGTCATATTATCTTAAGCGCTTAGCGCTGCCTCACTTATTATTAATGTTACCATTATATCATATCTGGATAGAATGTCAAGCATTATTTGGATACTTTTACCTCATTAAAACCTGTATAGTACCTCAATAGTCTTACCTCAAGTACCTCAATGATACCTCAATGATACCTCAATGTTACCTCAATGATACCTCACGGACTTAGCGAGGCGCCTGCGTGTAATACCTCGCCATGGCCTTCGCTGGCCAGTGCTCCTGTATTGGTGTTAGTTTCTCAGCACGATACCGAAAGTTCCAGAGATATCCTGAGGAACTTCCGAGCGTACCTGTCTTACCTTGTGATAGCCTTTACATATTCCTTGAAGCCTGCTACTGCTGACTTCTTATCACAAAAATAGAAGCGCATGGATACCAATTGATTATTAATGATATCGGACACCTCTATAACACCCGTATTTGGGTTCCGTGTTATAGTCATATCTATTTCCTTATTATTAAACTGCTATTATACACTATTTGGCAATAATGTCAAGCACTTTTTAGCACTTGTATTTTGTCTTTTTGTGTATTTTTTAAGCATCCAACCATTATATCATAAGTGGCAAAAAAGTCAAGCAAAATCTAGCGCTGTCATGGGATTGTCATATAATACCAATCACGCAACCTCTGCTCTCCTCTCCAACCGGTAAATACCATTATACACGATCCAGTCCAAAAGTCAAGCATTATTTGCGTATATTGGAATCAATTCCAATCAACGGAAAGTATTTTGTCTTTATTCCGTTATACTCTACAATTTTGTGCGTATTGGACGCAATTCCATTAAACACAAAAATGGCACCCATCCATATAAGGCAGGGGCGGATTAAGGTACCAGATGAATTGCTGCACCACCAATGGTTACCATTATACACGATCCAATAAAAAAGTCAAGCACTTTTTGGGGGTGCCTGACTTCTATTTGATTAAGCAGCAAGCGCTATTGGTATAACCTTTTTTACAAAACCACTGGTATCCTTCTTAGCCTTACCCTTCGCCTTGAGACCGGCAATTACACCCTTAGGATCAAGGAAGCGTAGGTCGGTGTCATCAGCATTAATCACAGGGAGACCTAGGTACTGCTCTGGTAAACCCTTATCAAATACTGCTGCTACATTATAACCTTGCTCGATAGCACGGTAAACATCGTGGTCGTTGCCGTCAGCAGCAGAAAAGGTTAGGTTATAATTGGATGGTACAGTGCGACCGACTATTTTGGTGTAATCATAGAATTGGACAGTAGGGAATGCTTCCATCATGTTGCGGTATTGTCCTACTCTGATTTTCTCCCATGCGATATCACTGGTGCCGTTTAAACGGAATACAGGGATTAATCCCTTCTTTTCAGCATATTTGATGGTGCTTTGAATTTCAAGTGCTAGCTCTTCCATGAATTGCTCACGAGCTTCAAAAAAGCGCTTGGTTTTACGGATACGGGCTTGCTGAATTACATTGGTATTTTCGCCCTTCTTGAATATACCACCACGGCCTGCTGTATTAAGACAAGCTGCTTTACAGCCAGCGGTTGCCTTAGGACAGGTTTGGTAGCCCGATAAGTCAGCAGGTGCTAAATGGAGGATACTGGTTAGGTAGCCCTTCTTTTCGCCCTTCATTATTTTTGGATTGCCTCTAGTCAATAACATTTTTTATATCTCCTATTTAATTACAAGTACCATTCTACACTAATTGGCAGGAAAGTCAAGCACTATTTTTGGTCATAAAACGGTCATAAAACGGTCATATTGGAGCTAGCACGCAGGGGCGGTGTGGAACCATTATATCATATCCAAGTGGAAAGTCAAGCACTTTTTAGCGCTATTTTAGGGGGGGGGGAGTCCAAATAATGCTTGACTTTTGGTAGGAATCATGTATAATGGTATTCATAATAACAAAGGAGATAAAAAATGGAAATGTACCACTTTCATGTATTGAATAACATCTATGATGTGGAGGCACCCGATGCCGGTTCAGCGATGCAATTCATTAATCGCAATGTCATGGATTCATTAAACATGGGGCCATATGCTTGGATGGCTATGCCTATGCTTGAAAATTCATACTATTGTAGCCCTGGCGATTATTTCAATTAATGCTTGACTTTTTTGCCAGTTCTGATATAATGGTAACATAATGAATAAGGAGAAAAATATGACGGTTCTAGGATTTTGTAAAGTTTTAGGTGAGGTTATCGAGGACAACTATGCTGCCAAGTGGAAGCATAATGTATTGAAGATTGATATCCAAGAAGGCAAGCGCTTTTATAAGCTTGTCCGCCATGACTATGATGTGGAGACAGGCCAATTGGTTAAGTTTTCAGGCTCTGTCCACTGCTTCGTAGAAAAGGCGACTGGCGATATCTATAAGGCAGCTAGCTTTAAAGCCCCTGCTAAGGGTGTCCGTTTCAATATCGTTAAGGATCTTGAATTATTGAAGGAAATCGCTGATTGGGCAGGTGGCTATCTATACCGCTAAAATAATGCTTGACTTTTGGTATGGATATGTTAGGATGGCTACACTATGAATAATTTAATAACACTTTTAATAGGGCTCTGGATCGGACTAGTAATAATAACCATCGGGCTCTATATTTTGGAGAGAAAATAAAATGGCTAAGTTTATAGTAAGGCTGCCAAAATTGGTAAAGTTTATCGAGACCGAGGTTCATACAATCGAGGCTGACTCTGCTGAAGAGGCAATGGAAATAGTAGCAAATTCTAATGGAGATCCAAATGTCCTCTATGAGGAAGACGGTTGGGAAACCGAATTTTGGTATCATGATATGGAAGCAAAGGAGATTAAAGATGAGTAAATTATTAGCAGTTCTATTATTATCGGTCTCCATTGGAGCTCAGGCTCACGATGGGTTCAGAGGCGGATATGGCGGTGGGTACCATCATGGCAGTGGTAACTGGATCGCTCCAGCTATTATAGGGGGCATCGTAGGATATGAGCTTAATCGCTCTTATGGATACAATGCTAATCCCTACGTTGGCCAGTATTATCAAGGCTGCCGCCCCATCTATCAGACCGTATGGGCTCCAAACGGCTTCGGTGGAGTGGTTCCCATTCAGCAGTATTTGGGTTGTAATTAAGCCCCCTATTATATCACATCCGGCAATAAAGTCAAGCCCCCTAGGCCCCCTAGATTTCGCTTGACTTTTTCATTGGTTTCTGTATAATGGACACCATTGGTAAGGCAGCAATTAATCTGGTCTTCTAATCCACCCCTGGTCGTCTTTCATAGGGGGCTAAAAAGTGCTTGACATTCCATCCATTTTCTGTATAATGGAACATAATTGATAAGGAGATAAAAAAATGACTATGTTAGTAATCGATACGCAAGACCAAGAAAATTATGCCGCTCATCAAGGTTTCACTGGTGACTACCGCTGGAAAATGAAGGGTGGCCAATCCTACAAAATCACTAACATTCCACAAGGCGTGGACCCAGCTGAGGTTGTAGAGGTAATCCGTGGTGACATCGAGGAGAATAACAATTTCTTCCGCTCAGACATCATTGGCTACTCCCTCCAAGCGGATGACTGGATGTCTCCATTTGAAAAGAGCCAGCTCGAATACGAAGGCGAGATCCGCTATGCCGAACCCACCATTGATTATCGAGATTATTTAGCAGAAATCGCTTAAATTCTGCTTGACTTTTGGCATGGATGTGTTATCCTAGCCATACAATTAAAAAGGAGAAAAATATGACTGAAAAAGACAAATTAGAATGGGAATTACAAGCTTATGGTTGCTCTAAAGCGTCCCTCATGAGAATGGTTAAAGAGCAAGCATTCCCTGGCACAGAGCTCATGTTCGCAGCTGGTATCCTATCAGATGCACAGGAAATCATCTCTGCTGAGTTCAACGAGGACGGCTGGGTATCTCCAGACCAAGCGAATCAAGCTAGACAGTTCCTCAACCGTGCTAAAGCCATTATGTTCATGATGATGGAGTCCAGAAAGGAGCCTGTATGAGAATCGAAAAGCTATCTTCAGCAGGAGGCACTTCCCTCCAAGGCGAAGTCTATACGGACTATGATACACTGGTGGCAGCCTTCGGTGAACCATCCTACGGTCCAGATGAGGACCCATCCGATAAGGTGACCTGTGAATGGGTGCTAGAAATTGATGGCACGGTGGTTACTATCTACGACTGGAAGGAATACGGTGATACCCCTAGGCACTATTATGACTGGCACATTGGCGGGTATGATAGAAGAGCAGTGGACAAGGTTGAATCAATAATTAGGCAGGTAGAAAATGCTTAAAGGACTATTAATTGGTATTGTATTAGGATTGGTAATAAAATATGCTGTATCGGACTCTAGGTGGTTTCAGCATGATGAATTCGCTGAGTTCAAATCAACGAGCTCATTCGAGCAGTTCAAATAGTTTTATAGGCGTCTAGTCAGCGCCACTCTCCGGAGGTGTCCATTGGGACACCTCTTTTTTTTGGAGGCGGCTTAGGAATCGCTATGTGTCCTATAAAAAAAAGCCATCCATGGTCGGACTCTGAATTCAGTAACTTTTTTTCTAGCCTATTTTTTCAATCCGGCAAAATTTTTTTAGGAGGGTTTTCGCTTCCCTTTAATTTTTTCCTGGAGGTCCATAATCTCCAACTCTTTATCAGATAATTGTATCTTGAGAGATTCAATCACTTCATTAGACATTATCAGTTTAGTTTCTAATTCATCTACAGACTTTACCACGGAGTCTATTCTAGTCACTTCATCAATATAATTATTATGATATTCTGAGCCATAGTACCATATCATCGCTATTAATATAACGATTAATCCCAATAATACGTCATCTTTACCTATTTTAATTTTGTCCATCTGTATCCTCTCTCAATCTCTTCTTTAGTCCAACCTTCATATTTTATCAGATTTCTCTTCCATCTCTTATAATCTGATAGTAAGTAAGCAAAAGTACCACCAGGAAACTTAGGAACTTCTTCTTTTATCATAGCATCTTTTTTATCGTGTTCAAGCCATAAAATATACACAACACATACAATAAAAAAGGCGGATATCAGAGGCCAAGGTAGATTATAATTGAATATATTAAAATTATCCATTTTTATCCTCTAGAAATTTAAGTCGCTTTCTTAAAAAACTCACATCTTCTTGTAGAGATACCACTTGATTTGTCTTGATATACAGCTCTTGACGGACTTCATCATCTATTTTTTCAAATAATTTCTGCCTATCTTTACTTTTCCAATCATGGGTTACATTAATACCTATCAGGATACCCATGATAAAGAAAACTATGCACATAATAATCATATATTCTTCTCCAAATTATCACAAGCCAATTACAAATCTTGATGAATCATACTTATTGATATGCTTACAGTCTAATTTTTTGATATACTTCTTATAAACATCTGGTTCCATGTAAAATTGTAACACATCTTTTAAGGACATAGCGAGTTTTATCTCTTCCTTGTCTTCTTTATACTTGAGAGCGACTTCGAGTTGTCTTTGGAGTTCACCCACAATGATGCATTCCATCTGGATATCTGTAAGTTGTATAGAAAATGTGTTAGAAATGTGTTTGGAAGTCATATTAGAAGTCTTTTTTGAATCCGGGAGTGCAACGGACAAATTCTCCAGGCTGTATTTGACTGGAATCCTTTGAGGTTATGCACGTTTTCTCAAGAGTTGAGCATCCGGTAAGTAGGAGGAATAGGAAAATCGTTGGAAACGCTGGAAAAACTGTAAAGAATTTAGATTGAAACATATTTTTTAGTTTTGACAAGTGATTTCTTGTTTAGTTTATCGATTTCCTCTTTGGTTAGCGTAGAATGTGACCCATCGCACCATCTATTTGGGTCTTTTGTCTTGCCACAGCCGCATTTACCGATTTCTGATAGTTCGGCGAGTCTTTTTTTGTCCCAATCAGCTACTTTTTTCATATTAATTTAAATTAGGCATCATTTTTGCATTATCTTCTTGCGTAATGATATCAGTTTCTTCAATATAATCATCAAATATCATGACCACATTCTCTTCGGTCACAATATAAACTTCTTCGTCATCAACTTTAGTTTGTTGAGCAGTTTGCCAGTTAGGAAGAATAGCATCACCGACTCGGACATCTTTAACGGTATTGCCGATAGCAAGGACACGGCCTTTTTGTGCTTCAGCAGGATCGTTGGAAGCAAGAATAATGCCAGATTGTGTCTTGAGATTACGCTTAATGAGCTTCACTACAATTTTATCACCAATAGGTCTTAACATAATATTCCTTATAATTTAAAATGAGATATTTCTTTTCAATAGTTTACTTCTGCCTTCTGGCGTCTTCTTTAATTTCTTAATCACATGGTGGATCTTTTTGATTTGCAACTTTAACCATCTTGGATTATTCCATTCTCTTTCAGAATAATCTTTATTTAATTGTGGCGCAAAACCATACAAAGCATTATGAATATCTCTGTATTCTTCTTGAAGCGATTCTGTTGTATCTAAATTAAACCAAAACATGCGTGCTATCCTAACAAAAATTAAATATAATGTCAATCTTAATCGTCTATATGTACCGTAACATTTCTTCATAGGTATATTTCCTTTCCATATATGATGAAGGACTCTCTAGGTAACATTTTTCTAAATCTCCTGGTCGTCTAGGAAGATATGTTACATTAAAGTCTACACCATTTGCTTTCTTAAATTCGTTTACTATCTCCAAAGTTGTCCTTGTATCTCCATAGGCCAAATTCTCGATACTCCTTGATGGTTTATCGATGGCTTTCTCTATAGAGTGGCAAATATCCATAACGTGGACATATTCTCTCACACAAGTACCGTCTTTAGTATCATAATCATCACCATAGATATTAAATTGACCTGTTCCAGTCGCTTGGATGAGATTATAGAACAATCCGTCAGGATTGGTTGGTCGTAGATTAAAATCTCTTCCAATCACGTTATAAAATCTAAAAGTGGTATAATCAAAACAATAACTATCAACTATGTCTTCTGCCACTCTTTTAGAATAACCATATGGTGAATTTGGATTAGAGGCTGCACCGGTAGATGCAAAGATAAAATTATCACAACCATATTCGTGTAATATATTTTTTGTACCATTGATATTGGTATCATAATACATCACAGGATGTTTTACTGATTCACCTACACGAACCAATGCAGCTAAATGAATGATTGTATGATAAGAATTCAATCGTGCAGGAGAATGCCTTAACATCTCTGCACTTCTAATATCTACTCTATAGTCTTTGGCAGAAGGAGTGATATCAATATCTAAGCGATACAAATCAATATCGTCTCTTTTTTCTAAAAGTTTGCATAAGTGTTTACCAATGTAACCTGATGCACCAGTAACTAATACTTTTCTTTTCATTGGAACACAACTCTCTTTAGTTCGTCAATCTTTTGTTTTATAACCGGCTTAATTGGATTACTTTCAGAAGTAAAACAATAAATCGTGTTTAAAAATTTTAATAAATCATGTGGGTTCATAGGTTCTTAATCTTTGACCAAAGTTTTAATTTTTCTCTTTTTGCTTTTCTTGCTTCATTAATATTAGAATCTGATACAATACAATTCTCTACCAATAAATCTATCATACAAAGGACATCGCCAATCTCATGCTCTAAATTTTCTTTAGCATCATATAGGTCAAATCCAAATCTATGTATTTTAGATATGACCTGAATAACTTCAGCACATTCTTCTTGTGTGATATTTAAGATTTCGGTAGTTTGTGTCATATTAACAATCGGCTGGGCCAACTAAATTTTCATTCAATAAACCAGGTCCTGTTTTGCTAAGGACAAATTCTTCTGCCATAGATTCAGCTGTATCTTCATCACTAGCAGTTCTTTTTTGATATACTTGTTCATTGATATAAAGTGTAACCAAGTAACCATTACCTGTATACTCTACATCAGCTCTTCGTTTTTCATCTTCTGAATAAAATTTTGACAATTCTGTCATATAAATCTCCTATGCAATCATTTCAATGAATCTATTTAGCACTACACGGTTAGACAATCTATTACCGGCATATTTACTAAACGCTGATACAAGACCTCTAGTTGTAGCATTTTCTTTGACCACAAATTCTACATCATCATCAGTATCCATACCTTCAGCACGAAGTAGATAATACTCATCATAACCTGCTGATGTCGCTATAGCATACTTATTCTTACGGAAGTTTAATCTAATCTTATCATGGTCAGCAGCCAATGAAAAGAAATCAAATGAATTACGATTAAACTCTCTACCATTAAGAATATAGAAACCTACGATATTAGAATTGGTTCTAGCCTTAAGCATCTTTATATATGTAGCTGTCAATTCACGACCATATCTATCAGGAGCATATTCTTGATTTTTGGTAACAGGATCAACAATCACCATTTTTTGACTTCTGAAATCATCACCATTTGCAGGATCAAATGAATCTGCTCTGAAACCGCCATGTTCATTCATTTCATTAACCACACGATTCAATGCATGGCCATCACCATCTGTTAAGAATACGGTATTCACAATTTGAAGTCTATAATCTTTTTGAAATTGTGGCACTAACTTCATAGCAGCCATAATACATTCACTAAACGGTGTACCGCCTAATTCAAAGAATCTAGGTCTATTAGAGAATCTACCGGCTGACATTTTAGCAAGAGCAGCACCAGCGTAAGTAAATTCTGCTGATGACATTTTACTTGATAAGATATTCAATAGGTTCATTCTCTCACAAGCGATATCACCAACTTTAGGTGTAGGACGATAACCGCCATATGTTGTGTTGGCATCATAATCATCATATTCTGATGTAAAGGTATATACTTCAAAAGGAATACTCACCTTACGGCAGAATAATGCTAGATTGATTACTTGTTTTACGGTACTTTCTAAATGATTAGCCATTGAACCAGACCAATCAAGGAACATTACAAGACCGTGAGATTTACCGTCAGGAACAATAGTTGCCTTTTTAAAGATATCTTCACTAAACTTATATGAGAAAATTCTACTCATGTTAAGTTCGCCTGTTTTGGCAATAGATGCTCGTTTTAATTGTTCAGCATTCTTTTTAAGTTCAAATTCTTTAGCGAGATATGATACAACCTTAGCGGCATCTTTACGGATCTTTTGATATTTGTCCATATTGATACCACGACTTTCATATTCCATTTTTTCTTGGTATTTACGATATCTATCCCATAATGCTTTGTAACCAATTACACATTTTGTTAAATCATAATCAGGAATGTTACCGTAATAATATGATGAACCGTCAGAAGCAAATAGTTTCTTTTGATTCTTCATGTAATTATCATCAGTATGTGATGAATATTCGGAACCTGATGATGTGCCTGCTTTATCATCTAACGGCTGGCCAGATTGGTCAGGATCGTTTTGGTCTACTTCATCACTACCTTCACCTTCTAAATCATAATCGGATGCGTCATCAGAATTACCATCTTCATCATTGTCTTCTTCATAGTCTTCATTATCATCCATTTCCATTTTAAGTTTATCTTTGGCTTCTTTTTGCATCTTCATGTATTCCATGACTTCTTTAGCCACTTCGATAACATCATCATAAGATTCGGTTGATTCTACTTTTTTAAGTAATGATTGCTCATCATCATTGAATTTAATACCAAGTGTTGGACCGCCCTTTGAGAACATATTGATACGGTCGATAAAATTCATTTCATTAACATCAACATCATTGATACCAAAGAAATCTTTTTTAATTAGGTCTTGATAGCCTTTTACAAAAGAGCTACGAATACCAGGATATTTGTTTTTGATTTTTCTTTCGATACGAACATCTTCAAGGACATTCATAAGTGACATTGGTATTTCAAGTTCATTTGCTTTTAACATACCATCGCCTGGCGTATATAAAGCATGGCCTACTTCATGACCCATGAAAAGGTCGTATAGGTAACCTGATATATTCTTATCAAGCACAGGCACAGTTAAAACACGGTTCTTAACATCAAATGAAGCCGTCTCAACATTACGTTGCTCTACGATAAGATTTTCTGTTGCCATTAACTTGGCAAGAAGTGATTTTGACTGCACTAGTTCCATATAAACCTTTCTAATTAATATGAGACCATTATACTACAATATTAGTTGCCAGTCAAGCATTATTTACTGTAAATCCATCTCACGGTATTCTTTATAATTCTTTTTATACCGTTTAATAAGTGGTAATAATTCTTCATAATTAATACCAAATTCTTCGATTAAAAATTTCTTTGGTTCGGTTGTTAAGTATGCTTGGATTTCATCCATAATAACTTTGGTATTATAACCAAGTTTGATTAAATGGTTACGAATGATTTTATATTGCTTTTTATGTTTACTTAATAGCCTATATGTTATTATATCAGCTTCCATTTTATACGCTTCATTGGTATAATAATAAGCGTGTGCTAATTCATGTGGATATGCTGTCTTATCTGATTTTAATGAACCTATAACATAAAACTTTTCATTCCAATTTATCTTTTGTTTGATTTTATCAATGAGTTCTTTTTCTTTTGATGTCCATTCTTTTTCTGGATTTAATTTAATCCATTCTTTGAGAATATAATCTGGAAAGTTAAAGCCTGTCCAAAAATTGAAGTAACCTATATTACCCATGTCATCCATAGTTTCTAGTAGAAAATCATAGACTGAAAACTTCCTGCCTACTAAACCTTCTAAAGGTGATTCATAATATTCTTGAATACGAAAGAATGTTGTTGTAATTTCTTTACGAGTATCAAATTCAAAATGAATAATATTATTACTTGGTTTATAAGATATCATCTTCTCATCCTTGAAATGTCTTCAGCATCTTTTTGTTGGAATACAGGAACACTATTACTCTTATGCATAGTAGCTACACCTAACATGGCATCGCCTGTATATTGAACGGGGGCTTTCTTTGTAGCAAAACCAGATTCCATGTTTAATGATGGATAATGTGGTGTTTCTCTACGGAATGGTGGAATTTCTTTGAGTTTACCTAGTGACTTTGTAGCTATAGGTTTGGGTGAATGGGACTTTAACCATGCTAGATATTGTTCATGCTTTTGTCTATTGGGTTTCTTTTGTTTAGACTTTGGTGCTCTCATGTGTATAATCATAGTATAATCCTACTCAATTTTTAACTACCATTATATCACAGAATTAGCTCTTTGTCAAGCATTATTTAGCATCAAAACGGAGCATTCCTACTTATGCCATAAAATAGTGCTTTTTTTAGAAATCTTTTGGTATATTTGGGTATTCAAATTTAACACCCTTTGTTTTTAGCTCTGGAAAGCCAGTCATATCTACATTTGAGACATATTTTAGGTCAGCATTAGGATAAACATATTTGATTATTTGTAATAATTGAATGACTGTTCCATCCATATCATTAAAAGAAAACACTTCATCAACACATCTTAAATTTTGAATGATGTCCATTCTTGTGCCAATATTTTGAACGAATCCACCTTGAATGTGTTGTAGCCAAAAATCAGAGTGAATACCAACCAATAATAAGTCACCCTTACTTTTACACCATTTTAAAAATTTCAAATCTTCCTCTGAAAGTGGATCATAACTACCTGATGTAATTATTATCTTTTCTTTTGGTGTCATGGAAGTAAATTAGGAAATGCCTCTTTAACAAATTCATAAGATAGACCTCTTACGCCTTGGTCTTTTCTAAAAATTCCAATAATAACTTCAGCTTCACGAGGTTCGATTGATTCTAATAATTGCAACAGTAATTGTTTTCTTTTTTCTGGTGTCAAATTAGATGCTCCAGCATCACCTTTTCTAAAAAGATACAATTTACGAATTTCTGTTGATAATTGATTTCTTGAAATTCCAGGTAATGTATCAGGCACAATATAATCTTCTGGCATTGAGCTAAAATACCATTGATAATCTGGATGATATGTTAATTGTAATACACCAGTTAAAGTTTTTGATAAGTTTTTTTCAATAACTTTCATTCTTTCAGCTTTAGTATTTGCTTCTTCAAACTCATCAAACACTTCATATATGTTTTTCATTTAAAACTCCTCAATAACTTCCATTAGATTTCTTAATTTGTGTTCCATGAAATAATTTATTAAATTACCTTTTGAAGCAGGTTTAATTTCATCATACATATTTATGATACGCTCTTGAACATCTTTAGGTATGTATGATAGGTCTATCAACATTCTATTTCTAGTATAATTAGCTTTATCTGTTTCAGAATAAGTTTCTACGTTTTCACTTAAATACTTATCCATTACTTTTTGAGTGATAGGCTTTTGTCTCAAATCACGAACAAAACAATCCGCTGGTGAAAACATATTAGGAATGCCATCACCTTTATCACCACGAATAACCTTTTCTTTTAAATCAAGTATAGGATTATCTGATTTAACATATTTCTTTTGTGATGGGTTATATTGTTTAACATTTGAACCATATTGTTGTAATTGTAAAAAGTCACCATCGCTTGATAGAATTAATATCTTTTGATGTGGTGCAAATCTAGGTACAAGTGTGCCGATAATATCATCTGCTTCAGCACCTTCAACGTCAATCACTTTATATGGAAAATTTGTTTTAAGTTCTTCTTTGAATTTAGATAACATATCAAAGATTAAATGCCAATCTAAATCAGATTTTTCCCTAGTCTTTTTACGACCGGCTTTGTAGAATGGAAATACTTCTTTACGCCAATACTTTCTATTATCACAACATAAGATAACTTCGCCATATTCACCTTTAAAGTTTTTAACGTGAGTTCTGATGATGTTTAATACCATATGCCGAATAAGATTTTCTTCCAGTTTGGTATTTTTTTGATTTGCTATCTGTGCCATAAGGCCTGCTAATAGCACTTGATTTAAGTCCACGAGTATCATTATATAATCCTTTAAGATTCAGAACAGCCAGTATACTATAGTTTAACTATTTTGTCAACCTAATTTTGGCTTTGCCAGTGAGTTTCTTTCTAAACTTCTTATCTTTTCTTAAAAACTTGCCATCTTCTATTATTCGGTTACAATCTTCAATAATCTTTTCCCACCATGTTATACATTTACGCATTTGTGTTTTAGTATAACAACTATACGCTTCTTTCATTTGCTCATCTTCTGACATCAAAGCTTCATTCCAAACTTTAATCTCATTCTCAGCATGAGATATGATTGCTTTTGCATGAATAGGTTTAACACCAACATTATATAAGAAAGAATAGTTTTTTCTATCAGACCAATCTTTGATATAGTTATCAAAAAGACCTTCAACTTCACCCAATAACTCATGGGTCTTGTTGAGTGTTCTTTCTTGAATTGTTGGTCCTGTATATTCTTCTGTCATTCTGGTAATTCCGTTTTTTTCAATATATCAAATGCTTCTTTAACAAATTCATGTGACGCTGTTGATTTCTTTGCTACTACACCATACCAACCACCTGATAATAATTTTGAAACATAATAGTATGGGTCTAATAGTATGCCTTCAAACAAATCTAAATCTATAGTAAGACCTTCTTTATCTTCTCTATACAGTATAATTTGATACATTTGACCTAAATCATAGGTTTCATATATTCCTGGATTATTATACATAAATCCTTCAAAATGAATGGTTGAGCTACCATCCTTTTCTTTAGGTGATGCTACAAAATAAAAGGCGTCATGGTCGCCTTTTTTAAATTCTCTCAATGTTTCTGGTATATCGTTCAATGTAATCCTTTATATGTGATTTTCTTATTCTACACATTATCCATGTATTATAATAATCATCACTCATCATAACATCACGAACAAATTGTTCTTTAGCTTCAAGATAACTACATTCACCTTTTGATTTGCAAAGATGTAATATTTCTTTACTAAAATTATCTTGACCCAATTGTAACACATCTTGCTTCAATATGTCACTACTTCCATAGTAAGTTTGCCAATCAGAAAATACCTTATACTTTTTCTTTTTGCCTTTTACTTGTTTGGTTTTAGCAGAATAGAATAATTTTTTACCAATGTATTTCTTATTATTTACATTGTTTGTTATAAGATATACAAATCCGTAATTATCTTCTATTTGTTCTTCTAAAAAGTCTTTACCATTATATTGCCAATTTAATCCCATTCGCCTTCTTCTTCTGTGTCATCATCTTCATTTATATATTCTTCTTGAATATCTTCGATAATTTCTCCACAGAACGGACAATATTCTGGCAGTTCTTTTGATACTAGTTCTTTCGTAAATTGGATTCCATAAGAAGAATCACAGTTAAGGCATTCGCCTACTAAAGCTTTGTTTGTCATTTGAGTTCCTTGTTAGGCCCAAACATCACTCCAATTACCAGATAATGCGCCTTTAGCATAGTCTGTTGCTCTATTCTCAAAAAAGTTGGTGTGAGTTGGTGCGTTAATCATCTCCTCTACCCAAGGTAAAGGATTTCTCTTCTATATATGTTCTGAACAATTTTATCATAGATTCACATGATAAACAATCTATTGTTAATGTTTTATCTGCCATTTTATTTCCCTAATATTTTTTTCTTATAATCGTTTATTGCTGATTTTATAGCATCTTCAGCAAGAACAGAACAATGTATCTTGACTGGTGGTAATGCAAGTTCTTCAGCAATATCTGAATTTTTAATAGTTATAGCTTCATCTAAAGTTTTACCTTTAAGTATTTCAGTAACAAGACTTGAACTAGCTATTGCTGATCCGCATCCATAAGTTTTAAATTTAGCATCAGTAATTATATTATCATGAACTTCAATTTGTAATTTCATAACGTCACCACATGCAGGAGCCCCCACCATGCCAGTTCCAACATCTGGACTATTTTTATCAAGAGAACCCACATTTCTTGGGTTTTCATAATGATCTAAAACTTTATCAGAATAGGCCATGTTATGCTGAGAAAGATGACCCACATCCACATTTACTTGTGGCATTAGGATTCTTTATCTCAAATTGATCTCCCATTAATGATGTTTTATAACTAATAGTAGATCCGGTTAAATATTGCATACTCATTGCATCGACTAATAAATTAATGCCACCATCTCCAATAACAAAATCATCTTCATTTTGATTTTCATCAAATGTAAATCCGTATTGAAAACCTGAACAACCACCACCAGATACAAATACACGAAGCTTTAATTCTGGTTGATTTTCTTCAGATAATAATAATTTAATTTTATTAACTGCTGATTCTTCTATTATTATTTGTTGCATATTATTCCTAAGCCCAAACATCACTCCAATTACCAGATAATGCGCCTTTAGCATAGTCTGTTGCTCTATTCTCAAAAAAGTTGGTGTGAGTTGGTGCGTTAATCATCTCCTCTACCCAAGGTAAAGGATTTCTCTTCACTTTAAACACACCTTTTAAACCTAATGAGATTAATCGGCGGTCCGCTATATAACGAATATATTTCTTAACATCTTCTGATGTTAATTCTTCCATATCACCCATTTTGAAAGCAAGGTCAATAAACTTATCTTCAAGTTCAACCATTCTTTCAGCAATGGTGTAAATTCTGCTCTTTAAATCGTCTGTCCATATTTCACGATTTTCTTCTATATATGTTCTGAATAATTTAATCATGGATTCACAATGTTGTGTTTCATCTACAATAGACCATGTAACAATTTGGCCCATGCCTTTCATTTTACCATGGCGTGGAAAGTTCAATAGCATAATGAATGATGAAAATAACTGCATACCTTCTGTAAATGCTGAAAACACAGCAATATGTGTTGCAGTATTTTCTTTTGTGGTATTCTGTGCTGATATATCTAAAACATAATCATGTTTCTCTTTCATTTCAGCATATTCTAAAAATTCATTGTATGTTGTTTCAGGTAAACCTAAAGTTTCAATCAGATGTGAGTAAGCTGCAACATGAAGTGCTTCACGAGCTGCAAAACCCATCAACATCATTCTAACTTCTGGTTGTGGAAAATAAGGTAGATAATTTTTAACGTAACCACCTGCAACATCAATGTCACCTTGAGTAAAAAATCTAAAAATGTGTGTTAAAAATTGTTTTTCTTCTGTTGTTAATTTCTTTTTCCAATCTTTCACGTCTTCCATCATTGGAACTTCTGTATGTAACCAATGTGATTGCTCATGTTTTAACCATGCGTCATAAGCCCATGGATAATTAAAAGGTTTAAAATATGTTCTATTTGATGCTAAATCTTTTATTTTGTTATCCATTAAATTTCCTTTTGCCAAAAAACTATTTCCCATTTACCATCTAAATGTTCAACAAGTGCTGAACAGCTCTCGACCCAATCACCAATGTTTTTTTTTCATTTAAAAAACCAAATATATGTTGCTATTATGTTTACCATTGCAAAATAACTATTCTGTATCAATAATGGTATATTTTTATGCCTATGATAAAACTCATATGTCAATATTGTATGACCTACAACAAAAGCAGGAAAAGACCATTTCAACCAAGGTGTTTTTAATGCCATTGATGTGCCTGCTATGATGAATATCGTTGAAGATATCCATTTAATATCAAAATTAACCTTCACAAGCTATACAATCATTTCCTTGAGCGATTTGTGTCATATCAATTTCTTTGATAACTTGTCGTTCAATTCGTTTAGATACCTTATCTGCTTTACCAATCTTTTCAGAACGGCAGTAGTATAAAGTCTTTAATCCTTTTTTCCATGCCATGAAATGAATAGCATGAACATACTTAATATTAGCATCAGGTCTAAAGAATAAGTTTAGTGACTGTGCTTGGTCGATATATTGTTGTCTATCAGCAGCTAATTCAATAACCCAGCGTTGGTCAATTTCCATTGCTGTCTTGAATACTGCTTTATCATTCTCTGACATCCATTCTAAGTGTTGGACTGAACCATCATTAGCAATAATAGATGACCATGTATCATCATACCAGTTTTCTGGTTTATCTTTTGATACTCTAATTAGTAATTCATCTAACCATCGATTTTTATTTAAGAATGATCCGCTTAAAGTGTCTTGTCTATATGCATTAGCACGATAAGGCTCAATACTAGGGCTAGTGTTACCCATAATGATTGAACTACTAGCGTTAGGAGCAATAGCCATAAGATGACTAAACCGGTTACCCGTACCTTCGGCGTCAGGAGCTTCCCCACGTTCTTTACCCAATTTTTTATTTGCATTATCTAATCCTTCTCTGATGTGTTTGAAGATTTTATTGTTAGCAACTTTCGCCATAACGCCCTCAAAAGCAATACCATTGCGCTGTAGATAAGCGTGCCATCCAAGAGCACCAATACCAATACTTCTCTCTCGCTGAGCTGAGTATCTAGCACGACTAATGTTGTCAGGAGCGTTATCAATAAAATATGTAAGAACATTATCCAACATTTCAGCAACGTCATGCAAGAAATTGGCATCTTTATTCCACTCATCATATGTCTCCAAATTAAGTGATGATAAACAACATACCGCAGTTCTTTTCTCATCTGTTGGTAATATAATTTCTGAGCAAAGATTGGATTGATGGACTTTTAATCCTTTATCTTTTAACCATTGAGGCAAATATTCATTACTTGTATCGATATAATGAATGTATGGTTCACCTGTGTGCATCCGTAATTCGATAATCATTTGCCATAGCATCTTTGCTGAAACTACTTCTCTAACTTCACCTGAATGTGGGTCTTTTAACTCCCATGAATCATCTACATTTGGATCCAACATAGACTTTTCAACAAGATTCATAAAGTCATTGGTAATATTTATTCCATGGTGAAGATTCAAACATCTTACGTTTGGATCACCTGTAGGTTTTCTCATTTCCAAGAACGGAATGATATCAGGATGCGATATATTTAAATAAGCTGCATAAGAACCTCTTCGTGTTCTTCCTTGACGATAGGCGAGTGAGGATGCATCATAAATTTTAAGATGAGGCATAACACCAGTTGATTTATCATCAGCAGAGCGAATACCAAAACCAATACCAACACCGCCGCCATACATTGATAACCAATTTGTTTCAGATAGATTATCTACTAAGCCTTGTGATGTATCTTCAATATAATTTAAGAAACATGAAATTGGCATTCCTTTTTTAGAACGACCAAAAGATAAAATAGGAGTAGCATATGATAACCAATGCTTTGAAGCATAATCATATAATCTTTGTGCGTGTTCTGGATTACTACTGAATGTTTTTGAAACATAAGCGAATCTTTGTTGTGGAGAAGTTTCATCTTCTCTCATGTATGATTCTTTTAATCTTTTAATTCCTAACTCATCAAATAAATTATCTCGTTGTAAATCTATTTCAATTCCTAGGTAGTTCATGTATTCGCCTTTTCTCCGTAATTCCAAATTTCGTTTTTATATTCTTCGGACCAATTATCGTAATATTTGGTTTTCTTTAAACTCTCACGAGCACTTAATAATTTATCTTTTGGTTGGGCAAGTATTATTGGATAATGACCATTACCTGTGTTTACTCCATTAATAAAACCAGGATCTGCTGGATGGTCTTTTAAAAAGATTAAGTCATCTCTTTTTGCCTGTAGCTTACTTATTAAATCTAATAGCTCATCATTCGTGAATTTATTAATCGTATTAACAAAAATAATTAGCTCAAAATCATAAATAGAATTAAAAGTTTTTATGTATGAGAGTATATATGATTCCGGTTCTTCATTAAACTCGGTTACAAAAACTTTTTTATCTTCAAATGCTTTTTTAGCAAATGGACATATTTGAAATCCGCCAAGTTCGTCTCTTCTTTCGGAAACTTTTTTTACCCAATCTGTTATAACTTTTTCCAATTTACAAACTCCATTTTAGCTCGTAGATTTTGGAAAGTATTATCTTTAATAATATCTAGCAGTTCGTCTTGTGTAAAACCAGATTTGATAATATCATTAATATCTTTCTCTGTTATATATTTTGGCCAAATAACAACATTGAAATGATTATCGATTGCTTTTTCCAATTTCTTTACGATATCTTTATTTCTAGGTTCATTATCATATATCAATACAACTTTATCTTTTGTGAATGTGTCTAGGATTGATTCCAAATTTGAATCAGCAGTTGCTACAGCATTGTCTATGAACAATGAATCAATTGGACCTTCAACAACATAAATTGGTATTAAATCATTAATTACTCTATCTAAACCAAATACTTTTTTATTTTTTTCTTGTAATTTACATGTAATATATCTTAATTTAGATTCACCTAAAGCTCTGCCTTGGAAAGCAATTAGATTTTTTTCTTTATCATAAAATGGAATAACCAATCTCTTATCATTATCAACTAAATCTTTTTCAAGACCTAATTCTTTAACAAAAGCTTTAAAGTCTTCAGCATAATATAATTGTGAATAAAAGCTTTTTGGAATATGTCTACCAATAACATATTTTTTAGCAAAATGTTCATCTGGTAATGATTCAATACTTGGTAAGTTAATTGATTTTTTAAATGTTGGTGATGAAGTTTTATATTCTTCAAATTTTGGTTTTGGATAATTATTATTACCCGTTTCACCATTCTTATATCTTTCCATTGTATATTCAGCAACAAGAGAAGGATCAACTTGCTTTAAAAAATTATAAAATGTCGTGCTAACTCCACAATTATGGCACATATAGAAATAATCATTTTTAGTTCTATACACATAGCCACGACTTTTTGTTTTATTTTTTTGTGAATCTCCGCACAAGGGACACCTAAAATTATAAAGGTCGTCTTTCTTTTTGGTAAACCTTATTAATTTTGGCGATGCACGAAGCAGGAATTGTCTGTCAATAAAAATACTCATAATGTAAGGATAATACTATAAAACTACTTGGAAGTCAAGTTATTTTGAAATTTGTGATAGAATTTCTAATCCGTGAGATAATAACCATGATACTACAATGATACCACCAACAATCATCCATTTCCATTGTAGAAGTTTATCTAATTGTTCTTTTTCTTTAGTTTGATGTTCTGTAATACATTTACGAAGCCCTTTAATTTCTTCCATAATTCTTAATTCGGTATTTTGTACCTTATCAAGAACCTTATCAATCCTGTCGTGGATTTCTTTTACATCGGATTCTGTTTCTAATCTTCTATGTTCCATGTCGGTATAAACCTTTGCGATATGTCTGTCGTGTTGTTCGTTTAATCTCGAAATCACGGTATCCATCTTGGAACAAAGTTGAGTAAGTGTGCTTACTTGTTCTTTCAGCACACCTACATCTATTTTAGTACCAAGTAAATCGTTGTTATCCATTATTTTTCTGGATCAGGTTCTGCATCTGGTACTGCATCAGGTTCTGGTGCTTCTGGTTCAGTATCTTTTTTCGCCCATACAGCTGCACCATGAGCACCAGCTAACATACCGATTGCTTGTGCAAAATCTTTTAGACCAAATAGATTTGATGTGTAAGCGTTATAACCTGCACCAACAATAACAACCAATGTTGTTAATAACCAAGACCAACGAGCAATATCGTGTGTCTTATTGTCTTTACCTGTAACCAAATGTGTAATAAAATCTGGCATTGCCATATTAACCTCCTAATATATTCAAAGCGTGTTGATAATTTGTTCGTCTTTCTTCTAATCCTAAAGTGCCACCATTGATAACTTTTGATATCTTATCAATGTCACCGGCATCAGCTAAAGCATTTAGATTGTGTGTCTTCCAAAACCAGCAAGCTGATTCTGTAGCACCATCAAATGTTAATAGGTATTCTGGCAATTCTTCAATGTCCTTACCTATTGATTCAGCAAATTTTTCATAATTAACTTTGCCTGTAATTTGAATTAAACCTTTACCTGCAAATTTCCAACCGTCACCACTAGCTTCATCACCATTACCCATACGACCTGCATAAGCACGATTAGCAATCTTTTCTTGATTGTGTTCGTATTGTTTAGCAATATCTAATGTAGCAAAATGTGAAGGCCAAACCTTAACTAATGATTCTGCTTTGTAGTTTAAGTTTTCTTTAATTCTTGTAAAATTAGCAGACTCTACTGAACATTCACCAATAAAGGCTGCAATTCTTTTATTTGTATTAATTTCGTATTGTGGTAAAAATTTATCAAGTGATGCAAACCATCCATCAACTGAAGTATTTCCCACTAGTAATTTTTTTAATTGCTCAAGTGTCATTAGTGTAAATTCCTTTGTTCATCTACCCAATATTGTAATGCTTTTAATTGTTCTGCTATTTGATGGTATAAACCATAATTTTCTACTATTGTTTGTTCTGCTGTAGAGAGTGCAACTCTGGAGGAGGTACCATCAATTCTTTTGGAGGTGTCGGGAACGGTGCCTTCAACAGCGCTGTCGTGCAACTCGACAAAAGACTTAGGCAAATCACACATAGTATCGTCTTTAGTAGTAATATTTTTTTTAAGTGCTTCATTTTTAGCTCTCACATCATTAAGTTGTCTAGTAAAATCTTGTTGTACCTTATTAGTTACTTCTTTTTGTTTAGTTACAGTTTTCTTTAATTCATCTTCAGCCTGAACGATTGCATCTTGGCGTCCTTTTATATAGATGCCGTGAGCAAGAATCACAATAGTAATTATTCTTAAAGGCAATCTATAACCATAAGGTATAAGTTGCAACATTTCAAATGTCATTTCTAAAATAGCTAGAAAGACACCAAAACAAATAATTGCTATAGGAACCCAAGTAGGTATAAAACCTAAAATCCAATTATATGATAAAAACCCAGGAAGAAACATAATTACTTCCTTCTGCCGATACTCATCATAACTGGATTATGTGTATTTCTTTTCCTTTTTCTTAAATCAACACCAGGTTCTCCGCCTTTACCACCAGAGCCTGCAATTGCGCCTCCACCTACAACATTAGTAGGACCAGCACTGGCAGCACCAGCACCCATTTCTTTAATATATTCTTTAAATGATTTCATAAATCTCTTAACCTTTCTGCAACACTCATATCAACTGAAATTTCTGCTGAATAAAATGTTTTTCCGTTAATGCCTTCAATTACATCAGGCATAATATTCAAATATAACAAAAACGTTTTCAAGATATCATAATCACGTTCATCTATCTTGTAGAATAATATTCTTGCGGTCACTTTTGGACCAAAAACATTATTCAACAAAATAATGTGATTAATAATCAATCTTTCTTTAAGCGATTTATTAGTTTTGTATCTACGAAATAATCGTTTAAGATACTTTGTTCTTTTAATATCGCCTTCAAATTCAGACATAATACAATTAGGTGCATTATAGCACTTCATAGCATATATTAAAAAATTATCTTCATTCAAATTATCAATCATATTATAAAAAAATTAAGAATTGCTTAATTGATTTCCTTCATATGCAGGTCCTTCAAAATCAATATCAGCGTCTTCGTCAGATGTTTCTAACAAAGCTGCTAATTCTTCTTCATCTAGGACAACAGCTGCTATTTTATAAAAACCTGTTTCATCAATAATATAATTATAATACAAATAATATTCAGGTAATTCTGGATTATTTGGAGAAGAAACCTTACCCGAAAGGTCTGCTCCCCAAACATCTCCAAATTGATTTAAAGCTACAACCTCTTCACCTTCAGATTCATCTTTAAAGATGGTCTTTGGTAAATTAACACTATACATGTTCAATACTCGGTTGACTTTATTCCACCCAGCATATGGATTTACAAATCGACCTGATAATTCAACAGATATATTTCGGTTGAGCTCATTACGAGTAACTTCATTGTTGAGGTCAATTTTCTCTCTCTCAACAGAAACTACTGGAAAAGCAAATCCGCCTTCCTGAATGAACTCACCAAATTTTAGCATTATAAACCTGTAACTATTGAACCGAAACTTGTATTTCCAGAACTTGTGTTTGAAGCAGTAGCGTTAGCTAATGCAACTAAAGTTTCTTTTAAGTATCTAACTGTTCCATCGCTATTAGTTTTCTTTTGAATGTGAACCCAACCAGCATTAAAGTTACCTGTGTTTGCAATAGCGTTATTACCATTAGCAGCACGAGTTGCTGTAACTAAAATTGTATCTTGGTTATATGTTTTTTCTACTGGTTTTGTAGAAGGATATGAAATCGCTGTATCAAATTCAATACCCCAACCTGCCGTTGCAACACCAAATAATGCTGGTGTAATCGTAATTGTATTACCAGAAACAGCTGAAACTGTTGTATTTGATGCAAAGAAACCTGGATAACCATTACCTGATGTACCTCCAGGTTGAGCAAATCCATTTGCCATTAAATAAACATATTGTCCTGTTGCAACACCTGCGTTAGCGACATTATTCCAATTACCGCCTCCGTCATTATATGAAACTTGAATTACATTGTTACCTGCTGTATTACCAGTTAAAATATAAAACTGTAATATCTCTCTTGTTTGACGCTCAACGTCCAATTTAGGCTTACTTTGAGCTTTGTCATTATTATTCCATGCTGGCATTTCTTTTCTCCTTAATATACCACGGGTTTTGTTAAGTATTTATCTATTCTAGCCTCTTGGTGCTTGTTTAGGCTTGTCTTTCTTATCATCTTTCTTGTCATCCTTTTTCTTTGTTGGATCAGGTTGACCAGGTCGACTTCTCATTAATGGATCAATTTCTACAGTATCTCTTTTTTCACCTGTTAATGTAGTTCCTCCAGATAAAACACCTAGTGCTTGAGACTTTTCTTCTCCATTATTATTCTCTTTATTCTTATCATCTAGTTTTTCAAACTTTGGTTTTTTACCATAAGTAGCAACAGACTTATCTTCTTTTTCCCAATCAGTCATGTCTTCACCCATAATACTCATATCTTTGCGTGACTTTTTGAGAATATCTTTAACCATTTTTGCTTTTCTAGACATAACTCTATCTGCTCTTTCTTCTCCGCCATTTGCACCATCAGCTGGTGAAATAGTTGCTGATTTTGGATCACCAATTAAATCTTCTTTCATTTTTTCTCTCACTTTATGTCCATGAGGAATAATGGGTGCTCTTGTTACAGCTGCAGGATTTAATTGTTTCTTTACAGGCACACCTTTAATTTGATAATGCTTATTTGCCTTTTTTAAATCTTTTTGTCTTTGAGCTGTTGGTGATTCTACATCTTTAGAACGAGCATCACCAGAATCTCTCTTAAATGTTATATCTTCTCTTTGATAATCAGCTTGATGGTCTCTTAACCATTTCTTAAATTCATTAGATTTAGCATGAGCATCTTTAGTATCAACAGAAACAAATAATGGATTAATACCTCTTGATGAGAGATATTTGTCTAACATTTTTGTTTCGTTAATTGCCTCTTCACTCATGCCACCGCCTGAACCACAACCTGAAGCAGCCGTCATCGACCATGGATCTCTAGGATCTTTTCCATAAGTCGATGCTGGAGCAGGATTCTTTTTAATGAATTCTTTTAGTTTTTTTGCTAATTTATTCATTATTCAGATGTACCAAGTTTACCCATCATTGTTTCTTTTTTAACTTTTTTCAAAGCTTGTTTAGCAATATCTTTAACTCTTGACATTGGAGTATGTTTAGCACCAGATTTATCTGTTACTGTACCAGGTGATTTTTTCCATGGTGTCTCTTTTTGCCATGAGCCTTCTGCCTCTTCTTTAGCAACTTGTGATGCTGTTTTGTGACCAGCAATAACTGCTAAATCTTTACCTGAAATGCCATGTTCTTTGCCTACTGCATTGTAGTCTGCTGAAGTAAATTCTTTGTGGCTCTTGTATCCTTTTTTATCAGCATGGTTCATCATTGAAGTATAGATATCTTTCATTTTGCCTTCATTGATTTCAACTTCTTCTGTTTTTACTAAATCAATATCTTTTACTTTAGAATTTTTAAAGTCAGCGCCTGGACCAACATCTTCACGGCCAGCAGGAACATTAAAACGACCACGAAGCATATCTACTGTTCTTTTTCTCTTATCAGCACCGCCATTAATTTCTTTTACTTTATCTACGGATGGTGCCCAAGAAGGATTAGCTTCATAAATTGTTTCTTCTTTCATTTTTTTATCACCAGAATTTGGAACTGTAACATGTTTCTCTACAGAAGATAATCTGTATTTGCTATATGCATCAGATTTAGCTAAATCGTGTGCTTGTGAGATTGCAGATTTATCGTCTTTTGCTGTAATAAGTGCCATACTTGTCCAGTCACCTGTTTTTGGATCAGCAAAATGAGCAGCGTGAGTCACGTTAGCTTCATCCAATTCAACTTCTTCATGTGTTTTAGTTAATTTATCAACAGCTAAGTCATGGCCTTTTTCTCTTTTCCATGCACCACTTTGATACTTTTTAGATAGACTAGACCATGTTTCTTTTTTTCTTGGATTTCTAGCTGTATTTGATTTAGCAAGAAAATCTCTAGCTACAGTTTGTTTGATACGAGCATCGTGAGCTGATTTCTTAGCATATGATGCTAAAGTTTTTGGATCTAATTCAACAAGTTGCTCTTCTTCTTTCATGCAATCTTTTTTAACCATCTTTTTGATGAGTTTTTTATCTTCTTTTTCATCATCATGCTTTTCATCTTCTTCTTTCATAGCTTGTTTAGTAGCAGTAGCATACATGACATTTTTCCAATTTTTGCCATATTTTGATTTGAATTCAGCAGTTTTATCTTTCATAGACATGACAATCTTTTCTCTTTTTTTCATTTGAGCATCTGTCATTTCTTTTTCTTGCATATTCATATCTGTAAATGTCTCTGGTGCACCGGTTACAGGACCTTTGCCTTCTAACATTGATTTTAATTTAGAAGCAAATGTCATTTCTTCTTTAACTGAAGACTTTTGACCTTTATGCATTGTTACATTGTGATGTTGAACTTCTTTTTTAGCAATAGCTTTAACTTTAGAATAGTCACAATCTACTTTACCATCTTCTGATACTCTAACTGGATATTTTTTACCTTTGAATTCAAATTCTTTTTGACCAGCTTTATGAGCAGCATGTGCAGCCATGCGTAGACCAGATTCGTCCATTTCAGCTTCGTCTAATTTGACTTCTTCATCCATTTCGTCATCTTTTTGTTTAGCGCCTCCATAAGAATGGCCAGCAATTTTACGAGTAGCAGATGGAGAACTTCCTTTTTCAGCTTTGTCCATATCTTGTTTATCTCGTAATGCGTCTAGTTTCTTTTTACGAGCAATAGCCTCTGGATCAGGTTTAGCTGGTTCAACTTTAGCCTCTCCTAATACTTGATTAACTGCATCAATCATTGATTGAGTAACTTTATCTTTTTGAAACATTTTTTATTTCTCCTTTATCTGCATTTCCACTTGCGTAATGCGAGTGCTTTTCTTGTTGGTTGTCCATTTGGTTTTTTCATTGGTCCAGGCATTCCACCCATTCTAGCACAGAATGATTTTCTGCGTTTAGCTGCTTTACTGCCCGGTTTTACTTTGCCTGTAACGGCCTTTTTTAATTTAGATCCTGGATTTTCTCTACGATAAGAAGCAATTCCTTTTGCATTTAAACCACCTGTAGGACTTTTACCTTCTTTTCTGCGCCAAGCGGCAGTTTCGTATAGTTCTTCATCTGAAACATCTTCAAGATTTTCCCAAAGAATATCTGGATCAATATTACTTTCTTCTGCGATGCCATCAACTACTTCTTCTAAAATATCAAACAATTCTTCAAGTTCTTCTGTTGTAGGCTTAACTTGTAATCTCTTAAATGCGTTATCAACACCTTTTTGTCTTTTTGGTTCTAATTTACCATACATATCAGGTTGATAGCCAATCTTTTTTAATTGGTCTGTTGTAACTTTATCCAAATATCTCTTAACTGTTTCTTTGTCTATTTCATTTACTTGTTCTACTTCTTCAGGTACACAGTTTGGTACTGTTCTACCATTCTTTTGTTTAGTACCAATTGCTGTATAACCTTTCCAACAAGCCTTTTTTAAGGCACCTGTAGGTTTCTTAACTTCGTCAAGATATTGTTTAAATTTTAACATCTTTTCCACCGTCTATTAAGTTATCGTCTTTTGCTTTATTGAAGTTCTTTTTGTTTTTACTCTTAATATAAGTACCAGTTGTTCTTGCTTTATCAAAGTAAGTATCTAAACCTTCTTTGTTTCCGGCACCACTCAATGTACCACCTACACCCATATCGGTTGTATGATGGTCAATAGCTTCTTTCTTAACGCTTTTTCTAAACTTATCAAAAGGTTTCTTTTCAGACAATGGATTAGGTTCTAATTTAGCACCTAACATTGCTGTACCATTTTGACTTGCGTTACTATACTGTCTATCTAATTCTCTATTTTCTTCGCTATAAGTTTGGTCGCCTAGACCAGCACCGAATGAACCACCTGCGGCTCCTTGTCCACCTGCTCGTGTATCCAATGTTGAACCGATTCCATCGGGTTTACCAACACGGCCACCTGGACCTAATGATTTATTACCTCTTTTTAACTTCTTGTTCTTATCATTATCATAATTAAAATTTGGTTCTTTTGGAGGTGGATTCCATTTTAATGTTGGTACTGATTCGTTATAAGCACCATGGAATGCACCACCTGAAGTAGTTTGACCATTTGGATCTTTTCTAGGTAATACATTACCTTTGATTTGGTCACCTTTTAGTGTATTGTCACTTGTAACACTAAATCTACTACTAGAATTATCTCTTACTATATCAGCTGGACCTTTTGAATATGCTTTACGATAGAATGGATTATATTTACCCACAGTTTTCATTTGAACACTCTTAGCATCTTGTTTTTCATTAAACAATTCGCTAACTTTTTCATTCAAATTAATATTTCTATCTAACCAATCAGTTGCAGCTTCATTAATTGCTTTAGCATCTAAAAATATCTTCGTTGATTGATAGATATCATTGATATCCTCTTCTTTTGTGTCAATATGACCTGTGTTATCAAAAGACACGAAGTTATTAAATGCTTCGGTGAAATATTTAGTATTTTCTTGTGATTTGGACCACTTATCTTGCCTAATAGATTCTGTCATCATTCTAGATAATAAAGTATTTCTTTCTTTAGATACTTCATTAGTGGTATCCACAAAAATCATCATGGTTTCATAACCAAGTTCTTCTAATTCTTCTTTGATATGATTAATCTTTTCTACATCATCAGCTGGTCCATTAATGATTAAAGGACCTCTTGTTCTTACAGATTCAAATCTTGGATTCATAGATTTCATAGCGAGTCTATGTTTATCATTAAGAATATCTGTTATTTGTGTAAAGTTTAATTCAGTAATTTTTGATTCAGCGATAGCTTCACGAATAACAATATCTTTACCAGAACCTGGACCACCAGTAACAAAAATAGCTTTGAACATACCTCTATCGTGTTGTTCATTTAGTCCCATACCTCTACGCACATCTTTCATCAATTCTTTTGCATGGTCATCTGACACATGAGACGGTACACCTTGACGGAATGATGATAAGTTATTGTGTTTAGCATGGTCTCTCATTTTTGTTCCAGACATGCCTTCTGCACCTTCTGAATCTGGATCACGATGACCAGCAGACCTAACTTCTATCTTTTTGAAGTTATAGTGTCCGTGTTGGCCTTCTTTGCCGTTATATTTGTGTAATAAATCATGATACTCTTTAACTCTATCTGAACCTGCAACCATAATTAAATGGTCATGTCCTTGAGCATATAGTTTAGCAGCATGATGTAATATTGTTGGATGGTCTTTTGATGATGTTTCAAAATTCGTACCCGGTGAATATCTCTTTAAGTGTTTGAGTTTTTGTTGACCAGATAATGGATTTCTTTTTGAATCTTGTGTATGAGTAACAATAACTTTATGTTTAGCTTTATTTTTATCTGCTACTTCACGAACTTTATCGATAAGTTTTAAATGACCAGTAGTAGGAGGATTCATACGGCCAAATCCTACCACCACAGGATTATGTGTGCCTTCTTTTTCTTCTACTATTTGTAAAAATGATTTCATTTTCTAACTTTTAAAAGATTTGCTTTACTAAACTCTGCTCTATTAACTAACTTTGTTGGTTCACCTGCATGATGAATAACAAATCCTTCTGGATCTGTTCTCTTATTATCTATGTGATGTTCCAAACCACCTTCATGTTGATTTAATGTATTAACTAATACATCTTTTGCTTGTTGTAAATGATGGTGCATTTTCAACAAATTATCATAATGTTCTTTATTATTGTCTATATGTTCTGCATGAGTATTGGCTTCTCTTTCTTTACGACCTTGTGCAGCTGGTGTTTTTAATTTGCCAATTTCTTTATTATACTTACTTAATACATGTTTTTTAAATCCTTCAGCAGATGGAGTCTCTCCTGTTCTAACTGTATGATTTATATATGTTGCTAAATGTCCGCCATCTCCAGAGTGAATCTGTGTAGCCTTATACATTGTGCCTTTATGTTCATCATGTATCTTTTTAGCAGCTGCTAAATGTTCTTTAAATTTTTCTTGGTCTGATTCTGAATAATGGACTTGTTTTGTATCATGATTAGCTGATTTATGCCACACATCTGGATGTTGTGCAAAGTTATGTAAGTCTGGATGCGGATCAGCTTTCATTGAAGCGATATCTTTTCCATGATATTGTGTATGGACAATAACTCCTACTTTTGCTTTTCTAACTTTATCAGCATCTTCACCTTTAGCAGTATAGGTAATTGTGTTTGGTGTAAAAGAAACTCCTTTTTTAGTTTCTTGTTTATCGCCATGACCAAACATCATATCACCTTGGTAGACACCAGATTTAGGTGCTACTTTTTTAAGATGATTTAGAGCGTCATGGAGTTTATCCATAAGACCTGGTGCGTGACCATGATTTTTTTCTATATCTTTATGGGTATAATTTAATTTAGGTGTTTTATTGAATGCTGATTTAGATGCTACAAAGAATTTACCTGTTTGTGGATGGTGTCCAAAAACAATAGATGGTGAACCATCGTATTTCATTGTAAGAGCAGAACTATGTGTACCAGATTTAATGTGTTCGTGTGCTTGATGAAGTGCATTATAAGCGTGTGTAAAACCTTTTGCTCCATGCATTAATGGTCTGTCTTCAGCATGATTAATATGCTTAAGTTTGCCTTCGGCAGGCTCGGATTCTTCTTTTAAAAACTTTAAAAACGATTGCATTAAATTCTTTCTGGTTGCAACACACTATGGCTGCTAAAAAATCGTATTGCTTATTTATATAACTTTGAGCTTTTTGCTTTTGGAACCTTACAATTATTGGCTCCGATACATAGCGTTAAAATTGTTGGCTTTTTTATCGCCATTTAGTACCTTCAAAGTCTAGCCAATATGTTCTTAATTCACCTTTGCCTTTCAAGGCATAGAATGGTGTGGTATGTAATAAACCTCGACTAGAATAGTAATATATCAGGTCTTTAGGGCTTCTGTCAAGAGCGCCTGCAAAATGAGATGTTCCGGTATCGCCTCCGATGAATACTTCGGCATCCATAATGTGTTCAATATTTGCCATAAAATCTGTTGAATATTCCCAGCCTTTATAGTAAAAACTCAATTCTTCTTTACAACAAATTAGTTTCTCATAATCATCATATTCTGAACCTGCATATAATGTTACAATGAAATCCATTAGACCTGTTGTCCAATTTCTATAGGTGTTGTATGGTGCATCAAATAAAGGAAAAACAACAATCTTCTTTTTCATTTCTTTATTATTTGGTATCTTAACCAAGTCACCAGATAAATCTCTATAATCCCATAGATTAACTCGTTGCCATGGAAGATTCTGCTCACCTGGTGTTTCCGTAAAGTAGTTGCATTGTTTTAATAGAAATTTATAAAAATCTTTTGTATATTTTGTATCAGAGATAGCAGAGTCAGTTAAATGAAATTGAACCATAGGATCATTTTGGACTCTTCGTAAATGTTCAACAACATTACATACTCCAATTAAATCACCGTTTCTTAATGGCCCACCAAAAACACCATGATTAATGTTATAAATCACAATAAACTCTCCAAATCTTTAGCATGAACTAATTTAGCTTTACGGTTTAAATAAAAATGTTTCTCAAATACCTTATCAATGTTTTTGCCATTATCCCAAGTCACATCATCACCTACTCTAAATTCTGGTTTCCAATCTTCTGCTTTCCATACACAGAATAAAGGAACATTACATAAGTCAGCTAACATACCAACTCCTGTAAAGTTTGTAATGAATGGTTTCTTTAGATTCTTAATGATATAAGCATTTTCTAGCATCGGTCGATTAAAATCAATGAAAGGATATTTGCTTAAATGAGACAGAATATGTGTTTCTCTCCTATCATCAATATTACCTACAGCCCATCTATCACCAACATAATATGTGTCTTGTATCTCAATATCGTAATCTGGTGTCTTAACAATAAAGTCATCATCAACTTTAAAATCTAATTTATAATGGTCTATCATCCAATTTTCATATCGACAAGTTTCTATAGGACGATTTGGATCGTTTTTATCTTCCCTCATTGGCCAACTACTTAACTGAACAATTTCACCATATACAAATACATCATCTGCAAAATTAACTGATGAAAATAAGTCTTGATACATTAAAAATTCTTTAATGCCAATAAACTTTTTCATTTCTTGTCTTATGATTAAATCGAATTTACCTACTCTTTTTGATATACCTGATAACACAGGCATTCCATTAAGAAAGTCACCTAGGTTTGCAGTACCAGTTAGATATAATTTCATATTAATTACCTAAATCATTATAATTATTAAATAAGACGAATGAATCATGTCCTAATTGATGGTCAGGAATAATGTTGAGTTGGAACATTTCTGGTTTCTTTAACATAGCCATTAACCATAATGTTTGGTCATCATCAACAAGATTCTTTTTCATCAAGTCATTCATACTCTCTACAATCAATCTATTCACTTCAGGCCAAAGTTTTCTGTGTCCAACTTGTTTAGCCCCAAGAATGTATACTTCGTTATTATATATCACTTCTTTAATTGGCTTATCTTTGGGATATTCTTTATATCCAAATAGATGGAATTTATCTTCGCCAAAATTATATTGCCATTTTTTACTTGCAGGAATCTTATCTGGTGTTCTACAATAACCAAAATCAATATTAGCTACATAATCGTTTGTGATTAAATTATTTTCTAATGCCCATTTCACAAAAAATGATTTAAGATACATGAGATGAACATAACTTGGATTCCAATATTCTGGATTAATTCTTTGTGATGGATTAATCTTATCTTGATATTCTTTTTGCATTTGAACAGCTGCAATTGCTTTTTTATCTTCAATAAACATAGACAGATAATCAAAAGGAACAATTTTTGTTTTATCTTCTTTGCCTTTTCTTAATGCCATGATTCTATCAACTTTATCTTCTGTTGTATAGATAATCATTTCATTATCTAATTGTGCTAAATAACCAAATCGTTCAAAGTATGTTTCTACTGTTCTATGTAAGTATTGAGGAAAACCATTTTCTGGACTCCAATCACCTCGACCCATATCAAAAAAGAATGTTACGATACTAACATCATTTGCCATTTAATTGTTCTCCAATTTCTTTAATAATTTCTTCATAGTTGATAGGACCAATTCCTTTATTCAATGTTGTTCTTAACTTACGAGTGTTTAAAATAAATTGGTCTCTAAAGTCTTTAAATTCATCACCTGTTGATATAAATTCACCTGAACCATATCCTTCGATTAACCATTGTGCTATATCACCAACTTTAGTTCCTTCATTTGAACCTATGTTGTATATGCCTTGAGGCTTTTGGTCACACACTAATTTTAATGTTTTAGAAAATGTATTGATATTAATAAAATCTCTTTGTGTGTCTGGATGAATATCATATACAATCTTATCTGTTTTTTTTAATTGATTAATACACCAACCCATAAAAGATTTTCGATTTGGCTCAAAACCAAATACATTTGATGCTCTTAATATCGTATAATCATCAGTTAAATTTAGTAATTTGAATTCTGTCTTAGCTTTATTCTCGCTATAATAATCAACTGGATTAACAGGACTCAATTCATCATATGTATGTAATATATCTGACTGGCCATATACTTTTCTTGTGCTAATCATTACATAATGACATTTATTTTTAATTGCTTTTTGACCAACTAAAAAATCAAGGTCATATGTTTCATCATAATCTTTAAATTTGTATTCTGGTGTAATTGAACAATTTAATATAGTATGGTACTCTGCTAAATTATAATTGTCAAGATATTTGTAAGGAGTAATATCAACACCAATATAATTATTGTGAAAATGTTTGCCAATAAAGCTATTGTCACCTACTACTAATATTTTACTCATACAAAGTAATACTTTTTATAATTATTAATAATCTCAATATGTTCTGGTTGATTGTTTACAAATTCATCATAATCATAACCATCATTTGTGTGGTGATGTGAATCTGTATAATATGGATTAGGTTTATAATCTTGACCACATAAGAAATAATAAACAAGCATATAACAATCCATGTAACCTAATGGATTATATTCTTTTTGAAATGTGTCGTATTCTGTTGTGAACCATTCAAGAACTAAATTGAAGTTATCGAGGAATGTTCTCACTTTAAATATTGAACCACCACCAAGGCCATATTGATTTGTTAATGGCTCTTTACCTGAAAATGTTCCAATACTTTTTATAATGTTAGATGGAATAATATTACCAATCTTAACATCATAACCAACCATCTGCCAATTATCATCTATAGTTAATGGTTTTTTAATCCAAACATCATCTTCTACCATCATAATGTGAGATGTGTCACATTGTTCACAAGCATATTTAAATCTATGTAACCATTCTATAACCTTTTTAGAATCATAGCTTGGATAACCTAATCTGTTTTCATAGAATTTATAATCACATTTATACTTGTTAGCGATTTCTGATAGGTCATCAATACCGTCTGAACCTAAAAAGTAATAAGAGTGTGGATAATATTTTCTAATATTAGCGATGATAGCATCAGTAGCTTTTGATTTGCCAGCTGTGGCTAAGTGCATGAATGATATTGTAGCCATTATTTTCTCACAATAAACATAATAGAATCGGACATACCAGAAATTTCTCTAGCATCTATAATCTCATAAGACATATTCTCTGGTACTAACTTTATATAGTCTTCTGTCCATTCCATTTGTGATATATCTTCAATGACAAATACACCGCCATCATTTAATTTTTGTGGATATAATTTTAGTGATTGTAGATGACTTTCTTTTGTGTGTGGTCCGTCATCAATGATAATATCAAATTCAGGTAAAGAATTAGCTACTCGAACATCATAACCATCTGTATATAAAACTTTGACTCTTGGATATGGCGCACAGTTTTCTCTTGCACCAAAATCAAAAGGGTCTATGCCATATATTTCAGCATTTGGAAAGTATTCATGAAATACAGCAAGGCCTCCGCCACGATGAATACCTATCTCAAGTAGTTTAATCTCTTTATCTTTATATTTTAAAAATTCTTTATCATAGAAAGCTGTGCAGTATCTATGATTAAATTCTTTATCTGTACCAAATTCATAATGTGTATCATTACGAATATTTTTCTCAACCATAATATCAACAAGTGTTTGCATTACATTAACCTATCTTTCCATGTTTTAGGAGTTTTATCAGTAACAATTTCAATTGGATATGAATAATCAAATTCTTTAGGTCCAGCATCTTTAATATAGTCTACTGTTTTACTTACAGCATCTCTTAAACCAGTTTTAGTTTCATAACCTAACAATCGTCTTGCCTTGTCAGAAGAACACATAGCATGCTTAACTTCTCTTGGTCTATCAGGCATATGAATTGGTGGTTCTGAAAAGCCACATTCTTCAGCAACAATTTGAGCCATATCTTTTACTGTAATTGTGCTTTCATCTGGACCAATATTAACTACCTCATATACGATATTTGGATCAAGTGCTAATTTTTCTAAACAATTAACACAATCTTCATAGTATGAGAAACAGCGTGTTTGTAATCCATCACCATAAATGATTGCAGGCAATCCTCGTAAATTACGATTAATCATAATACTCATAACATTTCTAAATGGGTCATCAAATCTTTGACGAGGACCAACAATGTTATGTGGCACAGCAATATTCCATTCCATGCCGTGAGTTTCTGATAACACCTTTAATACTTCTTCACCAGCAACTTTAGCGATACCATAAGGATCAACCGGTTTAGGTGTCATATCCTCTGTAAATGGTGTTTGTTGGTCACCATATCGTGCCATTGATGTGCAATATACAAATCGTTTGACTTTATTTTGAATAGCAGCAGATATTGTAGAAACACTTGCTTGAAAGATATTTCTTGTGATGAAATCTGGACTGAATACTGAAAGTCCTTCGTGTGCAGTTGCAGCTGTGTGATATACAATATCAGAACCTTTCATCGCTTCTGCCATAGCCACATTATCACAACAATCAATTTCAAAGAATTTTGCTTTTTCTGGCACATTACTTCTATATCCACCGATAAGTGTATCGTTACCGGCAACTTCATGTCCTAATTCAATCATTCGGTCTGCTAGATGACTGCCTAGAAAACCACCAATACCTGTAATAAAAATTTTCATTATACTCTCGCTATTAATGTCATTCCGTTATTATTTGTTCGTCTCTCAACTAGTTTCCATTCAGGATGAGAATCTAAAAACTCTTGAATTGCAGGCCAAATGCCTTGTTCACCACCTTGACCACGGTCACCAAATAATGATGTGTCATGGAATAAAATATACTTGCTTACTTTATCTGCGTGTAATGCAAGTTCGCCTTTAACTTGTTCATATGAGTGATATGAATCTACAAGCATAATTTCTGTTGGTGCAATTTCTGTTTCTAATGTAGAACACACATGAAGTGTTACATTTCTACCTGCAGCTTTTGCATTTTCAAAATATTGTGTGGTTACTGGATATGGTGATATCTCATAACTATGCATTTCAACATCATGTCTTAAAAAACCTCTTGTGCTTTGTGCATAACCAACACCTAGTTCAGTAGCATGACTACATTGTGATGTTAATTCTGAAATCCATGGTAAATGCTCATGCATATCAGTATCTCTAGCGCAAGCATCCAAATATTCTTGTTCAAAATCCATTTTATTCTCCTATACTCTATATGTAAAATATTGTGATTCATCTTCTTGTCCATATTTTTCTTGGACAAATTTCTTTAATTCAGGAACACGGTCATATTGATGAACGATAGCAAATGGCCTAATTCCCATAGGAGGCACTTTGACTAATCCATCTTTCCAAATTGGTTCACTAAATTTTAAATTGGGTCTAAAATAATCAATCTTTGATGGATCCATTACTGTACCTAGTTCACAAGCCCAATCGCTTGAATAATGAATAACATCAGCAAATGGTTGTGTATGTATTAACACATTAAATACAGCCTGGTCACAAATTGGAATAGGTCTATTGATTCCATTTGTAAAAATATGAAACACCATATCTTTTACATATTCTGCTTCGCCACCAAATGTTCCAACATTAAATATTTCTTTATCTTTAAATAAATCATAAACATATTGTCCATATGCTTGTTTAAGATTATCATCACCCCATGGCTCATCTTTATATGCCAAACCTTCTGAAGCGACTACAAGTTTATTTTTCACATAATCTGTAAAATAATCGAACGGATTAGATTGAAAGTAAACATCTTTAACATCTGTTGTAACAACATAACGATAATTTGTCCAAGTTGCTTGTAGATAATCATAAATGGATAAGAAACGCAATACATGAATAGGAACATCTTTTGCTGGCATCATAGGAATAGTAATAATACCTTGTTTATCCAACCAATCAATTGTTTCTTTTGATGCGTTTCCTACAACTAAAACGATATCATCATTCTCACTAATAACTTCTTTTGCTGATAAAACCCAAGGTTTAAGTTGATTTATTCCATAGTTGGTGAAGCCACCAATGATTAGATTTTTTTGCGCCATGGATAATTTCCTTTAAAATAGTTTTCAGTCACTTTGTTACCAGCTGCAAAGAAATCTTTTGTTACTGAACCTTCGTTTCCAGCAAGTTTATATTTCACAGTATAATCACCTGTGCAATCAAAATTAGGATAATGATGTGCAGCTGTAGCATAAAATATTCTATCTTGTCCCCAACCGCCATGCCATGTAGATGCTAATCTTATTGCAGTTTTAATAGTCAAGCAATATGTATTTGTGTCCACATGGTGGTTATTTTGCCAATTAACATATTTACCTAATGATTCACAATCATCTCTACAAACATAATTGCCTTCGTGGTCATAAATTTCTCTTAATGAATGACACCAATCTAATTTTTTCTTTTCAATTAATTCAACGCATGATTGAACATGGTTAGGTTTGAATGAAACATCTTGGTCAAGATATAAAACATAATCCGTATTGATGAGATGTGTGAAAGCTGCGTATGCACGATGGCCATAGAAACCATTAGCACCAACATTGATTGGTAAATAACAAACTTTTAGATTTTTATTACCAAGATAGTCACTTACAATTGCACTAGATGGACCTTTAAATTCTTGTCCATCAACCACAACATAAACTGTAGTTGGATAAGTTTGATTTAAAGCAGATTCAATAGCATTCCTACAAACAGGGTTACCTGTTATAGGTATAATCACGGTAGCACTCATAATTAATCTCTAGTTAGTTTTAAAATTCGTTCTATTTGTTTCTCTATAATAGGTGTTCTGTTAGGCCAGTATATGTATTCTTTGTCGCCTGTAGAATGGAGTTTTGTTAGGAAAGGAATAATAATTTTTTCAACTTCATCCAATCTTGCTTTATAATCATCTGCTGTTTTAGCTGTATTTTTAATTACTGAATTGTATTCTTCTTCTGATACGGCTGAGAATCCATAATCATTATTAGTTTCATACTGTTTTGCTAATTTATCAAAGTCAATTAATGCCATTATTTGTTAATCTCTATTTTAATATCATGTAGTAAATTATATAGTTCTAACATACTAACAATACTTGCAAAGTTATTACGAAAGAATTTTGTCACTTCTGTTTTTTCGTATTCTCTATTTCTTTTTGTAGATGGTTCTTTTGCATCAAGAATTCTTTGGTTTAAATTTTCTCTAATTTTTTCTAAAAGTTTTAATCCTTCTGCTTCAGTATTATATATTTTACCTTCTGGCAATATATTTTTAAAATAGTTTCTATATTTTTCTGTTACTGAAATTTGATTTATTACACCTGTAGGAATAGAATCAAGTTTTCTTTTAGCCATTCTTAAAGCACGATTAACTTCAGGCATATCTTCTTTTTTCTTTTCAATATAAGCCTCGACAAGTTTAAATGCTTGCTCTAGACCTTTTTGGCCTTGGTAGATTGAATGTTGAATATCGTCTAGTGTCATATTATTTTGCTATTACAAATTTACTTGAATTGATTTGTCTTGATGTTGCATATTGATAAACCCAACGAGTGAATGAATCTGCTCTGTCATTATCTGATAGAAAATCAAACAATATAGGCATAACTACATTTGTTACCAGTTCAGCACTAAGCTGAGCTACTCCTGGATCATACCAATCTTTTCTATCTTTTTCCGATTTACCTCTTTTAATAAATTTATCTCTTAATGGTTTTTTTTCTTTAGCAAAGTTATCTTTTGCTGTTTTTAATTTACTAGAAAATAATTTAGAATAATCATCTTTAACATCAGTAGCACAAAGTTTTAGAATTGAAATAATCTGTCCTTCTCCTAATCCACCAGCTCTTGCAGCTGCTCCTTTTATCTGAACTTCAGCTCTAAATGTTCCCGCTTTGTCTCCAGAAGGATCATGTCTAAAAAATATATAATCTTTTTTATCTAATGACAGAAATACTTTTAAATCTCTTGCCACAGGTTTTTTTAAAGTCCATTTTATAAATTTTTCTGGTTTAGTTCCGCCAAAAGCAACACTATTAATTATCTTTTCTTCTGTTGTTCTGTTAAAATTAACTTTGTTTAACTGAACTTGCGTTTCTGTTTTTTTTAATGATAAAGGTAATAATTGGCCATCTTTAATCAAATCACTAATGAATTTATTTAATTGTATAAAATTTAATCCCTTTATATTTTTTACTAAATCTTCAATTTCTATTTTAGCTTTTTTTGATGCTAAGTATATGTCTGCTGGACACCATTTATTAATATCACCAAAAGGTATTTGGCCTTTTGAACCTTCAGATTTTAAAGCTTTCTGATTTTTATTTGCTTCAGAAAACAACTTTTGGATATTATTCATAATAGCATCATCTTGATGAGCATATCCAAAAATAATAGATTTCCAACTAGATGTTTTTACATATGAAAATTTCTGACTTATTGTATTGATATCTTTAATTAATTTTGTAGCAATTAATACAGATGATTTATACCAAGAATCTGCTAATTTAGCACTTTTCCCATAAGTTAAAAAATTTTCAATATCTTTAAATGTTGTTTTTCCTGCTACAACATATTTGTCATAGATAGATTGAATTGGTGTAGATTTTGTTAATTTATCTTTTTCCCAATTATCTTTAAATGTGATATATGTTTTATATTTTTCTAAATCAAAAAATTTATCAACTTTCGCAGGACCCACAAAATCCACCATAGCACAAAATAGGGCTTGTGATGCTTCTGCTAGGTCTGTATCTTTACTGGCCATATTATACCCAAATAAAAGTATTTATCTAATAATTTGTATGTCTTTACCAGATGTCCAAACTTCAAGTTCTGTTCTTAATCGACCTTCTGCTTTCAATGTATCATAACGATTAGATGCTTTATTCTTCCACCAAGCAACAATATTGTTTAATTCATGCTTTTCATAGTTTTCACCAGGTATTAATGTATCTGTTTTACCATTAACAAAATCAACCATATTCTTAAAACCATAATCAGAAACAAAATATCTTTTCTTTTCTGTTAGACTTTTAGCATTCTCAATCGTCTTTAAGAATATATCACCTTCTGGTGTTCCTTTTAATGCGGCTTTAGTCATAGCAATAATCTTGGTAAATGTTCTTAACTTTCTACTAGTAGATGATTCTTCACCTTCTAATATATCACCAACTTTACTTTCAACAAAAGTCTTCAAGTCGTTATATCTTTCACCATGCATCATTGGCACAGCATCTGAATCAGTTAAACCTTTAAAACGAATGAATGGTTTCATACCGTCATATTGAGATACCGTTTTACTACTACCATAAAGACTGGTAGTTTCAAATAGACATAGATTCATACCATATTTTTTATTAACAATCTCTCTAACGGTATGTGATGTGCAAATGGCAGCTAGTAATTTACCACCTAGATAATTGAAACCAAATGGTTGAGATGGAACAATCACAAAACCCATAATACTGCTGTCATTAAAGAGTTTAGCACCCTCCGTTGTTTGCGAGAACACTTGTCCTAGCATTTCATTTCTTGGTCTCATATAAATGACTGGAGAACCTAAACGAATGAATCCTAGTATCTTTCCTGTGTTTTTCTCTCTGACTGCCAATTGTATATTTCTGCCAACTGGTGCTTTATTAACATGAGATGATGTTATTGCCAATAATGTTTCCCATGTTTGATTTGGTAATTCACACACTTCAATATCCATATCATTTGGGTGCATAGTGAAGTCTGAAAACAAATCATCTTCTGGTGGAAATAAAGATGATGGAATACTTTCTACATGCTTTAGTTTTTCATCTCTCATGTATTGTTCAATATTCTCAAAATTATCAAAGTAATCTTGGAATACTTTAGAACAATGTAAAGCGTCTTCTCTTTGTAAACTTATCATACTTTGAAGCCTTCAAATTTCTTCGTTTGTGGTTTTTGATGACCATGGCCGGCATCAGCAATACCTTGTTGAGCAGATTGTTCAATATCATAGAGTTTCATTTTAGCACGGTCAATACCAACTGTAAATCTCTTATAATGTGTTGGATCAGCATATCGATTTTTCAATTGTTTAACCATAATTTGGCCAAGTTCATCTAGCTCTTCTGACGAGATTAAAGCGAACATTAAATCGGCAGTTGCTGGTAAACCAAATGATTCGGAAGTATCTTCAAGTCCTGGATCGGAACTTGTATAACCACTTCTTGTTGTTTGAGTTGCTGATACGATTGGAACATTTTGTTCTACGGCAAGACCACGTAATTCTTCAGCAATGGCTTTAACATATGTGTAAGAGTTGATTGAGGCGCCAGGCTTGATTCTAGCGGAACAACAAATATTAAGATAATCAATAAAAATAATATCAGGAATAAAATTACGTTTGAGATTGAGTTCATTGAGTAGAGTCCTGAAATGAATTGATGATGCTGAAGCGGTTGGATATTCTTTGATGATAAGTTTACCTGTAGTCATATCTCTGACTTTAGATACTTTCTTGTCATAGATATCTTTAGGTAATTCTTTCAAATCATCTAGTGTTACATTGAGAAGATTAGCGTCAATTCGTTCTGCTATCTTTTCTTCTGCCATTTCAAGTGTGATATACAAAACATTTTTACCTTGTACCATACAAGAAGCGGCAACATGGCACATAAACAAGCTCTTACCGACTCCTGTTCCAGCCAAAGCAATATTGAGTGTCTTTGACGGTAGACCGCCATTCGTAATTTTGTTAAAGTATTCCAAATCAAATGGAATTCTCTCTTCTTTTCTGTGATAGAATTCATATCGTTCATCGGAGTTCTCCAAATAATCATGACCAACATTTCTGTCGAAAGATACTGATAATGCATCAGCAAGAATTTGAGGTATTGCGCCTTTATCGTGAGTTTTATCTTTGCCGTCAAGAATAGTAATTGAATTTAGAACGGCATTATAGACGGCTTTCTCTTGACAAAACTTTTCAGTCTTATCAATTAGCCATTGTATCTCCGTTTTATCTTGGCTATCTTTGCGAATCTCGCTGAGAAGATTCTCAGATTTCTCAACTTCTTCAGCTGTGAGTGCTGATTTCTCCTTAACAGCGATTGAAAGAGCCTCGATAGTCGGTGCGGCATTATACGAGGTAGTAAATTTCTCTGTTTCTTCAAAAATAATCTTTTCTGATTTGTCAGCAAAATATTCTGCCTTTAAAAATGGTAATACTTTTCGTAAATAGTCTTCATTGTAAATTAGATTCTTTAATATCGTTTGTTCCAGTTTCATCAGTTATATCCTGCTCAATGTTTGATGACATGATTTCAACAAGCAAGTCACCAATATAGTTTTTAAATTTATCATCTTTTTCCAAAATCTTTGGTTTATTTACCTTGGATTCTAACACATCATACGCAAAAAGTAAATACATTTGTTCATTTTTTTCTTCAAATTTTACTTTACCATATTTGAATAGTGTATCTTTATACGGTCCATCTAAAAATTTTACATGGACCGATTTCGGATCTTCTTTTGGATAGATGAAGCAATAATCAACACCTTCAATCATCTTCTACTCCGTTAGTTGTTTTAATTTCAGCAAAAAGATTTTCATGGCCGCCTTGCATAATTTCTGCTGATGCCACTTTATATTTATTTTCAACAAATTCACGGAACTTTTTATTTGATAAGATTGGCATCCAAAAATCTTTAGTGTCTGTTTCTTTTATGCGGTATTTCTTTTCAACCACCTCACCGGTTTCCGTATCAACCTGCGAATACCAACCATTTGAAGGTTTAACAACGAAGTTGCCTTCAATCGCAAGGTCAAGTAAACCTGACCAACGGCTAACGCCGCCTTCAAACGAAACGGTAACAGGTATCTTACTTTTTTCTTTAACATATCTTGATTTCTCCACATTAATAATAAAGTTATAACCAATTACTTCTGTGCCTTCTTTTTCTTGCTGACGACCTAGAATAAAGATATTATCAGCAGAATAATATGAACCTGTGCCACCGCCAACGATATCTTTAGGGAACATACCAATTTCTTTATATGTGTGATTAACAACAATCATTGGAATATTTTTAAGATTTAAATGTGGTGTAACCATTCTGAATAATGATTTAACTTGTTTTGCTCTTGACATATCAGCAACAGATTTTTGTTCTAGTGCATCTTCAACTTCTTTCTTTGAAGCAAGATTACCAATAGAATCAATAACAATAATTAATCTATCATCTCTTTCAAGATTAGATAATTGTTGCATAATGTCAAATTTTAATTCCTCAATATCTGTAAGAGGAGTATGAAGCACACGATTTGGATCAATGCCGAAGGACTCGAAATAAGATTGTGGGGAACCGAACTCTGAATCATAGAATAATAAGGCAGCATCAGGATATTTGTCCAAGTAAGATTTAGCCATCAAAAGTGAAAATGCGGTCTTAAAGTGTTTTGATGGGCCTGCCCACATTGTAAGACCTGGTGTTAAACCGCCATCTAATTTACCAGATAGTGCCACATTGATAATTGGCACAGAAGTTGGTATCATATCTTTGTCCGTAAAAAACTTGGACTTTGATAAAATGGCGGCTTCTTTGATACTACTATTTTTCTTAATCTTGTCAAGAATACTCATAATCTACCTTTCAAATTTAATTATTATCTACATCCTACAAATTGTTGTGTTGCATAACTTCTTCCGTATGAATCGTATGTCCATACCGTATTGTATACAGGTTGATATGGATAAGGGCATGATACTGATGGTGTTTGTGGCGCAACAATTACTGGTGCAGGACTTATATATCTTGGTTGAGCTAATTCGTAACCAATAATACCACCAATTAATGCTGGTGCTACCCAATTTCCACCACCGTGATAATAACCACCATGATAACCTCCATGGAATCCTCTATCCCAAGCAAATGCTGTCGTTGTTGATGCTATCAAAACTAAACCTACTAATAATTTTTTCATTTTGTTTTTTCCTTTTCTTTAAAAGCTAATTCAGCGTTATCGTCATACTTTGATTCTATTGGAACCATATGTTCTTCAAATTTTCCATTACCCAAATGTATTATTTTTTTCTCATACTTTACTTCAGGTATAGGAGTATCTATTTCTGCTACATTTTCTTTTTCTACTTGGATTGTATCAGTTTGTATTTCTTCATCTGGCACTTTTGTTTCTTGAAAGTTGGGTTCATATGGAGGCCATGATTCACTTTCTGGTTGCCATACTTGTTTCCAACCTTCTTTCTTTTTTCTTTCCACTAACGCCATATTAGCAGCTACCAATAATAACACAGCTAAGGGGTCAAATACAACCATTATTATCATGATTACCAAGCGGACAGCCTTATCTACACCACTTTCATCATCTCCATAAAGTAAAGCGGCAACATACTTAATAGGACCAATATCGGCAAGTGATTTATTTTCTTCACTTAATAATGGCAATCTTTGTTTATTGATTGATGATAATTCTTTTTGTGTTTCTTGAATTTGTCTATCAAGTTTATTGCTTGCTGTTGATGGGTCTTTAGCACGAGCAAGAAGATAGTCTAATCTATCATGTGTAATCTTTTCTTGTTGGTTTAATGTTCTTAATTCAACAGTATTTTCACCAGTTGAAATTGTAGAATCGATATGTGCTTTTGCTAAGAAACCAAAAATACCCATTGATGTGATTAGCATTAGAATTAAAACAGCAATAGTTAAATATGTTCTTAATAATACTGGTGCTGTTTTCCAATTACGATATAACCATGAAGCGGTTACTAATTTAGCAAATTCTAAAACTGAACCCATGAATACGATTGGCCAAAAAGCACCAACGAATATCTTTGCTAAACCTATGACTGAATAATAAGCTGCTATACTTGATAATAAGAATGCAGCTAAAAATGTAAAAAATATCATGAGAAGAAATCCTCCAAAGTGTTAATCTTTTCTGTTGTCCAACCCATACAATCAAGAATGATTTTAATTGGCTCTATGAATGCTTTTTCAAATTGCATATCATAATCAATATAATCATGTAAATTTAATTCTTTAGGTAATCTGCTAGGATAGGATATAACAGTATCCTTAAAGTGATTAGGCATTTTCAAATAAGCAAACTTTATCTTTTCGCCTTCTTGTATGAGATTGTATTTTTTTGTTAGTTTATTTTGTTTAATAAAGTTATTATATAAGATTGCTCCCTTTACATGAATCGGTGTTCCTGATTTATATAAAGTCACAGCATCAGAGTATTTATTTAAACCATTGATGCCACGAGGAAAAGAAATCTCTTCTGGTGGTAACTTTTTAAAATCTTCTTTAAACTTTTTAATAAACTCATGTATATCGTTTTCAGAACCAATCATCATAAGTTTAATTGCTTCTGCCATCTTTGTTCTAATGGCAGATGGTGTTGATGACTTAATCATCTCAAGACCCATGACTTTCATCTTTGGTTCTTTGTATGCAACACCTTCGTTATTAAACACATTAAGAATATATCGTTTCTTAGCAGTCCAAATGCCTTTGTTTGCTAACGCTTCTCGTTTCATTTGCATTTTTTGAGAATAAGCTTTGAGATAGTCTGCTAGTTCGCCATAAGACTTATCAATGTATGGTTGAATCTTATCTTCACAGATTTTATCCATGAATTGAATAGTTTGTTCGATTGACTTGTCTTTACAGAATTTATCAACAATAGGACCAAGTTTGAGATAGATTGAATCTGTATCTGAAGCAATAACATAATCAGAATTGGTTTGTAATAACTTATTCATATAGTCATTAAGTTTGTTTTCAATCCAACGAATTGCTAATTGACCAGATGTTGTTACTCCCAAAGCCATGCGTAAATCGTAGAATCTAAAATACTGACTACCAAGAGCACCGTAAGCACTATTAAGAGAAACTTTCTTAGCAAGTTGAAGATTATCGTATCTTGCAATTCGTTTTTCGATTTCATACTTTTTCGTATCGTCTGTTTCGTTCTCATAATCTTGTTTCGCCTTTAACATTAATTTTTTAAATTTCTTTCTATCTTCATACATTTCTTCCATCATCTTTGGCAAGAAGCCCATCATATCTGTTCTAAAGAATTGGCCATTTGGTGTAAGTGTTGCATTTTGAAGTTTAGATGTATCAACTTTTTTGTATAACAACTTATCAACATTAACACCTTGAGATATAATGTCTCTCATTTCATCTGTATAATTTTCAGGATCAATAAGTGTCTCGGGCGAAATATTGAATTGCATCATCAAATGTGGATATAGTGAGTTCAAATCAAATGAAGCGACCCAATCATGTTTACCTACTTGTGGGTCTTTCACATAAGCGCCTTCAAATGCTGAATCTTTATCTTTAACAACTTTTGGCGGAACAACAATATTCTTTTCAAGTAGATATGAATATGTTAATGAGTCCCACATTCTTGTTTGTGCAAAGATATCATCATAGTTTGATTTTGTATCATATGCCAAAGTTAAACCAAGCTCAATGAGTTTTAATTTATCTTCCAATGAAACAATAAGTTCCACGTCTTTGATATTATACTCAATAAACTTTTGATGATTCATTTTATATAATTCTGTTAGAGAATCATACTCATCATATGATAACTTCTCTTCACCAAGTTCAATAGATGCTATAGAATTAAGTTTATATGATTCTTGTGATTTACCGCCAGGAGCATACCATCTGTATAGTTCGATATAATCTAAAGATGACACACCTAGAATATCATAAGCAATCATTTGGCGATTATTGATGAATGTTTTTCTTTCACCAATATAGTTCCATGGAGATAATTTCTTGGCTTCGTCTTCACCAAGTATTCTTCTGAATCGATTGATGATATATGGAATATCAAAGAATTTTGTATTCCAACCAGTTACGATATCTGGACATTTTCTTGTCCATAGTTCCATAAATCTCTTACATAGTGTATATTCATCACGGCATTTGACATATATTTCTTTACCTTGAGTTTCATATGCACCAAGACCAAAGACATACATTTCACCGTTAAGATACTTAACAGCAATAGCGATAATTGGTTCGTTTGCTTCATATGGGTCTGGAAAACCATTTTCAGAACCAACTTCAATATCGATTACTGCAATTGATATCTTATCTTGGTCCCATTCAACCATACCTTTGTGTTGGTCAGCAATATATGCATACTCATATCGTGTATTACCATAGATGTTAGGACCATTTGATACACCATCAAATTGTTTGATATAATCTCTAGCTTCACGAATAGTGCCAAATACCTTTTGTTCAAGGTAATCGCCTTCAAGTGTGGTGAAGTTTGTTATACGTTTGCATGGAATAAAGAGAGATGGAGAATACTCAATCTTTTGTTTTACTCTTTTTCCATCCATTACACCTCGGTAGAGAATGTTATTACCGAAGCTTTGGACATTTGTATAAAAGTTACTCATTAACCTGTGATGATTTTCTTTTGTGGTGGAACAACTAAACCTGCTCCAAATATTTGTTTATAGTTTGTGATGAAGTCTTCTGCTGGAACATAGTTATAAACTATATTCTTTTTACTTAAAACGACTGTGGCATCTTTCTTTTGTTCTGCATGAAGTGGAAAAGGTGAGAAACCTACATTTGGTTTACCATCTGGACCTCGAACAATTGAAATACCTACTGGATTTAAAACAACGAATTCTGTTTCAGACTGACTTTCTACTTCGCCTAAAACGTCTTCACCTGTGATTAATTTGAATGCAATTACTTCCATTTGACTCTCCTAGTTATATAAATACTTATCAAGGATTATACAATAATCATTCATGAATGTCAAGTTAATATGGATATATTTAAGTTAATTGCCGATTTGGGTTTCCCAATAGCCGCTGCTTGTGCTGGTGGTTATTTCATCTTTTTAACTGTAAAGTTTATCCTCGCAGGAGTTCTCTCAAGAGTCAAGGGCTTAAATGGTATAATTATAGCTTTGGACAATAGAGTTAAAACCATGAATCATGATATTATTAGAATTGATACTTTAATGTCTAACGCTTTAAAAGTTCGTCCTGATTTGGATCGTATTGCTAGAGCAGATGGCAAAAACGACGCTAGAAAGGATTAAAATGATTAAAGCACTACCTTTTCCAAAACAAGCTCATTTATTTGCAACATTAAGTAATTTTGCTTATTTGGATCCATTTGAATCAAAACCTAAATTTGATGAGTTAGGATTTAGAAGTGAATTTTTCAATTGTAATGGTAGTCAAGCTTATTTATTAACTAATGATGAAGATGCAATAGTTGTTTGCCGAGGCACACAACCAACTGACTGGAGAGATATAGCTGCTGATTTAGAAGCCAATCCTGTTCCAAGTTCAACAGGAAAAGGTTTAGTTCATTATGGTTTTAAACATAGCGTAGACAACATTTGGCCAACATTAGAGCCAATGTTAAAAGAATTAGGTAAAAAAAGAACCATCTGGTGCACAGGACATAGTTTAGGTGCAGCCATGGCAACTATTGTAGCTTACAAACTACAGAGAGATGAGAATTTACCAAGTGCTCAAGCATTATTTACTTATGGAAGTCCAAGAGTTGGAACACATGAGTATATTGAAGGCATTACAAACACAGGTGTATTACATTTTAGATTTGTAAACAATACAGATATGGTTCCTCGTGTTCCTGTTTGGCCTTATAAACATTTTGGTGGAATGTATTACATGAACCATTGGGGTAATTTAAGAAGTTTTAGTGGATGGCAATTGACTAAAGATGTATGGCGAGGCTTTATCAGAGGCGTTAAAAATAAAAAATTCAGTTTACTTGATAACCATGCTATAGGTCATTATGTTTTAAATCTATATGATTGGTCTCAAGGTGTTGAACATCCACAGGATAAAATTTAATGGAAGAAATAGCAGATTTAATTAGTAAGTATGGATTTCCCATTATCGCTGCTTGTGGTATGGGTTATCTTATTTTTTATGTTTGGAAGTGGGCAACAGAAGAAACAGAACCTGTATTAAATGAAACTGAAAAGATAGTGATTGCTTTGATTGACCGCATTAGAATGCTAGATAATGATTTGATTAGATTGAATCAAAAACTTAATGTAGTATTAATGATGCGAGAAATCAATGACGAAAAAAATAATAAGAATTCTGATACTGACGATACTAGCAAGTAACGTTTATGCTGAACAAACGTTTCAATTCAAATCTCCTTCCTTTTCTGGAATAGGATATTCTTCTCATGTTCAAACCATTGAGAACACAGAATACACACGCAAGCAAGCAATAGAAGCGGCACAGAAACAGGCAGCCATTGATGCCGCTACTGCCGCAGGTAATACGATTCTGGCAAAATTCTTGACAAACTTTGAGAGTAGAGTTTATGCTCAACTATCTACTCAATTGGTAAATAATCTCTTTGGTGAAAATCCTCAAACTAGTGGAACTGTTACTATTGAAGGTAACACCATAACTTATACAAAGACGGCTGACATGATTAACATGACAGTTACAGATACATCTGGAAATGTTACACAGGTTAGCATACCTATTGGACAATTGAGCTTCTAATGCGTTTACTTATTTGTTTATTTTTAAGTATAGGTTTAGTCGGTTGTGTTCCACCGGCTAATATTATTACTAAAGAACCTGAAATGATACCCATGAAATGGGCACGACAACCTTTACCTGAACCTAAGAATGGTAAGGTAGTAGTTGCGGTGTATAGTTTTCAAGATAAGACAGGACAAAGAAAAGATTCTGCCACCATTGCCAAATTAAGTTCGGCAGTTACACAGGGTGGGGAAACCATTTTATTAAAGTCACTCGAGGATGCCGGTGATGGTAAATGGTTTAGAATTGTTGAACGAGTTAATGTAGATAATCTACTTAAAGAAAGACAATTAATTCGTTCGGCACGTGAAGAGGCTAGAGATCCATCAACCATTCGACCTATGCTTTATGCAGGTATGATTATTGAAGGTGGTATTATTAGTTATGACACAAATATTAGAACAGGTGGTATTGGTGTTCGTTGGTTAGGAATTGGACCAGACACACAGTATCAAGAAGATGTGGTGACTGTAAGTATTAGAGCAATTAGCACACAAACTGGTGAAGTATTATTAACAGTTAATTCTCAAAAGACTATTCTAAGTTATACGGTTGGGGTGGCCATTTTCAAGTTCTTTGATAATGGAACACAAAATTTTGAACAAGAGATAGGAATATCTCAAACAGAAGCATCTATACACGCCATAAAAGCAGCTACAGACCTGGCGGTAGAGCAATTGATTATTCAAGGTGAAAAAAAAGGTCTGTGGCAATTTAAGGAGAAAAGTAATGAAAAGTAAGCTTATCACTTTTGTGATGAGTTTGTTATTAGCATTTAGTGCTTTGGCAGTCGATAGTGGAGGTAATAGTGTTTATATTGACCAAACTAACGCTGATAATTCTACAGTATCAATTACACAAACAGGTTCTAACAATACAGTAGGTGATCCTAGTAATATTGGTAGTCCTTCATTTGTAATTGATGGTAATGCTATTAATCTCAGCATTACACAAAACGGTATGAACAACTCCATCACAGGTAATTTTGTTGGCGGTGGTTCTACAGGTGTAATATCTCAAGATGGTAATAGTAACGGTATCGTATTGAATTACGGAAACTTTGGTACTGATAATGGTAATTTAAATTTATCATTCTCAGGTAGCAACAATAATTCTGTATTGAATATTGGTACATTGAGAGATTCGGGAAATTATAATTATAGTTTAACTACTATAGGAAATAATAACTCTGTTACAAGTACCGTAAATAGTAAAAATGTTACTGATACTATAGCAATTGCAGGCAATAATAATACCGTGACCACAAATCAAACAGGTGCTAATGGTACAGGTGCTGGTGCAGGCCATAGTATTAGTATTAACAACATTGGTAATTCAAATAATATAAGTGTGACTCAAGATGGTACGACCAACCCAAATAGTGCGATTGTTAACCTTACTGGTAACAACGCTTCTGTTTCTGTTATCCAACACTAGTTGGGCGGTAATTGGTTCTATAACTGAACAAAAAGGTCCAGCCTCTATTACTAGAAATAAAGATGTAATAGAGGCTAAACCTAAATCAAATATAGATAGTAATGATATTGTTCAAACAGGCAATGGAATAGTAGGCATTACATTTGAAGATAAAACTCAAGTAAAAGTCACAGAACATTCAAAACTTCTTATAGACGAATTTGTCTATGACCCCAATAAAAAAGGTGCAGGTAAATTAGCTCTCAATGTAACAATGGGAACTGTTCGTTATGCATCAGGTAATATTGCACATGAAAATAATAAGAATGTAGCAATCAATACACCAACGGCAACTGTTGCTGTTCGTGGTACAGCATTCACAATGACAGTAGATGAAATAGGTCAATCTCTCATTATTTTATTACCTAATCCAGATGGTTCAGTTGGTTCAATTGAAGTTAGCACAGCTATGGGAAAAGTTGTTTTAAACCAAGCATTTCAAGCTACAGTAACAAAATCATTAGAAATTAAACCTCTTAAACCTGTTCTATTAGCTTTATCAGAATCAGCTATTGATAATATGCTTATCGTTAAACCTCCAAAAGAAGTTGTTGAAAGAATACAAGCTGAAATAGCCAATAAATCTGGTTCTGCTTTAGAGTTTACAGGATTGGAACAAAATGCATTAGATTCAAAAGTATTTAAAGACCCATATGCGGGTTTCAATGAACTAGATGTTAATCCTCTTGATACAAACTATTTAACAAATGCTCTTGATAATACATTGTTAGCTACTTTTGTTGTAGGATATAATGCTCTAAATCAAGTTTATATTTTTGACAAACAAACATATTGGATGATACAAAGAACAGTTAAAGATAGTGCTACAGTATTAATAGATAAAGATAAAGGATACAATATAAATATTATACAAAATGGCGTAACGGTAAATTTAAAAAATCAAGACCAAACGACCAATAGTATAACCATTAAACAACAGAGTAACTAAATAATTCATGAAAAAAATTATATCACTTATAGCATTACTTACATTATCGGCTTGCTCAACTATTACATCAATAATGCCACTTAAACATGACCCTGTTATGTTTGACCAATTAGTGGACATTAAAATAGCAATAGACCATTTAGACTGTGCTAATAAAACAACATGGCCAGACCTTTCTTCAAAACTAGAACATATCAAAGTTTATTCATCGCTTAGAAATGACCCACAAGCACCAAGTTTTGATAAATTAAAAGAAGAAATTACAAAAGCAAAAGATTCAAAAAGTGTGTTATTTTGCCAATCAGCTTTAACGATTGCACAATCTAGAGTAGAAGTTATTTCAGAATCATGGAGACAAAGATGAAAATATTAGAAGAATTAAGAGAAAAATCAGGACATCCAGGTGTTCTTGGTAAATTATCTGCTCAGTTGGTAAAAATTACTGAGCAACATCAAGCTGGTGATTTATCGGATGAAGAGTATTCATTTCTTGTTAAAGAAATCGTAGACGTAAAAAAACAACAAGCTTTAGCAGATGATGAAACTGCCTATAGATGGCTAGTTACAGCAACTCAAACATTATTGTCAGTTGTTTAAGAAGTATTTACTATCACCTTGGACAGCATTACTAACCTTAGCGTTAGTGATTGCTGTTTCCAATTCTAATTTTATCGAATCAATAAGATTACGATATTTTGACACTCTCATTTCAGGTAAAACTCAAACCGTTAATAATATCTATACGGTTAATATTGATGAGAATACATTAGACCGATATGGTCAATGGCCATTTAAACGTGACCAATATGCCAATCTAATTGCTCAATTATATGCTCACAATGCAGGTTTAGTTGTATGGAATATTATGATGCCAGAAGCTGACCGATTAGGTGGTGATAAAGCATTAGAAGATACCATCAAAGACCATCCTGTAATTTTAGTAAATTCTCCTTCAGATTCAAATAAAAATACACCAAAGAAACCTGGTTCTGCTATCATCGGTTCAGAACATATTGATACTATTTTAAATTATCCAGGTATTATTGCAAATATTCCAATGTTAGAATCTTCAGCTGCTGGAGTTGGAATAACAAACACATTACCTGAAATAGACGGTGTTAATCGCAGAATACCTTTGTTCGTTGGATATAATGGTAATGTTTACCCAAGTGTATCTTTAGAAGTGTTAAGGGTTATGTCTGGTGACTCAACATTTCAAGTCAAACTTAATGAGAACGGTGTTGAGAAGATGCGAATACCAAGTTTTAGACCAATTGCGACAGACTCACTTGGTCGTATATGGGTTGATTGGTCACAAAAATCAAATTCAGTTTCAGCAGTAAATCTACCAAAAAACTTTAACAAAGCAATAGTTATAGTTGGTGTAACTGCTTCTGGATTAGGCAATCCTATACCAACAAGTATTGGTTCAGTATGGCCTCAAGATGTGCAGGCCGCTGTAATCGGCACCTTAGCTAATAATGTCAATATAGAACGACCTGATTGGGCTCCTGGTGCCGAACTTTTATTCACTATTATTATGGCTATATTATTAATTTTCTTATCAAGGTGGAAATATGCTATTATCGCTATTGTTTTTGTTATTTTTGGTTTGTATTATGGTTCTCATTATACCTTTAATCATTACAATTATTTGTTGGATTGTATATTTCCTATTCTCGCTTTATGTCTTGTTTATGCTCATGCATATACTGTTAAATTTATAAGTGAGTTAAATCAAAAATTACAAATCAAAAAACAATTTGGAACATACCTATCACCCGCTCTTGTTGAAAAATTACAAAAGAATCCAGGACTATTAAAACTTGGTGGTGAAACAAAAGATTTGACGATTATGTTTACAGATGTTCGTGGCTTTACAACAATATCAGAACATTATGGTAAAGACGTTCAAGGTTTAACTTCTATCATGAACCGATATATGACAGCGATGACTCAAAAGATTTTAGATAACAATGGAACGCTAGATAAGTATATTGGTGATGCTCAGATGGCGTTTTGGAATGCACCAATTGATGACAAAGACCATGCTATCAATGCCGTCAAAACAGCTTTAGAAATGTTAGGAGATTTGGATGAGTTTAATAAAGAAATTGAAAAAGAAGGCATACCGCCGTTCGGAATGGGGATTGGGCTCAATACTGGTAGTGTTGTTGTTGGTAATATGGGTAGCCGCTATCGTTTTGACTACACTTGCCTCGGAGATGCAGTCAACCTCTCAAGTAGACTTGAAGGACAATCTAAGCCCTATGGCGTTAAGATTATTCTTGGTCCATTAACTGCTGAATTAGTTAAAGATAATTATAGTGTTGTTGAGTTAGATAACATAGCAGTTAAAGGTAAAACAGAAGGTGTTAAAATTTATACAGTAGGCAAAACTATTGTTTACATGCACAATGAATATCTAAAAGAATATTATCGTGGTAATTGGGATAAAGCAATTGATTGGGCTAGAAAAATGTTAAACAATGATGATGTTACCATCAAAGAATATTATGCTAAAATGATAGAACGAATGGAAGAAGGATTACCTGCAAATTGGGACGGCACTTATCGTGCCACCTCAAAATAATTATTCTGTTGTAGGAATAAATCTTTCTGTTTCAAATGTTGATGAATCATCAGGCACTGCTGGATTGTGCCATTTAATTGTGATTTGTTTTCCGTCTTTTGATGGATTCCAACAACCTTGAAGAACCTGTCCGTCAGACCTCTGAGCAGCCGCTCTCTTACCATCTAATTCTTTAAATAAACAAGTGTCTTTCGATAAAACAATCCTAACATGAGGATTATAATACATCACCAAATATTCTTCTGCAATTGCTACTGTTGATGTTATTAAAAGTAAAACAATCAAAAGGTATTTCATGATGATGTCCTTTTTGGAAATAAAAAAACGAGAGTTTTTAGGCTCTCGTTTTATTTAGTAACACAATCGTTAATTACTTGTTCATTACATACATTGTAACTTCAAAGCCAAAACGCATTTCAGTAGCAGCTGGTTTAGTCCACATAGTATTTCTCCTTTAAAGGTTATGTTAGAATTTCTACTCTAACACCATTATTATATAAGGAATGTAACGGAAAGTAAAGGATTTATTACTTAAATGTTACTAGTGATTTTCATTAATTGATACTTGATTTTTCTTTACTTTAAAACCTTGTTTCTTTACTGCTAAAATATTTCTTTTTTCTAATTCTCTTTGAATTTTTGCTTTGATTTTTTTGACTTGTGTTTTCTCTAGTAAGTCGGATAACTGTTTAAGATTAAGTGGACCTAATCTTGGTTTACCAGTCTTGTGAAGCATTGGATTTGCTTTACGCTTGCCCGGATGGACTCTCGCTGCTGTTGCCATTTTCTATCTCCTCATAATGTGAACCGTCATTACCATTTTGGCCTATGATATCAATACGACTTTCTTTTTTTTTGTTACCCCAAATTAAATCCCAACCATCAGTAAATTTTTTTGAATTTACTTTAGATGAAATTGAATCACCGGTAATATCGTTTTTAGCTACCATGGAAATTGGAGCGGTGTCTTTGACTTGCACAAAGCAACATAACGGGAAGAAATGCTTGTTCTACAACCCACCGCATAATCGTTTAATCTTTCAGTTTTATTATTATCTCACACCTAACACATAATGTCAAGCACACTTTAATTATTTGCCAAATTTTTCCAACCTAAAGGTTTAGATATAATTGGCGCAGTTGGATCATTCACTTTATCGAATATATTCCATAACTGTTCTTTTACTACAAATTTGGCAAGCAAACCTATTTCTTTTCCATGTGCTTCTACTTCCCATGGATGACTATAATAGTCTAGTTTATCTGGATCAATCTTTTTACCACACCATCTAGTTATGTCTTTTTCCACATCAGTTAAAAGACCTGTAGCATACTGATGAACATGAACCATTTCATGTGCTAATGTAGATAGTATATCTTTAGCACTAATACCAGGATGAATTTCTATAAGAAACTCTCTAGGTTTACCTGTAGTATTGTATCCTTCAATGGAGGCGTATCCAAACGCATCTATTTTAGCATCAAACTTAATATCGATAAAAAGGCTATTATACAGTCTTTTTTCTTTTATAAGTTCTTGTCCATAAAATTCCACAGCCCTTTTGACATAAGGTCTGAAAGCTTTATCTGGACACTTGATAATACGGACTTGCATTTAGTATTCCTACTAAAAATGACTTGCCAATATTTAGGTTTTAAGCTGTTCTGTATAAAAACCTTGATGTTATTCTCAAAGGTTTAAAAGAATCATTTAGGAACTGAACCACGACATCTCCATCGAATTCTTTACATGAAAATACATCCAAATATAAATCACCATTAATATCACAAAAGTGAGCAGTAATATTAGAGGTATTAATCAATTGTAATACTGTCCAACCAGCTAAATTAGTATTATCAGCGAAATGAACCACTTGGGGTTCTCCATAAGGTATCATGTCTATTCTTTTAACTAATTCTTTAGTAAAATCACGAATATAATCTGGATTAGTTGCTTTCTCAATATCGCAACCTTTTACATCCAAAATTAAATGATAACCCCAAGAGTCCATTTTTTGCCTTCTTTCTTTTAGTTAATTGGCTACCCTGCACAGATTTGAACTGCGACCGAGAGATTTGGAGGCTCTTATGCTGCCGTTACACCACAGGGTAAAACTTACTTAATAGTAATCGTTCTTGGTTTTTTAGATTCTGGTATTACGTTTTCTAAACCAATGGATAATATACCATTATTAAACTCTGCATCACCAACAACAACTGTATCTGATAATGTAAAGTTTAGTGTAAAGTTTCTATTAGCAATTCCCTTGTGTAAGTAGGTTGAAGTATCTTCATTGATAGTTTCACCTATTACGGTAAGTTTGTCACCTTCTACACGGATTTCGACTTCATCTTTGTTGAAGCCTGCAATCGCAACATCTATGCTATAGTTTGTTTCGTCAATTTTTTTGATATTGTAGGGCGGGTATGAAGTAGTCTTTAAGTCCACCATTTCATCAAGTGTTGAAAATAAATGGTCAAATCCTACTGTTTGAGGCAATAAATGCCGATAAGCTTGTAAAGCTGTCATGTTAAAATCTCCTATTAAGCGAGTTAAAAAAATGTAAGACCCCAAAGGCATCTTACACTTATATTTATATCACACCCTAATTACAATGTCAATAGCTTTGTGCTTTTTTACCAATATTATATTTTGGTACTAAATTCCATTCATCTCTTTCTTTATGAGAGATGATTTTTACTTGAGATAAAAAGATTGGTTCTGGAGTTTGTATAGATTTAGCATCTACAATTTTCACTAATTCCCAATCTTGTAATAGTTTTGCGATAGCGTTTCTACGAGATAAATCATTTTCTGTAATATCTGTAGGCTTGCCATCTAATGCGAAAAGTTCTTTAAAATGAACAATGTAATATCTGCCTTGTTTATGTAATATATGGCATGATTGATACAATGTTCTATCTTTTTTTGAAGCAACACCAATGCGAGTTAAGGTTTCACGAACCTTTAAGAAATCATCTTTTTCTGCAAGTGTAACTTCAACTAAACTTGTAATTGAAATCATTATTTGTTTACTCCGCCTTTGTCGGTTTTTCTTTTTATTTCAGCGATTTGTTCATCATCTAGAATTCTTAAAGCTTCTTTGGCTTTTTCATTTGAGTAACCAAAATACTGCTTGATTGATTCTATATCCTTATTGACCTCTAATTTCTGCCACGGTTGAAATTTTCGTTTCATAGGTCTTATGGTATTTAGATAATATTGATATTGCATATCATTATCCAAACTAGAATTCTTATTTATCTCATTAGCATAGGGAACACAATCCATGTGATAGGACAACGCTCGGTTCACAATATAGGCATCATACTTCTTTACATCCACCTCATCATGCAATACTGACCTTTTTGTTTGAAGTATAGATGGAATGACTTCTTTAAATAAATCTGCCATTATTTGAATTCACAATCTACCATGATTTCAGTTAAACAAGCTATAGTATTGATTTCTTGGTCAGCAACAAACGCTGATTGATACTGATATCTAGCAAGAATGATTACCAACTGTGCAATACCATTTGGTTTTAGTGATTCAAATAATGCATCATATAACTTACGGAATAGTTTAGCTGGGTCATTGTCTAGATTGTTTGTAACCCATTTACGACAAGCGGAAAAGTCTTTTTCTTTGAGTGCTTTGACTAATGCTTCAATTTGAATATCAGATACGTTAGATAGAATTCCTTTATCGATGGTACCTGTTATGGCATATCGTTGTAGTTCATTTAGTATTCTACGATTATCTGGAAAGTGTTTTGTGATAACAGCTGCAACAACTTCTTTATCATATGTGACATTCTCTTTCTCAAGAATCCATTCAACTCTTTTAAAGAATGAAGCTGCCATCTTTGCTTTGGCACCATTGATTTTAAAGTCAATAACTGAACATCTTGAATGAATTGCATCAATGATTCTATTTTTGAAATTACAAGTAAAGATGAATGAGCAATTGATAGCAACTGCCTCCATCATACCTCTTAATGCTTTTTGTGCATCTGGTGTAATGTTATCTGCCTCATCAAGAATGATAACTTTTCTACCACCAGATAAACTGATTGAAGTAGCATAGTTCTTTACGGTAGTTTGCATTGTTGCAATACCTCTATCATCAGAACCATTGATGACAAGATAATCACAACCAACTTCTTCACATAAAGCTTTTGCTATTGTAGTTTTACCGACACCAGCTGTGCCAGATAATAATAGATTTGGAATTTCTTTACGATTTACATACTCTTGAAAAGTAGTTTTGATAGACTCTGGTAAAATACAGTCTTCTACTTTATTTGGACGATACTTCTCTACCCACAATAATTGTTCCATTTAAAACTCCCATGATATAGTTAAATCTCAAAAATGCAATTAATGACAATACGAGAATCATTAATTTTAGGACAAC
>Ga0316230_1000428_pt1 | contig 60000 bp, 49 predicted proteins | sample TBH18025metaG_FD_206004 | JGI IMG/M metagenome (GOLD analysis project Ga0316230, IMG submission 206004) | Freshwater microbial communities from Trout Bog Lake, Wisconsin, USA - TBH18025 | ecosystem: Environmental > Aquatic > Freshwater > Lake > Hypolimnion/Profundal zone | place: USA: Wisconsin... | reverse complement strand
CCTCAATCTGCCGAAGCAGCGTCACTATCTGCTCCGGCGTCGGTCTCTTCTTCGCCATGTTCAAGCTCCTTTCCAAGCCAATTTCTATCAATTCGCTTGGTACAAAAAGAGCCATGCAGGTCAGCGGTTCGAGTCCCTGGTTCGAGTCCCTGCTAAATGGAGCCCCCAAAAAGGCCCCCAAATCGTTCCGGATGGCCATGGACGTGCTTGGACGCCAACGGACATATAATGCTTATATTACAGGGTTTTTCTGAGATTCTCAAGACGGAGATGGGCCGTCGAGAACAGGTAAATGGTGCCCAGAAGAGGACTCGAACCTCCACGCCTTGCAGCGCTAGTACCTGAAACTAGTGCGTCTACCAATTCCGCCATCTGGGCAGATGTCGAAGGGCCGGATGTTTAGGGGCGGCGGCTGGCCCCGTCAACTGCTCAGTTCCGGGGACAATTTGGGGCCTTTCCGGGGGCTTGCGCATTGGCTAAACAGAACCGTCTCACAAGGGTTTTGCGGCATGGAAAGCAAGCTGGTCACGGTGTTCGGGGGCTCGGGCTTTGTCGGCCGCCATACGGTCCGGGCCCTGGCGAAGGCCGGCTGGCGCATCCGGGTCTGTGTGCGCGAACCCAACCAGGCCTTTTTCCTGAAGCCCGCCGGCACGGTCGGCCAGATCGCGCCGCTCAAATGCGACATCACCGATCCGGACCAGGTCGCCGCCGCCCTTGCCGGCGCCGATGCCGCGATCAATCTCACCGGCATCCTGTCGCCGGCCGGTGGCCAGGGCTTTGACGACGTCCATGTCGATGGCGCGAAAAACATTGCCGAAGCGGCAGCCCGGGCCGGGGTCAAATGCCTGGTGCATGTCTCGGCCATCGGGGCCGACAGCGAATCCGAGTCCCGCTACGCCCAGAGCAAGGCGGCAGGCGAGGCGCGGGTGCGGGCCGCTTACCCCGCTGCCACCATTCTGCGCCCTTCCATCGTGTTCGGCCCCGAAGATGATTTCTTCAACCGCTTTGCCGGGCTGGCGCGCTTTCTTCCCGCCCTGCCCCTGATCGGCGGCGGCAAGACCCGCTTCCAGCCCGTGTTTGTCGGCGATGTCGCCGCCGCGATCACCACAGCGCTGACCAGCGAAGCGGCACGCGGCAAGACCTATGAGCTGGGCGGCCCGATGACCTACAGCTTCAAGGAATTGCTGCAGATCATTCTGCGGGAAACCGGGCGCCGCCGCGCCCTGGTGCCGGTGCCGTTCGGCATCGCCCTGTTCCAGTCCTATTTCCTGCAGATGCTGCCCGGCGCGCTGCTGACCCCCGACCAGGTGCGGCTGCTGCGCAGCGATAATGTCGTGTCGCCCACGGCGCTGACCCTGGCCGATCTGGGCATCGCCGGAAATTCGGTGGAAGCCGAAGTGCCCGCCTATCTCTGGCGCTTCCGCTCCAAGGGCGAATATGCCGATCTGAGCCGGGGCTTGTCGGCGTCAACGACCGAGTAGATCAGAGCATCAGCCAGGCGATCAGCGCCAGGCCGGCCGCGATGCGATACCAGCCGAACGGGCTGAGGCCGTAGCGCGCCACGATGTTCAGGAACTGGCGGATCACCACCCAGGCGACGACAAACGACACGACAAAGCCGATGGCGATGTTGAGGCTTTGGCCGTGGTCGAGATGGGCGCCCTTCAGCTCCAGCAAACTCGCGCCCATCATGGTCGGGACCGACAGATAGAAAGTGAACAGGGTCGCGGCCCGGCGCTCCACCCCCAGCATCTCGCCGCCCAGGATGGTGGCGCCGGAGCGCGACACGCCCGGGATGATGGACAGGATCTGGCAGCAGCCGATCTGGAAAGCCTTGAGCAGAGGCAGCTTGTCGCCCGCGAACCAGCGCGGCTTGGGCGCCACGCGCTCCAGCACCAGGATGACGATGCCGCCCGCGATCCAGCAGGCCGCGATAAAGGGCATGGCAACGGCGGGATTGAGCAGCACCCGGTCGAGGAATTTCTTCAGGGCCAATCCGGCGACCACCGACGGCAGCAAGGCGATGATGATGCCCAGCGCAAAACGCCGTGCCTCCGCCGAGCTGGGCAGCCCGATCAGCGCCTTCCAGAAGGTCTGGAAATAGATCGCCACCACCGCCAGCACGGCCCCCAGCTGGATCACGACGGTGAAGGCTTCCCAGCTGGCATTCAGTCCCAGCAGGTTCTCCGTCACCAGCAGATGCGCCGTGGACGATATCGGCAGGAACTCGCTCAGCCCCTCGACAATGCCCAGGATGATGGAGGTGATAATGTCGTGCATGGCCGCCTGCTGGATTCGCCGCGCCAGACCTAACATCCGGGGTTGGGGCGCGCCATATCGGCTTTCATAAGTTTTGGTATGGTTGGCCGATGGCGGGCAAGGGAATCAGAAAAAGATGGAAAAGGTCCGGTTGGCTGGGCCGGCTGCTATTCCTCCTATTTGCCGTCTTCGTGGCCGCGCCGGTCTTACTGTTGCTGATCTTCCGCTTTGTGCCGGTCGTGCCTGGCACCCCGGAAATGCTGCTGAGCCTGATACAGGGCAAAGGCGCACATTACGCCTGGGCCGATGAGATCAACCCTGTTCTGGGCCGCTCGGTGATCGGCTCGGAAGACCAGAATTTCTGTTCCCATCACGGGTTCGACTTCAAGCAGATCAATGCGGTGATGGAGGAACATCGCCGCCATCCCAATCGGCCCATGCGCGGCGCCAGCACTCTGTCGCAGCAGACGGCGCGCACTTTGTTCCTGGCTCCTGTGCGCAGCTATATCCGCAAGGGACTGGAAGCCTATCTGACCGTCTTGATCGAAGGCCTGTGGCCCAAGAAGCGGATTCTGGAGGCCTATCTCAATCTGGTGGATTGGGGCCATGGCAATTTCGGCGCCGAGGCGGCGGCGCGGGCCTATTTCCATACCAGCGCGGCGCATCTGACGCGGAACCAGGCCGCAAGGCTGGCCGCCATCCTGCCCGACCCCACCAAATGGAGCGCGGCCGACCCTGGTCCATATGTCGCCGGGCGGGCGCGTGTGCTTTTGGGACAGGCGGACGTGGTGACGCGTGATGGGCTTGATTCCTGCGTAAAATAAGAATTTTTGCCTTCGCGAGACGCCTCGCTTACAACGCGTTATGCGCCGTTTGATTCATTTGATGCTGTCGCCCAGTTGCCGCCTCGCCCGGCTGATCGTGGCCGAAAAACGCATCGCCTGCGATCCGGTGCCGGCAGAGGATGCGCGCAATCCCATGCCCATCTTTGTGGACATGGATGGCACGCGCTGCGAAGGCGTCTGGGCGATCCTGGATCATCTCGAAGCCAATTATCCCGATCATCCTCTGGCCCCCGAAGATGCTGCCGAGCGCCGCGCCAGCCTGCGCTGGCTGGACTGGGCAATGGGGCCGCTGCATGAACAGGTCACCCAGCGCATTGTTTATGAAAAGGCGGGTCAGCGTCACACCGGTGCGCCCGCCAAACGCGCGCCCGACATGAACATCATCCGCCTGGGCCGCGAGGAAATGAAACTGGCGCTCTCCGCCATCGGCAAGGCGGCGGAAAGCAACGGCAATCTCGCGGCGCGGGCGCCTTCGCTGGGCGATTTCGCCGTGGCGGCGCATCTGTCCGCGCTCGATTATCTAGGCGAAGTGCCGTGGAGCGAATTTCTCGCTGCCGCCGAATGGTATGTGCGGCTGAAATCGCGGCCCAGCTTCCGCTCCATTCTTTCCGACCGCGTGCCCGGACAGCCGCCCGTGGCGCATTATGCCGAACTTGATTACTGATATTAAGGCGGCCATCGCCGAACGCGCCCGCGCAGAAGGCTTTGATGTTGTGCGCTTCACGGGCACCGAGGCGGCACCGCGCAACCATCAGGGGCTGGAAGCCTATCTCCGCGCCGGCCATCACGGCAGCATGGAGTGGATGGAAAGCCGCAAGGACGAGCGCGCCGATCCGAAAACTTTATGGCCGCAAGCGAAAAGCGCCATTGTGCTGGGCCTGAATTACGGCCCGGCGCACAACCCGCTGGCGCTATTGGCGCATAAGGAACGCGGCGCGATTTCCGCCTATGCCCAGGGCGATGACTATCACGATCTGGTCAAGAAAAAGCTCAAGGCGGTGGCCGGGTATATTTTTGAAAAGCACCGTGTCCAGGTCAAAGTGTTCGTGGACACCGCCCCGGTAATGGAAAAGCCGCTGGCACAGAAAGCCGGGCTGGGCTGGCAGGGCAAGCACACCAATCTGGTCAGCCGCGAATTCGGTTCCTGGCTTTTTCTGGGCTCCATCTTCACCGAGCTGGAATTGGAGCCCGATGAACCCGAAATGGATCATTGCGGTTCTTGCAGCGCCTGTCTCGATATCTGTCCCACCGCCGCTTTTCCCGCGCCTTATCAGCTGGACGCCCGGCGCTGCATTGCCTATCTCACCATCGAACACAAGGACGCGATTCCGCGTGAATTTCGCAGCCTCATGGGCAACCGCATTTACGGCTGCGACGATTGCCTGGCGGTGTGTCCCTGGAACAAATTCGCCGCCGCCAGCGCCGTGCTCAATCCGCGCGAGGAACTGGCGGCGCCGCGCCTGGCCGAACTGGCGCGGCTGGACGATGCCGCCTTCCGCGCCCTGTTCCGCAAATCGCCGGTCAAGCGCATCACCCGCGACCGCTTTGTCCGCAATGTGCTGATCGCCATCGGCAATAGCGGTGATGCGTCGCTGGCGGCGGAAGCCCGTAATTTGCTGGACGATGCCGCGCCGCTGGTGCGGGGAGCCGCGGTATGGGCGCTGGAGCAATTGCTGCCGCCGCAGGAATTCGCCGCCCTGAAACAGGCCAGCGTGGAAAGCGATGCCGGCGTGCTGGCCGAGTGGGCCGCTACTTCTTTTTAGCCGCGGGACCGGACGCCTTGGCCGCCGCATCCAGCGCCGCGATATTGCGCCGCGCCGCATCGGCGGTTGCGGCAGAAGGATTGCTGGCCAGCACAGCCCGAAAATCCGCGCGCGCGCCTTTCAGGTCGCCGCTGTCGCGCTTGATGGCGCCGCGTTCCACCAGCACCTCACCATTATGCGGCGACAGCGCCAGCGCCGCTTCGACATCCGCCCGGGCATCAGCGATACGGTTCTGCGCATGGCGGGTGCTGGCGCGCAGCACCAGCAGATCCGCACGCTTGGGCTGGATCGCCAGCGCCGCGTTGAGATCGGATTCCACCGCCGGCCAGTCCGCCTGCATCGCCTGGGCGCGGGCGAGATCGCCGTAAAGGTCGGCGTCATTGGCAGACAGTGCCAGCGCGGACTGAAAACTGGTGATCGCCTTGCCGGTATCACCCGCCAGCATCCAGGCATTGCCGGCCTGGTCGAACAGCGCCGGCCGCAGCGGCCCCATGCCGGGGGCGCGGCCCAGTTCGTCCAGCTTGCCGGCGCCTTCGCCGTAACGCTTGAGCCCGACCAGCGACACGGCAGCGCAGTGCTGCGATGGCGGGCCGCCCCGGTCAGCGGCCCACTTCTCTGCCACCCCCAACGCCGCAGCTGGATTCTGAGCCGCCAGGGCAAGACAATTGTTATAGCGCAATCTGTCGGAGGCGCGCGGGGCCGGCGCCGCCGATACCGGTCCAAGCGTCAACACCAGCCAGGCTGCCGCGACCAAGGTTCCATAGGACGGACGGATCGGGAATGGCATGCCGGAATGCTTCTGTTAGGGTGCGCGCCGGAGGATAACATGACATCGCGCATCGGCCCGAAAATTCTGACGGGAATTCTGGCCGCATTTTTATTTTTGAGCATGCCGGGCATGGTCCGGATGGCGGCGGCGCAGGACCTGCCGCTGGACCAGCAATTGCCGCCCGTGGCCGCGCCGACGCGCCATGTCGAGGTCGGCCAGTTGGCCGCACTCAACACCGTGCCGCAATTTGATCCCCAGGCGGCCACGCAAACCTGGCTGGCGCGCGTGAACGGTGACGCCCGCGCGAAATCGGACGCCTATTTCGAGGGCGGCTATTATCTCAAAATCCTGGACCTGGCCTATGGCTTGGTGATCGCAGCTTTGTTGTTGTGGCTGCAGATTTCCGCCCGCATCAGCGATTGGGCGCAGGAGCGCACCCATAGCCGCGCCTATCAGGCGATGTTGTATTTCGCGGTCTATATTACCGCCGTGACCATCGCCAGCCTGCCGCTCAGCATCTATGAAGGCTTTGTGCGGGAGCACGCCTATGGCTTATCCAACCAGACATTCCTGCAATGGGCGCAGGATTTCGCCACCAGCTTCGCCCTCACCCTGATCGCGGGCGTGATCGTGCTGCCGATCCTTTACGCCATGATCCGCGCCGCGCGCGAAATCTGGTGGCTATGGGCGGCGGGATTGATGATAACGGTGATGGTGATCACGGTGGTGATCTCACCCGTCGCCATCCAACCCTTGTTCAATCATTATTCCGCCCTGCCCGACAGCCCGCTGAAAAACGACATCCTCTCGCTCGCTCGCGCCAATGGCGTTCCGGCGGAGAATGTCTGGCTGGTGGATGAATCGCGCCAATCCGACCGCATCTCGGCCAATGTCTCCGGCTTTCTGGGCACCACCCGCATTTCCCTGAATGACAACCTGCTGAACAAGGGCACGCATGACGAAGTGCTGGCGGTGCTGGGCCATGAGATGGGCCATTATGTGATGGACCACACCACGCGGCTGGTGCTGTTGCTGGGCCTGGTGATGATCGCCGGGTTCGGCTTTGTCGCTTGGGGCTTCGGCTTCGCCACCGGCATATTCGGCGGCAATTGGCAGGTGCGCCAGCCTTCCGATATCGCCGGCCTTCCCTTGCTGGTGGCGCTGATGAGCATTTTCATGTTCTTCGCCACCCCGGTGACCAACAGCATCGTGCGCACCACCGAGCAGGAAGCTGATATTTTCGGCGTCAATGCCGTGCGAAAGCCAGACGCCTTCGCCAGCGTGGTGCTGAAACTTTCCAGCTATCGCAAGCTCGATCCCAGCCCCTGGGAAGAAACCATCTTCTACGACCATCCCTCCGGCCGCAGCCGCATCGCCGCCATGATGCAATGGAAGAAAGAACATATCGCCGACCCGGATATCCGCGACAGCGTGCCGGGAAATCCGCGCTAGGAGCGGCGGCCAGCGAAGGTGCGAAGCGGTTTTGCGTCCGGCCGCGCGACCAGAATTAAAGTTTGAGGCGCTGCGCCAGCGCCGGATACAGCGGCGCGCCCGCCTTGACGCTGAGACGCGACAGCAGCGCCTCGCAGGTCTTGCGTGTTTCCGGGCTCCATTCCGCCGCCAGCGAAGCTGCCAGTTGCGCCTGGCTTTTCAGGATCACGCCGTCATCCAGAATCTTCAAGCCATTGTCGCGCAAGGTCGCGCCCGTGGTGGTGATATCCACGATCATCTCGGCTGTGCCCGCCGCGGGCGCGCCTTCGGTGGCGCCGGCGCTGGGCACGATGCGATAATCGGTAATGCCGGCATGGGCGAAGAAACCACGCGTCAGCTGGGCGTATTTGGTGGCCACCCGCATGCGGCGGCGATGGCGCGCGGCATAGGCGGCGCAGACATCGTCCAGATCGGCCATGGTCGAAACATCAACCCAATATTGCGACACCGCCACCACGACATCGGCAAAGCCGAAGCCCATGGGGCAGACCAGATGCATGCGGGTTTCCAGCTCGGGTGCTTCTTCGCGCAGCAGGTCTTCGCCGGTGATGCCCAGATGAACATCGCCCGCCAGCACCGAAGCCGCGATCTCGCTGGCCGACAGCAGCATGACGTCAATGCCGGTCAGACCGGTGAAGCTGGCGCGATAGCCGCGCGCCCCGGCGGTCTGTTCGATCACCAGGCCGGCTTCGGCGAACCAGGCATCGCAAGCCTGTTTGAGCCGCCCCTTGGAGGGAATGGCGATGACAAGCGCCATCATGCACCTCCCAGGAATTTTTTGGCCACCAGCATGCGTTCGGTGCGCAGGGCGCAGCCAATGGCGCTGACCGGCTTGCTGGCGCCAAGAATTTCCATCAGCGCGTCATAACGCCCGCCGCCCGCCACCTGCACCGGGCCTTCGCTGTCGCGCGACCAGAATTCAAAAACAAAGCCGGTGTAATATTCCATGTTGCGGCCGAAATGGGCGGTGAAGAGCACCCGCGACGGATCAACCCCCAGCGCCGTGATGGCTTTTAATCGTGCATCCATCGCCGCCATCGGGGCGTCGAGTTTGATGCCCGCCGTCTTGAGCAAGGCGCGGATTTCGTCCACCGCCTGCTGCGCCGGGCCGGAAATTCCGAACAATTTTGTGATCACCCCGGCAATGGCGGGGTCCAGACGCAGGGCGGCGGCTTCCGCGCCGCGCTCCAGCGCGCGGGCGATGATTTCGTCACGCGTGCGTCCGCTGGCCGGTGCGGAGGCATTGGCGTCCAGCCGTGCTTCGATGTCGGCGCGTGAGGGCGCCTGCGTGCTCTCACCCAACCGGCGCAGCAGGGTTTCCACATAGCCGGCCCGCCAGAAATGCCGTTTCAGCCGGGTGCGCCATTGCGTGGGCAATTCCAGCGCATCCACCAGCGCGCCGAACAGCGCCAGGTCGCCGAAGCGCATTTCGAAATCCCCCAGGCCCGTAACGCGCATGGCCTCGACGCTCAGCGCCAGTATCTCGGCTTCACCGGCCGCCGCATCCTCCAGCCCAAGCAATTCCACACCCGCCTGGAAAAACTGGGTCGGGCGATTGGGCGTGCCGGGCTGGTGGCGGAAGGCGATGCCGTTATAGCTGATGCGGGCGGGGTATTTCGCATCCGTGTCCACAGCGTGCTTGCAGATTGGAATGGTGATGTCGGGGCGCAGGCAAAGCTCGCGGCCCGACGGATCGGTGAGCGTAAAAGTGCGGCGGCGGATTTCCTCGCCATAACGGTCCAGGAAAATGTCCGCCGGCTGCAGCACGGAAGGTTCTTCGCGCGTATAGCCCCGCGCGATGAACAGCTTCAGCAGTACCACGGCCTGATCGTTCAGCGCGCCAATGGCAGCGGCATCATAATAGGGAAAGGCGGCCATTCAGCCCTTCCTCAACAGCTTCTTGATCTCCAGCACCAACTCGCTGCGCTTGACGCTGACCTGGGCCTCGCGGTTCGCGGTCCAGGCAGCGCGGCTTTCCACCGACTTGGCCAGTTCGGCGCCCAGCGCCAGGTCTTTCAACGTCACTTCGCCCTTGGCGCGTTCATCGCCGCCTTCGATCACCGCGATGGCGGCGCCGCGCCGGTCGGCATATTTCATCTGGTCGCCAAACTTGCCGGTGCCGACATAGGCTTCGGCGCGGATGCCCGCAGCGCGCAATTCCGACACGGTCTGGAAACTGGCCGCGGCATCCGCCTTGTCCATCACCGTGACAACCACCAGCGGCTCGCTTGTACCGGCCGACAGCCCGCGTGACGCCAAGGCCGAAAGCAGGCGCGACACGCCAATGGAAACACCCGTGGCTGGGACCATCTGGCCGGTGAAGCGCGCCACCAGATCGTCATAACGCCCGCCGCCGGCCACCGAACCGAATACCACTGTCTCGCCCGCTTCATTCTGCACGGGGAATGTCAGCTGCGCCTCGAACACCGCGCCGGTGTAATAGTCGAGCCCCCGCACCACGCCCGTGTCGAACACAATGCGGTCCGGGCCATAGCCGCAGGCCGAGAGCAATTTCACGATCTGCTCCAGCTCGTTCAGCCCCGCCGCGCCGACGGCGCTCTTGTCCACCAGGATGGCGATCTGGTTCAGATGTTCTTCTTCGTCTTTCGCATCCGGCGCGACAAAAGCCAGAATGCGAATGGCCTGTTCCTGGGTAAGACTGGCACCCTTGGTGAAGTCGCCCGATTCATCCTTGCGTCCATCGGACAACAAAGCGGTAACGCCTTCGACACCAAGCCGGTCCAGCTTGTCGATCGCGCGCAAGACAATGCCGCGCCGCACCTTGTCTTCCAGCGGAATGCCGCTGGCTTCCAGCACGCCGTCCAGCAATTTGCGGTTGTTGAGCTTGATGATGTAATCGCCCCGCGCCAGACCCAGCGCCTCCAGGGCATCGGACAGCATCATCAGCAATTCGGCATCGGCGGAGGGCGACGCGCTGCCCACCGTGTCGGCATCGAATTGCAGGAATTCGCGGAAGCGCCCCGGCCCCGGCTTTTCGTTGCGCCACACCGGCCCGACCTGATAGCGGCGGAACGGCTTGGTCAAATGCTGGAAATTGGCCGCGACATGGCGGGCCAAAGGCGCGGTCAGGTCATAGCGCAGCGACAGCCACTCGCCGTCATCATCCTTGAGCGAAAAGACGCCTTCATTGGGCCGGTCCACATCCGGCAGGAACTTGCCCAGCGCATCGGTATATTCAAAAGCCGGTGTTTCCAGCGGCGAAAAGCCATAGCCTTCATAGACCCGCCGCACTGTTTCCAGCACGGCGCGCTCAGCAGCGATTTCCGCCGGGCCGCGGTCGCGGAAACCACGGGGCAGCCGCGCTTTGGGTCGGTTCTGTTTGGGCTCGGCCATGGCGGAATCTGTCTTGAATCGCAGGGGTTTGTAATGGGGCCGGGTCCAGCGGGCAAGGAAGCCGCCCGCCTCGCTGTAAATAACCGTTCTGTCAAAGACTTATGGCAAAAGCGCCTCTTGCCAGAGCCGGGGTATCCCGGCGTAGATAGTGCGCTGCAATACGGGGGCATTGGATGGCCGGCAAAGTTTATCCCGACGCCAAAACGGCGCTGGACGACATAGCGTTTGACGGCATGACGGTGATGGCGGGCGGCTTTGGCCTGTCCGGCAATCCCGAAAATCTGATCACCGCCCTGCGCGACAATGGCGCCAAGAACATCACCATCATCTCCAACAATTGCGGCGCCGATAATCGCGGCCTGTGGGTGCTGCTGGAAAGCGGCCAGGTCCGCAAAATGATCTCGTCCTATGTCGGCGAGAACAAATTGTTCGAGAGGCTTTATCTCTCCGGCAAGCTGGAATTGGAACTCAACCCGCAAGGCACTCTGGCCGAACGCATACGCGCTGGCGGCGCCGGCATTCCCGCTTTCTACACCCGCACCGGCGTCGGCACCATGGTGGCGGACGGCAAACCCACGGAAGTCTTTGAAGGCCAGACCTATGTGCGCGAGAGCTGGCTGCGCGCCGACCTGTCCATCGTCAAGGCGTGGAAAGGCGACAGCGAAGGCAATCTGATCTATCGCAAGACTTCGCAGAATTTCAATCCGATTGTCGCCACCGCAGGCAAAGTCACCATCGCCGAAGTGGAAGAACTGGTGGAACCCGGACAACTGGATGCGAACGCCATCCACACGCCGGGCATTTACGTCAGCCGCATCTTCCAGGGGCATGACTACAAGAAATATATCGAGCAACGCACGGTGCGCCCGCGCCCCGAAAAGGCAGGTGTCTGATGCCCTGGACCCGCGAACAGATGGCCGCCCGCGCCGCGCGCGAACTGAAAGACGGTTATTACGTCAATCTGGGCATCGGCATTCCCACCCTGGTGGCCAATTACATTCCCCAGGGCATGAAGGTGACCTTGCAGAGCGAGAACGGCATGCTGGGAATCGGGCCGTTTCCGTATGAAGGCGATGAAGATCCCGACCTGATCAATGCCGGCAAGCAAACCATCACCGAGCTGCCCTCCTCCAGCTATTTCTCTTCTGCCGAGAGTTTCGCCATGATCCGTGGCGGTCACATCGACATGGCGGTGCTGGGAGCCATGGAAGTGTCGGAGGGCGGCGACATCGCCAACTGGACCATTCCCGGCAAAATGGTGAAGGGCATGGGCGGCGCCATGGACCTGGTGGCCGGCGTCAAGCGCGTCATCGTGGTGATGGAACATGCCAACAAGGCCGGCCAGTCCAAGATCCTGAAAAAATGCACTTTGCCGCTGACCGGCAGCGGCTGCATTGACATGGTGGTCACCGACCTGGCGGTGTTCGAAGTGGACCGCAAAGGCGGCGGCATGAGCCTGATCGAACTGGCGCCGGACGTGACGGTGGAAGACGTCAAGGCCAAGACCGAAGCCGCTTTTACCAGCAAGCTCTGAGGCCGCTCAGGCCTTGGGTGCAAACACTGCGCGGTCCTTGTTCTCCCGCATCAGCATGGTGACGCCGGAAATGGTGCCCAGGCTGAGGCCGCCCGGCATGCCGCTGTCGGGATCGGCGATGATCTTGGCATAGCTTTCGCCCGAAACTTTTTCCCATTTTCCGGCCGGCTTTTTTATCTCGACGCTGGCCACGGTGGCTTTCAGCACCAGCCTGACGATGGCCGGATGCGGCTTGGAGGGCTTGGTCAGGCTGGGATAGCCGTCAATCATCTGCCAGCCATTGGCCAGCGCCCAGGCGGTGATTTCATCCTTGGTCATGCGGCGCCTTCCGGGTGGTTTCTACGCTTCTGGATATAAGACATATCCAGCGCGGAAAGCGACCCGCAGCCCAACAGCTTCATGGTCCGCAGCAGGTCGGCGCGGAAAATCTGCAAGGCGCGGTCAATGCCCGCCTCGCCCGCCGCCGCCATGCCATAGGCATAGCCGCGCCCCAGCAATACCGCCTTGGCGCCCAGCGCCAGCGCCTTGATGATATCGCCGCCGCGCCGGATGCCGCCATCCATCAGCACTTCCATTTCGTGGCCCACCGCCGCCACCACTTCGGGCAAGGCATCCAGGCCGGCGGCCACTTGGTCCAACTGCCGACCGCCATGATTGGACACCACCACGGCGCTGGCGCCTTCATCGCGCGCCCGGCGCGCATCATCGCCGGTCAGCACGCCTTTGACGACAAGAGGCCCCTTCCAGGCAGCGCGAATCCATTTCAGTTCCTCCCAGGTCGCCACCGAATTCTGCAGCCCCTTGACCACATCCGCCATCGCCATTGGCTTACCGTCCGCCAGGATCACATTGGGCAATGTCGTCATCTTGTCACTCAGCAGATACTTCGTCAGCCAGCGCGGATGGGACAGCAGCTCGGGCAGGAATTTCACTTTCGCCAGCGGATAGCGTCCCATCATCTGCGCCAGCCCATTGCGGATATCGCGTTCGCGCAGACCCGATACCGGCATGTCCATGGTGAGAAACAGGCCCTTATATCCGGCATCGGCGGCACGCTGGATCACGCCCTCGATCACCGCGCGCCCGCCCAGCAGGTAAAGCTGCAAATATTGCGGCGCCGGGCTGGCCGCCGCCAGCGCCGCCATGGAATAGCCCGAGATGGTGGACATGGCATAGCCGATCCCGGCCCTTCCTGCGGCGCGCGCCGCGCCCATCTCGCCTTCGGGATGAAACACTTTGGAATAGCCCACCGGCCCCAGCAGCAGCGGCATCGCCAATTTCTGTCCCAGCACGGTCACCGACAAATCGGGCGACGGCACATGCACGCCATGGCGGGGCCGGAACATGTAATCGCCGAACACGCGTTCATTGTCGCGCATGGTGACTTCGTCTTCCGCGCCGCCTTCCAGGTAATCGAAAATCCCCTTGGGCATGTGCGCCTGCGCCAGGCGGCGCAGGTCGGAAATATTGACGGCGCCCGCCAGGCGCGAGCGGCTGCTCATGACAGGATTTTCGCGGGAATTCGCATAGCGGATGTAACTAAGAGAAAGGATGCAGGGTCAAGACGCGGCGGCGTTTCAGGCGTGCAGAAACGCATGCCAAAAACGGGTCGCCCCGTTCCACGGGCGGAAAGCCCTGCGAAAAGCAGCTGGGGAAGGGCTGCGCCCCAGCACAGGATATAATCACTGTACTGACGATAAAATCCGTATACGAACTAAAATTCCCATGGATGTCTGCTGGAAATCCGGGCCGCTGCGGCGCCCTTGGCGCAAACAGCCGGGACTTTGATATTGGTACAGTTGGGTGGGCTCGAACCACCGACCTCCGGATCCACAATCCGGCGCTCTAACCAACTGAGCTACAACTGCACACCCCTTGGCGGGGAGGCCGGAAACTATGGGCGGGGGTATGCGAAAGCAAGGCGGAAAAAGGGGATTATCCGTCCTCCCCTTGTCCTTGACCCGCTTGGCGCCCCAGCGCAGCTCTTACCCCAGCATTTTCAGCGAAAAACAAGTAATAACAGGTACTTCGGCGGCATGTAGCCGGTCTTGTCCCGGCTGGGTTAGTCTGGCGGCATGCTGCGCAAAATCCTGCTCCTGCTCGTTGCCCTTACAGCGGCGGGACTGGCGATCTTCTATTGGACCACGCGGCCCCTCTCCATCCTCACTGTTACCAGCTGGGCCGGCGCCTATGGCCGCGCCCAGGCCGTGGCGCAGATGCGCCCCTATGCCGCCGCGCGGCATGTGGATGTCCATCTGGCGCAGTGGGACGGCGAATTGTCCGGCCTGAAAGGCGATGTGGTGGATTTCGAACTGCCTGGCGCGGTGGAGGCCTGCCGCCGCGGCTTGCTGGAAAAGATGGATGCTTCCGATCTGCCGCCCGGCGTGGACGGCGTCCCGGCGGCGAAAGATTTTGTTCCCGGCGCCTTCGGGCCCTGCTGGATCGGCAGCATCGTCTATTCGCAGATCATCCTCACCGCGCCCCATGCCTTTGCCGCCGCGCCCACCCGTTTGGCGGATTTCTTCGACACGGCAAAATTCCCCGGCAAGCGCGCCCTCAAGCGCGGCAGCGGCAAATACAATCTGGAGATGGCGCTGCTGGCCGACGGGGTCGCGCCGCGCGATGTCTACCCGACCCTCTCCACCGGCCCCGGTCTGGCGCGGGCGCTGCACAAGCTGGACAGCCTGGGCGCGAGCCGTGTCTGGTACACCGCCGACAGCGAGGCGCCGGACCTGATCAAAAACGGCGGCGCGGTTTTCGCCACCGCCCTGAACGGCCAATTTTACGACGCCGCCCAGAAAAGCGCCGCCCCCGGCGTGATCTGGGATCGCCAGCTTTACGAGTTCGACGCCTTCGCGATACCCGCCGGCAATGCCAACAAGGCCCTGGCTTTGGACTACATCCGCTTCGCCACCGGTTCGCAGCCGCTGGCCGGGGTGGCAAACTGGGTGCCGTATGGCCCGGCACGGCACTCGGCCCTGGCTCTCGTCGGCAAAAACCCCGAACTGGGAACGCCGATGCAGCCCTTTCTGCCCACGGCGCATTTCAGCACCGCCTTTGCGGTGGATGACGCATGGTGGCGCGTCAATGGCGAACGCGTGGATGCCGCCTGGCGCAACTGGCTGGCCGATTCCGCGCATTGACAGCGCCGCCCGTACTGCCCTGAATGCTGGGGCAGCACGAACCGGTCCCCCCATGGCAGGCTATGCCTTCCGGCGCTTTCTTGGCGCCCTGCCCACCATGTTCATTATCGTCACCCTGACCTTTTTCATGATGCATGCCGCACCGGGCGGCCCCTTCGATTCCAACCGCCGCCTGCCGCCGGAAGTCGAACGCAACATCAAGGCCGCCTACAATCTCGACAAGCCGGTCTATCAGCAATATGCGCTGTATCTGGAGCGGCTGGCGCATGGCGATCTGGGCCCTTCGTTCAAGAACAAGGATTTCACGGTGGTGCAGCTGATCGGCACCGGCCTGCCGGTCAGCATGCGGCTGGGCCTCTCGGCCATGGCGCTGGCGCTGTTCTTCGGCAGCCTGATGGGCATCTGGTCGGCGCTGCGGCAGAACCGCTGGCAGGATTATTCCGTGATGACCATCGCAATGGCCGGCATCACCATTCCCACCTTCGTCACCGCACCGATCCTTTCCCTGATTTTCGGCATCTATGGCGTAAGTCTTTTCGGCCATGAATTCTCGCTGCCGGTGGGCGGCTGGAATGGCGGCGCGCTGGCCAACATGATCCTGCCGGTGACGGTGCTGGCCCTGCCCCAGATGGCGGTGATCGCCCGGCTGATGCGCGGCAGCATGATCGAAGTGCTGCGCGCCAACTATATCCGCACCGCCCGCGCCAAGGGCGTACCCACCTCGCGCATCGTCCTTCATCACGCCTTGCGCGCCGCCATGTTGCCGTTGGTGAGCTATCTGGGGCCCGCGGTGGCGGCCATCCTCACCGGGTCGCTGATCGTGGAGGAGATTTTCGGTCTGCCCGGCATCGGCCGCTATTTCGTACAGGGCGCCCTCAACCGCGACTATACTTTGGTGATGGGCGTGGTGATCTGTTACGCGGCGCTGATCATTGTGCTCAATTTCGTCGCCGATATTGTTTACGCGTTGCTCGATCCGCGCGTACGCCTCTCATGATAGCAACAGGCAGCACCACCAACGCGCAAACGATGGAACTGGCGCAAGCCGTCCAGGGCCGCAGCCTGTGGGTGGATGCGCGGCGGCGGCTGTTTCGCAACCGCGCCGCCATGGCCGGCATCATTGTGCTTGGGGTGATCACCGTGATGGCGCTGCTGGCGCCTTTCTTGTCGGCCTATGCCTATGACGAGATCAATTACGACATCGTTTCCTGCGCGCCGGACTGGTGGCCCTGGGCCGCGCCCTGCAGCGCCGGGGGCACCCATTGGTTCGGTACCGACGCGGTAGGACGCGACCTTTTTGTCCGAGTGTTGTATGGCGCGCGCGTGTCGCTGGCGGTTGGCCTGGTCGCCACCCTGGTGTCGCTGCTGATCGGCGTTCTGTACGGCGCCACCGCCGGTTTCCTGGGCGGGCGCGTGGATGGCCTGATGATGCGGGTGGTGGATATTCTCTATTCCCTGCCCTTTATTTTCTTTGTCATCATCCTGATGGTTCTGTTCGACCGCAATTTCTTCCTGCTGTTCGTGGCGATCGGCGCCGTGGAATGGCTGACCATGGCCCGCATCGTGCGCGGCCAGACCCTGTCCATCAAGCAGAAGGAATTCATCGAGGCGGCGCGGGCGGGCGGCGTCTCCAGCTTTTCCATCATCCGCCGCCATATCATTCCCAATGTGGTCGGCCCGGTGGTGGTCTATGTCACTCTGACCGTGCCCGGCGTAATCCTGACCGAAAGCTTTCTTTCTTTTCTCGGGCTTGGCATTCAGGAACCGCTCACCAGTTGGGGCGTGCTGATCTCGGATGGCGCCAACCAGATGGAAACTGCCCCCTGGATGCTGATCTTCCCGGCGCTTTTCATGGCGGTGACCCTGTTCTGCTTTAATTTTATCGGCGACGGGCTGCGCGATGCCCTCGATCCGCGAGACAGATAGATGCTGCTGTCCATCCGCGACCTCAATGTGCATTTCCACATGCCGGACGGCGATGTCCACGCGGTAAAGAATGTCAGCCTCGACATCGCCGAAGGCGAATGCCTGGGCGTGGTGGGCGAAAGCGGCTCGGGCAAGAGCCAGTTGTTTCTGGCCGCCATGGGCCTGCTTGCCGGCAATGGCCGCGCCACTGGCAGCGTTCAATATCGCGGCGTAGAAATTTTGGGCGCGCCACAGAAACAGCTCAACAGCTTGCGGGGTTCAAAGATCACCATGATCTTCCAGGATCCGCTCACGTCGCTGACGCCGCACATGACCATCGGCGCCCAGATCACTGAGGCGCTGTCCCTGCACCACAAAATGCCGCGCGACGAAGCGCGGACCCGCGCCCGCGAGATGCTGGATTATGTCCGCATCCCCGAAAGCGCCCGCCGCATGACCCAGTATCCCCACGAATTGTCCGGCGGCATGCGCCAGCGGGTGATGATCGCCATGGCCACCATCACCGGCCCCGACCTGCTGATCGCCGATGAGCCGACCACGGCACTCGATGTCACGGTGCAGGCGCAGATTTTGGAAATCCTGAAATTGCTGAAGCAGGACAAGAAAACCGCCATGGCCCTGATCAGCCACGACATGGGCGTGATCGCAGGCAACGCCGACCAGGTCCAGGTCATGCGCCATGGCGAAGTGGTGGAGCATGGCGCGGTGGACGACATCTTCTATGCGCCCCGGCATCCCTATACCCAGATGCTGCTGGCGGCGATGCCGCGCGTGGACAAGGGCGTCACGCCCGCCGCAACCTTGACCGGCGACACTTTGCTGGATGTGCGCGACCTGAAAGTCAGCTTTCCCATTCCCCAGGGACTGTTTCAAAAACCCAAGGAATTACGCGCGGTGGATGGCGTCAGCTTCCAGCTTCATCAGGGCGAAACCCTTGCGGTGGTGGGAGAATCCGGTTGCGGCAAATCCACCCTCGCCCGCGCCATCCTGCAGCTTCTGCCGGACAATGGCGGTGCCGTGGTGTGGCTGGGCCGCGACCTGAGCCAAGAAACGCGCGAAGAAATCCGCAGCACCCGCAAGTATTTCCAGATCGTCTTCCAGGACCCGCTGGCCAGCCTGGACCCGCGCCAGCCGATTGGCGCTTCCATCGCTGAGCCATTAAAGGCTTTGCAGCCCGGCCTCAGCGCCACGGAAATCCGCGCCAAAGTGCGCAGCATGATGGACAAGGTCGGGCTCGATCCCGCATGGATCAATCGCTATCCGCATGAATTGTCCGGCGGCCAGAACCAGCGCGTCGGCATCGCCCGCGCCATGATCGTCGAGCCGCGCATGGTGGTATGCGACGAAGCGGTAAGCGCGCTGGATGTTTCCATCCAGGGCCAGATCGTGGCGCTGCTGAAAGACCTGCAGGCCGAAACCGGCCTCTCCCTCATCTTCATCAGCCACGATCTGTCCGTGGTGCGCCAACTCGCCCACCGGGTAATGGTGCTGTATCTGGGCCGCATCGTGGAAATGGCGGATGCCGTTTCGCTCTATGCCGATCCGCGCCATCCCTACACACGGGCGTTGCTATCCGCTGTGCCGGTGCCAGACCCCAAGGCCGAGCGCGCGAAAAAGCGCGTGCTGCTGACAGGCGATCTGCCATCGCCGCTCGACCGCCGCGCGCAGCTGACCTTTCTCAAGTCCAGGCGGACAGAAGACCCCGATGCGGAGCAATACCGCCCGCAACTGATCGAAGTCGTGCCCGGCCATTTCGTTGCCGAGCACGACTGAACTATTGCCTGTTCACCTGATAGCGTATGCCCTGAACCACCAACCCGCTGGGGCCGCTGCTGGACACGCTGACAATCTGGGCGCCGTAGGTTTGGGCCGGCTTGTTCCAGCGCGCCGCCGTGGTATCGCCGCCATCCTGCCGCCAGGTTTCGCCATTCGCCAAAGTGACGGTGAAAAATCCTGCCGCGTCGAATTTGTACGACTTCAGGGTGGTGGGCGGTTCGTCCTTGACTTCCCCTTGTGTAAACAGCCGTGAGATGAAGCCGGGGTGATAGGCCGGCTCGGCCGCCGCGCCGAAGCTGGGTGCCGCCATACCAGGCATGGCCGGGGGAACAAGCTTTTGCTGGGCGGCCGGAGCCGGCGGCAGGCCAAGCTGGCCGCGCATCGGCTGCGCCGCGCCATACACGCAATCCAGCCAGGTGCGGTCATCGGCAATGCCGCCGCAGCGCGAAATACCGTAAAGCACATCGTCGCGCGGCCCCGCCACCGCCGGCACGGCCATGCCCAAAAGCGGGACGGCCAACCCCAGCGACACCACAAAAATCCGTTTCATAAGCTTTCCCCTGCTTTGCGGCATATCTTATAGGCGGCGCCCGGCTTTTGGCCAATCGCCGCCCTTGGAACCCATTACAGCACGACGCTCTGACGCGGGCCAGATCACCCGCGACCATGCTAGGGTTAAGGCCATGACAGAGGTACCCAAAAAAGGCTGGAACCGGCGGCTAGCGCTGGGCGGGGCCGGCGCGGCGATTTTGGGGGCTGGCGGCTACCTGGCATTCCACCCCTCGAAAAAAGGCGCAACCCGCAGCACCCTCGATAGCCATACCTTGTATCGCGGCAACGGGGCGGAGCCGGAAAGCCTGGATCCATCTTTCATCCAGGCCACCTGGGAGAATTGGATCGCATGTGATCTGCTGGTCGGCTTGATCACATCCGACGCCGCAGGCAAGGCCATCCCCGGCATGGCTACTAGCTGGACCACCGCGCCGGACGGCTTAACCTGGACCTTCAAGTTGCGCGATGCGCAATGGTCCGATGGTAAGCCGGTGACGGCAGAAGATTTTTCCTTTTCCTGGCTGCGCACCATCGAAGCGGCAACGGCATCGCCCTACGCCTATTTTCTTTATCCGTTCAAAAACGCTCAGGCCATCAATGCCCGGAAAATGCCGGCGGAGGCCTTCGGCGTTAAGGCACTTGACCCGCACACGCTGGAAATCAAGCTGGAGCATCCGGTCCCATATCTGCTGCAGATGCTGACGCATAATTCGCTGTACCCGCAGCCAAAACACGTTGTTGAGACCAAGGGCAAGGTATGGGCACGGCCGGGAAACTACGTCAGCAACGGCGCTTACATCTTGCAGGAATGGGCTCCGAACGACCACGTCCTGCTGGTAAAAAACCCTCGCTTCTACGATGCCGCGCATGTAGCGATCGAACGCGTACTGTTTTATCCCACCGACGATTACGGCGCGGCGTTGCGCCGCCTGCGGGCCGGCGAACTGGATTTACAGGAATCCTATCCGGCGGCGCAGATCGGCTGGTTGAAGGCCAACATGCCCGAACTGCTGCATCCGATCCCGCAATTAACGTCAGAATTCATTTCCCTGAACGTCAAGCGCAAGCCTTTCGACGACAGCCGCGTGCGCGCCGCTATCAACATGGTGATCAACCGCGAAATGCTGGTGCAGAAGATTACGCGCGGCGGCGAGCCTGCCGCCTATAATCTGGTGCCGCCCGGAACCTCGAGCTTCCCCGGCGGCAATGCGTTTGCCTTCAAAGATCAGCCTTATTCGCAACGCCTGGTTGAGGCTCAACAATTGATGCGCGAAGCCGGTTATGGCCCTGGGCGGACCGCAGAGGCAACCTACGCCATCCGCTCCACCGCGCCCGGCAATGGCCGCGCCGAAGCCGTTGCCATCCAACAGGCGCTAGCCCTTATCTACATCAACATGTCTATCCTGCCTTTCGACGCTTCGATCTTTTACGACACCATCCAGCAGCATGATTTCGACATGGCCCAGGCAGGATGGCAGGCCGACTTCGATGACGCTGCCACGTTCCTGGAATTGTTTGAGACAGGCAGTGGCAACAATTGGGGGCAATACAGCAATCCGGACTTCGACGCGCTGCTGAAAGATTCCCGGCAGTCGCTTGATGTTACGGATCGCGGCAGAAAGCTGGCTGCCGCCGAGGCGTTGTTGCTCAAGGACAATGCTCTGGTGCCCCTGTTCTTCTGGGTCACAACCAATCTGGTGCGCCCCTATGTCAAAGGCTGGGTTTCCAACAAGATGGAAATCAACCAGAGCCGCTGGCTTTCATTCGACCAGAAAGCCCGTGCGGCGCTGTTTGCCGGAGCATGAAAACCACGCTTCTCGCGCTGACGTTCCTGATCCTGGCGCTGCCCGCCCTCGCCGCCGATCCGAACACCCTCAATCGCGGCAACGGCGCTGAACCCGAATCCCTCGATCCGCAATTCGCCGGCAGCGTGGCGGAAGAAAATATCCTGAACGATTTGATGGTGGGCCTCACCACCCTGGATGCGGCGGGCCGCCCCATTCCCGGCATGGCGGAAGGCTGGACGACGTCCCCGGACGGCAAAGTCTGGACTTTCCACTTGCGAAAAGCGCTATGGTCGGACGGCATGCCGGTGACTTCCGCTGATTTTGTTTTCGCCTGGCGCCGCCTGCTCGATCCCAAAACCGCTTCGCGCACCGCCTATAATATGTGGCTGCTGCAAAATGCCCAGGCCGTCAGCAAAGGCGCCATGCCGCCGGACAAGCTGGGCGTGGCGGCGCCAAAGCCCGACACTCTGGTTGTGACCCTGGAGCATCCCGCGCCCTATCTGCCTGAGCTTCTCACCCACCCCAGCGCCCTGCCGCTGCCGCGCGCCGTGGTCACGGCCAAGGGCGCCGCCTGGTCACGGCCCGGAAATTATGTCGGCAATGGTCCATACACATTGCAGGCGTGGGTGCCGGGCGATCACATCACCCTGGCCAGAAATCCCCGCTTCTATGATGCCGCCCAGGTCTCTATCGCCACCGTGAATTATTTTCCCACTGGCGATGCCGATGCGGCGCTGCGGCGGTTCCGAGCGGGGGAGCTGGACATGCAATCGCCCGTCCCATCCGGACAGACCGCCTGGCTCAAAGCCAACATGCCCGGCGCACTGCACGTCACACCATCGCTTGCGGTGGCCTATATCGCCATCAATCTTTCCGATCCTGCGCTCAAGGATGGGCAGGTACGGCGCGCCCTCAATCTGGCCTATAACCGCGAGGCCATCACCGACAAGGTGCTGAAGCAGGGCGAAGCACCCGCCTATACATATGTGCCGCCCGGCACCGCGAACTATCCCGGTGCGCCGGCGATGAATTTCCGCAATCTTCCCTTCCCCGCCCGCATTGCCGAGGCGCAGAAGCTGATGCAGGCCGCAGGCTATGGTCCGTTTCAGCGACTGCGCCTGACCTATGAGACCACCAACAATCCCGATTACCGCCGGGTCGCCGCCATCCTGCAGGCGATGCTGAAGCCGATCTATGTTGATCTCACAATCCAGACCGTCGAATTGCAGATTCACCTGCGCAATCTGCGCCAGCACGAGTTCGAACTTGGCTCGGCCAACTGGTATGCCGATTTCAACGATGCCTCCAATTTCCTGGACCTGCTGCACGCCAGCAGTGGCAACAATTATGCCGGCTACCATAATCCCCGCTTTGATGCCGCCATGGATGCCGCGGCGAGCGAGCCTGATCCCGCCCGGCGCGGCCGCGACCTGGCCGCCGCCGAGGCCACCGCGCTGGCGGATTACCCCTGGGTGGTGACGCGCTTTCCGGTGCAGAGCGATGTGGTGGCCGCAAGGGTCAAGGGCTGGACCGCCAATGTCCGCGATTTTCAGCCCACCCGCTGGCTTCGGCTGGAGAAATAAGGCATTTTGAGAACAGCGGCCATTCGCAGGAGAAAAGCCATGAAGTTTGTTATTTTCCTTGGTGCCACGCTTATGTGTGCCCCCGCTTTCGCCCAGCCTGCCCCGACTCCAAATTTGCTGACGCAGGGATTGATCGGCGATCCGACCAAGGAAGTCCGCATGTCGGTGGTCACTTCGCTGCCTGGCGCGTCGTCCCCCGTTCACCGCCATAACGGGCAAGTGTTTGTCTATATTCTGTCCGGCTCCATGGTGATGCAGGTCAAAGGAAAACCTGCCGTAACGCTGACAGCTGGGCAGACCTTTTACGAAAACCCCGACGACATCCACGTGGTGAGCCGCAATGCCAGCAAAACGGAGCCCGCAAGGTTTCTGGCCGTTGTGATCGTAAATAAAAACGCCCCAACCTCAGTCCCGGAAAAAATGCCGGACATGCCCGGCAAATAAATGAAGCCACGAGGTTGTTTCGGCTAGCGAAATGGCGTCAGCCCAGGGTCTCGTAATAACGGTTCTGCTGTTCCTGCCGCGCGATGTCCTTGGGATGCATCAGGCTGAATTCGGGCGTGGCGGGGAGCCGGACGCGCACCTCGCCGCCCACCAGCCTTTCATGCACCCTGTTCTGCCAGAAAATAGTCTCGCGATTGCGCCAGATACGGGTCTGCAGATCGGGGAAGTTCACCCAGCCTGACGCGTTCACCTGCCAATTCCATTTGCGCACATGGTCCGGCGTGAGACCGCGCACGGTATTGACCCGCGGCACCAGCAACACGTCCACCGACGGATTGGCTACCAACAGGGCGCGCAGCTGCGACAGCAGCATGTCGCTGGGATATTCGTCGGCGTCGATCTGGAAGATATAGTCGCCGCGGCAATTGGCCTTGAGGTTGTTCTTGAAGGCGGCGAAATCGTCATTGAGCGCGAAGGGCACGATGACGGCGGCCCCGTTCAGGCTGCCCAGATAATCCAGCATCGCTGGCGTCGTCCGGGGCATGTCGTACTGGATGACGATCTCGTCGCCCGCGCCCAGATGCTTGCGCAGGATGGGCACCAGACGCCCCAACTCCGGAAGTTCGTCACAAACGGTGACGGCGTAACTGATGGTCGGGGGGCCGGACATGGGGGATGATAACAGCGTCACAGGCGGGGGAAAACCTGTTCCACGAAGTGGAGCAATCCCTCAACATCTCCGGTCGCCTGTATTAACGCCTTGAAATTGCGATTGAAATTGTGTTGACCAAGCAGGAGGATTCGCTTCAAATGTGGGGAAGTTGCAATCCCCGAGCGACCCCATAGCTCAGCAGGATAGAGCATCGGTTTCCTAAACCGAGGGCCGGAAGTTCGAGTCTTCCTGGGGTCACCAATCCATCCACACTCCGCGGCGCGCCGCAATGGCGCGCGCAATTCCACCTTTTTCAGGTTCCATCGGGAAAACTTATCCGCCTCAACCGTTGTGTCTCCACCAACACAAATCGGGCGCGCCACGGTGCGTCGAACCAGGAGACGAGCATGAAGAACATTCTCACCACAGCAATAACGGCGGCGCTGCTAAGCAGTGCCGTGGCGATTACCACCCCTGCCTTTGCACAAGTCGCCGCTGGCGGCGCAGTCGGCGCGACTGCCGGCACAGCGGGCGGCGCAATGGGCGGTTCGGCCGGCGGCATGGCCAGCCCCAGCACCAGCATGGGCGACGTCGGCGGCACGGCTACCACGGGCGTCAACGGCAGCATGAGCACGCCGGCGACCGGCAGCATCAACGGCAGCGCCGACGCCGTGGGCAACAACGCCGCGGCGGCGCAGCGTAACGCCACGAATGCCGTCAACAATGCCGCCACGGTAAATGCCGGTGTCTCGGCCAATACCGCGGGTCAGAACGCTGCGGCTGGTGTCAACAGCGCCAATGTTGGCGACCGCGCCGTGGGCATGGCGAATCGCACAGCGCGGACCGCGCAGAACAGCGCCAACGCTGTCGAGCAGCAGACCACCCAGGACCTGAACAAGCAGCAGGCGGGGGTATCCGCCTCGGGCTCGGCCAGCGCGAGCATGAAGTAGGAATCCCGCCGGAACGCCCGCAGCGGCAGGGATGGCGGCGAGAACAGCCGGGTGCGCAAAGCACCCAGCTGTTTTTCTTTGCGTGATTTTCCGGCCCATCCGGCGTACATACGGGGCGCTTCGCAGGGACAGAACGCATGACCATTTATCGCGCGCCGGTTGAAGACTTTCAGTTCCTGATTCACGAATTCCTTGAGGTCGAAAAACATCGCGACCTGCCCTTATATGAAGACCTGTCGCCCGACCTGATTGACGACATTCTCACCAATGCGGGAAAATTCTGCGAGGAAGTGCTGCATCCCCTCAACCAGTCCGGCGACGAAGAAGGCTGTCATTTCGAAAACGGCGTGGTGCGCACACCCAAGGGGTTCAAGGAAGCCTACAAGGCCTATAGCGAAGCCGGCTGGGGCGGTCTGGGTGCGCCCGTTGAATATGGCGGCGCCGGCATGCCCACCCTTCTGACCATGATCCTGGGCGAAATGGGCATGGGCGCCAACCAGTCGCTGGCCATGTATCCCATGCTGACCGCGGGCGCCTATGGCGCGCTCCTCGCCACCGGTGCGGAGTGGATGAAAAAGAACATCGCGCCGAAAATGGTCTCGGGCGAATGGGCCGGCACCATGTGCTTGACCGAACCGGGCTGCGGCACTGATCTGCGGCTGATGAAGACCAAAGCGGTCGAACAGCCCGACGGCACTTACAAAATGAACGGCACCAAGATTTTCATTTCCGGCGGCGACCAGGACCTTACCGACAACATCATCCATATGGTGATCGCCAAGGTGCCGGACGAGAACGGCCAGATCCATGACGATCTCTCCACCGTCAATTTCTTCATGGTGCCCAAGGTTCTGGTGGATGAAACCGGCAAGATGGGCGCGCGCAATGGCGTCGTCACCGGCGGCATCGAGCACAAGATGGGCATCAAGGGCCAGGCCACCTGTGTGCTGAATTTCGACGATGCCGTGGCCTTCCGCCTCAGCCCCAAGCTGCCCCCACTCAAGCCCGGCGAGAAACGCTCTTCCGCCGCCGGCATGGCGGGCATGTTTGGCATGATGAATGCAGCGCGGCTGGGTGTGGGCGTGCAAAGCATCGGCCTGGGCGAAATCGCCTATCAGAACGGCAGGGCCTATGTGCATGAACGGCGCGTCGGCCGCGCCCTCACCGGCCCGAAAGAGCCGGACAAGCCCGCGGACCTGGAAATCGTCCACCCCGATGTCAAGCGCATGCTGCTGCATTGCAAAGCCTTCGTCGAAGGCACCCGGGCTTTGGCCTGCTGGACCACCCTCAATATGGCAATCGCCAAGTCGAGCCGTCCGGAAGCGGACGCCGCCAATTGGCTGGCCGACCTGATGACTCCCGTGCTGAAAGCCTTCTGCACCGACATGGGCTTCGAGGCCACCAATCTCGCCATGCAATGCTATGGCGGCCATGGCTATATCCGCGACAATGGCGTGGAGCAGTTCGTCCGCGACGCCCGCATCAACCAGACCTATGAAGGCGCCAATGGCGTGCAGGCGATGGATCTGGTGGGCCGCAAACTGGCGCACAAGGGCGGCGCAGCGCCGCTCGCTTTGTTCGCCGCCCTGACCGGTTGGATCGCGGAGAATGAAAAAGACGAAGCCATGGCGGTCTATGTCAAAGGCGTGAAACGGGGCACCGAAGCTTTGCAATCCGCCACGATGTGGCTGGCGGCCAACGGGATGAAAAATCCCAACGATGCCGGGGCCGGCGCGGTGGATTACCTCCGCCTGATGGGCATTGTCGTCACCGGCTGGATGTGGGCCCGCATGGCGAAAATCAGCCTCGGCAAGGATGACGAGCTGCACAAAGGCAAGATCATGGCCGCCCGCTATTGGATGGAGCGCCTGATCCCCGAATGCCCCATGCTGCTGGAACGCATCCAGGCCGGCAGCGCGACGGTGATGGAGTTCAACTAAGTTTTCGCCAGCTTCGCCAATTGCCCCAGCAGCGCCTTGGCGCCCTGCAGGCGGTCTTCCGCTGTCGGCCAGTCGCGTGACACCACGATCTTCTGGTCGGGACGCACCTTCATGGTGCCGCTATGCTTGGCGATGAATTGCACCAGGGCGATAGGATTGGCGAACGCATTGCCGCGGAAGGCCACCGTGCCGCCCTTGGGACCGGCGTCAATCTTCTCGACACCCGCCTTCAGCGCCAGTTGCTTGATCGCCACGATCTCGAACAGATGGCGCACTTCATCCGGCAGCGGCCCGAACCGGTCAATCAATTCGGCGGCAAAAGCGTCAATATCGGCCCGCGTTTCCAGCCCTGACAAGCGGCGATAAAGCGACATCCGCACATTCAGGTCGGTGACATAATGCTCCGGGATCAGCACCGAGGCGCCCAGATTGATGGTGGGCGACCATTGATCTTCCATGCCGCTGCTGGCATCGCCGCCTTCGCGCATGCTCGACACCGCTTCTTCCAGCATCTCCTGGTACAGCTCGATGCCGACTTCGCGGACATGGCCGGACTGTTCCTCGCCCAGCAGATTGCCGGCGCCGCGGATATCCATATCGTGGCTGGCGACCGAGAATCCCGCGCCCAACTGGTCCAGCGACTGCAACACTTCCAGCCGCCGCGTCGCGGTTTCGGTCAACTTCTTGTCCGGCGGCGTTGTGAGATAGGCATAGGCGCGGGATTTTGAACGGCCGATGCGGCCCCGTATCTGGTAAAGCTGTGACAGGCCGAACATGTCAGCCTTCTGCACGATCATGGTGTTGGCGGTGGGAATGTCGAGACCGCTTTCGACAATGTTGGTCGAAATCAGCACGTCCACCTTGCGCTCATAGAACAGGGTCATCACATCTTCCAGCATGGACGGCGTCATCTGGCCATGCGCCACCGCCGTTTTCACTTCCGGTACCGTCTCTTTCAGGAAGGCTTCCGCTTCGCGCAGATCAGCGATGCGCGGCGCGACAAAGAAGCTCTGGCCGCCGCGATAATGCTCGCGCAGCAAGGCTTCGCGCACCACCAGCGGATCGAACGGCGTCACAAAGGTACGCACCGCCAGCCGGTCCACCGGCGGGGTGGTGATTAGCGACAGGTCGCGCACGCCAGATAGCGCCAGTTGCAAAGTGCGCGGAATGGGAGTTGCCGTCAGCGTCAGCACATGCACATCGGCCTTCATGCTTTTCAGCCGTTCCTTGTGGGTGACGCCGAAATGCTGTTCCTCGTCCACGATCACCAGACCAAGCCGCTTGAAGCTGATGCTCTCGGACAGCAGGGCATGGGTGCCGATCACGATATCCACCGTGCCGTCAGCCAGCGCTTCTTTCGTTTCACGCGCTTCCTTGGCATCGACAAAACGCGACAATTGCCGCACCTGCAGCGAGAAACCGGCAAAGCGTTCCGCAAAGCCGCGATAATGCTGCCGCGCCAGCAAGGTGGTCGGCACCACCACCGCCACCTGCTCGCCCGCCATGGCGGCGACAAAGGCGGCGCGCATCGCCACTTCAGTTTTGCCAAATCCAACATCGCCGCAGACCAGCCGGTCCATGGGACGGCCCTTGGCCAGATCAGTGATGGCGTCGGCGATGGCTTTTTCCTGGTCTTCCGTTTCCTGATAGGGGAAGCGGGCGCAGAATTCGTCATACAGGCCGGCGGGTGGTTCGATCGGCGGCAGCGTTTTCAGTTCGCGGGCGGCGGCGATGCGCATCAGCTCGGCGGCGATCTCGCGCACCCGTGCCTTCATCTCCGCCTTGCGCTTTTGCCAGCCCGCGCCACCCAAACGGTCCAGCTGGGCGCCCTCGTCAGAGCCGTAGCGGCTCAGCAATTCTATATTTTCCACCGGCAGAAACAGTTTGCCGCCGTCATATTGCAGTTCCAGGCAATCATGCGGCGCGCCCAGCGCCTCAATTGCCTTCAGGCCCAGATAGCGCGCCACGCCATGTTCGACATGGGTGACCAGATCGCCCGGCGCCAAGGATGACGCCTCGGCCAGAAAATTCGCGGAACGGCGCTGACGCGACTGGGCCCGCACCATGCGGTCGCCCAGCACATCCTGCTCGCTCAGCACCGCAAAGCCCGGCGCTTCAAAGCCGCGCTCGATGCCCAGACAAGTCAGCCCAACAGCGCTTTGGTGCAGCTTCTGCGCTTCGGGCCAGTCCTTCACCTTGCGGATGGCGGCGAGACCATGATCCGACAGCACCCCGCCCATCCGCTCAGCGGAACCATCGGTCCAGCTTGCCACCAGCACGCGTTGGCCCGCTGTCTGCAACGCTTTCAGATGATCGGCCGCCGCCTGGAACACATTCAGATTGCCGCCAGTACGCTCGGGCGCAAAGTCGCGTCCCTGGCGTCCGCCCGCATCCACGCTGGTCATGGATTCCGGCGCCTGGAACGGTGTCAGCGCCCGCGCCAGATTCTTGCTCAGGATCGCTTTCCATTCCGCGTCGGTGAGATAGAGGGATTCCGGCTTCAGCGGCTTATAGGGAACGGCCTTGATGGCCTTTTTATCCGGTTCCTGGTGGCGGAATTGCTGGCGGGTCTCATAGCAATCGCTGACCACTTCCAGCCGCGCGGCCTTGGCCTCTTCCACCTGATGCCCCAGCATCACCAGGCAGCGCGGCAGATAATCGAACAAAGTGTCGAGCTGGCCGTAGAATAGCGGCAGCCAATGCTCCATGCCCTGGGCCTTGCGCCCGGCGCTGACGCTTTCATATAGCGGATCGTCACCCGAGGGACCGAAAGCGGCGACATAACCGGTGCGGAAACGGCTGATCGCGTCTTCATTCAGCGGCGCCTCGCTGGCGGGCAGCAGGGCGATGCCGGCGACGCTGGCATCCGACAATTGCGTCACCGCATCGAACTGGCGGATGGCATCCAGCGTTGCGCCAAAGAAATCCAGCCGCAGCGGTTCGTCGCTGCCGGGTGGCCACAAATCAACAATGCCGCCGCGCAGGGCGAAGTCGCCGGGATCACGCACCGTGCTGGCGCGGGCATAGCCATTGGCAGCCAAAAAATTCACCAGCGCGTCGCGGTCCACCTCTTCGCCGACCTTGGCCTGGAAGCTGGCGATGGCAATGGCAGCCTTGGGCGGCACGCGCTGCAAAACAGCGTTGACCGACGTGACGACCACGCAAGCCTGCACCCCCTTGGCCAGCGCCGCCAAAGTCGCCAGCCGCGTACTCTCGATATCCGGCTTGGGCGAGACCCGGTCATAGGGAAGGCAATCCCAGGACGGGAAAGACAGCAGCTTCACGTCCGGCGCGAAGAACGCCATGGCCTGCAGCGCCGCATCAGCCTGTGTCTCATCGGCAGCGACAAACAGCACGGGCGCGCTGCGCCGGCGCGCCGCCTCGACCGCCAGATAGGCGTCATACCCGGCGGGCGCGCCGGACACGGTCAGGCGGGCATCATGCCTCGCAATGTAATCTAGGCGTTCCACTTGGCATCCTTGTGGGTGCCTTGACGGCCGACCACCGCCTTCAGGCCCGCGAACACCGCATTGTCATGCTCGGCAGGCACCGGGGACGCGCCGCGCAGCCACTCATAGACGTCCTGGTCCTTGGCCGTCAGCAGCGCTTCAAAATGGTCCAGGCCGGCTGCATCAAGACCCTCCAGATGGCTCTGGGCATAGGCGCCGAAGATCAGGTCAACTTCCTTGAAGCCGCGCCGCTGGGCCCGAAACAAAAGCTTTTTGCGGCGGTTCTCCGAAGAGCCACCCTTTTCGCTGTCATCCATGCCGGGGATATAGCGTTGGAACAGGTTGAGAACAACATGCGCGGGCGATTATGTTAGCGGCCATGCGTCCCTCAATCCTTTTCCCGCTTTTCGCTGAAATCCGCACCCTGTCCGGGGTGGGCCCCAAGCTGGAAAAACTGATCGCCAAGGTGGCGGGCCCAAAGCTGGTGAACCTGATTTTCGACTTGCCGGTTGGGGTGGTGGATCGCTCCTACCGTCCCCGGCTGATCGAAGCGGAACCGGGCCGCATCGCCACCGTCGCAGTCGGCGTGCTGGACCATTTTGCGCCGCGGGTGAAAAGCCAGCCCTATAAGGTACGGGTGTCGGATGACAGCGCAGTGATGGATCTGGTGTTCTTCCGCGCCGACGCCAAATATCTGCTGGACATTCTGCCGCTTGGATCGCGGCGGATCGTTTCCGGCCGTATCGAGTCCTTCAAGGACAAGCTGCAGATGCCGCATCCCGACTATGTGGTCGAGGATGCCGCCACCCTGCCCCAGCATGAGCCGGTCTATGCCTTGACCGAAGGCCTGGCCGCCAAGTCACTTGCCAAGGCGATACGCGGCGCGCTGACCCAGGTGCCGCAGATGCCGGAATGGCAGGACCCGGCTTTTTTGAAACGCGAAGGCTTTGCCCCTTTTGGCGAAGCGCTGGCGACGGCGCACGCGCCGATTCACGAAGCCGATCTATCGCCCGAAACGCCGGTGCGGCGGCGGCTGGCCTATGACGAACTGCTGGCCAACCAGTTGGCGCTGATGCTGATCCGGGCGCAGTTGCGCGGCCCCGCCGGACGCGTGATGGCGGGCGACGGCAAGCTGCGCGCCAAGGCCATCGCCGCCCTGCCCTTCGCCCTCACCGACGGGCAATTGACCGCGCTCGCCGAAATCGAAAAAGACATGGCCTCCGACAAGCGCATGCTGCGGCTGCTGCAGGGGGATGTCGGCTCGGGCAAGACCATCGTGGCGCTGCTGTCGTTGCTGACGGCGGTTGAGGCCGGGTTCCAGGGTGCGTTGATGGCCCCGACGGAAATACTGGTGCGTCAGCACTGCGCTTCGCTGGAGCCTTATGCCAAGGCGGCGGGCATCCGCCTGGCGGTGCTGACCGGGCGCGAGAAAGGCGCCGGCCGCGACGCGACTTTGAAAGCGTTGGCTGCGGGCGAAATAGACATATTGATCGGCACCCATGCCTTGTTCTCAGACGATGTCGCTTTCCGTGACCTGGGGCTGGTCGTGATTGACGAACAGCACCGCTTCGGCGTGCGCCAGCGCATGACCCTGCAGGCCAAGGGCGGCAAACCTGCCGATGTGCTGGTGATGACGGCGACACCGATCCCGCGCACCCTGGCCCTCACGGCTTTCGGCGATATGGATGTGTCGCGCATTCTGGGCCGCCCGCCCGGCCGCAAGCCGGTGGAAACGCGGGTGATGAACGCAGCGCGGCTCGATGACTTGATCGCGCATCTGAAAACCGCATTGGCGCAGGGCCAGCGCGCCTATTGGGTCTGCCCGCTGGTGGAGGAATCCGAAAAAATGGACCTCGCCGCCGCCGAGGAACGCGCCGTCATGTTGCGCCAGGTTCTGGGCGGCAAGGTGGGGCTGGTGCATGGGTGCATGAAAGCCGCCGAACGCGACGCCGCCATGGCCACCTTCAAATCCGGCGAGACCCAGCTGCTGATCGCCACCACGGTGATCGAAGTGGGCGTGGATGTGCCCGAAGCCACCATCATGGTGGTGGAACATGCCGAGCGTTTCGGCCTGGCGCAGTTGCACCAGTTGCGTGGCCGGGTGGGACGCGGCAGCGGCAAATCCTCCTGCCTGCTGGTCTATCATGGCCACCTGGGCGAAACCGCAAAGGCGCGGCTGAAAACCATGCGCGATACCGATGACGGTTTCGTCATCGCGGAAATGGACCTGAAGCTGCGCGGCCCCGGCGAAATGCTGGGCAAGCGCCAAAGCGGCATGGAGGAATTCCGCCTCGCCGACCCGGTGGCGCATGGCGACCTGCTGGCCGTGGCGCATGACGATGCCAAGCTGATCCTGTCACGCGATCCCGACCTGAAAAACCCTCGCGGCGATGCCCTGCGGGTATTGCTTTATTTGTTTGGCCGCGACGCCGCGGTGCGCTATCTGAGAGCCGGATGAGCGAAACATTTTCCTGCGACGCCGTGGTGATCGGTGCCGGCGTTGTCGGGCTGGCGATTGCGCGCGCCTTGGCGCAACGCGGCCTGGAATGCTTTATCCTGGAAAAGAATGACCACATCGGCATGGAGACCAGCTCCCGCAACAGCGAGGTGATCCATGCCGGCATCTATTATCCCCAAGGCTCTCTGAAAGCGCGGCTCTGTGTGCAGGGCCGCGACCTTCTCTATGATTTCTGCCAGAGCCACGGCGTCGGTCATAAGCGCCTTGGCAAACTGATCGTCGCCACCCATGCGGGTCAGGAGGCTCAGCTTGCCGCCATCGTCAAGGCGGCAAGCGACAATGGCGTGCACGATCTGAAACCACTCAGCAAAGCTGAAATCGCGATGCTGGAGCCCGACCTCTTGACGACGCAGGGTCTGCTATCCCCCTCCACCGGTATTATAGACAGCCATCAATATACGCTGGCGCTGCTGGGCGATGCCGAAAGCGCCGGTGCGTCCCTAGTGCGCGATGCCGAAGTCATCGCCATCGCGCGCGATGGCGATGCTTATGTCTTGACCGTAAACAATGCTGGCGAAACCCTGATCCTGAAAACCCGTATTCTGGTCAACAGCGCCGGGCTCTGGGCACAAAAGATTGCTGGGCTGATCGAAGGGCTGGACCGGCGGTTTGTGCCGCCGTTATTCCTGGCCAAGGGCAATTACGCCACCCTGTCGGTCAAAAGCCCCTTCCGCCACCTGGTCTATCCCGTGCCGGAACCCGGCGGTCTTGGCGTGCATCTGACATTGGACATGGGCGGCGGCGCGCGCTTCGGGCCCAATGTGCAGTGGTTGGACAATAACGATCCGGCGGCCATCGACTACACGGTATCGCCCGCCCTGCCGCGCGAATTCGCCCCCCGCATCGCCGCCTATTGGCCCGCCATCCGCGAAGAGATGCTGGCGCCCGGCTATTCCGGCGTGCGCCCAAAAACCAGCAACGCCCAGAACCCCAACCAGGATTTTGTCATCAACGGCCCAGCCATTCACGGCCAGCCGGGCCTGGTCAATCTTTTCGCTATGGAATCGCCCGGCCTGACCTCGTCACTCGCCATCGCCGCGCATGTGGAAGCCCTGCTGACATGAAATTGGGACTGGGCACAGTGCAATTCGGCCAGGCCTATGGCGTGTCAAACACCCGTGGCCAGGTGCCGCCAGCGGAAGCCGCCGCCATCCTGCAACGTGCCGCCACGGCAGGCATCACACTGCTGGACACCGCCGCCAATTACGGCGCAGCCGAAAACGTACTTGCCGGTCTGGACACTAAGCCTTTCCGCATTGTCACCAAAACCGTCAATTTGAAAAACGGCCTCGATGCCGTAGTGGCGCGGGCTCGGCAATCCGCGCGGACACTCAAGGCCGACACATTGCTGGTTCACGCCGCCGCTGACCTCGCTGACGCAACACTGTGGCCGGCGTTGCAGAAGCTCAAAAGCGAAGGCGTCTTCCGCAAAATCGGGATCTCGGCCTATGTCGCGGACGACCCTGCCGTCCTGGCGGCCCGCTTCAAGCCCGATGTCATGCAACTGCCCTTCAGCCTGCTGGATCAGCGCCTGCTGGCAGACGGTACCTTGGGACGCCTGAAAGACATGGGCGTCGAAACCCATGCCCGCTCGCTATTCCTGCAAGGCCTGCTGTTTCTGGATGACCTGCCACCAAAACTGCAACAGGCCGCGCCGCACCTGAAAAGCATCAAGGCCAAAATCGCTGCGACGGGCGCAACGCCCCTGGCCGCAGCGTTGGGATTTGCCCTGTCGCGCCCCGAAATCGCCTTTGGCGTGATGGGCGTCACAAGCCTGGGCGAACTGGATGAAATATTGGCCGCTGCGGCGTATCCCCTGCCCGATCTGGATTGGGCGGCCATGGCACTGACGGACGAAGTGGTTCTTACGCCGTCGCTCTGGTGAGCGCTTCGACGACGCGGTTCACATCGTCCTCGGTCATGGCCGGGAACATGGGCAAGGTCAGAAGCTGTTTGGACGCCCGCTCCGCCACCGGGCAAAGACCCGGCGCATAACCGCGATTGCGATAATAGGAATGCGAATAGACCGGCGCGTAATGGACGTTGGCGCCAATGCCCTCGGCCCGCAGCGCGGCAAACACGCGGTCGCGATCCAGGCTGGCCGCCAGCCGCACCACATAGAGATGATGGGCATTGCTGCGGCCCGAATGGGTATAGAGCGGCGCCACCTGCGGCAGCCGCGCAAATGCCCGGTCATAGATACGCGCAATCTTCTGCCGCGCCGCCACCCAGCCATCCAGCCGCGGCAATTGCGCAATGCCCAAGGCACACTGCACATCCGGCAGCCGGTAATTATACCCCAGCTCCGCCATGTCATAGGCATGCGCGCCCTTGGCCTCGCGCGAGCGATGGTCACTGTCGATGCCGTGATTGCGGAAGCGCCGCATATGCGCCGCCAGCTCGGAATCCTCCGTGGTGCACATGCCGCCTTCACAGGTCGTCATATGCTTGACGGGATGAAATGAGAAACAGGAGATATCGCCCAACGTCCCGACCTTGCGATCCTTGTAGACCGCGCCCGGCGCATGACAGGAATCCGCGATGATGCGAACGCCGCGGCTGCGGGCAATCTGGCGCAACGCGTCGTAATCGGCGGGCTGGCCGGCATAATCCACCGCCACAATGGCCTTGGTGCGCGGCGAAAGGCGCTGCTTTACCGATGCCGGATCAATCAGCAGCGTGTCTTCTTCAATATCGGCAAAAACCGGCGTGGCACCTTCATAGACGGCCGCATTGGCGGAAGCGGCAAAGGTCAGGGCCGGTACAATCACTTCGTCACCGGTACGAACGCCGATGGCGCGCATGGCGGCATGCAGGGCGGCGGTACCGGAATTGACCGCCACACCCTCGGCAGCGCCACAATGGGCAGCGAAGGCCTTTTCAAATTCGGAAACACGCGGGCCCGTTGTCAGCCAGCCGGAAACCAGCGCCTCGACAACCGCCTTGACGTCGGCATCGCCGATTTCCTGGCGGCCATAGGGCAGAAAAGGAAGCGAGGCCGTAGCCTCCCGATCAGGCATAGGCTATGGCCAACAGAGCCTGAAGGCCCCGCACATCCAGCATTTCCGGATTGGTGTCGCTGGAATAGTTGAAGTCTTCGGCCACCGGCTTGGCGCCGCGATGTAGATAGGCTTCGCGCGCTGCATGGGCGAAACTGGCCAGGATCACATAGCGGTCGTCCAGTTCCACGGTGCAATGGGCATCATCGGCCGGGATCATGGTCTCATGCAGCTTTTCGCCGGGACGGATGCCCACGATATGCTGTTTGTGCGCCGAGCTGACCATGGTGGCGACGTCGGGAATAGTGGTCGAGGGAATCTTGGGCACATAGATTTCGCCGCCGCGCATCATTTCCATACTGGACAGCACGAAATTGACGCCCTGGGTCAGTGTGATCCAGAAGCGGGTCATGCGCGCATCGGTGATCGGCAGACTGTCGGCGCCGTCTTCAATCAGCTTCTTAAAGAAGGGCACAACCGAGCCGCGCTAACCGAAGACATTGCCATAGCGCACCACCGAAAAGCGAGTGCCGTCGGCGCCGGCCAGATTGTTGGCGGCGACGAAAATCTTGTCCGAAGCGAGCTTGGAGGCGCCGTAGAGATTAATCGGATTGGCGGCCTTGTCGGTGGACAAGGCGACCACACGCTTGACGCCGCAGCGGATGGCGGCGGTGACGATGTTTTCCGCGCCGAAGACATTCGTGCGAATACATTCAAACGGGTTGTATTCGGCGGTGGTGACCTGCTTCATGGCGGCGGCGTGAACGACATAGTCCACATCGCGCAGCGCCAGGTCGAGGCGGTCGCGGTCGCGCACATCGCCGATAAAATAGCGCAGAAAGGGATACTTCTCCTGGCTGAATTCCTGCTGCATCTCGAACTGCTTGAGTTCGTCGCGGCTGAAGATGATCAGGCGGCGCGGCTTGTACTGCGCGATGACAGTTTTGAGAAAATGCTTACCGAATGAACCGGTGCCGCCGGTGATCAGCACCGATTTGTCGTTCAGATCGAGCCAGGGCTGGGAAAAATCGCGCATCACGGGCATGACGGCCGCGCCCATGCGGGGGCTTTCCAGCCGTATTGTGTCAGCGATCGCTAAGGCAGATGGCGTCATAATTTGTTAATCCTATTTGTCGCCCTCAGTCTGAGCCGTCCTGGTTAAGGAATAATGAGAAAATCACCCCACACCCAAGGTTTTGGCCCCTTGAACCGCCGGGCCATCCGGGCCAAAAAAGACCGGTTTTCGAGGTGATTTGATGCGGATTGCGATGATTGGCGCCGGCTATGTCGGCTTGGTGTCCGGGGCCTGCCTTTCGGAATTCGGGCATGACGTGGTCTGCGTCGATAAAGACGCGGCCAAGGTCAAAAGCCTGCGCCAGGGCGCCATCCCCATTTTCGAGCCCGGTTTGGACGAGGTGGTGGCCGCCAACGTCAAGGCCGGCCGCCTCACCTTCGAAAGCGATCTGGCCACCGCAGTGGCGGGCGCTGGCGCGGTCTTCATCGCCGTGGGCACCCCCAGCCGGCGCGGCGACGGCCATGCCGATCTGTCTTATGTCTTTGCCGCGTCCGAAGAGATCGCCGCCGCCCTGACCGGCTATGCCGTGGTCGTCACCAAATCCACCGTGCCGGTGGGCACCAGCCGCCAGGTCGAAGCCATTATCCGCAAGATTCGGCCCACCGCCGATTTTGATATGGCTTCCAATCCCGAATTCCTGCGCGAAGGCTCGGCGATCGGCGATTTTCGCCGTCCCGATCGGGTTGTGGTCGGCTGCGATACCGAAAAGGCGCGCGACGTGATGCGCGAAGTCTATCGCCCGCTTTATCTGAGCGAGACGCCGATCCTGTTCACCAGCCGCGAAAGCAGCGAGCTGATTAAATATGCCGCCAATGCCTTCCTGGCCACCAAGATCACTTTCATCAACGAGATCGCCAATCTTTGCGAAAAGGTCGGCGCCGATGTTGGCGATGTGGCGCGCGGCATGGGACTGGATGGCCGCATCGGCACAAAGTTCCTCCACACCGGCCCCGGCTTTGGCGGTTCCTGCTTTCCCAAAGATGCTTTGGCGCTAGTGCAGACAGCGCGCGAATTCGGCGCTCCCAACCGCATCGTCGAAGCGGTGATCAGCATCAATGACGAACGCAAAACCTTGATGGCGAGGAAAATCGAAACGGCCTTTGGCGGCGTTAAGGGCAAGGCCATCGCGGTGCTCGGCCTTACCTTCAAGCCCAACACCGATGATATGCGCGACGCCCCCAGCCTGGTGATCATACCGGCGCTGCAGGCCGCAGGCGCCCATATCCGCGCCTATGATCCCGAAGGCGCCGCCGAGGCGGCCAAGCATCTCAATATCGAAATGTGCCGGGATGCCTATGACGCCATTACCGGCGCCGATGGGGTGGTGATCCTGACCGAGTGGAATGAATTCCGCGCGCTCGATCTGGTCAAGCTCAAGGCAGGTCTCAAGAACCCGTTGATGGTGGATTTGCGCAACATCTACCGCACCGCCCAGATGGTGCAGGCCGGGTTCCGCTATATCAGCCTGGGCCGGCCCGAAGCCAACGCCCCCAACGACAACTACTAAGGCTTGCTGGTCGCCAGGAAGTCGCCCATCCGGGCCAGCGCCTTGCGGATATTGTCCGTCGAATTGGCATAGGACAGCCGCACATAGCCTTCGCCAAGAATGCCGAAATCCGGGCCGCCGACCAGCGCCACGCCAGCTTCATCCAGCAAGGTATTGGCCAGCTTCTTGGCTTTCCAGCCCGTCTCTTTGATATTGGGAAAGGCATAGAAGGCGCCCTTGGGCACAATGCAGGAAACGCCCGGCAACTGGTTGAGCAATTCCACCACTACTTGGCGGCGCTTGTCGAACTCCGCCACCATCTGGTGCACCGCGTCCTGCGGGCCGATCAGCGCCGCCAGCCCGGCATATTGGGTCGGCGCGTTGACGCAGGAATGGAGATTGACCGCCAGCTTGCGCGCCATATCGTAAAGCTTGCCTGGCCAGATCGAATAACCCAGCCGCCAGCCCGTCATGGCATAGGTCTTGGACCAGCCATTGAGCAGGATCAGCCGGTCGCGGATGGACGGATAGCTGAGCAGGCAGACATGCTTTTCGCCGTCATACAGCATCTGATCGTAAATCTCATCCGACATCACCGCAACGTCAGGCCACTTCTCAAGACCCGCCACGAACTTGTCCACTTCGGTTTTCGGCGTGACCCCGCCAGTGGGATTCGCGGGCGAGTTGATGATGATCAGTCGCGTCCGGGGCGTGATCAGCGCCAACGTCTCTTCCGCCGAAAAGGCAAAGCCATTCTCTTCGCGGATCGGGATCGGCACCGGCGTGGCCCCGGTATATTCGATCATCGAGCGATAAATGGGAAAGCCCGGATCGGGATACATGATCTCCACGCCAGGCTCGCCGAACATCAGGATGGACATGAACATGGTCGGCTTGCCGCCCGGCATGATCATCACTTCGTCTGGCGAGACGCTGACGCCAAAGCGCTTGTGTAGGTCAGCGGCCACCGCCTCACGCAGCGGCAGGATGCCGGTGGCGGGAGTATAGCCGTGATGCCCGTCGCGCAGCGCCCTGATGGCCGCTTCCACGATATGTTCCGGGGTGCGGAAGTCCGGCTGGCCGATGCCCAGGCTGATAATGTCCCGCCCTTGGGCAGCCAGAGCGGTGGCCCGCGCCAACACGGCAAAGGCATTTTCCTCACCGATCCGGTCGAAGGCAGCGACAGTCTTCAGCATGGTTTTTCTCCGTTCTGACGTTTTTGTGGGCAAACCCTATAAGGCCAACTGTCGGACGAGGCCAGCGGGACCCGGCGCTGCCCAAGAGGGGACCCGATTTACGTCCCACAATCCCCGTTAACCAGCCTTCTGAGGGCTTTGGTAAGGCATCGGGCCATAGGTTTCTCGCGGATTTAACGGTGCTGAGCGTCGATGCGTAAAATTGCAGTTCTGGGCCTGGGGTATGTCGGCCTGCCTGTTGCGGTGGCTTTTGCGGAGCATTTCCCCGGGACCATGGGGGTTCGGATATTGACCCCGCAGGATTGCCGCCCTGCGCGGCGGCGAGGACGCAACCGGCAAGATCGGCGGCAACTGGCTGAAGGCTTCGGGCCTAACCCCCGGCCTGGTCGGCGGCCACTGCATCGGCGTTGACCCCTACTACCTCACCGCCAAAGCGCAGGAGCTTGGCTATAATCCGCAAGTCATATTGGCGGGCCGCCGCATCAACGATTCCATGGGCAATATCGTCGCCCGGCGGGTCGTGCGCTTCCTGGCGGCCGGCTCACACCCGATCCCCAAGGCGAGACGGCGTGCTGGGCCTCACCTTCAAGGAAAACGTGCCCGACATTCGCAACAGCCGCGTGCCGGATATCCTCACCGAACTCAAGACGTTCGGCATCAAGCCGGTGGTGCATGACCCTCTCGCCTCGCCGGACGATCTGGCCCATGAATATGGGTTGGAAATGAACCGCCTGCCGCAGTTCAAGGATCTCGACGCCCTGATTCTGGCGGTGCCGCACCGGCAATATCTGGAAAAACCCGCCAAGCTCAATCTGATGTTGCGCGATGGCGGCATCCTGGTGGACATCAAGTCGGCCATTGACCCCAAGACCATACAGGGCAATCTTCGCTACTGGAGCTTGTAGAGGTTTCATGGCGACGATTCTTGTGACGGGCGCGGCCGGCTTTATCGGCGCCGGCGTTTCGCGCGCGCTGCTGGCGCGCGGCGACCACGTCATCGGCGTGGACAATCTCAACGCCTATTACGATGTCACCCTGAAAGAGGCGCGGCTGGCGCGGCTGACGGTGGAAAAAAATTTCACGTTCCACAAGCTGGATATCTCCGACAAGGACGGTATTTTGAAGCTGGCGGATGACAATCCCGGCATTGCCGGCATCGTCCATCTCGCGGCCCAGGCGGGCGTGCGCTATTCGCTGACCGATCCCTACACTTATATCACCGCCAATGTGATGGGCCAGACGGTGCTGCTGGAACTGGCGCGCAAGCTCAAAAACCTCCAGCATTTCGTCTACGCCAGTTCGTCATCGGTCTATGGCGGCAACACCAAGCTGCCCTTTTCGGTGGACGATCCCGTCGAGCAGCCCAACTCGCTCTATGCCGCCACCAAGCGCGCTGGAGAATTGATTGGCTACACCTATGCCCATTTGTACGGCATTCCCGCCACGGGTCTGCGCTTCTTCACGGTCTATGGCCCCTGGAGCCGTCCCGACATGGCGCCCATCATCTTCGCCAAGGCCATCATCGCCGGACAACCCATCCAGGTCTTCAACCGCGGCGAGATGTGGCGCGACTTTACCTATATCGACGATATCGTGAATGGCGTGGTGCGGGTGCTGGACCGCCCGCCCGCAGACAATCGAAAAGACGGCGGCACGCCGCCGCACAAGGTCTACAATCTTGGCAATAACTGCTCGGAAAAACTCACCGACTTCATTGCCGGGATCGAAAGCGCCCTGCAGCGCAAGGCCATCATCACGCTGGAACCGATGCAGCCTGGCGATGTGGCGCGGACCTATGCCGACATAGATGCAAGTCGCCGCGACCTGGGCTATGAGCCCACCACGCCGATCAGTGCCGGCATTCCCAAATTCATCGCCTGGTACAAGGATTATTACGGCGTCTAGCGCTAGCGGTTGAAGCGCTTTTCCCAGGCGATGGCAGAGGCAATTATTTCTTCGATGCCGTCATGCGACGGCTTCCAGCCCAGCGCGGCCTTGATGCGGCTGGGGTCCGCAATCAAGGTCGGCGGATCGCCAGGACGGCGCGGGCTGACCTGAACCGGCAGCGCCTTGCCGGTGACCTGCTCGACGCCCCGCACCACTTCGCGCACCGACAGGCCGCGGCCATAGCCGCAATTATAGGACGTGCTGGATGCCCCCTTGCGCAGCGCATCGAGCGCCAGCAGGTGCGCCGCCGCCAGGTCGCTGACATGGATATAGTCGCGCACCCCGGTCCCGTCGGGCGTGGGATAATCCGTGCCGAAAATATCCAGCTGCGGCAGCCGTCCCAGCGCCACCATCGCGGCCCGCTTGATCAGATGGGTGGCGTTGGGCGATGACTGGCCGGTGCGGCTCAAGGGGTCGGCGCCCGCGACGTTGAAATAACGCAGCACCATATGGCGCAGGTCGTGCGCCCGGCTGACGTCTTCCAGCATCCATTCCGTCATCAGCTTGGAGCGCGCATAGGGACTGATCGGCGATTTGCGCGAGTCTTCCGCCAGCGGCTGGGGCGCGTCCTCGGCATAGACCGTGGCGGTGGACGAGAAGATGAACTGACTCACGCCCGCTTCGATCACTGCCTGCATCAGGCTGCGGGTCTTCACGACATTGTTGTCGTAATAGGCCAGCGGGTCGCGCACCGAATCCGGCACCACGATCGAGCCGGCAAAATGGATGACGGCGTCCACGCCCTGCTCGGCGATGATTTTCTTGACCAGCGCGGCATCGGCGACATCGCCCTGCACGAAGACGGCGTCCTTGCCGACCTGCGCCTTGATGCCGGTGGTCAGATTGTCCAGCACGACGACCTTGTCGCCGCGATCCAGCAACGCATAGACGGTGTGGCTGCCGATATAGCCTGCGCCGCCTGTCACCAGAACCGTGTCGCTCATGGGACCCCCTATAGCCGGGTGGGCGTTGCGAAATGCCTAACCCAGATAGCCGCGTTCGCGCAGATAGGCAACAATCGCCTGGGCATGGGCCTCGGCGGGGGCTGTGATGGTCTGCACCGTCAGTTCGGGGTTTTCCGGAGCCTCATAGGGGCTGTCCACACCGGTGAAATTGCGGATCGTGCCGGCGCGGGCCTTCTCATAAAGTCCCTTGGGATCGCGCTGCATGCACACCTCGATGGGAGTATCGACAAACACCTCGACAAATTCGTCTGCCTCCACCAGCTCGCGCGCCATGCGCCGCTCGGAACGGAAAGGCGAGATGAACGACACCAGCACGACCAGCCCCGCATCCAGGAACAGCTTGGCGGTTTCCCCGACACGGCGGATATTTTCCACCCGGTCGGCATCGGTGAATCCCAGATCCTTGTTGAGGCCGTGGCGGACATTGTCGCCGTCCAGCAGGTAGGTGTGTTTGCCTTCCGCCGCCAAGCTCTTTTCCACCAGGTTGGCGATGGTGGATTTGCCCGAGCCCGACAGGCCCGTGAACCATAGCATGACCGGCTTCTGGCGCTTCATCGCGGCGCGGGCCTGCTTGTTCACGTCCAGGGCCTGCCAATGGACATTGGTGGCACGGCGCAGCCCGAAATCGATCATGCCTGCGCCCACCGTGGCATTGGTAAAACGGTCGATGACGATAAACCCGCCCGTGTCGCGATTGTCGCGATAGGCGTCAAATGCCAAGGGCTGGGTCAGGGAGAAATTGGCATAGCCCACCTCGTTGAGCGCCAGGGTCTTGCCCGCCATATGCTCCAGCGAATTGACATCCACCTTGTGCTTGAGCTCCGACACCGCCGCCGGCACCGTGGCGGTGCCCAGCTTGAGCAGATACTGACGGCCCGGTAGCATCTCTTCATCCGCCATCCAGAGCAGGTGCGCCGCGAACTGCTCGGAAACATCCGGCCGCGCCTCCGGAGCGGATAGAACATCGCCGCGCGAAATATCCACCTCATCGGCCAGGGTCAGGGTCACGGCATCGCCTGCAATCGCTTCCTGCAGGTCGCCGTCCATGGTGACGATGCGGGTCACCTTGGTGGTGCGGCCCGATTTGGCCACCGCGATGGTATCGCCCGGACGCACCCGCCCGCCCGCGATGGTGCCGGAAAACCCCCGGAAATCGAGGTTGGGACGATTGACCCATTGCACCGGCATGCGGAACGGCTTGCCCGCCAGCGCGGTATCGACATCCACCGTTTCCAGATGGGTGAGCAGCGCCGGACCCTTGTACCAGGGTGTCTCGGAACTCTTGGCCATGACATTGACGCCATAGCGCGCCGACAGCGGAATCGCGACCTGGCTGACAAAATCCAGCTTGGCGGCGAAGGCCGAGAAATCCGCCACGATCTGGTCGAACACGACCTGCGAATACTCCACCAGGTCGATCTTGTTCACCGCCAGCACGATATGGCGGATGCCCAGCAGGCTGGCGATATAGGCGTGGCGGCGGGTCTGGGTCAGCACGCCCTTGCGCGCATCGATCAAAATGACGGCCAGATCGGAATTGGAAGCGCCGGTCGCCATGTTGCGGGTGTACTGCTCATGGCCCGGCGTATCGGCGACAATGAATTTTCGCTTGTCGGTGGCGAAGAAACGATAGGCGACATCGATGGTGATGCCCTGCTCCCGCTCCGCCTCCAGCCCGTCCACCAGCAGGGCGAAATCCATGTCGTCGCCCGTGGTGCCGAATTTCTTGGAATCCTTTTCCAGCGACGCCAGCGTGTCCTCGAACAGCAGCTTGGTGTCGTAGAGCAACCGCCCGATCAGGGTGGACTTGCCGTCATCGACGCTGCCGCATGTCAAAAAGCGCAGCAGGGTTTTCTTTTCCTGGTCGGCGAGGAATTTTTTGAGATCGGTGGGGGCATTCATCAGAAATAGCCCTCCTTCTTCTTCTTCTCCATCGAGGCTTTTTCGTCGCCATCGATCAGCCGCCCCTGGCGCTCGCTGGTTCGGGCGGTGAACATTTCCGTGACGATACCCTCCAGGTCGGCGGCGTCTGATTCAATCGCACCGGTCAGCGGGTAGCAACCCAGCGTGCGGAAGCGCACCAGCCGGTCTTCCACTTTTTCACCTGGCTTCAGCTTCATGCGTTCGTCATCGCGCATGATGAGTGTGCCGTCGCGCTCCACCACCGGGCGCTTCTTGGCGAAATAGAGCGGCACGATGGGAACATTTTCGGCCAGGATATATTGCCAGATATCCAGTTCGGTCCAGTTGGAAAGTGGAAAAACCCGGATGCTCTCGCCCTTGTTGATGCGGGTGTTATAGACCCGCCACAATTCCGGCCTCTGGTTCTTGGGGTCCCAGGCATGGGCGGCGGAGCGAAAGGAAAAAATGCGCTCCTTGGCGCGGGATTTTTCCTCGTCGCGCCGCGCCCCGCCAAAGGCCGCATCGAAGCCGTATTTGTCCAGCGCCTGTTTCAGGCTTTCGGTCTTCATCACCTGGGTATGCAGGGAGGAACCGGAGTCGAAGGGATTGATACCGCGCTTCACGCCGTCTTCGTTGACGTGCACGATCAACTCGAGACCCAGCCGCTTCACGGTGTCGTTTCGGAACTTGATCATCTCCCCGAATTTCCACGTCGTATCGACATGCATCAGTGGAAAGGGTGGCTTGGCGGGATAGAAAGCCTTCATCGCCAGATGCAGCATCACCGAGCTGTCCTTGCCGATGGAATAGAGCATCACCGGGTTGGCGAACTCAGCCGCCACCTCGCGCATGATGTGAATGCTCTCGGCTTCCAGGCGCCGCAGATGAGATATAACAGTCGCTTCGGTGTCCAATTCCGGAAATCCCAAGTTACGGCTGTGAATTAGGCCGCCTGCCCGCCCAATGCAAGGCTAAAGCACGCTCAGCAGGCTTTTTGAGTCCAGAACTGGGCTGGAATGCTTCACCTATCTGGCCGTCGTGATTGATCTCTATTGGCGTCACGTTGTCGGTTGGTACATTCGGGGCCGTCAAACAACGGACGTTGCCCTGCAGGCGTTGCTGATGGCGGTGTGGCGCAGGAAGCCGGAGAACAAGGTCCTGATTCACTCGGACCAAGGCTCCCAGTTCACCAGCATGGACTTGGCCTCATTCCTTAAGCCCCACGATCTGGAACACTCGATGAGCCGTCGCGGGAATTGTCACGACAACGCCGTGGCGGATAGCTTCTTCAACCTGCTCAGGCGGGAGCGGATACGGCGCCGACCCTACAAAACCCGTGCCGAGGCGCGGGAAGATGTGTTTGACCAAGACCTCCGCGAGGCAGCGCGAAACGTGGTCGCCGCCGAGGGAGGCGGGAGGATGTCAGCGAGCGAGCGGACATTTGCTCGCGCCAAAAGTATGCTAATCTGGGCTTCGATCTCCCGGACGATGAAAAGCAGCATGACCCCTGCAGAGGCCATTGCGCAGGGTTTGCAACTGCACCAGGCTGGTCGGCTGGCCGACGCAGAGAATTTCTATGCTGCGGCCCTTGTGGCGGCACCGGAAGCTTGGAAACCTCTGTTCCTGATGGGCCTGCTGCGCTTTCATCAGCAGAATTACATCATCGCCCGCGACCTGCTGCAGCAGGCGCTGGACCGCCAGCCGGACGCGCCCGATGTTCTGCTTTATTATGGCGCTACTTTGGCCGCGTTGGGCGAAACCCAAGCAGGTTTGGCGGCCTTGGACCGCGCCATCCCGCTGGCGGGAAATATGGCGGCAAAGGCGCTTGCACTGGCGAGCCGTGGCGACATTTATCTGGGCCTGCAGCACAACGTCGCTGCGCTGGCGGATTTCGATCAGGCGGTGGCCGCCGATCCCAATTTGATCCCGGCCTGGAATAATCGCGGCTTGGCGCTGTCCGCCCTTAAGCGCCCAGAAGAGGCACTGGCATGTTTCGAGCGCGTCCTGCTGCTTTCGCCCCGCAGTGTCGAGGCGCACAACAACCGCGGCGACGCCTTGCGCGAACTCAGGCGATACGACGAAGCCTTGGCCAGTTTTGCACAGGCGCTGGTGATCGCGCCCCAGGATGCTGCGACCCTCAACAACCGCGCCATCGCCCTGACCTATATGGGGCGGCTGGACGAGGCCCTGGCGGATTATAATCAGGCGCTGGAGATCCAGCCGAATGTGGCGCGCACTTTGTTCGCGCGCGGCAATCTGCTCTGGTCTTACAGCCGGGCGCTGGCGCCGGCCGTGGCCGACCTGGAACGGGCCGTTATCCTGTCGCCCGAGACCCCCTTCACGCGGGGCAACCTGATGCGGCTCAAAATGGCGGCAGCGCGTTGGGAGAATTTTGCGGAACAAAAGAGCTTACTGGATGACGGCGTGCGGGCGGGCTGTCCGGTCATCGAGCCTTTCATCTATCTGGCGCTATCGGACAATCCCGCCGACTTGCATCAATGCGCCAAAATCTATGGCCAAATACGGTTTCCCGCCTTGCTGACGACACCCAGACCGGTGACCCGCCGCCCGGGCCGAATCCGGATCGGCTATGTCTGCGGCGAGTTTCGCGCCAACGCCACGCTGTATTTGATGGTCGGCCTGTTCGAGACGCATGACAAAAGCCGGTTCGAAATCATTGCCTTCGACAATGGCGGCGGCGATGGCAGCGCGCTGCGGCAGCGCTTTGAGGCGGCGGTGGAAAAGATCGTCGACATCACAGCCCTGTCCGATGCTGCTGCGGCGGCGCGCATCCGGGACGAAGGGATCGATATCCTGGTTGACCTGAACGGCTATTCCGGCAATCAGCGGATGGGCATTTTCCGGCATCGTGCTGCCCCGCATCAGGTGGGGTATCTGGCCTATCCCGGCACGCTGGGCACAAGCTTCATGGATTACATCCTGGCCGACAGGATCGTGATCCCGCCTGCTGAGGCGGCGCATTACAGCGAGAAAATCGTCTGGCTGCCGCACAGCTACCAGATCAATGACGACAAACGCGTCATCGCAGAAATTCCCAGCCGCGCCGAAGCTGGGTTGCCGCCGGACGCTTTTGTCTTCTGCAATTTCAATCACGCCGGCAAATTCACCCCGCAGAGTTTCTCGCGCTGGCTGCAGCTGCTGCGCCAGGAACCCGACAGCTTGCTGTGGCTGCTACAGCCCGATCCCCTAGCCGCCGAAAATCTGTGGCGGGAAGCAGCAGCGCAAGGGGTCGATCCGCGGCGCCTACTATTTGCCGAAAGCCTGCCCTTTGACAGACATCTGGCGCGACTGGCGCTGGCTGATCTGTTTCTGGATGGCCTGCCTTACGGCGCCCATACCACAGCCAGCGATGCATTATGGGCTGGCTTACCGCTGATCACCTGCCGCGGAGCCAGCTTTGCCGGCAGGGTGGCGGCCAGCCTGCTCACGGCGCTGGAGATGCCGGAATTGATCGCGGAGAATGAGAGCGCTTTCGAGATGCTGGCGCTGAGCCTGGCGCGCGACCCGGCGGCGCTGGCGACCCTGCGCACCCAGTTGGCGGAAAAACGGGGAACCGCACCGCTGTTCGATACGGCGCGCACCACCCGCGCCATCGAGGCGGCTTATTTCGGGATACTGGAAAAAGCCGCGCCGGAAAGTTTCTCGGTGACGGCCTAGGCAGCGTTGCGCGCCCTAGCAGCGCAAGGCACCTGGAAATAAACCTGGGCTTCGATATGCGCATGGCTTTCCAGCCAGACCTCGCCGCCATGCATTTTGACCAGGCCGCGCACATTGGAAAGCCCCAGGCTTGGCTGCCAGTGTTTCAGTTTGGCCGTGGTGCGCTTCATCATCAGGCGGCGCAAAGTCGAAAGAGTCTTTTGTTGCTGCGCAACAGGCTTTGATCGCCGAGTAGCGCCGGGCAATCGCGGCAGCAATATCGGCCATGGCATAACCTATGCCGGCGAAACCAGCGGCAACACAATCACTCCGCGATCCCCCGCCGGCGCAACTGGTAGCGCGTAGCGCCAGTGGTCTAAGTCTAAGACCGGCCCGACTCGCGCGCGATTACAGCGGACGCCTCGACCGCGCGGCGGCGGGAGAGTGTCGCTGGCGTCAGGTAAGACTGCCCACTCCCGAATCGGCCTCACCAGATTGTCCCAACGCTTAAGAAAGCGTGAGAGGCCTAGTTGAGGGTCCGGGTCTGCAACGCCACCGGCGTTGCCGTTGCTTGTACCGAAAACCGCACCCGGCCGATCGCCCGACCGTCCAGAGTGGCGATGTTGACCCGCCACTGGCCGGGCATGGGGGCAGTCTTGACGGTGTAAAAACGAAAACCGTCATCCCGCCCGCCGGAGATCGACACCGATACGCGCTGCTGGGTCGTCCAGTCATGCCGGGAATCCTGCCATTGCCATTCATCCACGATCTGGGTGCGCAGTCCGCGGGGCGCGAAAATCGCACTATAGAGATAGAGCTTGGCGCCGGGCTCGACATGCAGCACCGGATAAACGCCGAACAGCGCCTGCCAGCTGGGCGGCTGCGGCTCACCGGAGACCTGGTAATCGCTGCCGGTTCTTTTGGCGCTGTGAAAAATTCCGGCATCGGTCAGGACAAGCGGCAACGGTGGAAATACTTTGAGAAAATAAAATGCATTGATCAGGGCGGTGATCATCACCATGCCCGCTGCGATCTGGTTGCGGGCGTTTTTGTAGCGGTCACGCCCCAGCCAGGCGATGGCGCGCATATAAAATAAGAACACCAGCACCGCCAGGGCACCCGACATCAGGAACGATGCCGCCCCGATGCGCGCCAGTGCCACCGGCACCAGCAGGATGGCATAGGAATAGATCGAAAAGAAAAACAGCAGAACCGCAAACACCAGTCGCGAGGCATAGGCGCGAAAATATTCGTTGCCGATGAAAATCGCCGCCATGAAAAGCAGAAACGGCCAGGACGAGCCAAGCGAGGCACTGCGGATATAGAACACGCAAAATCCCGACAGCAACGCCCCCAGGGAGAACTGCGTCGCCGCGACAAGGATGGTGTGAAGGCGTGGTTTGGAGGTGTCCGCGCGCGATTCCCGCTGGTGCAGGATGGCGATGCACACCCCCGCCACCACCAGATAGAGAATGAAAACCGCCTGGGTCATGGGCCGGTCAATGCGGCCGAATGCATAGGAATCAAACGCGAATCCGCCCGCCATCGCCACGGCCGAAAGGTGGCGCTCATGCGTCCGCGCCCAGCCCAGTGTGGTTCGTATAGCTTGCATGCGCGCCCGTTTATGACAATCGTGCGGGAAATGACAAGTTGGGCCGGGCAGGATTAAGGCAGGCTCAATCCCGTGCCGGAATGCAGTCCAGCCCCTTGGCCGTCAGGATGGCGCACAATTGCCGCCCATCCGGAGCTGTGACCCTGAGCCGGTAGTAGCGTCCCTTGCCCGGCAGGTCCGCCGCTACAATATGTGGCGATAAACCCGCCAAGACGCCATCCGCCGCCTTCAGCGCACGGTTCCAGCCGGCAGCGGCTTCGTCCTCCTGCCGCCAGGCTCCCAGTTGCACCTGCTGTCCACCAGGATTGTCCAATGCGGGACGCAGGTCCGGCAGGGGATCGCGGCCGGAGTAGCTGGCCGGCTTTATCGTGGACCGTGCCTCGGCTTCTTTCGGGGGCGGGCTTTTCGCGGCCGGCGGATGCAGCGCGATACCGGCCTCCTGGGCGATCGCGCCTTTGGGCGGCCGCAAGGTGATGACATCGGCCGCGGGGATCGTACCACCCAGCGCCGTCAAACGCTGCGCCGTCAGGCTGTAGCCGGGATTAGCCGCCAAAGCCCGCTTATAGAAACTCCTGGCTTCGTCGTTCTTGCCCTCGCTCTCGGCAATCTGGCCCAGGCCAAAATAAGGATATTCCGGCGCGGGATTGTCGGACGCCAGGGACGCCAGGTAATCGCGCCGCGCATCTTCGAAACGGTTCTGGCGCCAGAAGGCATTGGCGCGGTTGTTGAGGGCGGCGGGGGAATTTGGAACCAGCCGCAGCACGGCGCCATAATCCCCGATTGCGTCATTTAGGCGGTTCATGCCGTCCAGAACCAGCCCGCGTTCCAGGAAGGCGCGCGCCCGTTCCGGGACGGTCAATCCACGGGCGTTGACCGCTTGGGTGAGGTCGCTAAGGGCAGCATCGGAATTTCCCTGCGTCTGGTTCGCCAGCCCCCGGTCCAGCATCAGGCGGCTGTGATCCGCCTCGCCTAGCCCTGCCTGCGCCAGGGCGGCTTCACTCAGCGCCAAGGCCTGGGCTCCGTTCCCGGCGGAGAGCGCGGCCGCAATCTGGGACAGGGCTGCGCCGGCATCGGGCGCTGCCAATGCGCAGCCGGCCCAAAGCGTCAAGAACAGCACCGCCAAAGGGCGCCTTGCCGCACAAACCGGGGTCTGTTTTCCCATGCCCTTATCTACCCGCCGCAATCAGCCAAGTTCCGAGAAAAACTGGACTTTAATAGGCCCCTCATGTCATGAAAAAAGCGCTTTTTCAAAGCACCCCCCGATAAAGCAACCAAAGCGGAAACCGTCATGTCCCAAGCCTCAAAACCCGTCCGGATCGCAGTTTTTCCCGTTGCCGGCATGGGCACCCGTTTCCTGCCCGCCACCAAGGCAGTGCCCAAGGAAATGCTGCCCGTGGTGGACAAGCCCGTGATCCAGTATGCGGTCGAGGAAGCCCGCGAGGCGGGCATCGAGCAATTCGTCTTCATCACCGGCCGCGGCAAGCACGTCATTGCCGACCATTTCGACCATGCCTATGAATTGGAAGCGCTGCTGTCCGCGCGCGAGAAGACGACCGAGTTGAACAGCCTGCTGGAGAGCCTGCCCCAGACGGGTTCGGTCGGTTTTGTCCGCCAGCAACAACCCCTGGGGCTGGGCCATGCGGTGTGGTGCGCCCGGCATTTCGTCGGCAACGAGCCCTTCGCGGTTCTGCTACCCGACGATCTGATGGTGGGCCGGCCCGGCGCGCTGTCGCAGATGATGATGGCTTACCGCGAAGTCGGCGGCGGCATCATAGTTGCGGCAGAAGAAAAGCCCTCTTCCGAGGTCAAGCGCTATGGCGTGGTGGACCCGGGAAAGGTCAAGGGCAACGCCACCGAAGTAAAAGGCGTGGTCGAGAAACCCGATCCGGCCAAGGCCCCCTCCAATCTTTGCATCATCGGCCGCTATATCCTGCAGCCGGAAATTTTCTCCATTCTGGATCGGCAGGAACGCGGCGCCGGCAACGAAATCCAGCTTACTGACGCGATGGCCCAATTGATCGGCAAAGCCCCGTTCCACGCCGTCAAGACAGACTGCGCGCGTTATGATTGCGGCGACAAGGTCGGCTTTTTGCACGCCAACATTGCGGTCGGACTTTCCCGTCCGGACATCGCGCCGGCGATCCGCAAAATCCTCAAGGACATGGATCTGTGAAACGCCGCTGGGCCGCACTGGCGGCAGGATCCGTCATGCTGCTGTCCGGCTGTGGGTCCGCGGATAACAACAATATCTGGGGCGAATATCTTCAGATTCTGAAAGACAGCGCCACCGGCACGTTCGGTGACCACGCCGTGACGCGCGAGCAGGCGGCAGGGGTTCCCTATGCCACCATGGGCTACCGCCTGAACGGCGGCCCCGAAATGATGATCGTGCTGGCGACCGATACCAATGGCGATCTGCTATGGACCTCGGCGGCTCATATCGTGCTCCTCACCCATGAGGGACGCATCACCCGCACCGTCGGCCTGCCGCATAATATTTCCGGCGTCATGCCCATCATGGGCGACCGCTTGCCGGCGCCCGCTTCAGTGTTACAGGCCGCCTTCACCAGCACCCGCACCGTGGATTATCCCGATACCGGCACCTATTCGGTTCCGATCAGCTGCAAGATGATGACGGCCGGGCCCGAGACGATTTCCATCCTGGGGCAATCCATTGCCACCCTGCGGGCGGACGAGAGCTGCAAGAGCGGCGGTTGGTCCTTCCGCGACAGCTATTGGATGGACCCCACCAGCGGGTTCGTATGGCGGTCGCTGCAGCATCTGACGCCCAAGGGCGATACGATCGAAACCGAGATCCTGCGCCCGCCTGGCTGAGCGCCCCTAATTGTGAAGTGGAAGCTCTGTCCTGAATAGAAAAAAGCGGGAACGCCAAAAGGCATACCCGCTTTTTTATTCGAACCTCAACAGCCTTGCAGCCGAGAAATTTACTTGGTGGTCGTGGTGGCAGCGGTGCTGTCGCCGTTGCCCGAGGCAATAAGAATGACGCCAAAGGCGATGGCGCCGAGACCAACGCCGTACATCAGGGTGTTATCATCTACCATAGCCTTCTTCACGCCAGCCGGCTTGCCCGACGGAAGCGGAGAAACAGTCGCCGCAGCAAGGGCGCTAGTCGCAATCAGGGTAGCAACCAAAGTTGCCGCAACAAAAGTCCGCATTGAAGGCGCTCCTTTAAATTATAAGTTAAATGTTATTTTTAGACTTCGGTCGTACTGTCAATTGCGAGATTACGAGCAGCCCAAATTGCACTATAGCAGAGAAGTATACGTTTGTATAGTGAGAATTCTTATTCAAAAAAGTTAATGCGCGGCACAACAATCACATCTTCCCCGCCGGGAATCTGGATGGATCTTACTGAAAAATCAGTTAATCCAGCACTATATTGCACTTTTGATATTTTATCAGAATTAGAGGAACCCCGGCGAAAACGTCCCCGCCGCACATTTCCGAACCGTGCGCACTGACTTTCGATAGACCCGGCCAAAGATGCATCCCAATCCCGACGACAGGCAATCCTCTCACAGAGAATTCGCCGGTCGGTCCAGGGGACCGGCCGGTGAGAGAGTTATTGGTGCGAGAGGACCGCGAGCGAAGCGGCGGTGACCGCCAATTGGCTGAGGATACCGCTCACGTCCAAGATCAGCTGACGGCTGTCCAGCGGCGTGATATCGCGCGGAATGACAATGCTGCTGCCGGGCGGCAGATTGACGGAGCTGAAGTTAAGCCAGGACCTCTCCACCTTCCGCGCCGAACCATCGGGCAGCACAATGAAGGTGTTGGATGCGTCCGAGGTGGCACTGTAGCCACCGGCCATCTGGATATAATCCTCCAGCGTATTGCCGGCGCGATACGGCAGACTGCCTGGCTGCATGACCTGCCCCAGGACGGAAACCGTGCTGGGACGCTGCGGGATGTAAACTACATCGCCCGGCTCCACCAGCGGATCCAGTTCCGGCTTGGTTGCTAGGACACTGGGATCGGCAGCGATGGCGATCCGCCCTATCACTTTCTGATTGCGTAAGGCGGTAACAAAGCCTTGAAGCGCCACAAAGCTGCCGGAATCGATCTTGTCATTGCCGATACGGGTCATGGCGACTACCAGCTGTTCCTCAATTTCGTTGGCAGCACGGTTATAACCTTGGCGCTCGACGTCTGCAGCCGACTTACGCAGGAACACCGTGCCATAGGGATAGGCTGTGCTGGTCAGGCCGCCCGCCCTGGCCAACAAGCTCGAAAGATGCTCGCCGCGTGTGATCTGGAAGGTGCCCGTAAAATGCACCTCCCCTTCGACTGTGGCAGACCCCAGACCGGAATCGGTGAATACTTGGTTGAATCGAAACTCATCGTGGGGACGCACGATATAATTCGCCAGCGTGCCCTGACGCAGCGGTAAGCGGATTTGGCGGGTCATCGAGTGACCGGATTTGCTATCAACTTCCGTCGAAACCAGCTCAACGCCGCTTTCATCCGCCCACTTGGTGGTGCCGCCGGCGGCCTGGACCAACGCCTGAAGCGGCACATTCGGGCCGACAAAATAGGAGCCGGGCCCACTGATGGCTCCATTAAGCCCCGCTTGGTGATCTATCAGAAAATTCACCAGCACTAGCTGATCAACGCCAAGCTGACGCGTGAGATCTGCAAAACTGGTGATTTCACGATTTAAAGCCGTCTGACCGACCGTATAGTCAGTGCTTTGAAAATTTGGCGCCGGCTGCACCAGCTTGGGAAGCTGAGCGAGCATTTCCTCCTGGGTTTGCACACTTTGCCCTGCCGCAGCGGCCTGCCCGGCAGTAGAATTGGTGGTGTACGATCCTTGTCCAATTTTCAAATTGGGCGGCTCACCCAATTGGCAGGAAGATCCGTCCGCCTGAAAATAAGATCCGACGTCACCCATATACGCTCCGGAGACACAGGTCGTAAGGTCGGGATGTGGTAGATACCCCGTCATTTGCTCCTGTTGTGCCAGATTTTGCGCGCGCAGGTTCTGAAGCGTCACTGGATCAACCTGGTTTGCCAATTCCGCGATATCACGCCGTTGTCTCTGGGACAGACTGAGAGTGGCATCAGCCGCACCTCTGTTCATCACGGCTTGAATGCTTGTTGAACTGTTTGAATTTTTCGTATCCGTACTTGGTCCGGATTGATTGGATGATGTCAGATCTGCCAGAGGATCGAGCGCCTCCCCCTGCTCTTTCGTCTGACGCTCCAGATAAAGCCGAACTGTATTTGTCAGCAGCCGGACTTCATTCATCGAAAGCACGCGCACGATATCGTCACTCTGCAGTGCGACATCCTCACTTCCGTTCAGAACGGCCATTGGCGTGAATGCCACCAAGGTGCGGAGCAAAGTCACCGGGTCTTTGCGCGCTATAATGCCGAACAGCGAATAGGGGGCCAAAGGCATGGCGCCGCGGGTTCTCAGAAGGTCGGATAATTTTGTCCCGCTCGTGATGGGGTAGGAGCCGGCAAGCGCCGAACTGCCCGAAAGGGTCGCCTGACTGACAGTCTGATCGGACCCTAACTGCACGTTGAGAATCTCACTGTCGCCGATGGTGCCGCTCTGGTCGACCAAAGGCATTATCTGCAACGCACCATTGGCGGCGATACGCAACGCCGAAAGACGGTAACGTCCTTTAACTTCTAGACCACCGGCCAGCGCCAGAAGACTGCGTACGGCAATGCCGCTCGCACGAGTAGGCAACTCATAAATGCCCGGCCTGCGCACCAGACCAGCCACGGCAACAGTCGGACCCAACGGTGGCACCAAGATACGGTCGCCATCTGCCAAGTGTACGGTTGCGGGACTGCCCGCGCCTGTGAGCGTAGCGTAAAGATCCACGACATATTCATGGCCACCGCGCTGGATACGGATATTGCGCAACGAACCAGTTTTCTTGACGCCACCCGAAATCAGAATTGCGTCCAGCGCCGACGACAAGCCGCTGACTTGGCGTTGGCCCGGATTGTTGACCTCACCCGCGACCAGCACAGAAAGCTGGCGAACATTGCCAATGGTAATAAATGCTTGCGTCGCGACATAGGACCGATGCACGGCCGCTTCCAAATCAGCGCGAAAGCTCCCGAAGGTACGACCGGTGGCAGCGATAGGATTGATGCGGGGCAGCGTGGCCTGTCCATTGCGGTCAACATTGGCGCGGTATTCGCCATTTTCCTGTCCACGCAACGAAACAATGATCTGGTCCCCCGGGCCCAGCACATAATCGTCTGACATAGCTCCGATGAGAGGGACAGTAACAGAAGAGGGGCGGCCTAACTGTTCATAGCCGAACTGCTGCATGCGAACGCCGGCGCGGGTGGAGAATATCTGCTCCAGCCGCGATTCTGGCAGTGGGGCACGATTGGCCGTGGAGGCGGCGGGAATGGTCCCCGTCTCGGCCGCGGCGGCATTGGCACTTTCGCCGCCGGTGATGATGCCTAGTACCGAGCTCGCTCTGTCGCTCGACTGGCCGTCGCTCGACTGGCCGTTCTGTGAACCTCCACTGAGCCGCGGATCGGTCATCTTCTGCATGAGTTCACCGAGAGGCAAACCTCCCTGTGCTTCGGCTACTGTCGAGGTGGCAACCCAAATAATAATAACGCAGAGCCCAATGACACGCCGAAATGCGAGCGCGAGGTGAAATTGTATTTGCATAGGCGTTACAGGCCCTGTTTGGTCTCGGACGACGGCTCTTTAGCACAGAGACCTTGCCTGAGGTAAGAAAAAATCCCTTGCAATAACTTAGCTGAAAGGCGAGGAAAATGAAACGGATATGCGAAGGTCCATCAGGGTGTACGCGGGTCAGAATAAACCAGGAAAAAGGACAATTCGCAGTTTCCGCCGCTACCTGGCTTGTTCAGTCGCCTGTTTGGGAATGACAGGCGCGGCGCAGGCCGATGACACCCAAATCCGCAACAGCTATGGCACCCTGGGCATCATAGAAATGCCAAGCGCCCGCATGGCGCCTGATGGCGCGCTATCCGTGGGCGCCAGCTTTACGAGCAACATTCAGCATTACAATTTTTCCTTTCAGGCACTGCCCTGGCTGGAGGCAGGTTTTCGTTATTCCGGACTGTCGCATTTCGACCCCGGTTTCCCCGTCTATTATGATCGCAGTTTCGCACTCAAGGTGCGTTTGTGGGATGAAACCGAAATACTGCCCGCTGTGGCGCTGGGCGTGAACGACGCTGTCGGCACAGGTGTTTACAGCGGTGAGTATCTTGTCGCTTCCAAAAGCTTGGGCGATTTTGATGCAACTCTGGGTCTAGGCTGGGGCAGGTTGGGCGCAACCGGGCTCTTTCGCAATCCCTTTGCATTGCTTTTCAAATCATTCGGCAACCGCCCTGATCTTACGAACCCGGGCGGTACGAACTTCAGTGTAATGTTTCACGGACAGAATGCCGCTCTGTTCGGCGGTCTGATCTGGCATACGCCGGTTCAGGGGCTTTCGCTGCTAACCGAATATAGTAGCGATAACTTTACATTAGAAACTTCAAGGAACACCTTCAAGCCCAACAATCAACTCAATCTCGGGGTCTCGTACCAGGCGACAACTAACACAACGCTGGGGTTCGACTGGCTTTATGGCACCAGCTTTGGCGGTAACATTGCCTTCCAGCTCGATCCCACAACGGACGCCTATCCCCAGCATATCAGCGATGCGCCCCTGCCTCCTCTGCGTGTCCGCACGCCGGAAGAACAGCAGCAAGCCCTTAGCCATATCCTGGATCTCCGCAATCCCCAATTGGTAACTTCGACAAAACTGGCAGCGGACCATCGCAATGCACTGGTGGATGCGCTCTGGAGTCAAACCCCGGCGCCGGGCGATATCGCCATCAGCGGACGCACTCTGATGATCCGCATTGCGGCGGGAAATTCCGAAACGATTTGCGCCAGCATGAGCCAACTAGTGGCGCGTTATGGAGCGGATATCGACAGTATGACGATCGAGCTTGGCTCCGGAAAACGGGCGCGCTGCGCCGTGGAGCGGCCCGGAGCCTTGGTTCACGCCGTGCTGCAGAATGATCAGGGCGCGTGGACCCTGAGCGCCCTAGCTTCCGCGCCCGTGCTAACCATTGATGCATCCCTCACGCCGAAACGTGAGCGCGATACGGCTCTGTCGGCCATTCGCGCCGATGCCGAAAAACAGAAAGTCAACATTGTCGCGCTTTCCCTCACCGACAGCGAGGCCATCGTCTATTACAGCAACACGCGATATTTTCACGAGCCAGAAGCATTGGATCGTCTGGTGCGCATCCTGCTCGCGGACGCACCCGCCAATATTGAAAAATTCCACTTGCTGCCGACCTTGGGCAGCGTGCCGCAAAATGAAATCGACATCCTGCGCGCTCCCACCGAGCGCAGCATAGCCCAGACCGGCAGCTATAAGATTCTAGGAGAGAACAATAGCCTGACCTCCGCGCCGATGCAGAATCCCGTGCTGACCCAAGGTGAACGTGGAGCCTTCCCGCGCTTCTCCTGGGGCGTGTTTCCGCAATTCCGCCAGGAGCTCTTCGACCCGGACAATCCCGTTGCGGTGCAATTCCTCGCTGGGCTCGAGGCCAGTGTGGAATTGATGCCCCAACTGTCATTGACCGGCGAGGCCGAAGCCAACATTTACGACAATTTCAACACCGGCCGCCCCCCGGACAGCGACTTGCCGCATGCGCGGACCGATTTCCTGAAGTTTTTCACCGAGGGGAAAAACGGCATTGGCAATCTGGAGGCCAACTATCTGTTTCGGCTGGCGCCTGATGTTTTTGCCGTTGCGCGTGCTGGTTATCTGGAGAGCATGTATGCTGGTTTTGGGGCGGAAGTTTTATGGCGTCCCGAAAACCAGCGCTGGGCGATGGGCGCGGATATTTTTGACGTCCAGAAGCGCAATTTCGACCGACTATTCGGTCTGCAGCCATATCATGTCGTAACGGGGCATGTTTCGGTCTATTACGACTCGCCCTGGTATAATTTCGTTTTCGGCGCCCATGCCGGGCAATATCTCGCTGGCGACCGTGGCCTGACCTTCGAAATCACCCGGCGCTTGGCGACCGGCTTTGAGATCGGCGCCTTTTTTACCAAAACTAACGTCTCCGCCGCCAAGTTCGGCGAAGGCAGTTTCGACAAGGGCTTTATTATCAAAATTCCGCTGGGCTTTACCCTGCCCGTAAGCACACAAAATGACCTAAACATGACCCTTCGCCCGGTTCAGCGCGATGGCGGACAACGTCTCGAAGGCGATACTTCTCTGTATGATTACACGCGACGCAGCAGTCTGGCAGAAATCCTACGCGATACGGACATTTCCCCACCCTAGTGCGACCAGCGAACTATAGCGTTAGCGCCGCGACCAAGCCATGAACATTGCGATCGGCCCTGGAAACCCATCTCCCAGGATCGCCTCGACATCGATGCTTTGCCCTTTGATGCGCGACCACAACAACACGAATATGTAAATGGCGGCAAAAAGGCCACCCAGCGCGAGCGCCTCCAGCAACATCATGAACGGACGTGGTGCTATCGGCGAAGTATCAACCGTTGGCGGATCAACCATGTCGAAAGAATAGAATTTGTCCGCGTGCAGGACCATCAGGCTCCGCTGCTCCTGAAGCAAGAGATTCTGAAGATTCTCTCGCAGCGTGAGGTCGGTGGTATGGCCCAACTGTGCCGTCAGGTATACGACGCGATTAGTGTTGTTGGTGGCGCGGTCCTGGCGAACTAGATCATCGGCATCTTTCAGGAACTCATTGAGCATCTGCGCCGCGACCTGTGGCGACCGGTAATTCAGCGTAACGCGAATGGTAGCGCCACCCGTGGCATCGACCTTTACAATGGCTACAAGCTGCCTAGCAAAATCCGATGGGCCCGGCTGCGTCCAGCGCGGCTGGCCCAGCATACGCCCGATGCCATAGCGCAAAAGTGACTTTATATCGCTCGGCTGCTTCCAGCGCTTATTCTCCTCGTCCCAATTTTCCGACATTTGATGCAGAAAGCCGAAACGGGTCTCCAGATCGGCCGCCAGGCGGGCCGACGTCATGACTTGCATGAATTTGTCGAATTCGGATGACTGATCGGCCCCCTGATCTGCCCCCTTCCAAGTGGTCCAGGGACTATCATATTGGAACCTTGGAGGGAGATTTGGAATGGGACGCAGGCATCAGCCTGAGGAAGTTATTGGCAAGCTGCGGGAGGCGGAGATTTTGCTTTCGCAGGGCGGGTCGGTTGCGGATGCGAGCCGCAGGATAGGGGTTACACAGCAGACCTATTACCGCTGGCGCAAGGAGTTTGGCGGCCTGAAAATGGATCAAGCGCGTCGGATGAAAGAGCTGGAGCGGGAGAATGCGCGCCTGCGCCAGGCGGTATCGGAGCTGGCGATCGACAAGCAGATCCTGCGAGAGGCCGCCCGGGGAAACTTCT